>Ga0233444_10006160_pt1 | contig 10797 bp, 2 predicted proteins | sample SI_124_October20_6_FD_182792 | JGI IMG/M metagenome (GOLD analysis project Ga0233444, IMG submission 182792) | Seawater microbial communities from Saanich Inlet, British Columbia, Canada - SI_124_October2016_10_MG | ecosystem: Environmental > Aquatic > Marine > Inlet | place: Canada: British...
TCAGACGATCCGTTACGTTGTTGTGATCGCCAGAAGGATCAGCACCAAGCTCATTCAGAATATCTGTCAGCGCATACGAGATCAGGTTGTGATCGCTGGGATGGCTGTTGACCATCGGGTCTGTATTGGACCGCCCATGCGGAGGTACTTCTGGTGGATAAGCCATGTCAGTAATCCTTAGTTTTGATTTCGTTTTTGTTTGTTGAGCTGAGCCTGCATTCTCACTCGTTGCTCATACGCCTCTTGATCAAATGGCAGTTGAGGCAATCCCAGTCCACCAAAGACTTTATTAAGCGGCGTTGTATTGGATTGTAATGTCACACGACTATCCCCCGAATCAAAACTACCATCCGTGAAGTCACGCCTACCGACTCCATCTACGCCAGTGCCTTCAAATCTTGACAATGCTGCATCGCGAAGCAATGCCGATTGACCCGTAACTCCTGACAACTTGAACAGCGCTTCGCCAATACCGCCCTTAACATCGCCGTTATAGATGCGCGAGAGCGCGCTGGTCGGCTCGTTGTTCCCATACTGCGTCAGCATCGGCTGATCGTCGGGCCTTGATTGTCCGCTGCCTGCTCCAAGGTCTGATGAAGTAATCAGATCCATTCCAAACTTCGGAATCGGATTCAAAGCGCTAGCAAGGTTGTTCCCGAATGGAAGCAGCGGGCTTTCGAGCGGCGACGTGAACGGGTTGGCTCCCGCCAAAACGTTCGTCCTACCCCACGGCGTTTTTATTGAACTGCCAAACGCCGCCTGCCACTCAGGAGACTTCTCTTCGTCGTCAACCATGATGTCGTAGATCTTGATGAGCAGTCCCGCCCGCGCTGGATTAGCAATCGGGAGCCGCATCGTCATGGTCAACTGATGCCGGAGCCAGGGGTAGAAAGGAATTGCGCGCTTAATCCACGCCTTCTCAATGTAGTTAAGGTTCGTAAAGTCGCCAAGCGCCTTGAGTGTTCTCTCAATGGCTCCGTTTTCTACGTCGGAAGCAACCCCGTCAACGTAAGCCTGCCCGTCCGCGTCCAATGGTGCAGTGCGATCTTGCGCACGGCTTGCCCGATAGTCTTGCCCAGCTTTATTGAGGCCGCGAGTGTTTTCAATATTAAAGACCGCCGCGCGGAACATGGAGTCAATGGTTGCGTTTGCTCGGTAACCTCCGCGCACCATTGTTGCGCCAGTCTTCATAACATTGGCTTTGGTATTGCTCATCGGCAAAACATTTTGAGCAATTTGAAGTTGCGTATTAAGTGCGCTCCGTTCTCCCGGTGTCAAAGACGGATCTTCAAGTTTTGTTGTCAGTTCAGCAATAGTTGCTTCCGCTTCTACGGCCTCATTGCGGCGACGAACAACGTAGTTGGGGTCCGACATCAACGCTGCGCCACGCTGCAAGCCCATGTCGGGGTCTTGCATTCCCTGGTTAATACCCTGATATTCCGACAGCGAATAGTTTGTGTCATTCAACCTGCGCGGGACATCAGCGCTAAACGCGCCGTCCTGAACAGTTTGAACATGACGAATTGTGTCCCAATAGGACATATCTTTGCCCAGCGACTCGCTTAGAGCTTGCCGTTCATTGTCAAGCACTCGCTTCATTGCGCCAGCAACTTCACTCAGGGAATTGCTTTTATTCCCCGAGGAAATCATCGACATTGCAAGGTTGCCAAAGACATTGTTAACAAGCCACATGACACGAAGTGGAAGCACCGTAAACTTCCACATCGAGACCATCGCATCTGCGCCTCGCAAGAACGCGCCATCTTTGGACGCTTCCAATTGATCGCTAATTGCCTGGGATACTTCCTGCCTAATTACTTTGTAGTTAGAAAGATTTGCATGTTCGGCAGTATCCCACATGCCGCCTTTTGACAGATCTGATGTTTCATCAAACAGATCATAAACACCCGTAAACGTTTGCCCTGTGCCCTGAAGATCGCGGCGTGGCTGATGCACCAATTGCCAACCTTGATCAGCAGCAGTCTTACCTACTTCCGCAAGTGTGACAGAACCTCTATGACCAGCTTGAGCAGCCTCGAATAACGCTTTTACTTCGGGAATGTTCATCGCATCCAATGAGAACATGCCGTCGTACTTCATATCCGACAGCAGCACACGGATCATCTCAGACTTCATCTGCTCATGGGCCTGAACCATCTCCATGCGCTGATAATTGTCAAAGTCTGGCGTCACGACACCGTGACCAGCGCCCTTCTCAGCGTCTAGGGTGCCGACTTTGAGCACGCCGCCCTTGACGCCCTTGGCGTGGCGTCCCGGCATTTGAGCGCCTTGTCCGGTACGCACATACGGAACCCCATCCAAGCCATGCCCCTGTAGCCGCTCTGGATTAAACAAGCTGTTTGGATTTTGGTGATCCTCCAGAATGCGTTTCAAATCCGCAGGAGTTCGTGCCATGTCTTTTGCAAGCTGAGTGTTTTCCAGTATGAGCCGGTCAGCCACAAGTTGCTGATCCCGAATATGCTCCATTTGGGAAACTACTGATGGGTCGTCAGCGGCAGTGTCAGCCAAACGTTTGCGCAACTCAAACATGGTTCTGTTGAGTCTGCTCAACTCGGTAACGTTTGACTGCATCGCGCCCAATTGAGATTTGATTAACTCAACGCCGTTCTTCGCAATGATGCGATAGTTGCGAGGCATGTACTGCATCCGCAGACGTTGCAAATCAAACTCGGTGTACTTTTCGCCATCAAGAAAATCAATTGTCTTGTTGAACGAGTCTTCAAAGTGCTTGTTTATTGCGCCAAGTAGATCATCGCCAAGCATGGCCGATGCTTCCCGCACGCCTGGGCGAGTTGTTCTTCTCTCTGCATCACCAACGTAATTGTTGATCTTGTCGATCTCGGGCTGCAAACCAATTCGTTCAAGCTGGGTAACGATTTTGTGTTGCAAGTCGAGCATCATTGTGAACGATGCTTCGGAAGTTCTCAGTGGCCGCTCGGGATCAACCTTGGCGGCTTCCTCCGCATCCCAAATCATTTGATTGAGGTCTTGCTTCACCAACTCAAACGCAAGATGATTACGCGTTGATTCAGGAACATGCTCCCAAAGACCCGAATCTTCCATGAGCTTAAATAGCTCACGCTGCATTGGGGTGCCCTGCCCGATGAACGCATTTGGATCATCGTTCCAATCAATTTGCCCGTTTTCGTAGCGCGCTTTAAGTGTCTCTTCAAGGAATGCCCTAGTGCCCTCACCTGCAATATCGTCCAACCCCGCCGCCAGCTTTCCGATGACGGTGTTTTTATGACCGAGGCTGACCTTGCCTCCCGTGTCACCGCTCCCGACGCTGGCGTTACCATCCGCGTTGATGTATCGCACTTGACCGGCTCTACCGCCAAGAATATTTCGTTCCCATCCCGCAGCCACCGCCGATGAGTTTGGAGTCTGCCAAGAATTAATAATGTCACGAAGACCCTCAGCTTGGCCCTGGTAATGATCAGCAATCATCACCTCCATAGGCTGATTGAGCTCTTCTACTGGGAAGTCTCTAATCCGTTTCAGTTGATCCAATAACGGTCGCGCCTCATCAATGGTTCGCTGTTGAGTTCCGATCTCTGTTTCAAGTACCTTGATCCTTGCTTCCACTTCTTCCATAGAAGTGACGCTGTAGCCCTCGCCAGTGTCACGCTGTTCGTACAGATCCTTCGTGAGTTGTGCCTCTGACAATTCGTTATTTGTTCTGGCAAGCTCTTCTTCTGCAAGGGTTTTCTTGTTGGTTGAACGCTCAATCTCCAGACGCGTTTTCTGAACTTGCTCAAGGGCAAGTTGGGTCTTGACATGAACCGATTTATCAAAGCGATCCGCAATCCCTTGATTGCCGGGGAAGTAATCGCTAATAGCGTTTTGAGTGAGGTCCAACGGCGGCGACTTGACCCGCGCAATTTCGCTTCGGATGTGGATATACGGTTCTATGAAATTAGACCCTGGCCCGTCATATACCTCATCGAACTCGTCCCTCATGCCAGCAGCTTCGGCCCACTCAACAGGCACAAGCCCCACTTCGGGATCTGTTATATGAGTTGAAATATCATAAACAACGCCGTTTGGATCTCGACCTTGGAAGACAGTTATCCCAGGCCCAGGATTGCCATCGGATCTATCGTAGGAATAGAACTGGTCGCCGGTAACCCAGTCGGACTGCGGATTAATGCCGGGACTGTTAGGCCGCAGATAATCACCGCCTGCATCAATCTGACGCTGAATTGCCGCTGCGTCTTCTACGCTCAGGTAGGCAACGCGAGCGTAAGGCGTATCAGACAAAGAACCGTCTGCCGCCATTGACACGTCATTGCCGTCAACGTCTGTCCATTCAGTAGACCTGTCGCCCTGGCGGGCCTGGCTGTAAGTGTCCACCGCGAACGGATCATCGACGCGAGAGAACTTCCTAGCGGTAACGTCCGCACGGCCTTCCATCTCAGCGTAGGCATTCAACGCCGATTGGGTGTTCTTGACTGTCATCTCGCCCGCAAACTCGTCCAGATACGCTTTGTTGCGAATGAGATTGGCTACCTGCTCATCACCAAGTACCCCGTCTTTGTCCATTCCAAAGAGTTTTCCGTCACCGTCAGTAACCGCCATCATTGCTTCAAGCTCATCAGTTGCGTGAAGCCATGCAGTCGCTGCTTGGGGATTGTCAGCCATGAATTGCTGAACCGATTCAGTTACGCCGTCAAGACCCTGCGTAGAGAACTCTTCATAAACAGCGTCCGCTAACCGCGCATTAACGTCGTCGTAAGAAACGTCCCACATGCCCGTCATCGGATCACGGTCGCCAAGATCCTCGATGATCCGATCTTTAATGTCACCAATACTTGTATTGATATTGTTCGACATGAAATCAGCGTCGGTTGGGTCTGCAAGTTGCCGCAGGAACTTCTCAACAGTTTCAAGAGGTAGATCTATTGTCTTTGCCATCAAGCCAACAAGTTCTTTGTCGGCAAACAAATCCCCAAAAGAAGCATTGTCTTCACCAAACCGGCGCGACCCCCGGTTCATGGCGTCAAATAGACTTTCAACGCCTCGGTTTAACAACAGTTCCGGTTGATTGAAACCATTTACATTATCCGGCGCTGATTGTCGCCATTCTTTGTGAGCTTCGGTCCAAAAATTAACGTCCCCTTCAAGCTCTATATCGCCTTCTCGTCTGTTGGACGGGTCGTAATCACGCGGCGTTATATCGTAAACCTGAATAGTCTCCGCAAAATTATCGGAGTTCAAATACTCTTGAATGTCCCAAGCCTCTACACCCTGATCTTTCATTACGTCAGCAATAAGCTGACGGCCTTCGTCAGTCTTAAAGTCTTCGATGCGAGCCATTAAGCCAGCGTCGGATGACCAGGCGGCTTCTGCATCAAGCAATCCATTTTTGTTAAACCAAGGAATGTAGAAATGCCAGGTGCCGTCAGGGGCCTTAGACGGGTTTGTCGGACGGACTCCCTCGGTGTAACCCAGCCCGCCGTCTTCATTTGTCCACCCTAATTCGGTCGGTATCTGAGTTGGCCCAAAACCAAACATGTTGATTTGATCGAAGAACAACCCTCTAGCAGCTTGATGCCGCATCTCTAAAACTTTTGAAATAACAGTGCCGACAAACTTGATGTCGCCTAGTTCTTTCCACTGCTCTAGTAATTCGCCGCGCTTCTGAGGACTGATGGTGTCGATTAAATTGTCAATGTTATGCGGGCTGGGATCTACGCCGAGTGCTGTATTCATTGCGCGTGCTACTGGATCATCAACACCAGTCAGTTCGTCAGCCATCTCGGTAAACGTTTCAAGGTCAGCTTTTAGAGATTCAATCAGACTGCCGTAATATTGAATCTCTCCTTCGGCGCGCTCGATCGTCTTTTGCTTCTCTGCAAGATATTTCTCCGCGCCACCTTGTGTCCACTGCGTGTAATTCTCTCGCGTCGTTAGTTCAGCATCGCGCAGAAGTGTTGCTTCTTGGACCTTTCTTTCTGCGTTCCTGATCGCAGTTCCCAAATCGATTATTTTCCGCGGAATCTTGCCTTCTACAACGCTTTGTCTAGCTTCCGGTGTCAAAGCATTTACCAAATTGCCATCTTCATCTAAAGACGGCTGTTGTTTCACGGATTCACTCAGACGATCTGAGTCAATAAGCCTTTGAGCAGACGCGTCACCTTGTTTTGCCAACGCCTGAATTACGGCGTCAGCAGCGATCAAGTCGTGTTCTGGAAGCGTGCGATCCAAATACCTGGCAGCTATTTCAATGTCTTCAAATTTCAGTCTTGTTTCTTCGCGGATCTGCTTACCGTCTTTGTCGCCCCTAACGTCGCCGTCGTTAAAACGCTTGAGCAACGTGTTGATGTAAGCCTGCGGATCAGCAATTTTAGGATTCGCTACTGCCTCCATGTAAGTTCGGACCCATTGACTCATGGTTCCGGCAGCAAGATTCGTTACAATGCGCGCAATCCCTGTATCGACTTGCTCAACGCCGTTCTTTACATTTTTGGCCCGCACCTCATCAGATCCAAGATGATCTTTGATCGTTTTCTGTGGATCAACCGCAGCCTCTTCGTACTTAGCCTTTTCGTTGCTCAACTTGCGATGCAAGTCGTGGGCCAAATACTTGTTCGCGACACCAGCGGCTATTTTTTGCAGACGCTGACCGTATGTGGGCTTGGCAACTACGTTGCCGTCTTTGTCAAACACAATAGTTTTGCGGCCCCGGCTAATACGGACGCGCTTACCATGCTTTGATAGGAGCCGCCACGCTGCAATTGACGGATCGTAACCATCGGCTTTATATGAGAACCGATCAAGCCTGTCAGCAACCCGTTCAGCACGGTTAGCAAAATTGGTAGCCCTTGGTCCTCTGTTTGTGCCTTTGTTGCGCGTAGCCCAGTTAATTGTGCGCGCACCAAGACCGTAACGCGATGACCCTGCGGCCTGAGCAGCCTTGGCACCCACGGAACCTCTTGCTCCGGCTGCGGCAAGCCTTACGCCACCAGCAGCAATACCGGCACCACCAGCAATCATGCCAATGTCGCCAGCCACCATTTCAAGAGCGCGGTCCTCGTTCCAGGCTTGGACAAACTCCTGGGCAACTTCTTCATTCACTTGTGAATACCACTCGCCAACGCCTGGCGCGCGGTCTGCAATGGGCCCGCGGTCACCCCGCAACATCGCAGTGAACCCGCCAGTGGTAGCTGTTCCTGCTTGCGCATCAAGCAACGCAGGGGCCACAGTCATAGCGCGTTTGGTAAAGTCTCTGCCGCCTTGATAGAAGCCGTGGCCTAGAGTTACCGCTGGTCGGTAATAATCTCCAAGCGTTTTATTGTTTCCGTCTTCATCTTTTTCCCAGCCGCCAGGAAGCTTTTGACCCGTGGCATATTCGGCAAGACCAATGCTTGCGTCAAGCACTACCTCTGGCGTCGTGACAATTGTTTCAGCAACGGTTTTACCTAAATGGAAAATGCCCCCCGCAAATCCCGTAAACGTATTGGCAACGTTTTTGACTACTTTGCCAGCATTCAGACCCTCCATGTCGGGAATGTTCGACGGGGGATCACGTCTTGGGCGTGGGGGCGCTACTGGAAGATCACTGGGGGATCTCTTATCGTCGTCATCATCGTCCCTACCAAGATCTCGGGGTGGAGACTGTGGGAGTGAAGACCGTGGGGGCACCGAGCCCAAATAACGCGATGGACCACTACCGCGTCGAGAAGAGCTAGGTGCCCCCGAGCCATTAAGCATGTCGCTGAGAGAAGTCATCCATTATCACCAATCTCGGTTGACGCCAGAATAGAACTCTGCGCCCGTACCAGTGTTCGGAGCTAGTGGCGCATTTTGCGGCAACACGGAAACTCTACCTGGTGCAAACAGTTGCATGTATTGGAACAAGATTTGGCCTACTTTGTCCGTAGCTGCATTGCTGATGCCCAGATTGGTAACAGCTTCCAGGTAATCAGGTTCACTAAAGTTGGAAGTAGTTCGACTTAGTGAAATTGTATCTTGCAAGCCCTGCATCACGTTTTCAAGACTGACTACGCTCGTCTCACCGTCCAAGCGGATCTGAGAATTTTCGCTCATCCGATCAAGAACATCTGGATGCAAGCCGATGTAGTCAGCTTGTCCGTCGTCCTGCATTTCGCCAATGGGAATAAAGGTGTTTTCAAGATCCTCGACCATTAATGGTGCATTGCCACCCCACAGATCTAGCAATTCACCTTCAACCGTTGGGGCGAGAATTTGTGCTTTTTGTTCTGCTAACTGCTGGACGACTTGCATGATGGCTTGACCCTTGCTTCTATCGTCCATGCCGTCATAGCCATCGGTAGTCTCCCTAGTCTCGTCAATCATCTGGCGGAATAGATCGCCGTTCATCTGTTCAAATTGTGTCCGAAGTTGTCGCTCCTCAAGCGCATATTCATTATCAGTCTTATTGAGCTCTCGCTGCTCACGGGCCATGTCGTCATAGCTTCCCGGTTTGTAAAGCTCGCTCAATGATTTGGTTCCATTTGTTCCGGCTGCATCCATGTAATTGTGGTCGTTCAGCTCCTGACGACCCATCATCATGTACGGCTGAAGGTTTTCCTGAGACACGTTGAGCGCGTCCCAGTACGCCGGATCTGCGCTACTCATTGCTTCTTGGAACATTAATCTTGCAACCTCGGCACCGCTTCCGTCTGCCATGCCGGGATTAGCTCGCAAAAACTGGTCGTAGATTTCTTCACCGTTAGCACTTTGGGAGTAGTCGTCAAGACTGAACTCGTCCGGTGCCCTCATTCCGAGGATCTGTTCAATCATTCGACTTTCACTGAGACCCTGCTCGTTGGCTATGTCATCAAAGCTCCGCGCTTGGCCCATAAGCCCGTCGAGGAAGGGCCGCATCGACTCATCGTTTTCGTAAAGGTCACGCGTTGAGTATTCAAGCTCGCGATTGAGGCGGTCTTGCTCGCCCGTGTTGGGATCAAAACTGAAGTCTCCAGCCCAGGCGTTATTCCCGCTCCCCCAACGTTCGTATTTCTCAGCTTGATCCAAGTCGGCGTAGGCGGTTACAGGCTCAATGACGTGCTTGACAGGATCAAGTTGCGCACCGTAACTGTTAGCCAAAGCCGTCCAACGGGTCGCTGCTGCTTCATTTGGACTTGTGCGCGGTACTGCTCGTCTGAGATTGCCAAAGTCAAGATCAGCTTTAGTAATCTGGAGGCCACCTGCATTGGCTCCCTCAAGACCAGTATTAATGAGTGCCGTTGCTTCGTTTTGAAGATTTGCCAGCAATTTATTGATCTCGTTGTGCGCATCTTGAACATACGGCTGAAGTTGCTCGCCCGTGGGGACGCTCAGATTGCCATATTCCGAATAAGCGCGAGGATCGTTCATCCAAAGTGGTTTCGGATGGTCTCGTTCGTATTGGTACTGAGCTAGTGAACGCAAATCAGTTTCATCAATTTTGCCGTTATCAGCCCAGGCTTGACCAATTACTGCAATATCACGTTCTGACATGCCTTCCGCAAGTAGAGGCGCAAAGAGTTCCAGTGCAGCATCTCCATACTTGTTCTGCTGCATCAATGACCCGGTATAAAGCGCCTCATATGCTTCGTTTGAAATGTCGGCGTTGTCTACGCGCGCCCCCAAAGAACCTGCAACTTCATTTAGACGCTGAATGCCGCCCTGGGAAAGCGCGGCTTTGATTTCAGCTTGAGTGGCAGTGCGGGTTTCTGAACCGCCGCCACCGCCACCAGAGGCAGACATGCGCGCCAAGCGCTCACGCTGTTCCATTTCACGCTGCCAGCGTTGCTCTTCAAGCTGCGCTTCTTTCTCAGCTTGGCGCATTGCTTGCTCAAACTGTGCGGCTTCAAGCTCCATCTGTGAATTGATTGTGTGGACGTTGCTTTCGCCTTCGCGTCTAATGCTCGCCACGTCAGCTTCGCTTTGCGTGTTGATCATCAAGGCCGCCGCGTCGGCCTGGTCCTCGATGAGCGACCGGGAACCCAACACCATCTGGTTGTACAGGTTCATTGATTCTTGACGACCAGCAGAACGTGCAGCAGTGTTGGCTTGACCGCGTGACAACTGCGCTTGGCCCTTGTTGTAAGCGTCGTTTGCTTGGCTGGTGGCAAGTTCTGTCGCTTGTGCCGGACCACCGCGCGCTTGAGCAGCTTGAGTCGCGTGTTGGAGCACCTGTTGCTGGTCCGCTGCCATCTCATCTTTAGCAGCTTGATAAGCGTCCACCCCAGCTTGTCCAGCTTTAGCTTGAGCAGCAAGAAGCGCCTTGTCGTTTTGAGGTATTGCTTGTGATGTCATCTCAGGCTCCCTGATATCTTCCAACAGTCGCGTCGTTCCTGGCTTGTTCAGCAGCACGTTGACGCTGGTAAGCAAGATCAGCTTCCTGCTGGGACGCGCGGATTGCACCAACTGTTGCTTGATTCCGTGAATCTTCGGTCTGCTGGCGGGTGTCTTCGTTCAAAACAGACTCAAGAGCTTGCTGATTCAACTTATTAGTGTCGGTCTCGCGCTGAGTTTCGGCCGTTGACATTCCTCTGGCGTAAGCGTTAGCAATGTTCATGCTGGTATTGGCGTAGTTTTCCGCTTGCCTGCCGTAAGTGGTATTAGTTGCACCGGACACAAGCGCGCCTCGACGTGCTGCGTCGTTACCGATTGACGCACGACGCCGTTGATCGCTTACCTGCAAGTCATTCCGAGCTTTATTGCTTGTCTCATCGAGTGTTTCGCGACTGAGATCAAATTGGTCCGAAATGCTTTCTCTCTCCATCCCAAGACCCCGCAAGAACGCCAACAATTGCGGCGTTGCCC
>Ga0233444_10006161_pt1 | contig 10797 bp, 11 predicted proteins | sample SI_124_October20_6_FD_182792 | JGI IMG/M metagenome (GOLD analysis project Ga0233444, IMG submission 182792) | Seawater microbial communities from Saanich Inlet, British Columbia, Canada - SI_124_October2016_10_MG | ecosystem: Environmental > Aquatic > Marine > Inlet | place: Canada: British...
AAATTAGGGAAAAAGCCTGCAATTATTAAAAAATATTACTCGGAACATAATGATGAACATAGCTTGATCAATAGCAGGTTTGAAAATCTATTTTTAAACAGAAGTAGAACTAATGCCATAATAAATGCTGAAAAAAAACAACATGATATAGCTATATTAGACGATGGGTTTCAAGATCATTCAATCAAAAAAAATTTAAACATTTTGTGCTTTAACAGTAGGCAATTAATAGGAAATGGTATGACAATACCTTCCGGTCCGTTGAGGGAAAACTTAAATTCTCTTAAAAGAACAAAATTAATCTTAATTAATGGAAAAAGAGATGAGTCATTTGAGAAAAAAATTAAAAAAATATCAGATAAAGTGAAAGTTTTTTATTCAAATTATTTACCGACGAATATTGATGAATTTAAAGGAAAAAAACTTTTTGCTTTTGCTGGTATAGGAAATCCCGATAATTTTTTTGAGTTACTAACTGAAAATAATCTTGACGTAAAAAAAAAACTTGCATTTCCTGATCATTATCAATTTAGTAAATCTGAAATCCAGAAAATGACCGATGAATCATTCAAAAATAATTTAGAACTTATAACAACTGAAAAAGATTTTTTTAGAATTAACAGCTATGGATTTAAAAATATTAAATTTATAAGAGTAAGGTTGGAAATACCAGAAAAAAATAAACTAATGAATGAAATTTTAAATTGTGTGTGATGAAAATAATTAAATATTTTTTTCAAGCTTTTTTTATCTATTTATTTTTTCTATGTGCAAAAATATTTGGCCTCATATTAAGTAGGAAATTTTTTTCTTATATTTTTAAAATCATTGGTCCAGTTATTAAATCTGATAAGATAATAGAAAAAAATTTATCAAGATTTTCTAATAACCTTTCTGAAAAAAGAAAAAAAGAAATAAAAGATAATATGTGGTCTAACTACGGTATGACTTTCATTGAATACGTTTTCTTAAATAATTTTAGAAAAAAACAATCTCATATTGAAATTGAAGGAAAAGAAATTTTAGATAAAATACAAGCTGAAAATAAACCTGTTATTTTTGTGTCAGGTCATTTTGCTAATTTTGAACTTATGTCTATGGAAATTACCAAGAATAAAATTAATTTAGCAACTATTTACAGACCTCTTAATAATTTTTTTATAAATCCTTTTATGGAATACTTAAGAAAAAAATATGTCTGCAAAAATCAAATTAAAAAAGGACGAGCTGGTGTAAAAGAATCTATTAAGTTTATTAATAATAAATATAGTATTGCTCTTATGATAGATCAAAGAGTAACTGAGGGCGAAAAAATAAAATTTTTTAATGAAGAGGCATTCACAACAACTTTACCTGCACAATTAGCTTTAAAATTTAATTTAAAACTAGTGCCGATATTTATTGAAAGAAAAAATAATTATTTATTTAAAATGATAATTTATGATCCAATTAAAGTTGATGACAATATAAACAAAATTATAATTACCGAAAAATTAAACAAAATAATTGAAGGTATGATTATTAAAAATCCTAATCAATGGATCTGGACTCATGATAGATGGAAATAAATAGCTAAATTTTTTTTTTAGAGTTTTTATAACGTTCGTTTGCCTCTAAAGGCGAATAGTAAGCTTCTTGCAATTCTACATTCCAATAATTTAAATGCTCTAGTTGAATTTCTTTTCCTGTTACTGCACAAATCACAAAACTTCCTTCTTCAATAATATCAAATGAATTTTGTTTATAGTGAAGTTTAGCTTTTTTTTTATTCATCTATAAATTATATATAATATATCTTTTCATATGAATATTGCTTTAATAGGAAGTGGTGGTAGAGAGCATGCTTTATGCCAAAAAATATATGCCTCTAAATTATCTAAAAACATCATTTGCATTCCTGGTAATGCAGGAACAGCAGATATTGCTAAAAATATTAACTTAGATTTTTTAAATTTTAAAAAATTATTAAAAACTTTAAAAGCGTACAAAATAAATTTGGTTATTGTTGGGCCTGAAGAGCCTTTAGTAAAAGGAATAGTAGATTTTTTAAATAAAAATAGAATTAAAGTATTTGGTCCAAATAAGTACGCTGCTAAATTGGAAGGCTCAAAAGCATTTATGAAATCAATATGTAAAAAATATAAAATTCCAACTGCAAAATTTGAAATATGTAAAAATCATTTAGATGTAATTAAATTTCTTAAAAACAATAAATTTCCTCTAGTAGTGAAGGCAGATGGTTTAGCCGCTGGAAAAGGTGTTTCTATTTGTAAGACAAAAGCTGAAGTAATAAAATTTTCTAATCAAATATTTAAAGGGAAGTTTAAAACTTCAAACAAATTAATTCTTGAAGAATATCTTGAGGGAGAAGAAGCCAGTTATTTTTTAGTTGTAGATAAAAAAAGCCACAAATTTTTTGGTTCAGCACAAGATCACAAACGTGTTGGTGAAAAAGAAAAAGGACTTAACACTGGTGGTATGGGTGCATACTCACCGGCACCAATCATTAATAAAAAATTAGAAAAGAAGATAATTAATAAAATTGTTAATCCAACTTTATTAGCATTAAAAAATAAAAATAAACCTTATACAGGTTTTTTATATGTTGGTTTAATGATAGTAAAAAACAATCCTTACTTAATAGAGTACAATGTAAGGATGGGAGATCCTGAATGTCAAGTTATTTTACCAAGATTGAAAACAGACATAGTAAAAATATTTGATGCGTCAGTTAAAAATCAACTTAGCAACATTGCAATTAATTGGAAAAAAAATAAATGTATGACGATAGTTTTATGTTCTAAAGGTTATCCTGAAAAATATGAGAAGAATAAATTAATTAAAAATATAAAAAAAATAAGAGTTAAAAAAGACTCCTATATTTTTCATGCCGGTACTAAACTAATTAACGATAAATTATTCTCTAATGGAGGTAGAGTTTTAAATATCACATCTAGTGGAAAAACATTCAGAAAAATAAGAAAAAATATTTTAGATATTATCAAAACTATTAACTGGAAAGATGGTTTCTATAGAAAAGATATTGGCTGGAGAGTAATTTAAAATTATGAGAATAATAAGTGGTAAATTAAAAGGAAAAAAAATTCTTTTTTTAAAATCATCTACAACTAGACCATTAAAAGATTCTGTTAAAGAAAGTATATTTAATATTATATCTCATTCAAATTTATTAAATATCAATCTTACAAGTTCTAGTATTTTAGATCTTTACTCTGGTATAGGATCTTTTGGATTAGAATGTGTTTCTAGAGGTGTCAAGGAAGTTATATTTGTAGAAAAAAATAAAGCAGCTGCAGAAGTTTTAATCAGTAATTTAGTAAAATTAAAAATAAATAATAATGCAAAAGTAATAGTTAACGATGTAAAACAGTTCTTGAATAGCAAAAATTCTAAAAAATTTGATATAATTTTTCTAGATCCGCCTTATAAAGATGATGATTATCTTCAAAATTTAGATTTAATCAAACAGTACAAATATTTTAAAAAAAATCATGTAGTAATAATTCATAGGGAAAGGATAACTAATGATGATTTTAAAGGTATTTTAGAACCAGTAATTACTAAGCATTATGGACGTTCAAAAATAATAATTGGTAGATTTTCACTTTAATTTTTGTTTTGTATAGATTTTAACTTGCTCAACAGCTGGTTGATCAAAAGGATTAATTCTTAATAATTTTCCAATGATTGCCGTTTCTAGTATAAAATAAGAAAATAGTTCCCCCAAAGCCTCTTCACTGAAATCTTTAATTATAAATTCTCTAAAAGGAATATTTTTTTTCTTTAATGTTTTTAAAAAAGAATTTTTTTGCGCTTTTTTTATTTGGCTTAAGCTTTTTTTGTTTAAAAATTTAAATTTTTCTTTCATTGTGTTTGAGTTTATTTTTATATCTGTATTTAAATCCAAACAAAAGACACAAAACAATTTATCTTTAGGTCCATCTAAATAGAGCTGGAGTAAGCTGTGATGATCTTTTGGCGCTGGTGAAACAAGCGGTAAAATTCCTTTACCTTTTTTGCCTAAACTTTCAGCAATTAATTGTTGACACCAATAAAGAAACTTATTTAATTCTGGTACGTAATTAAAAAAAATTATATTTTTTATTTTATTACTCCTAATTAGATTAGCCATTTTGATTGCACTATCTTTTAAAAAAAAATTATTATTTGCATAAAAGTGCGATCTCAATTTTTGTCTTAATTTAGTAATATTAATTCCCATTAGATATGCAGGTACTATACCAACTTCAGATAAAACAGAATATCTTCCACCAATATAATTTTTGTGTTCGATGTGAAATAAATTCATTTTTTTTGATAAAGTATATAGAGGATTGTCTCTTTTTTCTGAAATTAAAATGATATTTTTAGAATTATTTTTAATAATCTTTAATGCTAAAAGATTAGATATAGTTTCAATTGTGTTTCCAGATTTTGAAATTATTATAAAAAGAGTTTCATTTAAATTTATTTTTTTTTTAATGCTATATAATTTATTCTCATCAATATTATTAATAAATATGAATTCTTTCTTAATTTTCTTTTCAAGAAAGTTGTATATAGCTTCTGACCCAAGTATTGAGCCGCCCATTCCTATTATTATTATTTTTTTAAATTTTTTAAAATGCCTAAGGTCTGTCATTTTAAAATTAAATTTAAAATCTTTGCTTAATGCATGAAATGTATCTCTAGTATTTTCTAGATTCATAGTGATTTTTTTAAAAATATCAAAGTAGTTTTTTTTTAAATCACTATTTTTTTTATTTAAATATTTTTTTTGAATATAATTTCTGTAAATTATCTTTTTATTTTTCACTTGCCAATTTCGTTAATAATAGATTGTTCAACCGATGATTTACTTCTTGATGATGATTTTTCTTTAGAAGTTTTTAACATTTCATCAATTTTTTTTTTACTTTTGGATTCTTTGGCTTCTAATGATCCTGGCTCAGGTATAGCACTATAGTCTGGAGGTAGTGATAATGGATCTCTTTTTTTTACTAAAAATTCATCGTTAGTTTTTATTTTTTCATTACTTAAAACTTTTTTTGCATCAGATAAGGTTCCACAAGAACTTAAAAAAGCTAATAACGTTAAGACTACAATTGTTTTATTTATTGTGTTCATTTTTTTATTAATATGTCTTTGATAATTAACATAATAATTCCAATACTTATAAATATATCTGCGATATTAAAGGTAAACCAGTGAAAATTTTGATAGTGAAAATCAATAAAATCTGGAACTGCCGCATATGCTATTCTGTCATAAAAATTACCTAAAGCTCCTCCAACTATTAAAGAAAATAATATTCTATCAATAAATTCTGATTTTATAATTAGGTAAACTAAGAAAATTATTAATAAACCTATTGCAAATGTAATTGAATTGTAAAAAATATTAGAACTGGAACTCAAGAAACCAAAACCAATTCCTGTATTCCAAACTAAATCAAAATTAACAAAATCGTTAACATATAATTTGTTGTTTTCGAGTTGATATTTAATTATTTGATCTTTTGTTAACCTGTCTAAAATAAATATGAAAAATATTACAACTAAACTAATAAAGTGATGTTTGTGAATTTTCTTAAAAAAATTAAGATTGAACATTTTCTCTTACTACTTCTTCACATCTCATACATTTATTACTTAAAACCTTCCAACATCTTGGACATTTATTTCCTTCTGTCTTTTTAACTGTAATATTAAGTTCCTCTTTATCTTTGCTTTTGTACTTTTCTGCTTTCGAGGTTATAAAATATTCTGTTAGGTCTAGTCCATCTAATAAAATATAATTACTTTCATCTGCAGTTATTGTTATTTCTGCCTCTAAACTTGAACCTATTTCTTTGCTAGATCTTTTTTCTTCAATAGCAATGTTGGCTTTCTGTTTAATTTTAAAAAGTTGTTTCCATTTAATGTCTAGATTTTCATTTTTCCATTCTGTTGGTATGGCTGGAAAATTTTTTTCATGTATCGATTGGTTATCTTTTTTTACTAAACTATATATCTCCTCAGTGGTAAAAACAAAAATTGGAGCAAACCACTTAAGTAAGCAATCTAAAATTACATTTAAAACAATTATACACTCTTTTCTTTTTTTAGAATTAATGCTGTCACAATATAAGACATCTTTTCTAATATCAAAATAAAAAGATGAGAGATCTAAAGTACAAAAATTTAATAGCTCTTTATAAAGTTTATGAAAATTATAATTTTTTAAATTATTTTTAATCGATTGATCAAGAACATAAAGTTTATGAAGAATATATTGTTCTAATTCATTTAAATTTTTTATATCTAAAGATTTAAAAGATTGTTCTTCAAAAGTATCTTGTATATTTCCTAAAATAAATCTAAATGTATTTCTTATTTTTCTATAAGATTCAGCATGATGTACTAAAATAGTTTTATCTATTCTTAAGTCTTCAGCATAATCAGATGAAGCAACCCAAGCTCTAAGTATATCAGCTCCATAATTTTTTAAAATATCCTCTGGTGATACTACGTTACCAGTAGATTTTGACATTTTTAAACCTTTTCCATCAACTACAAATCCATGCGATAAGATACTTTTAAAAGGTGCTTTTCCTCTTGTTCCGCATGACTCTAAAAGAGATGAATGAAACCATCCTCTGTGTTGATCTGATCCTTCAAGATACATGTCGGCAGGCCATTTCAAATCTTTTCTTTTTTCTAAAACAAAACTATGAGTTGATCCACTATCAAACCAAACTTCTACAATATCCTTAAGTTTTTCAAAATCTTTAGGGTCATATTCTTTACCCAAAAAATTTTCTGCATCATCCGTAAACCAGCAATCTGAGCCCTCTTTTTCATAAATTTCTGCAATCCTGTCTATTACTTTTTGATCTCTTAGTGGTTCTTTAGTTTTTTTATTTATAAATATAGGTAAAGGTACACCCCAAACTCTTTGTCTTGAAACGCACCAGTCTGGCCTGCCTTCTACCATGGAAAGTAATCTATCTTTTCCTTTAGCAGGATAAAAAGTAGTTTCATTTATAGCTTTAATCGCTGTTTCTCTTAATGATTTTTTTTCCATAGAAATAAACCATTGCGGTGTTGCTCTATATATTAAAGGTGCTTTTGATCTCCAAGAATGAGGGTAACTATGTTGTAATTTATCATTTTTTAATAATTTATTTTGTTCTTTAAGTTTTTCTATAACTAAAGGATCTGCTTTAAAAATATGTGTATTAGTGAAATGAGGTATTTCATTAGTATATAGACCTGCGTTGTCTACAGTATAACTTGATGGAATATTGTTTTTTAAACATAAATTGAAATCATCAGGGCCATGGCTTGGAGCACAATGTACAATTCCTGTTCCCTGGTCTAAGTTTACAAATCCTGCATCTAACATAGGGATATCGTGACTGAATTTCATCTTGACGAATGGATGACTGCAAATTGTTCCTGTAAATTCAGATCCTTTAAAAGTTTGTATGATTTTATGACTTTCTATTCCACAAGATTTTATAATTGATTCAATTAAATTAGTTGCCACTATAATTCTTCTATCTTTAAAATGGTCTAATGAATTAATTTCAACCACAGAATATTCAATACTTTTATTAAATGCTAAAGCTTTATTTGCTGGAATAGTCCAAGGTGTTGTTGTCCAAATAATTACGCTTGCGTTTTTAAGAAAATCTTTCTTAGTGTCTTTAACTTTAAAAGCAGCAAAAATTGTGTTGGACGTATGATCCATATACTCAACTTCTGCATCGGCCAAAGCTGTTTTTTCAACCGTTGACCATAAGACAGGTTTAAAACCTTGATAAAGACTTCCATCTAAAAGAAATTTTCCTAATTCTCTCACAATTTGAGCTTCTGCTGAAAAACTCATAGTTGAGTAATAATTTTCAAAATCTCCTACGACACCTAATCTTTTAAATTCTTTAATGTGAATTTCTATCCACTTCTTTGCAAATTCTCTACACTCTTGTCTAAAATCCTTAATTGGAACTTCATCTTTATTTTTTTTCTTTTTTTTGTATTGTTCTTCAATTTTCCATTCTATAGGTAACCCATGGCAATCCCATCCCGGAACATAAATGGAGTCTTTGCCATCCATTTGGTGAAAACGAATTATCATATCTTTTAAAATTTTATTAAGTGCGGTCCCCATGTGAATATGCCCATTGGCATAAGGCGGTCCGTCATGAAGAACAAATTTTTCTTTACCTTTTGAATTTTTTCTAAGTTTTTCAAAAATTTTTTCTTTTTCCCATTTTTCTAAAATTAATGGCTCTTTAGTAGGCAAGCTTGCCTTCATGGAAAAAGCTGTTTTGGGTAAATGTAAGTTATCTTTAGACATTTTTTTTAGCGTGGCTTATATCAATTTGTATTTGCTTTTTAAGTTGTTCTAAACCTTTAAATTTTTTTTCTGGTCTTATAAATTTTATAAAACTAACGTTAATATCTTTATTATATAAGTTTTTGTTAATTCCAAATATATTCACTTCTAAAAGTAAATTTTGACCATTAAAAGTTGGTCTATAGCCAATATTAGCTATACCTCTTTTGTTAAATTTTGAACATTCTGCTCGGACTGCATAAACTCCTAAGCGAGGAATAATATAGTCATTCAATTTAATGTTGCAGGTTGGAAAACCAATTTTCCTACCTCTTTTATCTCCATTTATTACTTTACCTTTAATGCTCCACTCTCTATCTAAGAGATTATTGGTTTCTTGAATTTTTCCTAAAGAAATTTTTTTTCTAATTAGAGTCGAGGATATAATTTTTTTATTTTTTATAAATGGTTTTGTTATAATGGTCTGATAATTATATAACTTTTCAAAAATTTTTAATGTTTCAAGATTGCCTTTTCTTTTAAAGCCAAATTTAAAATTTTTACTAATATATAGATATTTGCAACTAACTTTTTTATAAATAATTTTTTTTATAAATTGTTCTGCTGAAAGTGAAGAAAAAGCTTTGTTGAATTTGATTATAATCAAAAAATCTAAATGTAATTTTTTTAATTGTATTTTTTTTTGTTCCAATGAATTAATTCGATGATTTTTAATATTCGGATTAAAAAACATTGTAGGAATGGGTTCAAAAGTCATTACACCAAATGGTAGTTTATTTTTTTTAGCTTTTGCTTTTGCCTGATTAATTACCTTTTGATGACCTAAATGTAACCCATCAAAATTTCCGATTGCTATAACTCCACATTGATGTTTTTTTTTAAGGTTGATGCTATTATAGATTTTCATACTACCATTCGAGTTTTTTTTGATAATAATTAACTTTTACATCATATTTTTTTAAAAGCATTTTTAATTCATCAACATTACTAAATTCATTTCTGTGCACTCCATCAGCGATAAACAGACAATCTGTATTTAAATTATTTGCACCTTTGATGTCCGTTCTAAAATTGTCACCTATAGCTAAAACTTTTTCACTATCAGTAAAGCACATTTGGTAAATTGCTTTATGCGGTTTTCCGTAATAAATAACTTCTCCTCCTAAATCTTCAAATATTTTTGCAATATATCCCGCACAATATTCTTCTTTGTTTCCTCTATGAACAGTTAAGTCCGGGTTAGTGCATATTAATTTTTTTGATGTATGTTTAATTAAAAAATTTTTGTAGTAATCTAAGTCATGTTCATGCAATTGAGGCTTACTTTGGTCAGGATCATCTTCATCAAATAAGCCAGTACAAAGAATAAAATCACAACTATCAATGGTTGTTTTGTTTTCTTTAACTTTTTCAAAAATTGAAGCATCTCTTGAGGGGCCCAAATGATAAAATTTTTTTCCAAATTTATTTTTATTAATAGCGTGCATTGCTGCTTCCCCAGATGTTACTACATTTGAAAGATATTTTTTATCCATATCCAAGCTTATTAAAAAATCAATAACCTTCGAACTTGGTCTGGGAGCATTAGATAAAAATACTATTTTTTTAGAATTTTTTTGTAATTCACGTATTGCTTCTATGGCATCTGGATTTAGAGTTATACCATCATGTATTACACCCCACAGATCTATAACGAATGTATCGTAAGCATCGCATATGTCTGATAAATGTTTTAATTCTCTCAATTTTTTAATCTCTTTGTTGTTGGGTTCTTTAATTTGTTCTAAAATACAGTGTTTAAGCCTTTTTTTTAATGATTTTAGCCTCTTGAAATATCACTAAAACTCACCATATCAGCCATACACAAAAATTTATAGGAGAAAATATATATGAAATTTAGACCTCTGCACGATCGTGTGCTTATAAAAGTATTAGACAGTGATGAAAAAACAGCTGGTGGAATTATAATTCCAGATACAGCTAAAGAAAAACCTCAGGAAGGTGAAGTTGTTGCTGTTGGACCAGGAGCAAAGAATGAAGACGGAAAATTGACACCCATGGATGTAAAAATAGGTGACATTGTTCTTTTTGGAAAGTGGTCTGGAACAGAAGTAAAAATTGACGGAAAAGAATATAGCATTATGAAAGAAGCAGACATAATGGGAATTTCAAAAGCTAAAAAATAACTTTAAGGGAGAATAATAATGGCTAAAATAATTAAATTCGATACTGAAGCAAGAACAAAAATGCTAAAAGGTGTCAATACACTTGCTAATGCAGTGAAAGTAACTTTAGGACCTAAAGGTCGAAATGTTGTAATGGATAAATCTTATGGAGCTCCAAAAATTACTAAAGATGGCGTATCAGTTGCAAAAGAAATTGATCTTGAAGACAAATTTGAAAATATGGGCGCTCAGATGGTTAAGGAAGTTG
>Ga0233444_10006165_pt1 | contig 10790 bp, 11 predicted proteins | sample SI_124_October20_6_FD_182792 | JGI IMG/M metagenome (GOLD analysis project Ga0233444, IMG submission 182792) | Seawater microbial communities from Saanich Inlet, British Columbia, Canada - SI_124_October2016_10_MG | ecosystem: Environmental > Aquatic > Marine > Inlet | place: Canada: British...
CCTGTTGTTAATGTTGAAACGCTAAAAAAAGAAACTGTTCCAAAGTCTGCTAAACATTCCATCGCGACTAGTGATAATCCAGCTATTATTGCTGGCCTAGCTGATGGTAATATTATTTTAAAAAAACTTTCTTTAGCATTGTACCCTAAATTTTTACTCACCTCGATTAAGTTATGAGACTGATGATAAAAAGAGGCTCTTGTGAGAACATATACATACCCAAATAATGAAAATGACATTGATATTATTGCACCAAATATCCCATCAAATTTTGGAATAAATTTATTGTAACTACCTTCACCAAAAACTAAAGTCATTAATGAAAATAGTGTCCCATAATTTTCAAAAAAAGCAGTAAGAGAATATGCGTATATGTAAGCTGGTACAGCAAAAGATAAAATTAAGGCCCATTTAAAAAAATTTACTCCTGGAAAGTTAAAAAATGAAACAAAGTAAGCTGACAAAACCCCAAAAATAAATGTTAATGATAAAACGCCTGTTAAAATAATTAATGAATTTATTATGTAGTTTTTTAAAAAAGTGTTTCTTAAGATTTCATAGTATTCGCTTGTGCTATAAAAAAAACTTAAAAAAACTGTAATTAGAGGTATGGCAACAAATAAAGATACTAATAAAGATCCTGCAAACCAAAAATTAAAATTTCTGTACATTTAAATTTAATTATTTTAAATTTAATTATTTCCAACCTGCTTCAGTCATTATTTTAAGAGCTTCTGATTGTCTTTTAGAATAAACGGAAACATTTGTATTTAAGTCTTGTTTGAAATTTGTACCAAATTGAGCAATTAATTTATTTGGTTCAACTCCTTTTATTATAGGATATTCGAATGTATTGTTAACGATATGTGTTTGAGAATCTTCAGTCAGTAAAAATTCTAAAAGTTTAATTGCATTTTGCTTATTAGGAGCAAATTTAAGAATTCCTGCACCACTTATATTCATATGAGCACCTCTATCTAATTGATTGGGAAAATAAGGAGTTACTTTTTTTGCTGCCTTTTTTTGTTCCTCCCCTTTGTTCCCAGATAACATGAGTGCTAAATAATAAGTATTTGCTATTGCATATTCTGCTTCACTAGCTGCTACTGCTAAAATTTGGGCTCTATCATTTCCATTTGGTGATCTTGCAAAATTATTAACCAATCCTTTAATCAATTTTTGAGTTTTATCGATTCCATTATGCTCAATAATAGAAGCAACTAATGATTGGTTATAAATATTATTTGATTGTCTAATTAAAATTTTACCTTTAAAAATTTCTTTACTCAAATCTTCATACCTTAAATTTTTAGGTGGATTTGTTTTATTTGGATTGTAAAAAATCACACGTGCTCTTTTAGCTATACCTACCCAATAGTCACTTCTAAAATTTTTAGGAACCGTTTTTTTTATAAATTCAGAATTGACTCCTTTTTGAAATAAACCTTGTAACTCAAATGCGCCCAATCTACCTGCGTCGGCTGTAAAATATAGGTCTCCTAAACAATCTTTTCCTTCTTCTTTGATCCTTCTATGCAGTGCATTGTCTTTTCCAGAGATAATATTTACTTTTATACCCGTTTCATTGGTAAATTTTTTATAAAGCTCCTTGTCAGATTGATAATGTCTTGAGCTAAATATATTTATTTCTTGTGCAGAAATATTTGTGAAAGTAAAAATTGTTAATATAAAGTAAATTAATTTTTTCATTTTAGTTGCGAATAGTTATCATCTAAACTATATTGCGAATGATTACTATTTGCAATAATGACGCACCTATAGGTTGCCATGGTACAAAAAATAGAGTTTAATTAATTATGCTAAATATTCATCCAAAAAGATTTAAACAAATAAAAAACAAATCTATACCAAATCCCTTAAGACCAAAATTTAGAAATAAAGCCCAAGCAAATATTTATTTTTTATCACAAAGAAAATTCAATGGAGAAAAAAGGGGAAAGATATTGAAAAATATTAAATTGATCAGTTTTATATCTATTGTTATTGTAGGTGGTTATATTTTATCTAACTAATTTTAGCAGACACGCTACCAAGTTTATCAATTACACCTTTATAAATTCCCTTATATAAAATAGGAACAATACCAACAGAGGAGCCTGTAAAGACATAAAAATCTTTGTTATGTTTTATTTTATCTTTCTGTAATTTACTTAATACAAACCGTAAAGAGTTCATTGGATCTATATAAACCGTATTGGTGTTACCATTAACAGGTTGATTTATTTTTTTATTGAAAATATTAGTTTTAAGATTTTTAACATTTTGATTTTTAAATTTTTTCTTAGAACCTATTACGAATTTTACATTAGCGCCAAAATCCGAACAAAGATCGCCTAAACTTTTGATACCTTTCTTTTTTTGTCTATAGCCAACAACTTCGATACATGGTGCAATATGACTAATAAATTTTTTTATATTATTTTTTGTAACTTTATCTTGATATAAAAAAAAATTTTTTTTTATTAAATAACAAACCTCTAATTCGATGCCCATTGTAAATTTATTTATTTTAACGTTTTTTTTATTCATTAAAACATTATGCTTATAGACTGATGCGTAAAATGGTTCTTTTTCTTTTAATTTTTTTAATACCGGAATACCCGTGCCAGCAGCTTTAAAACCGATTATAGGTTTTTTAATTTTACTTTCACATAATTTTCTTAATTTTTGAGCTTCGGAAATTTTTTTAGTATATTTAGTTGGAAGAGGTGAAATTATCTTATTTTTTAAAAAAGCATTAACAAGTCTATTTGCGTATTTATTTAAATTTTTATCTACCATTATATATTTTCACCAATATAAATATTCAAAGATAGTGCAGTCTCTACTAAAGAATCTTTTCTTTCAACATTTTTATATGTGCTTATCCCTTCGTCAATGGGCACATCTACAACTTTTCTATCTTTCCAGGCAACCATACGATCAAATTTTTTTTGATTTAATAAATCTACTGCATATACACCGAAGGCACTCGCTAAAATTCTATCACTCGCTGTTGGTGGAGCTCCGCGCTGCACATGACCTAAAGTAGTTACCCTACACTCCACATCAGTTTTTTTCATTATTTCTTGAGCTATATAATCCCCTATTCCACCCAATCTTTGTTCACCATCTATATATTTATGTAAAACAGTACTGCCGTCTTCTTTTTTAACAGCCTCTGCTACTATAATTAAAGAATGTTGTATGTCATGTTTTTTCATAGAATTTAATTTCTTAATTATTCCATCTATAGAATATTTTATTTCCGGTATTAAAATTACATCTGCACCACCTGCTATTCCTGCGTTTAGTGCAATATGACCTGCGTCTCGACCCATGACCTCAAGAATCATAGATCTTCTATGGCTTGCTGCTGTTGACTGAAGATTGTCTAAAGCTTGTGTTGCTACATCGACAGCAGTATGAAATCCAATAGAACTTTCGGTCGCCCCAACATCGTTATCAATAGTTTTAGGTATTGCTACAATTTTCATATCGCCTTTTTTAGCTAATTTTTTTAAAATTTGCATACTACCATCACCGCCAATAATGATTAATCCGTCTAATTCCATTTGATGATACCCCTCGATTATCTCTTTTGATCTATCTATATATTTTCCTTCTTTAGTTGGAAATTTAAAGGGATTTCCTTTATTTGTAGATCCTAAGAAAGTGCCCCCTTGTCTAAGAAGATATCCTCCAAAAGTTTTATGAGTTAGCTGAACAGCAGCAACAGGTCGCTGCATTAGACCTGATGTTCCATCTTTTATGCCAAAAACGTCCATATTATATTTATTTTTTGCTCTATAGAATATCGATCTGATGGCTGCATTAAGTCCTCCACAATCACCGCCACTTGTTAAAATTCCTATTTTTTTATTTTTCATAAAATTTTAATTTTCTTAAATATTCTTTTTTGAGGTAAGAAATGTTATAACATAAAAATCTAACAATGGAAAAAAAAGCCAAAATAATAGCTACTCTAGGTCCATCTATTTACAGTGATACTAAACTTAAACAACTTGTAAATCTTGGTGTAGATGCTTTTAGAATTAATTTTAGTCATAATACCGATGGTATTAGCAAGATTGTTTCAAAAATAAGAAAAATTGAAAAATCTCTAAATAAAAAAATTTCTTTAATAGCTGATCTTCAAGGCGTTAAGCTTCGTGTTGGAAAAATAAAAAATGATAATCAAAAAATAAAATATGGTAAAAAATTTACTTTTGATAATAAAAATATTATAGGAGATGAAAATCGAATATGTTTTCCCTATCCAAGAATTTTAAAAAAATTAAAGATAGGAAGCAAAATTCTAATTGATGATGGAAAATACACCTTTGTAGTAATAAATAAAAAAAATTTATCTTTAACAACTTTATGTAAAAGTGAGAATTGTTATATAAGAAGTAATAAAAGTATTCATATTCCTAAATTTGATATTTCTTTTAACAAATTAACGCTAAAAGATAAAAAAGATATAAAAACTGCTATAAAACTTAAATGTAATTGGATTGCAATTTCATATCTTCAGAATGAAAAACTTATACTTGAAGCAAGAAAATTAATTAGAAAAGATATGGGGATCATTTCAAAAATTGAAAACAAACATGCATTAAAAAATATTGTTAAAATTTTAAAAGCAACTGACTCGATTATGATAGCTCGAGGAGATTTAGCCATCGATATTGGACATAGTGAAGTACCTAAAGTTCAACTGAGTTTAATTAAAAAATGTTCTCAATTTTCCAAATCAGTAATTGTTGCTACACAAATGTTAGAAAGTATGATTGAAAATAATACAGCTACAAGAGCTGAAATCAATGACATTGCTACAGCAGTTTTTCAAGGTGCTGATGCTGTAATGCTTTCAGCTGAAGCAGCAATAGGTAAATTTCCTTCGCAAGCAGTTTCTACAATGTCACAAACTATTCTTTCAACTGAAAAATATAAAAAAGAACACATAGAAGATTTTAAAAATTCAATAGTTTCGAACAAAGACCCTGTAAAATCTGTTTTGCTCTCTGTAAAAGATATAGCTTACAATCCTGATGTCAAAGGTATCATTGTTTTCTCTAACTCGGGTAAATCTGCAAAATTAGTTTCGGCTATGCGTCCGGCAGCTAAAATTCTAACAATATCTCCAAACATAAATATATCTAGACAAGTTTCTTTACTTTGGGGTGTCCAGTCTATTAATAGTCGCGATGCCAATGGATGGAAAGACATGATGTCTATTTCAAAAGAAATTATAAAAAAATTAAAATTTATTAAAAAAAATGACTTTGTCATAATTACTGCTGGTTTACCTTTTGGTAAAGCCGGTATGACAAATATGATTAGACTTTATAAAGTTGGTACTTAATGGAAAAAAATTATACCATTAATGAAATTTTATCTGCGATTGACGAAATTTATAATTCAAAAAAAAATAAAAGGATTGTTAGGAATAAAGTTGCCTCTTCCAACAAAGATTATTTTTCTATTCCCAAAAGTACTTTAAAAATTATTGAAGAAGCAGAGCTAAATAAAAAATAGTAATGCCCTTTTCAAAAAATATTATAGGAAAAGGTTTTATAGCAAAAAGTTTATTTAAAATTGTTCATTATATTCGTCAGTCTGGGTACATCGTCTATGCAGCTGGAATTTCAAACTCGCAAATAAAATCTGAAAATCAACTACGAAGGGAGATTAACCTTTTCGAGAAATTTCGAAAAGGTTACTCGAAAAAAAAAATAATTTATATAAGTACTGCTGATGTAACTAATAATCTAAAAAATAAGTCAAAATATGTAAGAAATAAAGTAAAAATTGAAAAAATTATTAAAAAAAATTTTAAAAACTACTTAATAATTAGGATTCCTCAAATTATTGGGAAATCTAGTAATAAAAAAACATTGATTAATTTTTTTTACAATAGGATCAACGAGAATAAAAAAATTAAAATATTTGTAAATGTATACAGAAATATTTTGGATATTGATGATGTGATAAAAATGGTAAAAGTAATAGTTAATAACAAAAAAATAAAAAAAAAAGTTATTACTTTGTCTAACAAATATTCATTAAAACCTATTCAAATAATTAAAATTTTAGAAAAAAAGTTAAAAAAAAAAGCCAATTATCATTTATTAAAGACAAAAAAGCAGAAATGGGATCTTTCATTTAATAAAAATATTAAATACTTTGAAAAAGCTAAAATTAATTTTAATAAAAAGTACTTTATACAAGCTATTAACAAATACTATTAATGGAATTATCAATAATCATACCTGTTTATAACAGTGAATTAATTTTACCTAAACTAGTTCAAGAAATTAATAAAGTTTTTATTAATAAAAATATTAAGAAAGAATTAATTTTTATTAACGATTATAGTAATGATAATAGTTGGAAAGTAATAAAAAAATTATCAAAATCTTTTAATTATATAAAAGGTATTGATCTTATGAATAATTACGGTCAGCATAACGCTATTGCAGCAGGATTAAACCATGCATTAGGTGAATATATAATAATGATGGATGATGATTTACAGCATGATCCAATTTATATATTGGATATTTTAGCTGAATTAAAAAGAGATTTTGATGCATGTTACGTTAAGTATCTAAAAAGAAAACATGTAATGTGGAAAAGATTTTTAAGTTATATTAACCACGTTAGTTCGAGTTATCTATCAAACAAATCAATAAAGATTTACACTTCTTCTTTTAAAGGGATAAATAAAAGAATAAGCTATATAATTAATCGTGATCAGAATTATGAAGTTTTTTTAGATTGGTTAATTGTAGAAAATTCAAAAAAAATACAAACTATAGACATTTTACATAGAAAGAGATTAGAAGGTAAAACCAATTACGATTTTAAGAAGCTTATAATTTTATGGTCGAATATGATTATTAAAATAAAACCTAAAAATAAATTTAAAATTTTATTATTATCTATTATAAAATTATTTATTAAATTAATAGTTTATAAAATTTTAAAAAAAAAAGAATATAAAGAAAAGTTTTTAGTTTCTGAAAAAACATTTTAGCAAATGATCTCATTTAATTTAATCACAAAATTATTTATGTTCCCATTATATTATATATTTCATTATAATATATTATTTGGTTGGGCTCACAAAAATTTTATTAAAGTTTTTCGATATAAAAAATTTATTTTTAAATTAGATAATTTAAAAATTCCGTTGCCTTATTACTCTTCTTTCATTTTTAATACCTATGAATTAAATGATAGAGTTCTTCTAGAAAGAAATTTAGGTAAATCACATAAATGTATAATTATTGGTGGAGGCATAGGTTTTGTACCTGCAATTGTAAACAAAGCAACAAAAAATAAAGTTCTTATTTTTGAGATAAACAAAAGTATTTTAAAAAACCTCAAAGAAAATTTACTTTTTAATAGTATAAAATTTCAGATTTTCAATTACAATTTATTACTTAATGAAAAAGATAAACAAAATTACTATTATTCAAATCAAAATTTCTTGGCAACATCAATGTATAGAAAAACAAATAAAAAATATAAATTAAAAAATTTGAATTATAAAAAAATAAAAAACTTAAATTTTTTTAATACATTAGTGATAGATGGAGAAGGAATTGAAAAACATTATATAGAAAATATAGATAAATTAAAAAAAATAAAATATATTTTTTTTGAGTTTCACAACGATATATTTTCGGACAAAGAAAAAAAGAAAATTTTTAACAAATTAAATAATCAAAGTTTTTTTTTAAAAGATAGTTTTGTAAATTCATATTTTTTTGCAAAATCAAAAAGTTAAATGATAAGAATAAATATTTTTAAAATACTATTTAGTTTAGTGGTTGCTATTATAATATTTAATTTTTATTTTTTTGTAAAAGAATTTTCATTAAATCAATATTCTGATTGGCTTATAAACTATCAAGGTGGTTTTGTGAGAAGAGGTTTTATTGGGGAAATATTTTATCAAGTTCATTCTTTAATTTTTATTAGACTAGATTTTCTAGTTTTTTTTTCAGTAAGCTTATTCTATATTTTTTTTTATAAAAATTTACTAAGTATAATTCAAAATTTAAAAATAAATTTTATAAATTTATTAATTATATTTAGTCCTATATCTTTTGTTTATCCAGTGATGGAAGAGAAAGCCTCGGGCAGAAAAGATGTTTTATTTTTGTTGTTATTATCTATAACTGCACTTTATTTAAAAAAAATAAACTTTTATAAGCAAAAATATTTTATTATTATTTTCTCAGCTATTTTAATTTTTTCCCATACTGGTTTTTTATTTTTGTTACCTTCATTTTTAATAATTTTTTTATTTTCTAATAAAAATCAAAATTTTAAAGTTATGCTGATTGAAATTTTTTTTATCCTATTGTGTTATTTATTTTTTTTAATTTTGATTTTAGCTAATACAACTATTACCCCTGAAAATATTCAATTAATCTGTGATTCAATATCTGAGTACGTTAGAACAGACTGTTCTGAATCTGGTTATATAAGTACATTAGATTGGTCACTTAAATATAATTTAAATTTAAAAGAAAATTTATGGATGACACAAAATTATAATATATTTTATATTTTTGCTTTTTTCTTTAGTTTTTTTCCTCTTTTAATCGCTTTTTACTACTCAAAGTTTTTGAATTATAAAAAAATTAATGTCCTGCTTTTTTTCACTATTTTTTTAATATTAACTTTACCTTTATACTATCTGGGTGTTGATTATGGTAGATACATGCATTTAACCTACATGAGTTTGGTAATCATGTTTTGTGTTGCTTTACAAAATAGGGTTATAAGCTCCTCTTTTACAAAAAATATTTTAATTAAAAATTTAAAAATAAGATCATCAATAACTATTTTGATTATTTTTATTTATGGTTTCACTTTTACTATTCCTCATTGCTGCAATAACGAATTAAAATTTAATTATTCTAAAATGATTTCAAAAATTAATTTAAGATTAAATTAATTTAACTATTTGCATTGTTGTATAGTTCGATCTAAAACCCATCTAATATTACGTTGCAAAAAATATTCTACAAAATATTTTTTTTATTTATTAGAATATTGAAATTTAATTTTTTTTTAAATTTGATGACAAACCTGTATTAGCAATAGTAAAAATCATATCTTCATACGACATACCTAGGTTTAATACACATGCTCTATAAAAATACCCTTTTCTCAATCCAGGCATAAGATTGGCTTCCATAAAGCAAGGAATTCCTTGGCCATTCATTTTAATATCAATCCTGCCTAGAGATTTTCCGCCTAGAGCCTTGAACGATTCTTTAGCTAATTTTGATATTTTATTAAATATTTTTACATCTTTCACTGCAATTACTTTTTCTTCATCATTTTTTTTAATGTTAAAATCAAGTATGCTGTGACCGTTAATATTTTTTTTTACAATAATTTCTACAGGTAGAGCTCTTAATATGCCACTTATACTATCCTCTAAAATACCGACACTGTATTCTCTTCCAGTTAAATAGCTCTCTGCAATAGAATTTAGATTATGGTTTTTTTTTATTTCTAAGACTTTTTTTTGAAAACTATCAAAATCATTAACTAATGAATTGGAATCAATTCCCCTACTATCACCTCCTATAACTGGTTTTATAAACAATGGAAAAGATACAGGAATTGATTCAATATCTAAATGTTCATTAGGGTAACTTGTAAAAAAATCTGCTGTCTTAATTTTAGCTAATCGAATAATTTTTTTTGCTTTATTCTTATCACTTTCGTTATCTAGAGCTGATTTACTTGATGCAATATAGGGTATCTTGTAAATTTCTAAATAATCATTGAGCCATATTTTTTCTTTACCGAAAAGAAAATATTTAACTCCAGAAAACACAAGGTCAGGCTTTCTTTTAACTAGTTTCTGTAAATCTTCTTTTTTTTTAATATTTACAATGGAAACTTTCTTATAACGTTTAGATAAAATTTTTAAGATTTTATTCTCTTCCAAAATAATCCCTACATTATCTTGATGAGCATTTTTTCCTTTTGGATTAGAAACAATGAGAATTTCAATTGTCTTATCAACCTTAATTGAGTAAATATTCTTCCTTTTAAATAAGAGGATATTTTTTTTAGAAGTTTTTTTAATTTTAATATCTTTTATAATCATAATAAGCGAGCGCAATTAATCATGTGTTTTCACACGAATAAATAATTCTTTAGATGGGTATTTTTGCTATTTTACTTGCCTATTTAGGAGTGATTAAATTCTATGGGCAGTATCTAAAAAACAATAGTTATCATGTACTAGCACTAATAGATAGATAATTATTGATTAAATTAAGCCGGCAATTTGTATTGCGGTATCACACATTCTATTGGAAAAACCCCACTCATTATCATACCAGGAGAGCACTCTACTAAACTTTCCTTTAATTACTTGTGTTTGGGTTAAATCAAATATTGAGCTGTGAGGATTGTGATTAAAGTCTTTAGAAACTAATGGAGCAGAATTTGTTGCAAGTATGCCTTTTAACGGTCCGTTTGCAGCTTTACTCATGGCTTCGTTAATACTATCTGCTGTGACTTCTTTTTTAGGAACAAATGTAAGATCTATTAAAGATACATTTGGAGTTGGAACTCTTATAGCTGTTCCATCTAATTTACCTTTAAGGGTTGGTAAAACTAAACTCATTGCTTTAGCAGCACCTGTTGAGGTAGGTATCATTGAATCACCTGATGCTCTTGCTCTTCTTAAATCTTTATGAAGTGTGTCTAATAATTTTTGATCTCCAGTGTAACTATGAATAGTG
>Ga0233444_10006166_pt1 | contig 10789 bp, 9 predicted proteins | sample SI_124_October20_6_FD_182792 | JGI IMG/M metagenome (GOLD analysis project Ga0233444, IMG submission 182792) | Seawater microbial communities from Saanich Inlet, British Columbia, Canada - SI_124_October2016_10_MG | ecosystem: Environmental > Aquatic > Marine > Inlet | place: Canada: British...
AAACTATGGTTGCCAGGTGACCATTTTTCAATCATCGATGTTGCTAGTGATGATTGGTTAGCACAAGTCGAAACAATACGTGACTGGCTGTGAAGGTTCAATACCATGCGCCTTGTGGCGTTGGTATGGACTGGCTAGGAGACGACTACCCTTTCTCAACAACAGCATTGTCTGGTAAGCACGCAATCGTGTGTGGGGCATCAAAAGGAATCGGTGCGGCTACTGCACAAATGTTAGCGAAAGCAGGAGCTAAAATCACTGCTGTTAGCAGAAATCCACAGGACCTAATTGCTACTCTATCTGGGTCTGGACACACTGCCGTTAGCCTCGATTTAGAGAATCAGGAATCAATTGGCAAATTTATTTCTTCAATTGAAGAATGTCACATTCTAATCAACAATGCAGCGGGTCCGCCAGGCGGTCCATTACTGGATAATGAGATCGAAGATTTCGAAGCTCCATTCAGAAGGCATTTACATGCTGCGCATACTTTGACTCGAGGAATCGTTCCTAAGATGGAAGCGGCAGGTATGGGTAGAATTGTGAACATAATTTCCACATCGGTGAGAGAGCCGATTCCGAATATCGGTTTATCTAATACTCTACGAGGTGCAATGGCATCATGGTCGAAATCACTTTCCAGTGAATTACCATCTTGTATTACAATCAATAACGTGCTGCCAGGATTTACAGACACTGACCGATTAGGTTCACTAGCAGCATCAATCAACGAAAGGACAGGGAAGAGTGTCGAAGATGTTCATGCCGGTTGGATGTCACAAGTCCCTATTGGCAGACTTATTGACCCACTAGAAACTGGTGCAGCAATCGCATATTTGTGTATGCCAATCGCTGGCGGCATTAGGGGAGTATCTCTTGCTGTTGACGGTGGAAGAATGCGTTCTATCTGAGGTGATTCCATGCCAGAAATGAGTCAAATGCAGGCCGAAGAAGTTCTTGAGATGTTCGCTGAAGGCGAAGGACTCGAAGCCGTGAATACAAGTTTAGCATTACATCTTGTAGAATTGGCCAGAGATTTAGGCCGAGATGCTTTGGTAGCTAGACTACTTGATCATGCTGCTAAAGTTTCTGTGAACCCTGAGGACCAAGGTTGGTGTCAGTTTGAGTTATTGAAACACAATGGCGCTAGCAAGGATGAATTAATTGGCTTAGGAATGGCTTCTGAAAGTGAAGGATTACCTGGTTTGGCGGCAGGAATCTTTCATCATGTAGCACTATTGTCTCTAGGGAGTGATGATGCAGGAATATTTGCTAACCGTTCGATGCGGTTACGAGAAGTAGCCGACGACGTTGAAGGAATGATTTACGGGCATGCATTATTGGCACATATTGCCAAAGATGAAGATGATTTTGAAAAGAGTCAGATGCATCTTCAAAAGCGTCTGGAAATCATTCCAGAGGGTGAGAAATTTGAGCGGATGGAAGCATTGGCTGATTTGGCACACTCTCATGCAACAGTTGGCGAGTTAGAGCAAGCACAAACGATGTTGATTGAATCACTGAGCCTTGCATCTGAATTGCAAGAGTTATCTGGGATTTTAGTAGCGAAATGGGGATTAGCCGATTTGGCTGAGATTTCAGATCAACCAGACGAAGCTATGGTTCAATTATCGGATATAATGACCTCCTTCATGGAAGCTGGAGAACCGGTGCCAGAACCGGTCAGAGAAAGGATTTCAAAACTGACTTCTGAATAGTGATGTTGATACATTGAGCCCCTCTCCCTTAGGGAGAGGGATTACATGGAGTATGACATATTTTTCTCAATATCACAAACTCCTGACCATAATGGATTCACTCCGAGTGAATCTGAAATGTTCACAAATTACTATGCCCAATTGCAAGCAGCAGACCGTTTAGGCTTCGGTGTGGCTTGGATTGCTCAGGCTCATTTATCGACTAAAACTCAACAGTCCAACTCTAAACCAGTAGTTCCTCATTGGAAAGGTGAAGTCGGTCTATGTACAGATTTCTGCCAATTGGCTCTAGAATCATTTAGAAGGACCGAAAATATCGATGTAGGTTCTGCTGTAATCAGCATCCTATCGAGTGGAGGGCCTATTGCACAGGCTGAAAGAATTGCTAATACAGTCCAATTCCTTTCGCAGATGGACTCTAAGCGTAAATTGCACGTTGGTTTTAGTGCAGGGCGCTTCGAATTCATGGCCAGACCGTACGGAATTGTTCCAAGAGATGAAATCGAAGAAGCGGCATGGCCAGCACTTCGTGGACAGATTTTCATGGAAGCAAGTGAAATATTTTTGCGTTTAATTCGTGGAGACACTATTCATTCAGATGATATTAGAAAAACAGTGTTGACACGTGAAAACTTCAGAAGTGATGAAGATTGGGAGAGAGTCCAGCAAGCAGCCGGTACTCCAGACCTACCAGAGAGTATCGAAATAAGTAGAAGATATGACTTCGAGGAGATTTCTGTTGTTCCTAAAGAATGGCCTAGAGGGCAGTTAGAATTGATAGCAGGAACTCACGATCCTAAGGCACAAGAGTTCGTCAATAATTTCATGCCGGTTAAGGTATTCAACCTTTCAATTACATCTCCCGAGGTTATCGATTCAACACATCAGAAGATGTCCGAAATTTTCCATCCAAACGGCGGCCAATGGCAGCGCCGAGACATGCCTCGAACTACTTTCGTTTTCCTTAATTCTGAACCTGGGTTGAGTCCAGAACAACAATCAGCAGCAGCCCATGAAGAAGCCCGCTTAGCCTTAGGGGAATACTGGAAGGCTCTTGAGGGAACTCTTGACCCCAAAAAGGTAGAACGCGCAGCAGATAATGCATTAATTGGAAATGCTAGCGAAGTGGCAGAACAAGTGAAAAACAGATTCCATCCTGATGACCGTTTGATGTGCTGGTTTGATTTCTTCAACCATGATAGTGAACGTGTAATTCGAAACATGGAAGCTTGGTGGAATGAAGTAGTACCATTGTTGGAGTGATTAGATGGGTCTAAGGCACGACAAAAATTCTGCGGTCTCTCCTGGTAAACCGGGTTCTGCCATCTATCCTAATTCACCACTTGGTGAGGATGTGAAAGGAATCCCAACCGGAAGGGATGTCGAGTGGGAGCCTCTGGTTGATTATCGCCGTAATGGGGTTTCTGAGACTACTATTCATGGTGCAGTGGCATGGAGTCATGGAGATGAAGTCATTCACTCATTCGGGGGCAATGTTCTCTGTTATGGGCGCTCAATGATGAAGCCATTCATGCTCAAGGCTTTCACCAAAGAATTAGAGAATCACACATGGGAACAAAAAGCGATAGCAGTTGCTAGCCACAACGGTGATACTGAACACGTTGCAGCGGCTCAATCTTTGCTATCAGAGGCTGAATGGCCCTTGATGCTGACCCCGGTAGATGTTCCATTAATTCAATTCGGAAGGCAGGTTCGACGTCCAAGGAGATGGTACCATACATGCAGTGGTGAACATGCAGCAATCTTAGCAGGTTGTCGGGCTAAGGGCTGGAAAAGGGCAGGATATACTCTTCCTACCCACGAAGTATTCCATGCCTACATGGAGCAATTAAGACGCTTCCTCGGAAAAGACTGGAGCCCCCTGCGAATTGCAAAGGATGGTTGTGGTTTACCTACCGTCTCAAACACAGTTTCTGAGTTGGCTAAAATTTACGCTGGCTTAGTGCGTGACAAGGACTCCGATTGGATTTGGGAAGCGATGTGCAAACATCCTGACTTGGTTGGCGGTTTCAACAGACTAGACTCTACTATCCTAAAAATCGGGAATGGCAGAGTGATTGCTAAGGAAGGTGCAGATGGATTACTAGGAATGGCTATTGAACATCCAGATTATCCCAAAGGATTAGGCATCGTGGTAAAGATTGCACATGGTTGGAACTCTCAAGCAACTTGGTATATTGCAAGAGCAATTCTTGGTTGCTTAGGAATTGAACTAAGGAACCCATACCCGCTACACCGCCAAAAAGCCTTCATAGTTTCAGGAATTGTACCTGACCATTTGCACAACATTTTGGAAACAATTCCTACATGGGATGAATGGGATCCAGATCAAGACAGGTGGCACTATGAGGTGGATTTATGATTCAAGTTGAAAATTTGATTGGAGGTCAATTCACTGTTACCGCAGAATGCTTTGATGATGTTTCTCCACTCGACAACTCGGTTATTGCAAAAATTCCTCGTACAAAAAGCGTGGATGACGCTGTATTAGCAGCTACTAACGCCCAATCATCATGGGGTTCTTTGACTATACTAGAGCGCTGCGACTGGTTAGACAAAATTGCAGATTCTTTGGAAGCAAATATTGCTGAAGTCGCAAGATTAGAATCTCTAGATACCGGTAAACCGCATGAGGTTGCGATGGGCGTAGACGCTAAACGCTCAGTAAGTAATTTCAGGTTTTTTGCTGATTTTGGGCGTTCTATCGAATCTGAAATATTCGAAATGCCAGATGCTACCAATTATGTCTTGAGGAAACCAGTAGGGGTAGTTGGATTAATTTCACCCTGGAATTTACCTCTGTACCTACTTTCTTGGAAAATAGCACCAGCGCTACTAATGGGTAATACCATCATTGCCAAACCAAGTGAAATCACTCCATTAACCGCCCACTATCTCGGCAAGTTGTGTACGGAAATCGGCCTTCCTAGTGGTGTGTTGAATATCGTAAACGGTTACGGTCCAGAAGTTGGACAAGCCATAGTTGAACATACAGGAATCAAAGCAATATCGTTCACAGGAGGGACTGCCACTGGAAAGATTGTTGCAGCAACTGCTGCTCCAATGTTCAAGAAATTAAGTCTTGAATTAGGAGGCAAGAATGCAACAATCGTAATGGAGGATGCAGACCTCGACTTGGCAGTTCCCGGAGTGCTACGCGCCTCTTTCCTTAATTCGGGTCAGATCTGCTTGTGTGGTTCCAGAGTTCTTGTCCACTCCTCAATTTACAATGAATTCATGAACCGTTACTTAGATCAATTGAAAGAACTTAAAATCGGTCCTGTTATCAATGTGGAACATCGAAACAAAGTGATGTCATACATCGAATTAGCCAAGGAAGAAGGTGGCGAAATATTGGCTGGAGGAAACATTCCTGACAAGCCGGGCGCATGGATTGAACCGACAGTTGTTGGAGGTTTATCTCATAAATCAAGAACTGCAACAGAGGAGATATTTGGTCCCGTCGTAACAATCCATAAGTTCGAATCGGATGATGAAGCGATTGAAATGGCAAATTGTACAAATTACGGTCTAGCCGGAAGCGTTTGGTCAAAAAACAAAGGTCGCCAAATCGCAGAACAAATTGATTCAGGTATGGTGTGGGTAAACACTTGGTTGCATCGCGATTTAAGAGTTCCATTCGGTGGTACCAAAGATAGTGGTGTTGGACGTGAAGGTGGAATGTGGTCAATCGGTTTTTTCAGCGAAGCAGTCAATATTTGCGTTATGGAAGATTGAATAATAGACACTCATCCGCACAAATGGAGGCAAGGACATGTCAGTACATGGAAACGCTCGCAAAGTAACAACACATACGCTTCAAGAAATGAAGCGCACTGGTGAGAAAATCACTATGCTTACCGCATATGATTACAGTCTTGCTAAATTAGTTGACAGGGGAGGAGTCGATGTAATTCTTGTCGGTGACTCAGCTTCGAATGTCATGGCTGGAAGGGATACAACTGTTCCAATGAGCCTTGACCACATGATTTACCATGCACAGTGTGTAGAAAGAGCGGTTGATCGAGCATTAATCGTAGTTGACATGCCATTTGGTTCATATCAGGGTAATTCAGCAATTGCTTTAGAGAGCGCTATCAGAATCATGAAGGAATCTGGCGGTCACGCTGTAAAGTTAGAAGGAGGCTCAGAAATAGTTGAAAGCATTCAACGTATTTTGACCGCAGGTATTCCTGTAATGGGCCACTTAGGATTAACTCCACAATCGATTTACAAATTTGGAACTTACACAGTTAGGGCTAAGGAAGAAGATGAAGCTGCTAAACTAATTGCTGATGCCAAGTTATTGGAAGAGTCTGGTTGTTTCGCAATCGTATTCGAGAAAATACCAGCGCATCTTGCTAAACAAGTTAGTGAGGCCATATCAATTCCAACAATCGGAATCGGCGCAGGTCAAGATTGTGATGGGCAGGTTTTGGTTCTTCATGACATGCTTGGGATTACTACCGATTTCAGTCCTCGGTTTTTACGAAGATATCTTGATTTAGAGAATCAAATTACAGGTGCTGTTGAGCAATACTGCGAAGATGTACGCAGTGGTGATTTCCCTAATGATGAAGAGTCCTACTGAAGCAATGTTCCAACTAGAATCGCTCCTGGTAGAATGCTAGATGCAATTCCAAATCCATGCCAGACTCCGTATCTAATCGGTGGATGTTCTCGCTTCGACCATGATGCGCATTGCCAAATCCAGACTAGGAATGGGATTGCGATGTTGAAATAATTGGGGCCAAACATCCAAAATCCTGCCATTGGTATACACACCAACGCAACTCCAATAATATGCTCTTTAATTTCACCTGACCTGGTTACGATGGCGAGCAATGGGGCTAGAATTGTTGCTGCCACCAATGTAATTACCATCGGTGGATACTTCTTTTCATCCAATAGTAAAACACACAATGTAATCAATGAAATTGAATAAATTGTAGGCCACACGACATGCCGATACTTGTGGTCGGTTTTGTCTCCCATATTTGGGCCCAAGAGTCGCCGATGAATAGAAGGTGCGGAACCTCTTGGTCGTTTCATGGCGAAGGGTAGTATTGTGGCAGGTTGCCTAGCTCCACATCCACCACATCTGGTTTATGCAGAGAATCCTAAGCAAAATGAACCAGTTTCAGAAGGTGGCTGGGAGCAACTAAGGTGGGGCTATGAACGACTTCGAGAATCACTGAAAGATGTTGATTACGATGTAATAGTAGTACTATCTCCACATTGGCAAACTTATGTGGGGACCCATTTCATTGGTGTTGAAAAATGCGCATCGAAAAGTGTAGACCCTGTTTTCCCTAACTTGTTTAGATTCGACTACGATCTTACAGTTGACGTAGAGCTTGCAAGAGCGATACACGACCAGGCTAAGTCAGAGGGGATGTCTGTAAAAATGATGGAAAACCCTGATTTCCGAGTAGATTATGGAACAATTGTTTCTTGCCATATGGTTAGGCCAGAATGGGACAAACCGATTGTATCAATCTCATCTAATCGAAGTTTGTCTTATTATTCTGTAGAAGTAATGCAAGAAATGATGCTAGAGTTAGGGCGTTCGACCGCTAAAGCTATCGAGGAAAGTGGGAAGAAATGTGTCCTCCTCGCTAGCAATTCTCTTTCACATAGACACTTCGTCACAGAAACTAATCCTCCTGAAGATATGAGTAAAGAACACATAACCAGTCATGCAATGCATTTGTGGGATATGCGAATGATTGATTTGATGCGTTCTGGAAAGTCGCAACAAATAATTGATGAAATGCCAGAATTTTGTGAACAGGCTATCGCTGAATCCGATGGTGGTGCCTTGACTTGGCTTATTTCGGCAATGGGTATTCCAAATGAGGCTGCAACATTACATGGCTATGGGACAATAATTGGTACTGGTAATGCTGTAATGGAATGGCCTTGCCACAAATGGGGTGAAGAATGATGTCTGGTGAAGTTATCAAATCCCTTATTGTTCCTGCACACCCTCACCCTGTTCTTTGCCCAGAGAAGAACGAAGGTTGGCAACGAATCAGAGACGCCTATGACGAAGCTAGACGCCAAATCGAAGAGAGTGACGCTGATTTGATTATCATATACTCCACATTGTGGCCTAGTGTGATTGGACATCAGATCCAAGCAGACCCTAACCCTGAGTGGGTGATGGTCGATGCTGATTTCCATGATTTAGGAAGTATTCATTATTCGTTGAAAATAGATACTGATTTTGCACACGCATGGAATGCTGCTAACATTTCAAGAGGTTTAGAATCTAGAACCGTTGCATATGAAGGGTTTCCAGTAGATGTCGGCTCTGTAGTGGCTCTTGAATTGTTGAATCCAGACAACAGAATACCAGCTGTTATCTGTTCGACAAATGTTTATTCCAATCGTGCAGAAACAACAGTGCTGGCTAAAGCCTGCATGGATGTAGTAAAGGCACAAGGCAAGAAAGTAGTAGCGGTGTCCGTAATGTCACTGTCTAATCGAATGTTCACTGAACCAATCGAGCCACATGAAGATAGAATTCATTCGCTAAAGGACGATGAATGGAATCAAAAGATTCTCGAGTTTTTATCCGAAGGTCGTTTGGAAGACATAGGTCAGTTGAGTCGCACAATTCATGACCAGATAAGGGTCAAGAAAGTAGTCGCATTCAAACCGATGTGGTGGTTGTCTGCCATGAATGATAATCGAAATGACCTTACCGGTAAAGTGCTCGCTTACGAGGCAATACATGGCGCAGGCGCTGCAGTAGTGATGCTCGACCCTGAGTCTAATGGTACTGGCGATAAAGAATATGATGAGGATGATGTCGACTTCTATGGCGGTGATAGAAATGTTTTGGATATTGCCGAAAATGAAGTTGAAAGTAATCCTACAAACACTGGTCCTGCACTGTATGAACCAGTCGATGGAAAGAATGCAGTAAATACCAACAAAGCACCAAAACCAGTTGGTGCGTATCCGCATGCTCGTAGAGAAGGAGATCTGATTTACCTTTCAGGAGTTGGACCTAGGCAGCCTGGAGACAACTCGATCCCGGGTGGTCCTATCAAGGACAAGGCCGGTAATCCACTCGACTATGATATCAAAGCACAGACTAGAGCAGTAGTTGAGAACATTGCACGAATATTGGAAGAAGCAGGCTCCTCCTTGGATAATGTCATCGATGTGACCTCATTTTTGGTTGACATGGACCGTGACTTCTCTGGGTACAACGAAGTCTGGGCTGATACATTAGGAAAAGTAGGACCAACAAGAACAACTCTAGCAATTAGAGCACTGCCTACACCTATTGCGGTTGAGATGAAAGTCATCGCTAAAATTTAATTTCCGGATTCCGGGAGTTAGGGCTTGCAAAATGTAGCAATGAATAACTACTAATGGCTCTTGTTCCGGTTTAGCGGTTATTACAGCGTCGTAATGCGGAAAGGGATTTTCATGGACATAAGAGCGACTACCGGTAAATTGCTGAAAGGCGATGTAAAGGGCGTTGTTGATGACGTCAGATACCAGATTGAACGCTCTGTCGGATTAGTTGGAGTAATCATAATTTCATTATCAGCAATGCTTGGTTCCGGGCTGTTTGTTCTTCCCTCATTTGCGGCTATGATAATGGGGGAAGGTATCTGGCTTGCATTCTTGTTAGCAGCATCGGTAGTTCTACCAGGTGCATTGTCTAAGTCTGAACTGGCATCGGGTATGCCATCTAGCGGTGGTTCCTATGTCTATTTGGAACGAACTTATGGTCCTCTGGTTGGAACTATTAGTGGACTCGGTCTATGGGCTTCATTCCTGTTAAAATCCTCATTTGCATTAATCGGATTTTCAGCATACATGTATACAGTGACAACTTATTTTGAAATCAGCCTAAATGGAGATTTTGTATCGGTATTTGCTTTGGTTCTAATCACGGTTGTCAACATTATGGGTGTCAAGAAAGTCAAGGCGATTCAAACGCCTATTCTGGGACTAACATTGAGCCTATTAGCAATAATCTCGATAATGGCGTTATTCGACACGTCCACGAACTTATCCCGTCCTTGGGATGCTGCACTGGGTACTGATGTGTGGACTATTGCAGAAACTTCAGCATTCGTGTTCGTTGCTTATGCTGGCGTGACTAAGGTTGCAGCAATCGGAGGCGAGGTCAAAAACCCTGGTAAAAATCTGCCATATGGAATTATGATTTCACTACTCATTGCTACAATTCTGTATTGCTCAATAACTTACATAATGATGGCATCCATTCCTGGTGAATGGTGGGTTAATTCTGATGGTAATGCAATCGAAGATCCAATCTATGTCTTTGTTTCAACAGTTGCTGGTAGTAAAATCGGTGTCATCGCAGCATGTTTAGCAATCCTGACTATGATCTCAATGGCGCTGTCAGGAATTCTAGCAGCTTCACGCTTCCTATTTGCAATGGCTAGAGATAATCTTCTGCCTCAATCTCTTGAAGAAGTTAATGCAAAGTACGAAACTCCACATTGGCCAATTATCGTAACAGCCACAGTTATGGGGCTTGCTATCATCACATTGCCTGTAAAAGATGTGGCTAAGTTGGCATCTGGATTCAAAATAATGATTTTCATTATGATTAATTCATGCGTAATTGTACTTCGACAGACTAGTTACAAGCATGAATGGAATCCTGAGTACAAAGGTCCATTGTATCCTTTGATTCACCTCTGGGGTATTATTGCAGGTCTAGTTTTAATTTACATCATGGGACAAAAAGCATTGGTTGGAGCAGTCGCTGCAATTGTAATGGGTCTTGTTGTGTACTATTTCTACGGTAAGAAGCACGTACATCCAAGAATAACTCCTTTCACCACTTTCCGTAAAGAGTTCAGAAATCCTACAGCCGCAGAACACGATAAGAGAGAAGTTGCTTTCCATGCAGCAGACATGGGCGGAAAAGGGCACCTTACCCTAAAGGAGTTCCAAGTTGCAATGCATGCACTAAACTTTTCTTACGACGATGAAGAGTGCAGAGTTATCTTCCACGAAATCGATTTAGATCAGAATGGTTACATCGATAT
>Ga0233444_10006167_pt1 | contig 10789 bp, 10 predicted proteins | sample SI_124_October20_6_FD_182792 | JGI IMG/M metagenome (GOLD analysis project Ga0233444, IMG submission 182792) | Seawater microbial communities from Saanich Inlet, British Columbia, Canada - SI_124_October2016_10_MG | ecosystem: Environmental > Aquatic > Marine > Inlet | place: Canada: British...
CGCGTGCGCATTTGGCGGTTAGCACAGCGCGACACGTTGTATAACCCGTGCACCCCGAATGACAGAACACGCATTGTGTGCCAAGGTTATTCGCGAACAAATACTGGCATGCAAACCCTATCTAATCGTCCTGTTGGTCGGCATTTGAGTGACGCAAGGAAACAAGAGTGGTCAAGCGAGGTGCACCATGAAAGCCATTAAGGTCATCGATAAAACCCCTGTACTGGTGGACGTGCCTGCACCCAAAGGCGATGGCGTCAGGGTCAGGGTGGTCTCATCCTCAATTTGCGGCTCCGACCTGCACATGATGGCGACCGGTTATTTTGGCGATAATATTATTGGCCACGAGTTTGCCGGGGTCACCGACGACGGTCGAGCTGTGGCCATTGAGCCCCTTAACGGTTGCGGCCATTGCGGTTTTTGTGATGCGGGCCACAGCATTCATTGCGAGCAGGGTTTTTCCTTATTGGGCGTTATGGCTGATGGCGGCATGGCTGAGTATATTAAGGTTCCCGCAAACAAATTAATTGAGCTGCCGAGCGGCTTGGACGTGGCCATTGCCAGCCTGGTGGAACCGCTGGCAGTCGCTGTGCACGGCGTCGATCGTGCCCACGTTCGTGAGGCCGATCGAGTGCTCATCATTGGGGCGGGACCGATTGGGCTCGCGATCGGCGCGGTGCTCCGTGGTCGCGGCATCGCCTACGACATCACCGCCCGCTACCCGCATCAGCAGCAAGCCGCAGAGAGGCTGGGTGGCAAGCTCCGCGCTGATGGCCATTATGATGTTGTGATGGACGCGATTGGCAGCGCCGCATCGTTAAAACAGTCCACCACCCGGGTAAAACCAATGGGGCGCATCGGGTTGGTGGGCATGTTCTGGGAGCCCACCAAACTTGAACAGGCATTTTGGGCCAAGGAAGCGGTGCTGATTCCCGCCGCTGGTTATTATTGTAAAAGTCCCAGTCGCAGTTTCGATGAAGCCAGGACCCTTCTGCACCAATACCCTGACATTGCACAGGCTCTTATCACGCACCGTTATCCCTTAGAGGGTGTGACAGAGGCTTTTCACACGGCCGGTACCCGGGCAGCTGGCGCGATTAAGGTCGTGTTTGATATCGGCAAGCGATAGCTTGAAAAAGGGGTTTGGTGTGACCAAAGGAGCATTCGAATTCGGACGACCCAAAGCGGCTCTTTAACGCAACGCACTGGCGCAGTTTGAGCCGCTTATGATCGCCAACCGTCTTCCAGCGACGGTCTGAACACAACGGTGATCAACCGCGATGCGACTGGATACAATTCACAACTTCATTCGGTAACGAATGGGTAGACTTTTGAGGCCTCCGACAAAAGTTGACTGCATATAAGTGGGCTCACCCGCCAGTTCAATGTGCTCCACTCGGTTCAGCAGGGCCCTGAACAAGGCACTCATCTCCATGCGGGCAAGGTGTTGGCCGAGACAAACATGAGCACCAAACCCAAAGGCCAGTTGCTTGGCACCTTTACGGTCCACACGAAAGTCCTCGGGTTCAGGAAAAATCGCTGCATCACGATTGGCCGATGGATACCAAAGCAGCGCCGACTCACCTGCTCGAATGGTTTGGCCAGCAACCACGCAATCTTCTGTGGCCGTCCGCATGAAGTGCCGCACGGGACTCACCCAGCGAATCATCTCATCAATTGCGGTCGGTAAATGCGCATCAGTATCGGCGCGCAGCTTAGTCATTTGTTCTGGGTTTTGCAGCAAGGCCAATAATCCGCCTGCGGTGGAGGCACTGGTTGTGTCATGGCCCGCGGTCGCAATGATAATGTAATAACCATTGGCTTCATGTTCGGGTACCGGTGCCCCATCAATTTCGGCATTCGCAATGAGGGAAGCCACATCGTCCGTTGGGTGCTCTCGGCGCGCTTGGGTCAACTTGGTAAAGTACGTTTCAAAGTCCAAAACCACTTCCATAAATTCCATCATATCGAAGGAACGGTTGACGTCAGGATCAGAGCTCCCAAACAGTTCTTGGGTGAGTTTCAGCATTAATGGCTCATCTTCCTCTGGCACGCCGAGGATGGACATAATCACTCGAAGTGGAAACCACATGGCGACATCTTTAACAAAGTCACAGGTACCACCCATATCCGCCATACGCGTCACATACTGATCAGCAAGCTCATCTACCCTGCCCTGCAACTTCCGCAGGTTGCTGCCCATAAACCAGCCTTGGGTCAGGCGGCGGTACTTCATATGGTCGGGGTCATCCATTTGCACCAGGGATCTCACCAAGTGCTTACGCCCGGTCATTTGCTGCATAAACTCATTCGCGATTTGCTTACCCAGGACCGGGCGCGGATCGTTAATGAAGACCTGCTTGTTGCCTTCAATTTCTTTAATATCGTTATAGCGGGTGACATTCCAAAACGGCTCAAAGCCTTCCGGTGATAACTGTTGCAGCGGCGCGTTCTCGCGAAGCCAAGCAAACTGATCATGCACCCACTGCTCGTCAGCCCAGTTCGAGGGGTCTACCAACGCATTATCTAGTTCGGGAGATTGCGTTATAACTTTCATAGCGTTTCTTCTGTTGGATTCCATTTTTTCCCAAATACCGATTAACTTGTCAATCTACAGGCTAGGGGCTCTATCTCGCGCCTTGTTATTTTGCACAGACTCTCTTCAATTGCGAACAGCGCGCAAGGCTTAAACAGAATCGGCGCTCAAGCCTTGCTAACCGCAATTTGATTTAATGATTCCACCAAGATAGGTCACTAAACGAGCGCATATCAAGTTCATGGGTCCAGACCGAGCGGTGCTGCTGCGCTATATGGTAGTAGGTCTCTGCTATTTTCTCTGGAAGCATCAACCCATCGTGCGCCATCCCTTTGGTCTCTCTAAGTTTTTGGAACTGTTCTTGTCCCAACATTTTGCCGAGGGTATCTGGCGCATCAACGGCGCCATCAACAATAATGTGGGCAACATGAATTCCTTTCGGTGCAAATTCCGCGTTCAACGACTGACATAACATACGGCGCCCGCCCATTGCAGCCGCGTGCGAATGTTGCCCTGCATTACCTCGTACAGCGGACGTCGCTGAAGTTACAAGGAACGTTCCCTTACCCCGTTCAACCATTGCCGGGCAGATCGCGCTCGCCGCCCGAAACAGCCCAAAAGTAGCCATCTTCCAACCCATCTCAAACGCCTTGTAGCTGGTCTCGGCTAGACTGCGATCCCCAATCTGAGCGCCCAAGTTGTAGACCACCACCTCTATTGGCCCAATGTCTGCTTCGATTGCGGCAATACCTGATTCGATGGCCTCCTCTTCAATCGCATTCATCAGAAACCCGCTGGCGCTATTCCCGGCGATCTCGATATCGTTAATCAACTTTTTCAAGCCAGGCTCATCGCTACGTCGACACAAGACGGCATGATAGCCGTTGGCCGCAAAAAGTTTACCAACGTTGCCACCAATACCGGCCCCCGCGCCAATAACCAAACAGACTGGCTTCATTTTTTGGTCCTCAGATTTTCACGCGTTAGATTTTTTTTACGACGGTCGTTCAGGCCGGGTCCTGAAACCGCTTTGATTTCGCCCGGTAGCAACGACTGCCCCGCTTGACTGATAGCCGACATAGGCTTTATCGGTAGGCCCGTATCCCGCTCTATAAAGGCTAAGCGTATCCCTTCGGGGTTGGCTTTAAACGCATCACCCCAATGAACCATCGAAAGTAAAATTGGCTGTAAAGCCAGACCCTTTTTCGTTAGACGATACTCAGCATGACCTCCAGGCGTTACCGGCGTTTTTTCGAAGATGGCTTCCTCAACCAGCCGGGTAAGCCTGCGGGTGAGGATGTTGCGGGCAATGCCCAAATTCTCTTGGAATTGGCTGAATCGACGAGCCCCTAAAAACGCATCCCGCAAAATCAATAACGTCCATCGCTCGCCAACGATGTCTAACGTTTGGGCCAGCGAACAGTTCATCTGATTGAACTTTTTATATTTCATGCTCGCATACCAACAACGTGACGGTTCCTACTGGGCTGATTTTTCAGTTTCAACACGCTGAACACTCGGGTGTTCGGCCATTAATGCAAGAACATTTTGAATGTTCGGATAGCCATCCAGCAGGTCCTCGCCATAAATCGCCTTCACCATACCGGTGGCGAGGCCAAAGCAATAGAAGGTATAGAAGTCTGCTAAGGTGAGTTGCTCGCCGGCCGCATAGGGCGCACCAACAAATAAGCGGTCGACCGCCATCATACCCTTGGCAAGATCTGCTTTCACCGCGACTTTGGTCTCTTCTGATACCGGCTGCTTGAACAGCACTTCAGGTAGTAACCGTCGAGCAACCAGCTCAACATCCAACTTGAGATGGCAAACCAACTCCATAACTTTGGCAGCTTGCATCGCATCGCCAGGGAGCAAGGCAGGTTGCGGTTGCAGGCGTTCCAGGTAACTTGCGATTGCGATTGATTCCGAGAGGTACACGCCATTTACTTCGATAGCGGGCATTTTACCCATAGGCGAGCGCATCAGAAAATCTTCTTCTTGGCTCGGCGGCCTTTTAACCTCCTCGAAATCTAATCCTTTTTCAATGAGTAGTGCCTTGGCCAGGCTGTAGTAGTTGCTCATGCGAAGGCCGTAAAGTTTGATCATACTGACAGTTCTCCTGCAATTTGAATGGGCATCCCAGCTTGGGACATTGCACTATAGTTTTATGATGAAACCATACTGGCCAGCGCAGGCGCAAGCATTAAGTCAACCCAGCCCATTAGGATAATCGTGAGGCGGGAGAATTAATGCGGGCTATCAAGCACTTTTTATAGCCTGCTCGATTGCTCGGTACGGCTGGGTTCATGGGATCGCCGCAGCGCTGGGAAGCGCCCCTAAGTTTTTGCTCACCCAAGCATCGCAATCGGGTGGCCGTTCCATCGGACGGTCATCCAGCGGTCTACCCAGGCTCACCACCCCGGTCGTCGTTGCAGCGAAAATTGCTCGATTGAGCAAACAATGCGGCGGCACTTCCCGGTGCTGCATTTGCTCGATCCAGCCAAGGTCTGCTCCTGTGAGCACCACCCAGCAGCTTAGACAGCGGCCAGCAGGCCCTTAGAACCCTTGCGAAGTCCTTCAGGGGCCTCTTCATTACCCAGCCGCTTTGAACCTGTCTACACCACCGATCGATCCAAGGCATCGTTCGGTAGCCTAAGCAACGCGGCACACTTTGCTCATTTAAGAATCGAGATGGGATCTCAGCTCGGCATCCAGATAGCGCCGCACTTTCAAGTGAGCCGTATGCGACGCAGTAAACGCCTTATCGGATGGTTCCAAAAATCGGTTATCGCAACGGGCCCACACTCTTTTGAAGGAACGCCCAACACAATTGATAGGGTAATTTGCCGAAGCGATCAGGACCGCAGCTCTTCGGGACCGGTAACATTACTGGGCGGCGCACTCACAGGCGTGCGTCGTGAACGATCTCCTCACGAATACGGATGCGGCCGCAGGCCACGTTCGTTGTTGACAGCGGTAACGTTGCAGCCTCGATTGCCGCTCGAATATCACTATACGGTTCCTATACGGACTAATAGTTCGCGATTGTCAGATCAAGGGCACGGGAACTTCGGTTGGCAAAGCGCCTATTCAACCATCGCCGTTTTAAGCACTGGGTTACGCTGCGGCCAATAGGGTCAACCCAACGCACGATGCCAAAGCTGCGAGTATCGCGTACGGAAATTGCGTCAGCGCATGGTTAATCACATCACACCCACTGCCTTCAGCGGCAAGCACCGTCGCGTCCGAATAAAAGCACGCGTGACTGCCAAAAGCACTCGCTGACAGCAAGGCGCCAATAGCCAACGGGATACTCACACCGACTGTCTCAGCCAACGGTAAAATAATAGGGACCGCGATCGCAAATACCCCCCAGCTCGACCCAGTTGCAAAAGAAACGAGCGCCATGGTTAAAAATGTCACCACAGGAAAGAGCAAAGGCGTCATCAAGGGTGCCACATGATCAATGACGAAATTAGGTAGCCCCAAGCGATCGTTTACCTCTTTGAACACAAAGGCCATCACCACAATGGTCAAGGCCGGCAACATCATTTTGAGACCAGCCAACACAGCGTCAAACATTTCACCCCAAGGCATCACACGCTGCGCACCAAACAACAGAATCGTTGCCGCCACCGCTACGATCACCCCAATCTGCACATCGAGGTCGTACCATAGGGTGACGCCAATCAAGGTCAGAAGCGGCAACAAGAAGTGATACAGTCTAATCGACGGCGAGGCCTCTAACGAATCAGCCTCTGTCGTTACCGCGTCGGGCTTTGTCTGTGAAGCAGCTCGCCGCTCTGCTTTTTTCATTGGTCCGAAAACAGGGACAACACCTAACGCCACCAGTGGCACTAACAGCACTGCAATGATGGGATACACCATGTAGGGAATGGCGCTGATATAGAGTGCCATCCCTTGACCTGATTCAGCAAACCCTGCGTCAACAAACAAGCTGGCGTAAAAAACGGCCCAAGTGGAGACTGGCATCAACACGCAAATTGGCGCAGCAGTAGAATCAACCACGTAGGCCAGCATCTCTCGAGAGACACGAAATCGGTCCGTCACTTTACGCATCGACGCGCCGACGGCGAGTGCATTCAGATAGTCATCGATGAACACCACAAGCCCCAACAGCCAGGTATAGAGCAATGCCGTCTTGCGACCTTCGGCTTTTGTGGCGAGCGCAGCACTAAATGCATCAACGGCACCTGCCCGCATGAGCAAAACGATCAAGCTGCCCATCAGACCACAAACGATGATCACCCAGGCAATGGTTTCGTCCATCATCACGGCCAGCAAGGTAGCAGAAAAATTCGACAGCGCCTCAGCCGGGTCGAGCAATACGAGTCCAATAATCGTACCCGCCAGCAGCGACGCGATCGGCCGCCGGCTGATTATTGCGATGACAACGGTTGCTAAGGCTGGCAATAGCACGGGCCAGTTATCTTCTATCAAAGCGAACTCCTTCATTATGCACGTTGGTTTTCAGGCCAGAGTAAGGTTGCTTGCGTGCAAGCGCCTCCCGCCGATTGCTAAAGCAGGTCCTTTGCACGCAGCGGCGACATCCGGTGCCGCTCGCATTAGGGCCACTATGGGTAAGATCGCGGCCGCTGCCTCAGCAATCAGCGCACGCATCCCTTATCATAAGGGCATCACCGTAAAAAATAATAGCGCCATAGGACCCAGCATGCATTTGCCGCCGCACGAGCCCCCTTTCCTTTATGGGACTAACCGTGATGATCGGGATCACAAACGCCTATAGATTCCGCGATTTTAGTCCGATCAAGGACATTAGCGTGGACCCTAGCGTTTTAAGCGCTACGAAATCAAAGCCCGAGCCTGGCAACAACATCACTAAGTTGTTCAAAACCTGAGCGCGCTGACAAATCCTGACTTGTTCTCAACTTTTAATCGCACACCCAAGCGCACGAAAGCGACAAAGATGATTGATAACCGATCCAGTTTTGGCGGATGATTGCTTCGAGCGAACGCGATCACAACATTTTAATTGGACGAGGTCTGAATTGGCTAAATTTAGCATCAAAGCGCGGCTTAAAAGCATCAAGGACGCCCTGACGGGTATTGGCCACTTGATCCGTGGCGAGCACAATGCGTGGATTCACCTTGTTGCGACCACCTTGGTCATAAGCCTTGGCGCTTATTTTTCTGTCTCGCCTATGGAATGGATCGCGCTGGTATTGGCTATTAGTATCGTTTGGTTAGCAGAAGGTTTGAATACGGCGATCGAAGTGCTCGCCGATGCAGTGAGCACAGAACAGAACGCTTTGATTGCGCAAGCCAAGGATGTCGCTGCAGGCGCCGTCTTATTAACGGCCTTTGGGGCGGCGGTGATTGGCGCGCTTGTTTTCTATCCTTACTTTTAATCTTATTGGACTATATTGATCAGAGCACTCATGGCGGCGATACGCTATGTTTAAAGAGACTCGCATGAACTGAATTGCCCTAGCGGATACGCTTTTGTAGCATGGGCATTAAGGGAGGGGGTAACTGGCGTGTTACTGCGTCCATGAGCGTGGCTAGGCTAGGCCCTCGGCACTTCCCCCTTTTCAGCGGTGCGTCTTATCAGGCCGTGCGGTAACAAAGGCTGCACGGCTCTAACGGCGCAGCCTTTTTTGTTACTGTTTTATTTTAACCAACTTGGTCAAGAACGATAAAAAACAATGATTAAACTCTTACGCGGTTTCCTATATTTAATTTTAGCGTTGCTGATGGTCATTCTATTGATTGCAGGTATCGCTTGGGCCCTTACTTTTAAGCACGACATTAATGAAAGCCACGACACGCCTTACCTGCGAGACGATATAGTCGCCATTGACGAGCCCACGAGTAATCTATTATGGGAAGTCCTGTTAATGGGTGATGCCGGTGATTCAACGCTGGTCCCGTGGCATAAAACCTTAGCGATGGCAGCCGGTCTCGCAGCAGAAAGACCCGAACAAACTTCGGTGGTAATGCTGGGCGACAATATTTATTTTTTCGGTTATCCCAATTTGGAGGCAGGACAGACGGCATACGATCCAGAGCAGCTTGAAGTAATTGATCGCTTAAATGCTCAGCTTCAGATCTCAAAGCACAGTGGCGCTGAGTTGTTCTTAGTGCCGGGCAACCATGATTGGTACGCAGATCAAGTCGATACCCAGGCCCAACATGTGTTGGCTTACGCTAAAGCGCATGGTGCATCGGTGTCCTTCCAACCTTGGGTTAAAGCGGCTAGACCCTTGCCAGAAATCGCTCACCGTGCCGGCATCAGTATTATTTTTATGGACACGCAATGGCTAATCACTGCCGAGCAATTAGACTTCGATGCGGCCATGACGCATTTAAAACAATTAATTGCCGACACGATCCGTGCGTATCCAAACAACCTGATTCTGGCAACCGGCCACCATCCCATTCAAACCATGGGACCGCATGCACAGTTTTATACCGGTCGTGGTTATGCGTTTTTTATGGCCTTGGTCGGTTTGTTTTCCGAATCGGATCAGGATACTCACAACCCACCCTATCAGCGTCTCATTTCAGGGCTTAATGACGCGTTCACTGTTGAGGCCAAGCTCATCTATGCGGCGGGTCATGAGCACAGCCTACAAATTTTTGAAGGTTTATCGACAGCATCCAGACGCGCGAAGCCTGCTACAACAGCAGTGCAGGCAATAGGCCCTGACTATCAATTGGTCAGCGGGGCCGCGCATCAGAGTAAAGTGAGCGGTGTCGGGCATAACGACAACACCCTGTTTGCGGTTTCAACTGAAGGATTGATGAAACTCAGCGTCTATTCTGAAGGCGCGACTATCGAAGTGATTTCGTCTACGGGTGATTTATTGCACCGCCAGTGGCTAAAGTGAAAGACCGATACAACCCCAAAAAATGGCGCGCTGCTTAGAAAAGAGGTTTACCAAATAAACAACGACAACGCTCGGCGACGTATGACCCCGCGGGCAGATATGGCACTGCTCGCAATAATCAAAAATGATCGCCTGCCGGGTGCGTCCTTTGATATCGCAACGATCCAACGCCAATGCCCCAGACAACCCGTCCAGCTCGCCTTGATGCGATTGTCTTTTAAAGCGCAATTACGGTACCTTTTTAGCAAAATTCACTCAAAGGCGTCACGATGCCCCTTAATACGTTAACCAAGGATGCGAGCCCCGATCAAGTCCTAGCAGAGCTTGAGGAAAACGGCGCTGTCATTGTTCAAGATCTGCTCGGAACACGGGCTGTTGATATACTGACGTCCGAGGTCTTACCGTTTGTTGATAGAACGCCGATGGGACGCGATGATTTTACGGGCCGGGCGACTCAGCGCACAGGCGCATTGGCGGCTCGCTCTGCGGCCTGCAGAGATTTGATTGTCAACGAGCTCGCACTGACCACCGCAAACCGTTTTTTGCAGCCCTACACCCGTAAAATTATTTTGCACCTCACGCAAGTGATGCGAATTAATCCGGGTGCTGCGGCGCAAGCGATCCATCGGGATCGCTTGGCCTGGGGAAAATATCTACCCAAGGACATTGAGCCGCAGCTGAATACCATTTGGGCACTGACGGACTTTAGCGCCGAAAATGGTGCGACCCAATGCGTGCCGGGTAGTCATAAATGGTCATGGGCGCGGCAGCCCAAGCCAGAAGAGATCGTTCAGGCTGAAATGTCCAAGGGCTCGGTGTTTTTCTATACTGGCAGCGTACTCCACAGCGGCGGCGCAAATACTTCTGAAAAAATGCGTATGGGCATCAATTTAACGTACTGCCTAGGCTGGTTACGTCAAGAAGAGAACCAATACCTATCTTGCCCGCCGAGCATCGCTAAGGATTTCGATCCAGTGCTTCAGGATTTGCTGGGCTATACACAGGGCGAATATGCGCTAGGTTATTACAGTGACCCTTTTGACGAAACCGAAGGGCTAGAAATGTTACCACCTGAGCGCGTATTGGATCGCGCCGCTCAGAAAATCGAACTCAGTATCGACTAGCGCGGTCAACTGTGCGGCCTGAGCCGTGTCACGCGTTCACCGCATGCTCGGCGCATGGGCGCGAATCCTAGCAAGGGGTCATGACGGCGCGCCTCACACCCCGAATCACGGCCTGAACACCGGGTAAGCCGACAACAGCACGCTCGCCGAGTCTTGCTACAGCGAATCTATTTGGGTTTGCGCGCGATCACTTTGATCTCGGCACGCGCACCAGGAATAACCAGTTCGGTTATGCCAATCCAAGTCAATGCTGGATAAGG
>Ga0233444_10006170_pt1 | contig 10788 bp, 12 predicted proteins | sample SI_124_October20_6_FD_182792 | JGI IMG/M metagenome (GOLD analysis project Ga0233444, IMG submission 182792) | Seawater microbial communities from Saanich Inlet, British Columbia, Canada - SI_124_October2016_10_MG | ecosystem: Environmental > Aquatic > Marine > Inlet | place: Canada: British...
ACTGCCGAAGAAAAAGCATTGCTAAATGAGCTAAATAAAAGGTTCTGATTCGGGATCAAACAGAACAAATAAGCCATTCCTCCCGAATGCACGAACTAGCCCCAAGATAATCACCAAACTGGGCATAACGCATTATATTGGTGCGTGATGTTGGCATTTCACTCGAAATAAAAAACAAATATTTGGCATTAAGTATCTGTTATAAATAGAAAAACCCTCATATAAAGTCCACTGGCATATAAATTGCGAACTACCGCTGATTACAGCCTAATTGTAATGCGGCAATTTGGGATTAATAGCCGTTAATCATCGACTAATTATAAAGAGGGTAGCTAAAATGAATGCAAATACATCTCGTATTAAAGCCGTAGATAACATCACGAGTCGCTTGCCAACAGCTGTTGAACAAACAGAAGCACTAGAAGATATCTGGGCTATAGATGTTTTTAATCTTGCAAAAATGGAAACATCCCTGTCAAAAGAGGCTTATGAAGCCATAAAGAAAACCATTAAAACGGGTGATGAGTTGAGCGGTGATGTTGCAGAAGAAGTAGCAACAGCAATGAAAGACTGGGCATTATCAAAAGGAGTTAAATTCTTTTCCCATATTTTTTACCCGATGACCAATGCAACAGCCGAAAAGCACGATGCCTTCATCGTGACTGATTTTGACGGCGGCGCAATATCCAAGTTCAATGGCAGTTTATTGATAAAAGGTGAACCAGACGGCTCTTCATTCCCAAATGGGGGTATCCGTGTAACCAATGCCGCTAGAGGCTATACAGCTTGGGATCCAAGCAGCCCTGCTTATATTAAACAAACGGAAAATGGGTCGACCCTAATGATTCCGTGTGTCTTTGCATCATGGACAGGTGAAGCGCTAGATAAAAAAATCCCATTACTACGTTCAAATGCCGCGATGAACACCTCAGCTCAAAAAGTCTTATCGCTGATGGGCGAAAGTGAAATAACATCTTTAAATTCGAGCTGTGGCGCTGAACAAGAATATTTCCTAGTCGACGCACAATTTGCCAATGCTCGTCCGGACTTACTTTTAGCTGGCCGAACGTTATTTGGTGCAGAACCAGCAAAAGGTCAAGAGTTTGATGATCACTATTTTGGTGCAATTCCGGCGCGAGTCCAGATTTATATGCAAGACGCCGAAGATCAGTTATATCGTTTAGGTATTCCGGCAAAAACACATCACAATGAAGTCGCACCAGGCCAATTTGAGATTGCGCCTTATTTTGAAGCAGCAAATGTGGCAGCCGATCATCAGCAATTATTGATGACTATTTTACAAAATACCGCTAAGAAACACGGTTTCATTTGTTTAATGCATGAAAAACCTTTCGCAGGTATCAATGGTTCTGGTAAACACGTTAACTGGTCTGTTGGTAATACGACACAAGGTAATCTATTAGATCCTGGGCATACACCAGAAGAAAACCTCAACTTTTTACTCTTTTGTGGCGCTGTGATTCGAGGCGTTCATAAATATGGGCCATTACTGCGTGCCGTTATTGCTTCATCAAGTAATGATCACAGACTAGGTGCGAATGAAGCACCGCCGGCGATTCTCTCTGTGTATCTAGGTGACCAGTTGGAAACCATATTTGAAGACATTAAAAATGGTAAATTAGCGCCAACAGATGATGGGGGTGTAATGGATTTAGGCCTTTCACAAATCATGAATTTTAAACGTGATTCTGGTGATCGAAACAGAACTTCACCGTTTGCCTTCACCGGGAACCGCTTTGAATTCAGGGCAGTGGGCTCATCGCAATCGGTCACAGGGCCATTAATTGCGATGAATACGATGCTGGCTGATTCGCTCGACTGGATAGCAGTAAGACTAGAAGGTGAATTTAATGCTGGAGCAGATAAAACCGAGGCCGTCATTAACGTTCTGAAAGAGCTGATGTCATTACATGGCAACGTCGTATTTGGCGGTGATGGTTATTCAGCTGAATGGCATGAAATGGCAGTGAAAGAACGCGGCTTGAAAAACTTACCTACCACTGCTGATGCGCTGCCATACCTTCAAGATCCAGAAATCGTAGCACTGTTTGAGTCGACGGGTGTCTTGTCACCAGTAGAACTTGAGAGTCGTTACGAGATATACGCTGAGCAATATATTCTATCGATAGAAGTGGAAGCAAAATTGACCATCGATATGGCCAAAACCTTAATCTATCCATCAGCGGTTAATTATTTGGCAGAACTTGCGGCAGCAGCGTCAGGCATGAAAAAGATGAAAATTTCTTTTGATAAGTCGACTGCTAAGCTGATTGCAGAAGAAACCAATGCCATGATGGATGCAGTAAATGATTTAAGTGCAGCGACAGGTGAAGACGGTTTCGAGTCTACTGAGCTACATATGAAGTATTGTGCTGAAACACTGCGTGGGTTGATGGATGAAGTACGTCTTCATGCCGATAGGCTTGAATGTGAAATAGCAGATAATTTATGGCCGTTGCCAAAATATCAAGAAATGCTATTTATTAAGTAATTCAGGTTAACGCATTAACAATAAGAAAATCCCGCTCAGTGTTGTGAGCGGGACTTTTCATTGAATTTTTAATAGCTTAGATAGGCTGTCATTCTTATACACAAACAGGCCTCATTTTTTTGCGGTGTGATGATGATAATGCCACAAGAATAAGCTCCCTGAACTGAGCCAGGGTGACCAAGCTTGGGTTAGTTCTCGGGCTATTTTGGGTGTCGGCCTGTCGGCTAGATTTTTTAGTTTTTGTAGAGAAGTTAATAAGATAAGGTCATCAGCGGGGAAAATATCTTCACGTTGTAAGGAAAACATCAGATAAATTTCGGCACTCCAGCGGCCAAAACCACGTATTTCCATAATTGCATTGATTGCCTTGTCGTCACTCATGTCACATAAAGCATCGGGGTCGAATACGCCCGTAACAATAGCCTCAGCCAGACCTTGTGCATATTCCATTTTGCGTTGTGACAAACCTGCTTCGCGTAAGGTTTTGTCAGGTAAAGCCAATAACGACTTAGCATCGATATGAGACATTAAGTTACTGACGCGAAGGGAGATAGTCGCTGCGGCCTTAGTAGAAATCTGTTGTGACACAATAGTGTTAAGAAAAGTCTCGAAGCCAGCTGGCCGTATTCGAGGTTCAGGATAGCCACATTGCCCTAAGGCTAGTGCGATATCATCATCGACTTTTGCAAGGGATTGAAGTGATTTCTTAATATGGGCTTTTTGCATATGGATGTCTACAAATGCCTGGAAACAACTAGTCTTTATCGCTACGTAGCCGATCTCGATATTGCGTTTTAGCCAGTTTCTGCAAATCTTCGACAGTGTCGGTCTCATCGACGATCTCACGACCCAATATGGTTTCTATGGCATCTTCGAGCGTTACAATCCCCGCGACTTGGCCATAATGATCTTCAACAAGAAATAAATGCTCTCGCTTCTTGATGAACATATCTAATAATTGTTGAACTGGCAACTTTTCAGAAACCCGTGTGATGGGTTTAGCGAAATGGTGAATTGCTTTATCAGAATGGCCATCACGATCAGCAAGTAATAAGGTGCGATTACTAATGAGCCCCGTAACATTGTCTTGCTCTTCTTTGAAAACGGGAATCCGCGTATATTCCTTGGTTTTTTCAAAAGCGAGCGCTTCAGTAACAGTGATATCTTCCTCTAAGCTATGTAGAACACTTCGTGGGGTTAGTATTTCTTCAGTCTTAATATCATGCAATTTAAGCACATTAACTAAATAATCGTTCTCTTGTGTTACTAGTGACCCGACACGATGACTCAGTGAGGCGAGGGCAATGATTTCCTCACGGGTAACTTCGTCCTGTCCTTCTTTCTTAAAAGGTTTAGTAATGAGAGTGGCAACCCAAATTAAGGGATAGACAAGTTTAATGAGCCAATAGATAGTATGCGCCGAGGGCAAAGCAAGTTGGCGCCAAAATAAGGCACCTATTGTTTTAGGAATAATTTCAGAAAAATACAGAATTACTAAAGTCAGTAATACCGCGATCAGTGTTTCCCAGCGGGCACCGAAGATATAAGCTGCCTGTGAACCGACACCTGCCGCGCCCATGGTGTGGGCAAAAGTATTCAAAATTAAAATACTTGAAAGAGATTGATCAAGCCGTTCCTTGACGATGACAAGGACTTTGCTTCTTTTAGGGTGTTGAGCAGCAACACTTTCGACATAGCTCGGCGTAATGGAAAGCAATACTGCTTCTAAAATAGAACAGACAAAAGACACGCCAACTGCGAGGGTAAGATAAATAAGTAATAAAGTCATAGAATTAAAAATCGTCTCGATAAAGTATCAATAGCCCAGTTTCAGGTTACATTACTCATAGTATTAACAATACAAATAATTCAGTTTGTTAGAAGTAAACCATTCGAAATCAAATTAAATTTCCACGTCTTTCTAGTGCTAAGGCTAGCTTAACGTTCGACTAAATAAATTTAGTGCAAGCTGATAACTCAGTTGGGCTGTTTGACCATCATAGCGACCATCATCTTCTTCATCACGCATAAAGGCATGCTGGGCATTAAATTCATGCCATGTAAATGTAATATCTGTTGCATTAAGATCAGTGTATATCTTGGCAAGACCTTCTTTAGGGACATGGTTATCTTGCTTACCCCAAATCATGAGCAATTCACCTTTAATATCACCTAAGCGTTCCATACTATGTTGCCCTGGCACATTGGGTATAACTTGAACATGTAAATCGGTAGCATAAAAACAAGCAGTTCCTTTGACTTCGGGCTGTAGCGAAGCTCGGAAAGCCAAATGGCCACCAATGCAAAAGCCCATTGCGCCTATTTGGCCATTACACCAATCTTGTTGTTTAGCATAGGCGATTAGTGCGGCATTATCAGAGTCATAGCCCTGTACATCTTTGGTATGTTTATCTGCATTGCCTTTTACCCGGCCAGCGTCGTCATAGCCTAATACGGTCCCAATAGGATTAAGTTCGTGAAACACTTCTGGCACCAACACAACGTAGCCATGGCTTGCTATCAACTTAGCAGCACGCTCAATAGGGCCAGTTTGCTGAAAGATTTCAGAGTAAAACAAAATAACCGGATAACAGCCATCACTAGCAGGGCGGTGAATATAAGTTCGCATGACGCCCGTCGGCGTGTCAAGGTCGGTCATATGGCTTTGTATGTTCATTTTTGGCTCATTTTAGCTAGCGATAAAAGACATTATTGTACGTTAATATGATTTATTCTTGAATTAAAGCTGCACTCATTTCTGAGTAATGAAAACGGTTTTTCCCGCTATGTTTCGCAATATACATCGCTTCATCTGCTTGTTTTAACAAGGATGTACCATTGATTGCTTCATCTGGATAAAGCGATATACCGATACTGACGGATAAGAAAACATCTTTACCTGGCACAAAACTATCTTTTGAAATGTTGATTAAAATTTTATCAGCGATTTTTTTGATATTAGCGATATCCGAGACATCAGGTAAAATAATGACAAATTCATCTCCACCTAATCTGGCAACGATGTCATCGTTACGGGTACTCGACCGAAATACCTCCGCCGCTTTTTTTAGAACAGCATCACCGATCAGGTAGCTGGTTCCAAGCCGCCGAAAAGGATTGCAAAGCATCTATGATCAGTGGACTTTGGGCGTGAAAATTGACTTCATCCTGAATCGTTTCGACATAATTCGGTAATGATGATTTTCGAGACTCTGAAAGAGAAATTATATTGTCTTCGGAAGCTTGAGTTAGACTGTTTTTTGCCGTGTTGAATGCAACTATTCCAGTCACAATGGCAGAGAAAAGTGCAAAAGCAACCATGACCAAAGGAAACTTCTTGGTTATCACTGTATTTTTAAGCATTTAGTTTTTAGGTTCCACAGAGATGAAATTGATGATTCCATCTCAGTATCAAGTTGAGAAATAAATGATAGCGTAAAAAGGCAAAACTTACTCCAAATTAGAGGCTGAGTTTTATGCTGAGCGTGCCCTATATGAACAGACTCACTTCCTTGCTAATTAAGTATCAGAATAAAGAAAAAGGTTCATTATACAGAGGTTTAGGTATTTTTACTTAGATGAGCAACAAGTGCGAGTGCCTTGCTGAATAGGTGGGCAAGGAATGGTGCCGTAAGAGCAATAAACGCAGCAATCGCCCTTTAATGGTTTGAGTAACACGCCACAGCTTTTACATTCATAAAACCACTGGCAAGCATCTGTCGGCATCGTTTCAGCTTCTTGATGGCCACAGCCTGGGCACGTGAGAATGGAGTCTAACTTTATTTCAGCCTTCATAGCGCTCCCTGACTAATTAAAAATTAGTGATTACTTTCGAAGCTGTAACAAAAAAGCCCCAATAAATGGGGCTTTGATGATGTTACCTGACTATGCTAATTATGCAGCATAAGTAAACGGTGCAGATAATCCTACTTTTTCTGATTGATGCCAATCATAGCCATTATCTTTATAGATGGCAGCGACAGATTTACTAATTGTAACGGGTTCGCTAGGTGAAACAGCAAGAGGGTGATTAGAAACGACAACTTTCCCGCCATCCTCACCTTCAAGTTCCTGCATAGTATTAGAACCAAATTCACCCACTTTAAGATAATGAGTACGGTTTTCTTGAGTAAACTCGATAGGGACCTGTTTAACACTCATGATTTCGCCAACTAAACCAGCGATAACAGCTAAATGGCCACCATGATCACCACTCCAGAGAGCAACGATTGCATCTTTTTGTGCTTCATTAGCACGCTCATCAATATAAAGCGCTAACTTCCAGTTACCATCAGTTAAAGAGCCAGGTGAATGTAACCAAGCTGCTACTTTAAGGTCGTTGAGCTGAACGCCATCCAGATGACCATCTTCGATATGCCAACCGACGAACGCTTCACAGAATCCTTCAGTAGGCGGTGCTAAAAAGATACAAGGACAAACAAGATCGCAGTTACAGGACTCGAAATACTGCCCGGTAATTTTCCAATTTGTAGACATGATGAAACCTCCGTTGGGTATGTAGTATTAATTAAATGTAAGCAAATAACTTTGCTGAGCATTGAGATACAATACGCATCAAAAAATCTTCATATACGATTCTCTTAGATTATGTAGACTAATACAAGTTTTTATGACATAAATTAAACATGCTGAACCAAATACCAAAGAACACTGTGCCTCAGATCACCCCGTCAAGCCTAACGCTCCGCGATAAAATCATCGTCTACGGCGGTGTTTTTTTAGTGTGTGCAATCGGTTGGGCTTATATGGCCTATATGGCTTGGGCGATGGAAAACATGCATCTCGTCGATATGTGGATGCCGCCGCAAGGGGGAACCCGGTCATGGGAGTTGATTGATTTTTGGATGTTATTTGTCATGTGGACGGTCATGATGATTGCGATGATGACGCCTTCTGTTATACCGATGGTCATGATGTACACCACGATCAAGAAAAGTAAACAGAAAAAAGGCCAGCCTTATTCACCAACGTTTATTTTCCTGAGTGGCTACTTGGTTGCTTGGGCATTATTTAGTATTGTCGCATCAGCAATACAATATCCGCTGCATGAAAGCGGCTTACTCAACCCGATGATGAACAGCCGAAGCTATCTATTAAGTGGCAGTATTTTGGTAATTGCAGGCTTATATCAATGGACGCCAATGAAAGATGCGTGTTTAACCGAATGCCGAAGCCCATTGAGTTTCTTAATGACATCATGGAAGGAAGGGCATTTTGGTGCCTTTAAGCTCGGCGTCCATCACGGCTTATATTGTATTGGCTGTTGCTGGGCTTTAATGGCTGTGCTCTTTTCTGTTGGCGTGATGAATATGCTGTGGGTTTTACTCATCACAGTCTTTGTCGTACTTGAGAAAATAAACCCAATACCACAATTGTATATGCGGGCGCTAACTGGTTTGTTGTTGATAGTTTGGGGTGGTTACTGGCTGTCTCTATACCCTTGGTAGAATAGACTGGCTGAACCCTTAATCTACGACGCGTTTATTTCTCAGAAGAATCAGTGCTAGTCAGTTCATCCTGAGCCGCATTCTCAAGTGCTAAGGCACGTTTAGCTCTTTCAGCTTTTGAGACATACTTTTCTTTTTTACTGTCTTGCAGCTTTTTCTCAGGGTTTCTTAACTTGTTCTTGTGTAGTTGAATAATCTTATTTTTACGGTTCATAAGATCTTTTTATTAAGTAAATGCTTAAGCTAGGTAGCTATCATATAAGCTTAATGTTGTTTTTGCTGTTGTTTATTTTGAAACAAAGTCGCGAGAATCATGTTCTTTACTGTCGAATCAGTATAATCGAATGATTGCAAACTCACCGACAGCCGCGAAAAAACCACGTGAATAAAAATCAGCCAAACAAAAACAATAAACCAACGAGTGACAACAAAGGGTTCCACGTAAGGAATCTACATAGTCAAGGCTATGACTTACCAGCATTAATTAAGTCATATCCAGCACTAAAACAGTATGTCAAAGCGAATAAATATAATAAAAATTCGATAGATTTCTCTGATCCCATAGCCGTAAAAACACTGAATACTGCTTTGTTAAAACATCACTATGGTATTAAGGTGTGGGATATACCTCAAGGCTATCTCTGTCCACCGGTGCCTGGCAGAGTCGACTATATTCATTATGTTGCAGAACTGCTTAATATCAATCGTGTTGCTAAAGGTAAATCACCCAAAACCACGACAGTCAAACTGTTAGATATTGGGACGGGCGCAAATGGCATTTATTCATTACTAGCCAGCAAGATCTATGGTTGGCACTGTACAGGCACGGATATTGATCACCTATCGCTAGCCAATGTGACCGATATACTCAGTAAAAACCCGCCTTTAGACAAGCAGATAGAGCTACGCCGTCAATATGATAAAAATCATATTTTTGAAGGCATTATTAAAGCCGAGGATTATTTTGATGTCAGCGTTTGTAATCCCCCTTTTCATGCATCACAAAAAGAGGCATTGGCCAGTAACAAAAAGAAGGTGACGAACCTAGCATCAAGTCGAAATGAAAAAGTAAGCAACAGATCAAATAAAGGGGCAGCAACATTAAATTTTGGCGGTCAAAAAGCCGAGCTTTGGTACAAAGGCGGAGAACGTCAGTTTTTGAGAACAATGATAAAAGAAAGCAAACAATTTGGCAGCCAATGCCGTTGGTTTACCACATTGGTTTCAAAAAGTGACAACATAACACCCGCAAAAAAATTACTGGATGACCTCGATGTTATCGATACTCGAGTAATAGAAATGCATCAAGGTAATAAGGTGACCCGGATTCTGGCGTGGACATTTCAAACGCAGGATTAAACGCTGTGTTTGGACTATTAAAATGGGCGAGGGTATAGCTTGTGCTCTACCGGTTTTCCCTTGAGTTTAATGACATTGACCCGCTAATTGAAAAGGGTCGACCGCGGTTAATCCCCACCATCCTTTAGGGTTTTGGACATTGCCTTTTCGAACTTCAAAGTGCAGGTGTACACCGTTGGCACCGTTGCCGGTTTCTCCCATTATTCCGAGTGTTTGGCCTTGCTTTATAGCCATGCCCACTCGCAGATTATGATTCACTTTAGCAAGGTGACCATAAGCGGTATAAACATTGGCGCCATGGTCAATAACCAGCCAGTTGCCAAAATCTTTTTGCCGATAAGTAATGGTTCTAATGATGCCATTGCCAGCAGCAATCACATCACCTGCCGGACGCTTGTGATAATCAATCCCACGGTGCTTACGCCCTTTATTGCCAAAACCAGATGATAAACAAGAGTTAGGAGCGGGATTGATTAATAACTCAATGTTATTTAAGCAAGCCAATGCCGATTGTCTTTGTACTTTTCCAGACGATGTTTTGGGTGCATTAGATACTCTCATTGGGCATAACGCGAGATTTAATTGTTTCGATGGCGTGCCCGAAACCGTATCGTTCGGAACCGAAGGTGTCCGAGGTGGAGTGCTGCTACAAGCAGACAATAATGAAATGACAATAATAATTACAAGTTGTTTCATAGCAATTGTTGTTATTTCCCACCAAATAAAGAACCTAAAACCCAACGTATAATTATCCGGCTTATTGTACTGAAAACTAATAAAGCCTGAGCTTGCAACATTTTAACGTAAATTAACTAAGTCAAGTTGAGTGCTCCTATGTCTTGTTCTTGATATCTTGTAAAATCGATTGTTTATAAAAGCTTATGAACTAAAAACAAGGACGTATTGTGGAAAAAATTGAAGGATATATGAAATTGGTGGGAGGACTAATAGCCCTCATCATCCCAAGCATGCTGTTATCTGGTTATAGCTATCATCTAGGCTATTCCATGACGTATGGCCTCAACGAAGATTTGATTTTTAAAAGTATGTCAGAAGTACTCGTTGAGAGTTGGTATATCGGTGTGATGGCGTTAGCATGGTTAGTATCAAAGTGGCCATATTTGCTCGCATACATGGTGTTCCTTTATCTAGTCAGGGTCTTAGGTTTCTTTGGGCGAGGAGGCAAAAGGAAAAAGGTAAAGCATGGATGTTTGAAGAAATTACTATTGATAACCAAGGTGAAAAATTTTGGGGCATAACACAATGGCATTGGATATGTTTAGGTAAAGGATTCCAAGACTTATTCTTCTGGTTTTTTTATCCCGTCATGGCTTTATCTTTTATAAGCATACTAACGGCTTTTCCTTTTGTGGAAGGAAAAAAAGTTGCACTAGATCAGGTAGAAAAGTTTCAAGACAGAGCTTGTGAGAGCAACGATAAAAACATCTC
>Ga0233444_10006171_pt1 | contig 10787 bp, 8 predicted proteins | sample SI_124_October20_6_FD_182792 | JGI IMG/M metagenome (GOLD analysis project Ga0233444, IMG submission 182792) | Seawater microbial communities from Saanich Inlet, British Columbia, Canada - SI_124_October2016_10_MG | ecosystem: Environmental > Aquatic > Marine > Inlet | place: Canada: British...
ATTTTGCGAGCAAGGTTTTAATACATTATTGTTGGATCGAGGTAGAAATGTTGAACATTTAAAAGACTACCCAACTACCAATATGCAGCCATGGGAATTCAAACACCGGGGAGATGTTCCTGCCAAGATTCGTGAGGAAAATCCCATAGCCCACAGTTGCTATGCTTTTAGAGAAGATGCCATGCATTTTTTTGTCAAAGACGCAGAACACCCCTATGTACAAACCAAGCCTTTTCAATGGATCCGCGGTTACCAAGTAGGAGGGAAGTCTATCATGTGGGCTCGCCAAGTACAACGTTGGAGTAATCTCGATTTTGAAGGACCTGCCCGTGATGGTTTTGCGGTAGATTGGCCCATCAGATATAATGATCTAGACCCTTGGTACACATATGTAGAAAAATTTGTGGGAGTTAGTGGAAACAAGGATGGCTTGGACATACTCCCTGATGGAGATTTTCTAAGGCCCTTTGGCACCAATTGTGTAGAGGACTATTTCAGTGACCAGATGAAGAAGCATTATGTCGACCGACATGTAATCTATGGAAGATGTGCTCATCTTACCGAAAGTAAACCCATTTATTTGGAACAGGGAAGGGGACTTTGCGCGAGTCGAAATATTTGTCAAAGGGGTTGTCCGTTTGGAGGCTATTTTAATGCCAATTCTACCCTGATTCCATGGGCAATGAAAACAGGTAATTTGACCTTAAAAACAGACAGTGTTGTTCATTCAATTATTTATGATGAAGAACAGAAAAAAGCAATAGGTGTTAGGGTGATTGATGCACATACCAAAACCGTTACAGAATATTTTGCCAAAGTCATTTTCCTCAATGCCTCTACTTTAAACACGAATTTAATCTTGATGAATTCCATTTCTGACCGTTTCCCCAACGGTTTGGGAAATGACAATGGATTACTCGGAAAATACATAGCCTTTCATAATTATAGGGGGGTTATTACCGCCACGCACGAAGGACATAAAGACAAACGGGTAGATGGGCAAAAACCCACCTCTGCCTATCTCCCTCGATTTAGGAATGTTTACCGCCAGGAAACGGGCTTCCTCAGGGGCTATGCCGCAGGTTTTGGCGCTACTAAACCCATGGAGTATGATACTATGGCGATGGGAGAGGACTTGCATAACAATCTTTTGAATGCAAAAGAGAGCGATGTTTGGAACGTCAATTCCCATATGATGGGAGAGACCCTACCCAAGGAGACCAATCAAGTGAGTCTCGATGAAAATTTGGTTGACCCATGGGGAATCCCCCAACTGAAAATTGATGTTGATTATGATGATAATGACAAAAAAATGCTTCAGGACTTCTTCGATGAATTCTCAGAAATGTACACCAAGGCAGGCTTTACCAATATCAAAACCAATGATAATGGTCGTATCCCTGGAAATGATATTCACGAAATGGGAGGGGTTCGAATGGGCCATGACCCCAAAACTTCCTTGCTTAACAAATGGAATCAAATGCATCACTGTTCCAATGTATTTGTAACCGATGGTGCCTGTATGACCTCTACTTCGACACAAAACCCATCCCTTACTTTTATGGCCTTGACAGCAAGGGCGGCTCACCATGCCATTGAAGAAATGAAAAAAGGAAATATCTAATTATTCTTTACACACCTAAAGCCCGTATGTTGAGATCCTGTATCGGGGGAGGACTTCATTTTTGAAGCCACCCGATAACCCGAACAATAGGTGTCATTACATAAAAAAGAGCCTCCTCTGATGATTCTTTGAGATATGTAAGGGTTGAAGGGATCGTAGCTCTCACCAGGTCCTTGAGGGTTAATCGTTGTTTTGTTTTCCAAGGTTTTATAATAATCATAATGGTACCAATCGGAACACCATTCCCAGACATTTCCAGCCATATCATATAGACCGTATCCATTGGCCTCAAAAGATTTGACAGGAGCAGAATAAAAAAACAAATCTTTATTGATATTATCATAGGGAAAAGAACCTTCCCAACTGTTGGCTTTTGCATTTCCTTCGGCGATGTCCTCATCACCCCAAGGATACTTTTTGTCCTTTAGTCCTCCCCGAGCGGCCCATTCCCATTCCGCCTCTGTAGGAAGTCGCTTGCCTACCCATTGGGCATATGCATTGGCATCATCCCAAGATACATGCACAACAGGATGATCTTCTTTCCCCTCTGTAGAACTTCCTTTACCTCTGGGCTGATGCCAGTTGGCCTTGGGTTTCCATTCCCACCAAGCAGCATAATTGTTTAGGTCTACTGGACCATTGGTGCTTTTAAAGGTCAAAGAAGCAGCTTGTAAAAGAGAATCATGTGGCTTGGGCGTGCCAGGAGGGAGTTGTTTTTTCATTTCTTCCCAGTCAACCGATTTTTCGGCGGTTGTAATATAACCCGTAGCTTTTACAAAAGAGGCAAATTGAGCATTGGTTACTTCGGTTTGGTCGATCCAAAAACCATTAACTTTTACGGTATGTAGTGGCCCTTCATCGGGTCGTGCCTGAGGCCCTTCACTGCCCATCAAAAATTGTCCTTCGGGGATCCAAACCATTCCTTTGGGTAGTTTGGTTGGAGTTATATCCTTTTTGATTTTTTTGGAGGGTGAAGATTCGCAGCCAACCAAAAGTGCCATCCAGCTAATGATTAGGAAAGAAATATGTTTAGATTTCATATTTTTAATATAATAAGCAAAGATGCTAAATTAAAGATTAACCCTTATATTTGCACCTGCTTATCCGTAAAAAGATTATGTCACTAAATGTGAATAAAATATTACTATCTTCTCTTCTGACGGGAATTTTGATGTTACCCTATTGGGGCTCTTTTTACCATCTTTTTGAAGGTCATAATCACAAAACTTGTGAAATTTCTGAGACTCACCTTCATGAAATTGATTTGGATTGCGATGTACTGGACTATCATTTTGCGACCAGTATTGAAATTTCCCATGAGGCTGAGTATATTTTGGCTTCGACCTCTCAACAAAAGAAGTATACATTCTTCTACCTGGGATATTCTTTTTCCATTGATGCGATAGATACTCTTCGGGGTCCACCTACTATTTGATTTTACCCGTATTTTTTGTCGCTTATCCCTTGGGGTGGAGTGATTTCGTATCATTTTAAAAATCAAAATAATGTTTAATAATATTTTTGTCAAACCCATAATTGCCCTATTTTTATTTGTTTTAATTTTCGCTTGTTCTAAAGACGAAGACCCCGAACCTGCCCATGAAGAAGAAATAGTCACTTTAGTTACTCTTGAAGTCAGTAAAGTAGGTTCATCTGAGACTATCAAATATAATTTTGAAGTTGAGGGTCATGATCATGATGATCATGAAGAAGAAGAAGAGGATGACGATCATGACGACCATGACGGAGAACATACTGAGATTGAATTAGAGGCTAATTCAAGTTACAACGTATCAATGTTTATTTATAACGACACTGATCCTAACAATATAGAAAATATTACTCAAGAAATCATTGAGGAGAAGGATGAGCATCAAGTTTTTTATGCAATTACTGATGAATTAAGTGGTTTTTCAATTGAACCTGCCTCAGACGACACCGTCGATAGTAATGGTAATTCACTATATATTAAAACTACTTGGACAACAACTGGAGAAACCTCTGGTGATGTTGTAGGTTATCTCATTCACGAACCCACTCAAAAAACAGGTACTACAAGGACAGATTTTGGTGGTGCAACTGATTTTGAAATTGATTTTGAGGTTCATGTTGAATGATTAGTCTTTTTAGATTTATTGCTGAGCTATTTAATCTAAAATCTAAAAACTCTAAATGTTTAAACTTTTATAGCTTAAAAAAAACTGCGGCCGGCGTTTCACTGCTGGCCGCCAGTTTTTGTTACTGCCAAAAGTGTGATTTGCAATTTGAGGGGCAAATTTTAGATTTACATGATAACTCCCCAATTAGTTTAGCAGTTGTCCAAGTTCTTGATAGTGATCAAACTGTTTTTTCAGATTATAACGGTTTTTTTAAATTTGAAAGTCAATGTTCAGGAAAAATCAAATGTAAAATTTCTCACCTCAACTGTCAAGATTTATATCTGGAACTAGATATAAATAAATCAGTTTTTAAAAAAATTTATTTAGAACATCACATAGAATCTCTTGATGAGGTAATCATAGAGGATAGTAAAATAAAAGATCTTTTATCCACAGCTAGTGCCTATTCATTATCATCGTTGCAAAAAGATAATTATAGTGGAAAGGGGTTGGCAAATGCCTTAGAGCAAATTAGTGGAGTTAATATATTGACTACAGGAAATGTGATTTCTAAACCCATGATTCATGGTATGTTTGGGAGTCGTGTGGGTATCATTTATGATGGTATACAGATAGAAAATCAACAATGGGGACAAGATCATGCTCCCAATGTTGACCTAAATGCTTTTGAAGAAATTCGTTTGATTAAGGGAGCAGGGGTGTTGAAGTATTCAGGCGATACTCCAGGCGGAATTATAGTTCTTGAAAATACCCTTCCAAAGATTAATGACTCATTGTATGGGAAATCAATTTTAAGTGGATCTACCAATGGACGTGGTTTAAATATTGTTAGTTCATGGATAAAGTCTTACAATAGTGGAAATTATTTTAAAGCTCAAGCATTGGTAAAGAGATATGGTGACTTTTCTGCTCCAGAATATGTGCTTTCAAATTCTGGTACTGACGAGAATAATATCTCATTAACATTTGGAAAAAATAAAATTCTTAGCCAATGGAAAACAAATTTCAGTTATTTCAGTCAAGAAATAGGTATACTAAGAAGTTCCCATATAGGAAATGTTAATGATTTAGTTTATGCAATTGAGTCAGCTAAACCAATAATTATTAAGCCCTTTGATCATGAAATAGATCTACCAAAACAAGTAAATAAACATTATACAATAGGTGTTCAATACTCCAAAAGGGATAAGTCAAATGGGAAATTAAATGCTAAATACAGTTGGCAAAGAAACAATAGAAGGGAGTATGATGTCAGAAGGGGGGAATTAAAAAACAAGCCCGCCATTGATCTTACATTAAATACTCATGATTTACTTTCTAACTATCAATGGGAGAAATCAAATTGGTCGCTAGATTCAGGTGTCTTTTTTCAAATTCAGGATAACTATTCTGACCCAGAGACAGGAACAAGAAGATTAATACCTGACTATCTTAAAACTGAATTAGGAACATATTCTACTGCAAGTTTAACACCATCGAATAATTTTAGTCTCGCATTTGGATTCCGTTTTAGTCATCAAAACAATCACATAAAAAAATACTATAAGAATAAGCGATGGAATGAAGAAAATTATCAAGACAAGCTAGGTGATTTTGTGATTAATGAAGTTTTAAGCCAAAAGCTGGTTGAGCAAAGGTTAATTTTTAACAACCTTTCCATGAATACTGGAGTAAAATTTGCTCTATCAGAGAGGTTAAATTTAAGTTTAAATTTGTTCCATACCGAACGTGCACCCGACATTGCAGAAATGTTTAGTGATGGACTTCATCATTCACTGGCGACTATTGAGTATGGAAACCCTTTTTTAAGAAATGAAGTAACACAAAAAGTCGTAGTAAATTTTGAAAAAGAGATTGGGAACTTCACATACAACATTAGCCCGTATCTTGTTAATGGTCAAAATTATATTATTATTGAGCCTACTGGTATTGAATACACTATAAGAGGTTCTTTCCCGGTTTGGGAGTATAGAGCAGTAAGTTCAACAATAAGGGGGGTGGATTTAGACTTTTCTTTTGATTTTAACAATACGATTAAAATCAGAAACAGTTCTTCCTGGATTGAAGGATTTGAAAAATTAAGTAAAACCCCTTTAATTAATATACCTCCTTTTAAATCATCTAATTATATTCAATTTTCAATCCCAAAATTGAAATCATTATTTATGACTATTTCAAGTAAAAGTATTTTACGTCAAAATCAATTTCCAAATCATAATTTTGAAACTTCTGTTGTTGAAAATGGAGTAAGATTGAATAAGCTTGTTGACATAAGTACCCCTCCAAGAAGTTATCATCTTTTTGGGGCTGAGTTTCACTGGGGCCCTTATCCATTTTTCTCTAACAATATAAATTTATCTCTTATATTTGATAATATCTTTAACTCATCCTATAGAAACTATCTCAATCGATTGCGCTTTTACGCCGACGAAATGGGGAGAAATGTGATGTTGCAAATCAAAATTTATCACTGATACCATGTCTATGAACCGTTTGCTTCTCTTGTTGTTTTTTATGGGGACTTTCATCCAACTCTTTAGTCAAGAGTATCAGGAATATTTGGAGCCGATTAATGATCCCTCTGCAGAAGGACAGCGGTTTTTTGTTCAAGATTTGTTGGATATCGCTGGCTATGTTCCTGAAAATATTCAAATTTATCAGACCCTGCCCAACCGGGCCCGTGTGTTTAGAGTAAAATTGGACAGCATCAATGGAGGATTTGTTTTTGTACGTTGGGACAAAGCTAAAAAAGAAAACTATGTCGCCAATAAAATGATTGATCCTGGTGTGTATTACAATCTCAAAGCTGCCAAGGAAATCATGAGGAAGCAAACCAATAAAGCTAATTTTACGGTTGATGATGTCGCACTTCAAGCTCCAGATCAGGAACAAATTAATTCCTCTGAACTCGATGAATACAGATCTGAATTCGATCTAAAAAACGAGGAAAAAAAATTACAAGAAGAGGAAGCTCTCGCTAAAAAGAAACCCAGAAGAGAAAAAAAAGAAAAGAAAAAAAAGAAGAAGTTTTTCAACTAGCGGGTCACTGTCAGTGTATTCCCTTCAATAGTGGCGGTATAGCATGTCATTTGCAGACCCGAACCCGAACAATCATCATTAAAAGATCGGTTGTGGTTTCCACAAACAAATTTTGAATCGGCATGGCTCCACTGGTTGTTGGCTCCTGCGTGAGGACAAACATTACTAAAAGCCCTTATTTCAGTTTCACTAATTCTCAACAATAACATTTTTCCCCCAGTATAATTCATCCAACCCCCTATTTCAGATACATCTGAAAAATCAGAACTGCTGAGATCTATATTTATACTACTGCCTTCAGAGGAATCATCATCGCCACCGTTATTTGCTGTATCCATTACTAAATCATCATCGTCTCCCGAGCTACAAGCTTCAAGCATTGTGATGCCAAACATTGAAAAAACGACAGGGGCACAAGCTGTTTTTAAAAAATCTCTTCTTTTATTTTCCATGATGATTAAATTTATGTTGCTCAAATATAATCACTTTAGTTTAAACTTTTTAAAAAATTATTAAACAAAAATTAAAATTGTACAAGTGTTTGGATTATTTTTGTAAAAAAAATGATGCAAAAATTCTACCTTTTTTTAATATTATTGATGAATGCTTCTCTGTTGACTGCCCAAAACGCAGGACAACTCAGCGGTAGAATCTTAGATGAGCAATCCCAGCTTCCAATTCAAGGTGTTACAGTTTTACTTGAAGGAACTGTTTTGGGAGTAGCAACAGACGAAGGGGGATATTTTACTTTTAGGGATGTGCCTACCCAGACCTATAATTTGATCATAAGTCATTTAGGATACCAATCACAAACAATTTACAACGTCATCGTCAAAACTTTTGGAACACCTCCATTACAAATTTTACTGGAAGAATCTGCCAACGAATTGGAGGAGATTGTGGTGTTCCAAAGTCCTTTTAGAACCTCGGTCGAAACCCCACTATCCACTCAGACTTTTTCTGCTGTAGAAATTGAAACCTATCCTGGAGGAAATAATGACATCACTAAGGTTATCCAGAGTATGCCTGGAATCTCCCCTTCGATCGGGGGATTCAGAAATGACATCATCATCCGTGGGGGGGCTCCCAATGAATCTGTTTATTATCTGGACGGTATTGAAATTCCTAACATCAACCATTTCAGTACACAAGGGAGTGCTGGGGGTCCAGTAGGAATGCTCAATGTATCATTTATTAGAGAAGTAACTCTTTCAAGTTCTGCTTTTGGAGCGGAATTTGACAATCCCTTGTCTGGGGTTTTATCCTTCGAACAAAGAGAAGGAAATCCCAACCGTTTTGGAGGCAATTTTAGATTTGGCGCGAGTGAAGCGGCCTTAACATTAGAAGGACCCTTATTCAGAAAAGACAAAGAACAGCCTAGTAAGACCACCATACTGTTTTCAGTAAGGAGAAGCTATTTGCAATTTTTATTTGAATTAATTGGTTTGCCCATTCGGCCGGATTATTGGGATTATCAGTGGAAAATAAACCATGAAATTGACCCCTACAATACAATCGTGTTTTTGGGATTGGGTACCATTGACGACTTCTCCGTAAAAGCGCCAGACGACTTTGATGCAGAACAACAAGCCACTATTGAGCAGGTCCCTATTATCCAACAAAAAACAACAACAGTAGGGGTGTCTTGGAAAAGAAAATATAAAAACGGAAAAGGTTCAATGATCACCTCAATAAGTACCAATAGGTTGCAAAATATCTTTTCTCGTTATCAAGACAATGCGGAAAAAACAGGAGTGATATTTGAAAATGATTCATACGAGCAGGAGACCAAACTCCGTTATCAGACCCAACATTATCTAGATCTTTGGAAGCTGGCTGCTGGAACCAATATTCAATATTCCGACTATGGAAATGACACCCAAAGTATATTTAATAACCTTGACTATAGTACAGGAATTGATTTTATTAAATATGGTTTTTTTGCCAAAGCCGAGCGTAAATTTTATAATGACAACTTGGGCCTTTCTTTTGGTTTTCGGGTCGATGCCGACAGTTTCTCAGAGGGATCTGGTTTGATGGATAATTTTTCACCTCGAATTGCTTTAACGATTAATTTGACCGAAGATCAATCGTGGAAAATTAATGCCTCTGTTGGAAGATATTATAAAATACCAACCTATACTATGCTGGGCTTTCAAAATAGATTATCAACATTTGTCAACCAAAAAGCCAAATATACCCGTAGTGATCATCTTGTTATGGGTCTAGAGTATGCGCCGGGAAATGCTTCCAGAATTACACTCGAAGGGTTTTATAAAAAATACAGTCAATATCCTATTTCTTTGACTGATGGTGTTTCTTTAGCCAATAAAGGAGGTGGTTTTGAGGTGTTGGGAAATGAGGCGATTAGTAGTGATGGTAGGGGCAAAAGTTACGGCGTAGAGGCCTTATACCAACAAAAGTTATCCAAAAATTTCTATGGAGTTTTTGCTTACACCTATTTTCATAGTCAATTTACCACGGCAATAGGAAACTATTTACCTTCGGTTTGGGACAGCCGACACTTGATCTCTTTTTCAGGGGGATATAAACTGAAGAAAAACTGGGAAATCAGTGCTCGATGGCGCTTCTCGGGAAAAACCCCCTATGTACCAGTGAATCAAAACGCAACCTTAAGCGCCTATCCCGAAGTAGTTTTGGACTACAATCAATTGGGGAATGTAAAGTTGGATCCTTTCAATTTGGCAGACATACGATTTGATAAAAAGTGGAATTTTAAACGCTATTCTTTTAATTTCTATTTTGAAATTCAAAATTTCTTGGCACAAGCGGTTCCAAGACCAGATGAGTATGGACTTAATAGAACCGAAGAAGGTAATTTGATTTTACCAGAGTCATTGGTTAAAGTGAATACCGAAGAAAATAATAATATCCCGATTCCCTCTTTTGGTTTTGTGATAGACTTTTAGTGGCTATTTGAAAATATCCAACAAGCCATCGGGTAGATCGAGATGTATTTTTTGTTCCTTCCTGTCCAGTTCCTTGATAAAATCATCATGAACAGGGATTAAAATTTCGCTACCGTTGGCATCAATTACAAATAGGGGTTGAGGACCGGAATCATTCACCGTTTTGATCGTCCCAATATTGATTTCAAATTGATCAATGGCAGAGAAGCCAGTGACTTCGTGATAATAAAATTGATTTCCTTTTAGAGGGGGAAGCATTTCCAAAGGAAGGAATAAATCTTTTTTAAGCAACGCTTCTGCCTCACTTTCAGAATCGACTCCTTCAAATTTCACCCTCATTAATGATGACTTGTGTAGTTGGCTACGGTCAATAAAATGGGGCACGAGCCCAAGTGAAGTATCAATTAAAACCGAATTGATTTCCATATATTGATCAGGATTATCAGTGTCGAGTTTTGCAAGGACTTCACCTTTAAAACTGTACTTTCCAACAATGGTTCCTAAAAAGAAGCAGTCTTCTTTTAGCATGATGAGATGGAGGAGAGGTGATTATTCTTTGGATTCCTCTTCCTCGGTAGTGGTGTCTTCGCTTTTAGTTTCTTCTGCGGGAGAATCCTCGGCAGTTACTTCTGCTTTGGGTTCTTCTGCAGGGGCTTCCTCAACAGCTACTTCCGCTTTGGTTTCCTCTGCAGGAGTTTCCTCAACTTTGGCTTCTTCAGCAGCAGCAGTTTCAACTTGAGTGGCTTCAACCTTGGGAGTTGCAACTTCCTCAGTTGCAGTTTCTGAAACTGCTTCATCAGCCTGAGTAGCTTCTCCTTCAGCTTCTTCAGCTGATGCTTCAGCTTCTGGTTCTGCTACAATATCAGCTATTCTTTTTTGATTTACCACTTTTTCAGCTTCCAAACGATTGGCTAAATCCTTGGCCTTATCTTGGTCCAAACCATCGATTTTTGATTGAATTTTAGCCTGTTTTTCTTCCAACCAAGTGGCAAAACGTTTATCTGCTTCTTCTTGAGAAAAAGCTCCTTTTCTAACCCCACCGTTGAGGTGATGCTTCATCATAGCACCGCGATA
>Ga0233444_10006173_pt1 | contig 10783 bp, 8 predicted proteins | sample SI_124_October20_6_FD_182792 | JGI IMG/M metagenome (GOLD analysis project Ga0233444, IMG submission 182792) | Seawater microbial communities from Saanich Inlet, British Columbia, Canada - SI_124_October2016_10_MG | ecosystem: Environmental > Aquatic > Marine > Inlet | place: Canada: British...
CGACCTTACGCGAAATCATGGCGCCGCGTTCATTTTAGGGTGCGCAAAATAATCAAGCTATAAAACCGAGGTGGTAACCTTAAGGCCACCTTCTTTTAAGCGTTTGTTTGCAAGGGTAAAATTTAAATTGGAGCGGACAATGAGATCGGCCCTCTGTGAAATTAGGGGCCCTTTTTGGTCAAGAATGCATAATAACCGAGTTACAGAACAGTGCGCCAATACACTCTAAGTCATTTATTTTATCGATTTAAAGAAGATTGGAGCGGGCGATGAGATTCGAACTCACGACATTTACCTTGGCAAGGTAACGCTCTACCCCTGAGCTACGCCCGCATCCTGTGGGTAGGCGCGTGATATAAACAACTTGATCCGCCCGCAAGGGGTAAAATGCACTCTGTCGTGATTTTTTCTTCCAGATACGGGGCAAGCCGAGATGTCCGACCGCCCACTTGTAAACTGGATGTTTTGGCGTGCGGCCAGGGCCACGGGTCTAAGACGCCTCATCCGGTTGAAATTCTATCAGTAAATCTTTGGCATCGATTTGCCCGCCAGCCTGCACATGTACTGCGCTAATCACGGCGTCACGTTCGGCATGTATGCCTGTTTCCATTTTCATCGCTTCCAAAGTCAAAAGCAGATCACCGGTTTTGACGTGTTGCCCTGTGCTGACCGCGAGCGAAGCTACGACGCCCGGCATTGGGGCTCCAATATGGTTTGCGTTGCCTTGCTCTGCTTTTGGACGAGACATCGCTTGTGATGTGATCAAGCGATTGGGAACGCGGATCACACGCGGCTGGCCATTCAGTTCAAAGAAAACCTTTACTTCGCCTTTTTCATCGGTTTCTCCGATGGCCTGTAATCGAATTTCTAGAATTTTTCCGGGATCAATTTCCGCTGTTATTTCTTCGCCAGGTTGCATGCCATAGAAGAATGTATTGGTGGGCAAAGCGCGCACGGGGCCGTAGGTTTTATGGCGCGCCATATAATCAAGGAACACTTTTGGGTACATCAAATACCCATTTAAATCTTCGTTATCAACCTCGCGCCCGTCCAGCGCCGCGCTCAGTGCAAGGCGTTCTGCGACCAGATCCACGGGGGGCAAAACGGCCCCGGGGCGCGTGGTCATCGGGGCCTCGCCTTTTAACACTTTGTTAACAAGCGCTTCGGGAAAACCACCCGGAGGCTGGCCTAAATTGCCGCGTAGCATGTCGACAACGCTGTCTGGAAAGGCCAGATCAAGATTGGGATCTTCCACATTACTACGGGTTAAGCCTTGGCTTACCATCATCAAGGCCATATCGCCCACGACTTTAGATGACGGGGTGACTTTAACAATATCTCCGAACATTTGGTTCACATCGGCATATGTGTTGGCCACGGCGGGCCATTTTTCTTCAAGCCCGAGCGAGCGTGCCTGCGCTTTCAAATTGGTAAATTGCCCTCCGGGCATTTCATGCAGATATACCTCGGATGCAGGCGCTGCCAGCCCGCTTTCAAACGCTGTATATTGGGCACGCACATGGTCCCAATAATCACTTAACGAGCGGATCGCATCGATATCTAAATGAGTGTCCCGTTCGGTATGGCGCAGTGCTTCGACAATTGATCCAAGGCAGGGTTGCGATGTGCCCCCAGAAAACGCATCCATCGCCGCGTCAACCGCGTCAACACCGGCCTCTGCCGCAGCTAATAAAGTGGCACCTGCCAAACCTGATGTATCATGCGTGTGGAAATGAATGGGCAAGCCAACTTCGGTTTTTAAAGCGGTGATCAGCTGGCGTGCAGCTGCCGGTTTGAGCAATCCGGCCATATCTTTCAGGCCCAGTATATGAGCGCCCGCATCGCGCAGCTCTTTGCCCATGGCAACGTAATACTTTATGTCATATTTTGCTCTGTCCGGATTCAAAATATCACCCGTGTAACAAATGCTTGCTTCGCATATTTTTCCAGAGTCTATCACGCCATCCATCGCAACGCGCATATTTTCAACCCAGTTCAGACTGTCAAAAATACGAAAAACATCAATGCCATTGGCAGCTTCCGTGATGAAGCTTTGCACCACATTATCGGGATAATTCGTATAGCCCACACCGTTGCTGGCCCGCAGCAACATTTGGGTCATCAGGTTTGGCATCGCGGCCCGGAGGTCGCGCAACCTTTGCCAAGGGCATTCTTGTAAAAACCGATAGGCGACATCGAATGTGGCGCCCCCCCAGCATTCGACGCTCAACAAATTAGGCAGCGTGCTGGCATAGGCCGGGGCGGCTTTGATCATATCGATCGAACGCATTCTGGTCGCCAGAAGCGATTGATGCCCATCGCGCATCGTTGTGTCAGTTAGCAGCAAAGCTTTTTGATCCAACATCCAATCCGCAACGGCTTTTGGACCTTTTTCTTCCAGCAGGTTGCGGGTTCCGGGCTGCGCAATACCCTCAGTTTTAGGAGGCTTTGGCGGCTTTATGTCGGCTGCAGGGCGCGGTCTGTCGGTTGTTTCGGGATGCCCGTTGACGCTGATATCGGCGATGTAAGTGAGCACGCGCGTGCCTCTGTCACGACGGCTTTTAAAATCGAACAGGTCTGTCGTGTCATCGATAAATTTTGTGGTATATTCATTGCTCAAAAATATTGGGTGTTTGAGCAGGTTTTCGACAAAGGCAATATTTGTGCTGACACCACGAATTCTAAATTCGCGCAGCGCTCTATCCATACGCGCAATCGCCTTTTGGGGCGTGGGTGCCCAGGCTGTGACTTTCACCAAAAGCGAGTCATAATAGCGCGTGATGACGCCGCCCGCATAGGCGGTGCCGCCGTCAAGGCGAATGCCCATGCCGGTGGCGCTGCGAAAGGCGGTTAAACGCCCATAATCGGGAATAAAGTTATTTTGTGGGTCTTCAGTGGTGATCCGTGTCTGAAGCGCGTGACCGTTCAATCTAATCTCAGTTTGCGATGGCTTTCCCGTCGCCTCGGCCAGCGTTTTGCCTTCGGCAATCAAAATTTGTGCTTGAACGATATCAATACCGGTGACCTCTTCGGTTACAGTATGCTCAACCTGTACCCGGGGGTTTACCTCGATAAAGTAAAACTTACCGCTGTCCATATCCATCAAAAATTCAACTGTACCTGCGCATTCATAATTCACATGCGCGCAAATGCGCCGCCCCAATTCGCAGAGCTCTGCGCGCTGGGCCTCGTTTAGATAGGGGGCCGGTGCCCGCTCAACGACTTTTTGGTTGCGTCGCTGGACAGAGCAATCACGCTCCCAGAGGTGATAGATCGCACCCTGCTTATCGCCCAGAATTTGCACCTCAACATGCCGGGCGCGTAGAATCATCTTCTCTAAATAGCCCTCACCATTGCCAAAGGCGGCTTCTGCTTCGCGGCGCCCCTCTAGCACTTTTTCTTCCAGCTCGCCTGGATGGGTGATGGGGCGCATGCCACGCCCGCCGCCGCCCCAAGAGGCTTTTAACATCAATGGATAGCCAACATCTTCAGCTTGCCGCGCGATATCGGCAACATCATCCCCAAGCACTTCGGTTGCGGGAATAACCGGGACACCAGCTTCAACCGCCACGCGGCGCGCCGATGCTTTATCGCCAAGCGCGCGCATGGTTTCCGCGCGAGGGCCGATAAAAGCAATATCATTCTTCACGCAAGCATCAACGAAATCAGGGTTTTCAGACAGCAACCCGTATCCTGGATGGATGGCATCTGCGCCCGATGCCAGCGCAACCCGGATAATTTCATCAATTGATAGATAGGCGGCAACGGGACCTAAGCCTTCCCCAATGCGGTAAGCTTCATCGGCCTTAAAGCGGTGCAGGCCCAGTTTATCTTCCTCGGCAAACACGGCGACTGTTTTCTTTCCCATTTCATTCGCAGCGCGCATGATGCGGATGGCAATTTCGCCGCGGTTTGCAATAAGAATTTTTTTGAAATCAGTCATTTGATCGTCCTTGGTTGAAGTCTACGCGTGAAAATCTGAAACGATGGGGGTATCCTACGTCATGCTGCGCTGCAGAATTACTACTGTCGGCTTTCATTGTCAAAATTTATGTAAGGCGTGGTGTGTATCGGTGTTCCGCCGCCGTTTAAAGCATGCGCCGCGCCAAAGCTTAACCAGGCTGTTTTGCGATTATTTTGCCGGCGCAGTCTTTTAGATTTTCGAGCCCCAATTGGCCCATATTGGCGATAAGATCTTTGCGTAAAATATCTGTTAAATGTGCCGGACCCAGCGGCCCTAGCGCGCCCAAAGCATAATGCCATGCTTTCCCAAGCATCACAAAATCTGCACCCAGCGCAAGCGCGCGCAGGATATCCAAACCGCTTTCAATACCGCTGTCAAAAATCAGCGGAAGTGTTGTGGCACGGCGAATGCTGGGTAGCATGCTGATACTTTCGGGCGCGCCGTCAAATTGCCGGCCGGCATGGTTTGACACCCATAACGCGTCGACCCCAATGCGTTCCAACCGCTTGGTATCATCGGGGTTCAAAATACCTTTGACAATCAACGAGCCCTGCCAATTTTCTCGAAGCCAGCGTAGATAGGCCTCATCGGGCGAGGCCCGCAGCAAATAGCCGATATGGGCGGTGGGGGGCATGCCAGGTTTAACCTTTGCATATTTGTTCAAAAACGGCATGGCGGGCCGCCCAAAGGCGGCCGTTGCGAGCGCCCAATGTGGTTTTTGAGCGATTTGGGCCAGAAGGCGCGGCGTAAGCCTTGGAGGCTGAGTGATGCCGCTTCGTGTTTGGCGTTCGCGCCGGCTGGCTACGGGCAGATCAACCGTTAAGACTAAAGTATCAAAGCCCGCATTTTTAACGCGGCTCAGCATATCTGTGCGGATCTCAGGGTCGCGCGGCGGGTAAAGCTGAAACCAGCCATTTCCGTTTGCCACAGGACCAATGGTTTCCGGGGTTTGGCACGCAACCGTTGACAGGGTATAGGGTAGATTGTTGTCCTTAGCATTGCGCGCCAGCAGCGTTTCGGCATTGGGCCAGATCAGTCCCGACAGTCCCACTGGTGCAACGCCAAAAGGCAGATCGAAGGTTTTTCCTAAAAAATTGCAATTAAGATCAACCGCGAGCGGCCCATGTAAAACCGATGGCATCATGCGCAACTGATCAAAGGCGATGCGATTATTGACAAGAGTGCTTTCTGTTCCGGTGGCGCTATCAAGATACTCCCAGACAAAATGCGGTAATTTGCGCTTTGCGGCCAGTTTCAGGTCGAAGATGCCGGGATATCGTGTGTCTAAATCCATATCCGTATATGGCGAAACCAAGATGTTCTTGTCTAGAGCCGCGACGGCAATTGGATGAATAAACTTCGTTCTTTTTGGCTTTTTGATCTTTTTGCATAGACATCTGATCGAAAGAAAATAATAGAACATTTGCTGAACATTCTCTTTTCAATCAGCTTTATTGGCGCTACTTTGCCGCCATGAGCAGCTATGATAACACCCATAAACCCGCAGAGCTTTCTCTTTCTGCACAAGCGATCGCGGCGCGGCCAAGCCCTTATCTTGATCAACTGAATCCGGCGCAGCGCGCTGCTGTTGAAGCGCTTGACGGGCCGGTTTTGATGTTGGCGGGGGCAGGGACGGGAAAAACCAAAGCCTTAACCTGCCGGATTGCGCATTTGTTAACGACGGGGCGGGCGCGTCCTCATGAGATATTGTCGGTAACATTTACCAATAAAGCCGCCCGCGAGATGAAAAACCGCGTTGCAGAATTGCTAGGGCAATCTGTTGAAGGGATGCCTTGGATGGGTACGTTTCATTCGATTTGCGTCAAGCTTCTGCGGCGCCATGCAGAATTGGTTGGGCTGAAAAGCAGCTTCACGATTTTGGATACGGATGATCAGATACGGCTATTAAAGCAATTGCTCGTGGCCTCTGATGTGGATGATAAGCGGTGGCCGGCGCGGCAATTGGCTGGCATTATCGATCAGTGGAAAAACCGAGCTTGGGGGCCTGAAAATGTACCCGCGGCTGAAGCGGGTGCTTTCAATCACCGCGCCACCGAATTCTATGCGGCCTATCAAGAGCGCCTCAAGGCATTAAATGCGGTGGATTTTGGCGATCTGTTACTGCATGTCGTTAAGATTTTTCAAACGCAGCCGGATGTTCTTCAGCAATATCAGCAGTGGTTCAAATACATCCTGGTGGACGAATATCAAGATACCAATGTTGCGCAGTATTTGTGGCTTAGATTATTGGCTGGTGGTCACAAAAATATCTGCTGTGTTGGTGATGATGATCAGTCAATCTATGGCTGGCGGGGCGCCGAAGTGGGCAATATTTTGAAATTTGAAAAGGATTTTGCGGGAGCGAAAACCGTAAGGTTGGAGCAAAATTACAGATCAACGCCGCATATTCTTGCCGCCGCAAGCGCCGTTATTTCAGGCAATACAGGGCGGTTGGGCAAAGAGCTTTGGACCGATCTTGACGAAGGTGAAAAGCTGCGTTTGATCGGGCATTGGGATGCCGAAGAAGAGGCCCGCTGGATTGGCGATGAGATCGAAGCGCTTCAACAAGGCAGCCGTGGTCTTGATAAGTTTAGTCCAGATCAAATGGCGATTTTGGTCCGGGCCAGTCATCAAATGCGCGCCTTTGAAGATCGGTTTTTGACCATTGGTTTACCCTATCGCGTGATTGGGGGGCCACGGTTTTACGAGCGGATGGAAATTCGCGATGCGATGGCTTATTTTCGACTGGTTTGTAGCCCCAGTGATGATTTAGCCTTTGAACGGATCGTGAATACGCCCAAACGCGGGCTGGGAGATAAAGCCCAGCAGAAAATTCAATCTATGGCGCGCCAAGAAGGCATTGCCTTAACGGAAGGGGCGAGGCTGCTTTTGGAGGCCAAAGGCCTGTCGGGCAAAGGGGCGCTTGAGCTGGGCCGTTTGGTCGATGGGCTGGGGCGGTGGCGCAAAGCGATGCAAGATCAATCAATATCCCATCAAGAATTGGCTGAGGTGATATTGGATGAATCGGGCTATACCGAGATGTGGCAGAATGACAAAACACCCGAAGCGGCGGGGCGGTTGGAAAACTTGAAAGAATTGGTAAAAGCGCTCGATCAATTTGAGAATTTACAAGGGTTTTTAGAGCATGTGTCGCTGGTGATGGATAATGAGCGCGATGAGGCTGGTGAGAAAGTCAGCATTATGACGCTGCATGCCGCCAAAGGGCTCGAGTTTCCAGCCGTTTTCCTACCAGGGTGGGAAGATGGTTTATTCCCCTCGCAGCGCAGTATGGATGAAACTGGTCAGCGTGGTTTGGAAGAAGAGCGCCGTCTTGCCTATGTGGGGATTACGCGCGCAGAGCGTCTGTGTACGATTTGTTTTGCGGGCAACCGGCGCATTTTTGGACAATGGCAATCTTCAATGCCTTCTCGGTTCATTGATGAGCTGCCTGCTGATCACGTCGATGTTCTGACCCCCCCGGGTCTTTATGGCGGTGCCTATGGAATGCAGAGTGAGGCGTCAAATTTGGCTGTTGATATGGAAAATATCGGCGGGGGCTACGCCTCACCGGGGTGGAAGCGCTTGCAATCCCAAAGCGCTGAGCGCCCGATAAGCCAACCGCGCGAAAGCGCGCATATGACGATTGATGCGGTTGCGGTTTCAAGTTTTACAATCGGTGTGCGGGTGTTTCATCAAAAGTTTGGCTATGGTTGCGTGTCTGAGATTGAAGGCGATAAATTGACAATCGCCTTTGAAAAGGCCGGGATTAAAAAAGTGGTCTCGCGTTTTGTGGTATTGGCGGATGACGTGCCATTTTAATGTGATGTATCTGGAAGCGGCGTTTTAAAAGGGTTTTTGAGATGAATAACTATGATTTAAATGGCCGTTTGGCGGTGATCACTGGCGGCGCGCAGGGCATCGGATTTGCTGTTGCGCAACGCTTCATCGCCAGCGGCGCGGGAGTGATGATTTGGGATCAAGATGATGCGCAGGGGCAGGCCGCAGTCGCACGATTGGGGCAGGGTGCCGCCGCGATGCCTGTGGATGTGGCTGATGCGAATGCGGTGAAAGACGCAGCGGAAAAAACCAAAGCTGACTATGGGTCTATTTCAATTTTGATCACATGCGCTGGTGTTGCGGGATCAAACGCAAAGCTTGTGGCTTATGACCCAGATGAATGGAAATCGATTATCGACATTAATCTCAACGGCACCTTCAATTGTTGCCGCGCGGTGGTGCCATCCATGATGGAGCAAGGCTATGGGCGCATTGTAACCGTTGCCTCGGTGGCGGGAAAAGAAGGAAACCCGAATGCTGCGGCCTATTCTGCCTCTAAAGCTGGGGTGATCGCCTTAACCAAATCCTTGGGCAAAGAACATGCTGATATGGATATTGCGGTGAATTGTGTGACCCCGGCAGCGGCGAAAACCCGAATTTTCGATCAAATGAGCCAGAAACATATCGACTATATGTTGTCTAAGATTCCCCGTGGGCGCTTTTTGCAGGTTGAAGAAGCCGCCCAAATGATCACTTGGCTGAGCACTTCGGAAAATTCATTCACCACGGGATCTGTCTTTGACCTAAGCGGCGGTCGCGCAACTTATTAGATCGGACTTTTCAAGGCGCTTGTGTTTGCTTTTCCTCTGCGCATGCCGCGCAAATGTGGTCTTTCTTTTGCGTTAAAAGCTTATAAAATCTCGTATAAACATTTCATAGGCTGGGGTTGCGACCGCTTTGCCTGTTTTAGGAGTTTGATACGTTCGAGGCGAAGATAGTCTGAAAATAACAGCTATTTCATGAAAGATATTGTGGGTTTCACCAGAAAGATGGCCCATAGCGAAGCTATAAGGCTGCCTACGTTTAGATCTTGCCGTGAGATTATGGACAATCTGTTTCAAGAACATGGAGGGCGGATATTCAATACGGGTGAGGATCCTGTGCTGGCCGGGTTTCAACCAGCCCAACAGGTTTGGGATGAGCGCAATATGCAGGTGATTGAGCTGTGCGATGAAGCAATTTAAAAAAATTCAGAATTGGTTGATGCCTATGTTTTAAAGCCTAAATGCCGTTTTCTGTGCGCTTAGAAGCCAAGTATAAATCGCGCCGAAACGTGATGGAGGCAAGCTTTCATGAACTGTCTGAGCTTGCCTATCGGCTTGATCCTAAAGCCCTGATGTGGTGTCAAATCATAGAAATTCCTTCAATATGAAAGAAGGTTACGATCAGCGGATGAAATATGCCAAAGAAGCCTTGGAGCTTAACCCCAGCCATCCAAGATCAAACTCTCAATGTGGCATGGCGATTTGTAACGAGGGGCGCTTTGCCGAGGCGGAAAAGCTTTCTCTAGGTGCCATCAAATTGGATCCTGTTCAACGCAAATCTTATGAAAGCTTTTTCGGTTTCTCTATATGGCAATGAACCAGTTGGAGCAGGCGCTAAAATTGTTATACACGCTTTATGACAGGTCGCAGCATACCCGCTATGATGGGTTTAGGGCTGCGATTAAAGTGCATTTGAATAACAAAGATGCGGCAAAAGCAGATTTGAAAACGTATAAAGCGGCGCGGCCCGAATTAAAGATGCTTCAGGATTATGAAGAAGTTGCCCCTGCTATCATCAAAGATTACTTGCGGGCTGAGCTGAAAGAGATTTGGGATCTGGTTTGATAGAAAACTTTGAAGAGCCTTACCGAAATCATGCCTTAATAAAAGATATAGAGGCCGCCGTGCAAAGCATGTGATATTCCATCGGGAATTGATCTAACATTTCATAATCCTGATTTATAAACAGTGCTTTAGAATAGGTTTTTTATGTTAGTCTTTGCCGTAAATAGTTCTCAACTTTGTTAAACAAAAGGCCAGGCCTGTGTTTTTTTAATCAACTTAAAATTTTCTTCTGCATGCTAAGCCCATCTGATCAATCAAAATCTATCTGCTAAAACTTAAGGAAATTCTATGGCAAGAGTGGCGTATGATAAGTGTTTTCGCGCTATTCTCGGTGCTGATTATCAATCGCTAAAATTTACAATTTTACTCAGCTGCGTGAAAACTTTCACCAAAGGCTCAACTTAAATGGGCGGCGCCAATGAGGGTTGGCTTTATCGCGCATTCGTTATGTCGTTTTGTAGCTGAGTGATTGATTTTATTTGTGTAGTTTGCCTTTGAGCAAGTGAGCTAAGTTGCTTTTACCACAGACCAAACGGTCCGTTGCCTTCTTCGCGCCGCACGCGTTCTTTAAACGCATCCGTTGCATTGGTTCGAAACATTGTTTGAAGATAGTATCGTTCTGTATCTGCCTCATCGATTGTCAATCCGCCGATTGGCCGCCAGTCTGAACTGATTAAATCATTGACCGAGTTTTGTAGATCTTTCAGGCTGGTTTTGCATATTATTTGGTATTGCATCGGCCAATCCCCAAGCGGTTGTTCAAATCTGAGATTATCCAATCACATCAAATAAGCCAAAAGTTTTTTTTGCTGGTGGCGTTTCCTTATGCACATTTGATCTATTGTCCTATGGAAACAAAACAGGCGCGAGTGATTTAAATATCACACGCACCCAAAACTGTCGGCATCCAACTGGACACCGTTTTTAGTCCTTCTGCCGTAGCGCAAATTCAAGTTCCGCGCTAAAGGCTTTTGTATCCATTGATTATAAAAACTTCGCAGTTAAACCGCGTTGCATTTATATTCGGGTTTCACTATTAATTAAAGCTTGTTGCTTGAAGCCTCAGGGGTAACCATTACGGATTCTGGTGCTGCTGTTTCACAGCCTGCGAGAAAAACGGTTCCGATGAGCGCGAATGCGATAATAAAAATCT
>Ga0233444_10006174_pt1 | contig 10782 bp, 2 predicted proteins | sample SI_124_October20_6_FD_182792 | JGI IMG/M metagenome (GOLD analysis project Ga0233444, IMG submission 182792) | Seawater microbial communities from Saanich Inlet, British Columbia, Canada - SI_124_October2016_10_MG | ecosystem: Environmental > Aquatic > Marine > Inlet | place: Canada: British...
CCCAAACATTTCTCCATCATGAGTGCCTTTAAAATTCCAGTGTTTTACTATGTTGTCTCCTTGTCCAAAAATATCTATAAAAGTAAATTCAGCATCTGAGAAGCCCGTCAAGTAGTTATTGTAATAACCCTTGAATGCATCTATTCCAGTTAGATTTCCTGTTGCAGTGACTACGGTTACATTCTCGTCAAAACTATCAGAATTAATAAGATTTATATCTCTTTCTAAAAACACCTTATCCCATACGTCTTTATAAGTTTTTATATCGTTATGGATTTGAGCATTTGCTGTTTCTAAAGTTTGACAATCCTCACTTGGTTGTTGATTACAACTCACAATTAAAAGAATCGAAACTATAAATAATAATTTTTTCATTAGTTTAAGTTTTTAGTTAACTCAAATATAACAAGACATTTTTAATTATTTGATTTTAAGTAAAATCGAACTAAATAATTTTATAATAGTTTGAAATAGAACTTATTTTTTATGTAAATTTAAAAAAATGAGAAAATTATTTAATTTTTTATTTATCGTTGTCTTTACGTTTTCAGCATATGCTCAGGACTTATCTTGGGAAAATTTAAATTCCGAAAATGATAAAATTGTGTTTAAAACCGATTCCGAAGCGATAAACAAAACATTAAGTAATATCAAAAAAAATACAATTACCAACATTAAGTTTCCAGTTGATGATTTTAACTTTCAAGAATTTCTTATTGGAAAAGATTCTCAACTTAAAAAAGATGATAAAATAAATGTCCAGTTATACAAAGGTATTTCCAAATTAAAAAAAGATAAAATTTTTGTGAATGTAATTGGAGAAATTATTACTATAACTATAATTCAAAAAAATAAAAGACTACATCTTTCTAATGTTAAAAACAAAAATGAATTTATTCTAAGTGAAATCGACACTTCTAATGAATTAGAAAATATTAGCTCTGATTTTTGTAAAACAGATCATGATCGTTCTGAACATTCTCAAGAAAAAAAAAGTCCTTTAACAAATAATCTTGACCCAGTTGGCAAAACTCCAGATTTGATAAAATATAGAATGGCTATTTCTCCTACTGCCGAGTGGTCCAACTATTACATTGATTTATATGATGCTCAAGATTTAGGAATTGATAATAAAAAAGCACTTGTAACATCTGAGTTAAATATTGCTGTTTCAGAGCTGAATTCAATTTCTGGAAGAGATCTTTCTATTTTGTTTGAATTAATTCCTGATAATGATAAGCTAATCGTTTTTGATACAAATTTAGATGGGCTTACACACGGATCAAAAGGATCTCAAATTAATGAAAACATTACTAAGTTAAACAATAACGTTGGCTTCAATTCGTTCGACATAGGTCATGTTTTTGATAGTTCTAATTACGGTGGTTTGGCATATGTTTCTTCAATTGGTACACCAAGTAAAGCAGGTGCTGCAACAGGCGGGATAAATGGAACTGGTTTTTATTTTGTGTTTGCGCATGAGGTTGGGCACCAACTAGGATCTTGGCACACCTTTAATTCAGATACAAATCACGGAGTTGAAATTGGGAGTGGTGTCACTATTATGGGTTATGGCCCAAGAGGCGAAGAAAATTTATATTATCATGCAAAATCAATAAAAGCTATTACTGCAATTTTAAAAAATAGAAATATTGGGACTAAAGTAGACGGCTTTTCGAACACCCCACCCTATTATTCAACTTTACCCTCAACATTAACTTACAGTGTTCCTGCTGGAACTCCATTGCTTTTAGGAGATAATTTTGAAATGAAAGACGACGAGGAATCTGAGCTTCTTTTTAATTGGGATCAAATTGATAGAGAGCTAGGTGTGAATCCCCCAATTAACACGAGTGTTGTTGGTCCTATGTTTGTTTCTCAATTTCCTAAAACCTCACTAAAAAGATTCTTACCAAATCTAGAGACGGTACTAGCAGGCTCTACTCAAAATGAGCTAGAAGTTATACCACGTTTGTCTAGAAACATGAACTTTACATTGACTGCGAGAGACAATAAAACTGGTGGTGGTGCTGTGGTGCAAGAAGATTTTGTTATAAATTTTGTAAAATCACAATTTGGACCTTTTAGAGTTTTAAGTCAGAACACAAACGGATTATCAGTAAATCAAAATGACGAAATTGAAGTTAGATGGAATCATCAAGCTGCTCAAACTACAGACTTTGTAAACATTGATATTTCTTATGATGGAGGTAATACATTTACTTATAGCCTTGCAAAAAACTCACCCAATGATGGCTCAGAAAAATTCATTGTTCCTGACTTTAATAAGTCTTCTAATGCTAGAATAAGAGTTAAAGCGGTAGATAACATTTTCTATTCAATAAATGCGGCAGACTTTACAATATTAGATCCTTCTTTTAAATTTAACCTAGTTAATCCACCAACTACTAAATGCTTTAGTGAAACAACTGAAATATCTATAGATCCACAAGGAGGTGCAGGCGCACCTTATAGTGTGCTGTGGGAAAAGTTAAATGAAGATAATCAATGGGTTGAGGTTAAAGATTTAGATAATAATCCAAAAGTATTATCTAAAATACTTCCTGGAAATTACAAGATTAGTGTTAGCGATAAAGATTCAAACTCTTACGTATCTCCTATAATTATTGCCAATGGTCCTAAAGAAAAACTAAAAATAGAAACTACTTTTTCCAATATAAAATTAAGCTGTTTTGGAGATAGTAACGGAAAAGTGGTAATAAATCCGTCGGGAGGTGTTTTCCCATATACTTTACTATTAAATGATAAAGTTGTTTCCAGTGGACTTAAAATAAATGAGTTGTATGCAATTAATGACTTAACTGTTGGTAGCTACACATTACAACTGATTGATGCGAATGGATGTTTGTCTGAATTAACTGATTTTGAGATCACACAACCTCAATCCAAATTAAATTTAAAAAGCTTTGTAATAGAAAATGCTAAAAATGAAAATGACGGAGGTATTTCAATTGAAATTGAAGGTGGAACTGCAGAATACTCCTTTGAATGGACTGGACCTAATGAATACACTTCAGAGGATCAAAATTTAACAAACTTAATTGCTGGAAATTATAGTTTAAAGGTTACGGATGCAAGCGGATGTGAATTTTTTAATGAATTTTTAGTTGAACAAGATGGTGATTTTAATTATGGATTATCTATTGTTAATGTTCTCTGTGCTGGCTCAGAAACAGGAAAAATCACCTCCATTCCGTCTGGCGGAAACGGAGAGCCATTTAATTTTGCATGGTATAATGAATCTGATGAACTCATCGCAACCAAATCAGAAATAATTAATTTAAAAAGCGGCTTATATAAATTAAAAATTACTGATTCTAATAATGAAGAATTTCCTTTAAAAGAAATTACTATTGTAGAGCCTAAAGATCCTATACAACTTTTAATTTCTGATGTGATAAATTTAAATTGCAAAGGAGACGATGTTGGTAAATTTAAAATAAATATTTCTGGTGGAAAAGCACCTTATAAATATTTATTAAATGGAGAATTGATACAATCTAATATAAGTACTGATGAAATTAATGAAAAAATTGTAGTTCAAGAAAACCTTGTAAGCGGTGTTTATAAAATCGAAATTCAAGATTCCAATGGTTGCTCATCAACTGTTCAAACCATAATTTCAGAACCAGAATACAAAGTCACATTAAAATCATCAAAAATAAAAAATGTTTCAAAATTTAATTTAAATGATGGTTCTATTGAAATCGAAATTAATGGTGGAACTATTAATAATCAAGAAAGTTACAGCTATAGTTGGACTGGCCCTGACAATTTTAGCTCATCTCTAAAAAATGTTTTTAATTTAAAACCTGGAGTTTATAATTTAAAAGTCAATGATATTAACGATTGTTCTGTTGAAGAAAGTTTCGAAATCAAATCTCCTAATGCTTTTATTTTTAATTCTTTTATTCCAAATTCACCAACTTGCTTTGAAGGTAATAACGGAAAAATAAATTTTAGCTATACTGGAGGCTATGGAGCTCCTTACAAAGTTAAATGGACTAAAAAAATTAACTCTGAATTTATTTCAATTGATGATCAAACTCCAAATGATAATTCTCTTGAAAACATAACGTCTGGTACCTACAAAGTTGAAGTTATAGATTCTGAAAATATATCGTATGTGTATGAAAATGAAATTACAGTCAGTTCAGTAAATGAATTTTTGATTGAATCTACTTCTAATATAATTGCGGAAACCTGTCCAGGTTCATTAGATGGACAATTTACTGTAAATGTTGGTGGAGGAACAGCTCCCTATAATTATTATTTTGATAATGAACTAATAGCTTCAAACAGAGGAGACTCGTCAAATGTTGATGAATATACTGTTGAAAATCTTGGTAAAAAAGAATATACTTTTTATGCTATTGATTCAAATGGATGTGTTACTAGCCCTGTTATAGTTAAAATTGACGGAGACGATCCAATAGAAGTTTTAAACGAAGGGATTGCAGTAACCAATATTTCGTGCGTTAACGGAACCGATGGAAGTATTGACTTAATTGTTGCTGGAGGAGATTCATCAGGAAACTTTACTTACCTATGGACAGGTCCAAACGGATATACTTCTAATTCTAAAGACATAGAAAATCTTTCTAATTCTGGAACTTACAGTGTAAAGATATCTCAAAACGATTGTCTAATAACAAAAGATTTTGAACTCATTGAGCCTAAAGAATTAACCGCCTCAGTGTCAAACATAGTACACTCTCAATGTGGTGGTGATGGATCATATCAGATTACAATAAACGGGGGGACTGCTCCTTGGACTGTTGATGGCTACTCATATGGATCAGTAGGGCAAGAATCTACTACACTTTATTTTGGTGAAATAGGTGCTGGAACTTATAATCTTACTGTAACGGATTCTAATAACTGCTCCTCTATTAATCTTAGTGCAGAAGTTTTAGGTTCATCAAAAGCTATTAATGTTCAAACTGAAAATGTTGTTAACTGTGATTCTGATATTAAAAATGAAATAAAGGTTACTCTTAACGGAGGAGATTTCTTTTTAGATGGGTCAAAAGAAATTTACAAAGTAAACATTTCAGGTCCCAATAAAAATGAAGATCTGAATTTGGAAGAAAATGTTCAGTATTCATTTAAAAACTTAGATGATGGCCTTTATACTTTAAATATTACCGAAAGAGATCATACTTCAACTAACGATTCTAATTCTAACGGATGTGTCACAAAAAAAGAAATATATATTTCATCGGATGTAGAATGGTCGGGAACAGAAACTAACAATGTTACTTGTGTTGATCAAAACAGTGTGCCTACAAATGATGGAAATAAAACATATTTTAAAGTTAATGGAGGAAAATCATTTATTGATGAAAACAATCAAGAATATTACAAATACGTATTGGATTTTAATGGCACCTTAACAACTGGAAATGTTGTGAAAGACTCTAACCTAATCTTTACAGATTTAGAGTCTGGATCTTATAAATTAACAATAACTGAAGCAAATAATTGTATTAGTGAAGACATTTTTGAAATTACACAACCTTCAAAATTAGATACTACGATTAAAAAAGTTACTAATGCTTGTTACGACCCACAGGTTAATAATCAAAAAGGGAAAGTAGATTTTTTAATAAAAGATGGAACAGCCCCTTATAATTTATTTTTAATTGACAGTAATAATAATTCAACAGACACTGGGCTTGAGGGTGGAGATTCAATAGGACAAAATACAGTTGGTTGGGAATCTTCCTTAGATGGATTGTCTCCAGGAACTTATTCTTTAAAATTTGTTGATAATAATAAATGTGAGATTATTTCTGAATCATTTACTGTTAAAACTTATGATGAATTCATAATTCAAAATGTAATAAAAACTGATATTTCATGCTTTGGAGCAAATGATGGAAAATTAAAAATAGGATCAATAAAAGGAGGTGATTTACCCTATAAAATTATAATAGAATCCTCAGATGAATTTATAGAAAAAGTATTATACGAAGAATCAGAAGATATTATTGTTAAAGATTTACAAAAAGGAACTTATTCATTGAAAATTGAAGATAATCAGGGACTTTGTGGAATTTATTTAGAAGATTTTGAAATATTGGAACCATCCTCTGTTTCAATTTCAGCTTTAAATACCCAAAATCAAACATGTTTTGATTATGGTGATGGACTTATTGAAATTGAAGTTAACGGAGGTTATAAAATCGGAGAAACAGTTTCGTATAGTTTAAAATGGTTTAAAGACGATATTAATGTTTCCAATTTAGATAATCTTTATAAAATTGATAATCTTTCTGCTGGAAATTATCGTGTTGAAGTGGATGCGGTTAGGACAGTAGATGGAATAGAAATTTCATGCTCTTCAAATACATCCTCGTTTGAAATAACTAGACCCCAAAGATTATATGCATCAGAAAATTTAGAAAAACATATTGATATTAACTGTAATTCTGAGGCTAACGGTCAATTCGAAATATATTTTTCTGGTGGTAAAGCACCTTATAAAATTATATCTAACGGAGGCGCTGTAGCTGAAGGGTTGATAGAAAATACCTATTTGTTTCCTAAGATGATGGCAGGATCTTATAAAATTGATGTTTTAGATGCTAATAATTGTAAGTTTTCTGAATCAATTAATCCTAATACTCAAGAAGTTTATGGATTAATTAATGTTGAATTAGTGCAACCAGAAAAAATTCTTGAAATTGAAACTAGCTTTTTAAACACAAGTTGTTCTGGATCTGGAGACGGAGAAGTTGAAATATTTGTTTCAGGAGGGAGAGCTCCATATAATATTACATGGAGTACAAATACTTCTTATAAAATAATAGAATCAGATCTTGATAAAGGTTATTTTAAAATTTTAAGTTCACCTGGAGAAATTACTGCAACAGTTTCTGATTCTACTAATAATTGTGGCACATTATCAAGTGTTGTTACTATAAAACAACCTGATGAACTTTCGATTTCTGAACTATCAACAAAAAATAATTTATGTTTTGAGGATTCTTTGGGTGAATATGAACTATACATTTCTGGGCTTACAAACGCAGAAGCTTTAACTAATTATAATGTAAACTGGTACAAATTCATTAACGACGATTACCAATTATTAGAAAATCTAAATGTTCTGAATAGTGGAAATAATTTCACTGCTACTCAACTTTCTAACGGAGACTATAGAGTTTCTGTGCAAAGAAAACAGTATAGAAATTTTATTGATGGTGAAGAAACTGAATGTTCAACTTTTAAAGATTTTTCAATTGTAAGTCCTGACCAATTAATTATTGAAGAAACATCGATAAACAATATTTCATGTGAAAGAGAAAAGGGTGACTTTAAATTCAAAATTAGTGGAGGTGAAGGCCCTTATAACTTGTTAATTGGAGATGAATTATTTAAAAATATTGAATTAAGTCCCTCAAATGAATACTTATTAGAAAACCTTGAAATAGGTAAATATAATATTCAATTATATGATACTAATATTTGTTATTCCAATGAATTTACTTTTGAAATTAAAGAAATTATTCCAAATTACGATTTAATAATTGCACAAACAGATACAAATAATAATGGAATTAACGAAGGAATTTTACCTGCTTGTTATGGGGGATTAGGATCATTTTATTTTGAAATAGAAAACAATTTATCTTCTTCTCCATTGAAATATTTTTTGAATAATATAGAGATATTTCTTGATGATCAAATTACATTGAAAGGAAATGGATATTCAATAAATAATTTAGAACTTAAAAAACATAATTTCAAAATAATTGATGATCAAGGAGCGTGTTACTCAACTGAATTCGAAATATTAAATAGTGAAAAAATAAGATTATTTGATGATGATATTTCGAATTATATAGTTCAAAAAATATTTTGTTCAGATATTCAGGTTGACAATACAAGTTTAAATAAAGGAATAATTGACATAAAAAATGCAGTGACAGGAGGTAAACCATTTAACGATCCTAATTTTGATTATCAATATGAATGGACTGGCCCTGGTTTTTCAAGCAGTAGTGAAAGAATTGAAGTAACTGAGCCAGGTATTTATAATTTAAAAATTAAAGATGAAGTTGGTTGTATTGTTGAATATGATTTTGATTTATCAATTGAAAAAATTAGTTCAAATACCATTATCACAAATCTTTCATGTGAAAATGAACTAGGAAAAATTACTACTCAACCCTCTGGTGGAAATGGCCCTTACTCTTTTGAGTGGTATGAGTCTGATGAAACCGGAAAACTTATTAAATTAATAGGCACTGATATGAATATTTCTAATTTAGAAGAGGGTTATTACACTAATTTTATTACGGACCTTAATAATTGTATTATAATAGAAGAACATCAGATAATTAATGAAAAAGTATATTATATTGAAGAACCCGAAATAACCGACCCGTTATGTTTTATGGAAAATGGTTACATAAATTTAAAATTAGCTAACCCTTACAATAATACATTTGATTTTAAATATAATGAGATTTCGTTAAATAGTACTATAACTTTTTCTGGATTAAATTATACTGAATATCAAATTGAACTAAATAACCCAGTTGAAAACTCTTCATTAATTGTTTCAAATGAATATGGGTGTACACAATCTTATGACCTAAACTTAGGAGTTGGAATAGTTGATTTTGATTTAGAAGTTAACAATGAAATACTAGAGAGTTCTATCCCTAGATTAGCGATGGGAGATGAAATTTCTGTTATTAATAAATCTGATGGAAAATATTATAAAATTGAATATAATTTAGGAGACGGTTCTGATGTTGTTTCATTTATTAGAGATCAAGATAAGACTGTTACTCATGTTTATGAAAAAGAAGGATTTTATGTTATTAATGTTAAAATTTATAATGAACAAGGCTGTTATAAAGAGCTAAACAAAACCATTTTAGTTGGCATTGGTTATTCCTTTGAGTCTCCAAATGCATTTTCACCATACCCAGGATCACCTGGTGTAAATGATTTATTTAGACCGACTATTTCTGGATTTGTAAAAGGATTATTTGTTGTCTACACTAGGTCTGGACTAAAACTATATTCTGATAATTTTGACCATACAAATGATATAGCAAATGAACTTTATGAAAACATAAGTGGCTCTTATTTTACAGATGAAGATAAAGGGTGGGATGGTCTAAATAGAGATTTATCTGAAAAAATATATTATTATGAGTTTAAAGGAGAAACTTTTGACGGTGAAGAAGTTATAAAGTCAAACTATTTTACATTAATTACTCAATGAAAAATTTAATCAAATACTTTATAATAATTTTTATAATAAACTCAAGTTTATTACAAGGTCAAACATATAGTCATTTGTCTTTAAATGATTTTGAAATTAGTAACCCATCTTTTGTTGGGACTAAAGATTATTCTCACATTTCTATAAGTTCAAAACAATCTTTTGACCTTCAAAATAAATCATCTAACAACTCCAGCCTATATGGATCATATTTTTTTGATGATCTTAATTTTTTTATTGGATACAGTTTAAACACTTTTAGTTTTTCTAATCTAGGAACAAATCAATATAATGGTTCTCTTTCTTATGTTTATAAATTAAATCTTAACAATGAAAGCTCTTTATATCCTTTTATATCTGGAAACATTTATATCCCCAATAAATTTTCAAATTTAATTTTTGAAAAACCAGAGCCTTTATATATGTTAAATTCTTATCAAGATAAAAGTTACCTAGATTTAAATGCTGGGTTAATGTTTAAATCGACCAATTATTTAATGAGTTTTTCATTAAATAATTTACTTAAAGCTAAATTAACAGATGAGGATACTGTAAATCCCCTTAGACTCAAACGAACATTAGATTTAAATCTAGGTTATCAAAATATTATTGTAAGAAATACGCTTGGGTTTGCTTTTGTGGCATCCTATTTTTATAGACCATCCTCTTACAATGAATTCAATTTTTCTGAAATTAGGCTCGACCAAGTTTTTTTGTTAGATTTTGGTTTAGAAATAGGTGGATTCCAGGAATTTTACTCCAATTCTTTTTCAAAAAAAATTAAGAGTATAGGATTTAATGCACAAATCAATTTAAACCAATTTGAAATAGGTGTTAATTATAAAAACTCAAAAAGTCAAGAAATATCCAATATTGAAAATTATTTTGGGGTTAGTCTTAGGTTTAAATTTAATCTAACTGAGATTGAAAATTATTTAAATAAGTGGTAAATTTTTCATTTTATAATTTAATTCCACTCAACATAAAGATCGACATAATAATCATAATTATATTTTCAATAAAGGTAGCCTCTGTCATTGGTAATTTTAATACGGTACCTAGACAAGCGCATTGAATAGATTGTTTTTGTAATAATACTTTAGAAACCCCAATTGTAGTAGTTACTAATAGAACTAAAGTTGTTATTAAAGCAATGTTAATTTCATGCCTCATTAAAAACATTAAGCCTAATAATGTTTCGATAAAGGGATAAATCCTTCCATAAAAAGAAACACGTTTTGCTAATGGATCATACATTTTAAATGATTGTAAGAATCCGTTTAAATCAAGCATTTTAAAAAAACTGAAAACTATAAAGAATAAACCCATAAAATCAAGCATAAACTCATTCCAGTTCCAGTTTTTAAAATGTAAAAGCACACTTGCAAATGTTATATAAAATATAATAAGTAGTAATGGTTTAAGCTGTTGGATTTTACTTTTATTTTCAAATTCTTTAACAATAGAGTTTTCGCTAAAATCACTTTCCAATATTTTGTATTTTTTAGGTAATA
>Ga0233444_10006176_pt1 | contig 10780 bp, 10 predicted proteins | sample SI_124_October20_6_FD_182792 | JGI IMG/M metagenome (GOLD analysis project Ga0233444, IMG submission 182792) | Seawater microbial communities from Saanich Inlet, British Columbia, Canada - SI_124_October2016_10_MG | ecosystem: Environmental > Aquatic > Marine > Inlet | place: Canada: British...
CTTAATATTGTTTATAGGTTTAAAATTATCTGTTTGGTTTTATTTAGGGGAATTGCTTTTTTAAGAAAGAAAAATTTTTACACAGATTTTTGGTATTTTTTTAAGTATCGTATTTAAATTAATTTTTTATTAAAATTTAATTTAAGCTTATGTCTAAGTTCATAATGCACTTCACTTATTTTTTAAACCTTGTAAATTAAAAATTAACACATGAAACTTTTTAGCAGATTAAAAAACAACATAATTGTGTTATTTAAAAAAGTGATTAAAATAATTTCATCAAGAATAGTTGGAGAACCCTATTTCAAGATTAGCGATTGAAAAAACTAAAAATAACTTTCGTTTTCAATTAAAATAAAAAGATGACATACATAATAGCTGAAGCAGGAGTAAACCATAATGGTTCACTTCAAAAAGGTAAAGAATTAATTAAAAAGGCTAAAGAAGTAGGGGCTGACTGTATAAAATTCCAAACATTTAAGACGGAAAATTTAGTAACTCATAGATCACCAAAAGCAAATTATCAGTTGAAGGTTACAGATCAAAAGGAGTCTCAGTTTGATATGCTTAAAAAATTAGAAATTAGATATGAAGACTTCAAAATTTTAAAACAGGAGTGTGAAAAAAATTCTATTGAGTTTATATCAACGCCATATAATTTTGAAGATGTTGATTTTCTTGATGAATTAGATATAAAGTGCTTTAAAATAGCTTCAGGGCAATTGACAGAGCTACCATTTATTGAATATGTTGCCTCCAAAAAAAGAGAAATTATCCTTTCTACCGGAATGGGAAATTTATCACAAGTAAATGACGCTGTCCAATTAATCAGAAAGTTCAAGATAGAACCTATCATACTTCAATGCACTACAAATTATCCCTCTCCAATAGAGGATGCAAATTTAAATGCAATGATCACTATGCGAGAAGCATTGAAAGTAAAAGTGGGTTATTCAGATCATGTTCAGAATAATTATGCTTGCTACGCAGCAGTAGCCTTAGGAGCTCAAGTTATTGAGAAACACTTCACATTGGATAAAAATGATATTGGTCCTGATCATTCTTCTTCATCAAACCCATCAGAGTTTAGATCTCTAGTTGAGGGAATAAGAGCCATTGAATCAGTTTTGGGAAGTGGAATTAAAACACCCACTGATAAAGAAATTAAAAATATTCATGGTATGAAAAGGAGTATTGTTTTAAAAAAAGATTTAGAAAAAGGAGATTTAATTACAATTGAAGATCTAGAATTTAAAAGACCAGCAAATGGATTAGATCCTAATATGATTAATTACATTATAGGTAAAAAACTGAAAAACAATTATTTGAAAAATACTCCACTTAATTTCAATATGATTGAATGGTAATCATTGAGGTAAATGAAAATAATTTGAATTTAATAGAATCTTTTCTTGATGGAGCTGGTAATTCTTTAAATTCTTTTAGATATTTTAATAAAAGAGAGATCAGTATTGTTCTTAAACATGTGTGTACTTATTTAGTGAAGATTGAAGATCAAATTGCAGGTTACTGTCATTTGGAGGAGGAGTATGATGGAAAGATTTGGCTAGGCATAGCTGTTTCAGAATTTTATGTTGGCCAAGGGATAGGAACATCAATGATGAATCATCTAATGAATTTTGCAACAGTAAAAAAAATAAGAGAAATTCACTTATCTGTCGATAGAGATAATGTATCAGCCCAATTACTGTATAAACGATTTGATTTTAAGAGAACTCACAACAAAGGTGATGTATGTTTTTTCAAAAAGGTTTTCAATGAGTAGGAAGGTATTTTTAAGCTCAATGGTATTTAAAAACTTTAGCTGGGACGAAATGGTTAATCTTTGTAATGAGAATGACTGGGGATTAGAGTTTAGCTCTGGGTTGCCTTTCATTGAGGAATCTGAAGAAAAGTTTTTAAAATCTAATTTAAATAGATTAGCACACAATTATTTCCCCGCTCCTAGAACACCTTTTGTACTTAATTTAGCTAGTACGAACAGTACTATTAGAATTAGATCTATAGACCATTGCAAAAAAGGACTTCAACTAGCATATAAATCCGAAGGTCCTTTTTTTTCAGCTCATGCTGGTTTTTGTATAGATCCTAATCCTGAGATGTTGGGGAAAAAATTTGAACTTGATGATTTATTATTTGACAAGAAAACAAATAGAGAATTATTTTTAGAATCACTTCATGAGCTTAATGTTTATGCAAAATCATTAGGGCTATTATTTCTTATTGAAAACAATGTTATTATACCCTCAAATATTATTAATGGTAATAACCCACTTTTCTGTTGTCAAAGCCTTGAAATAATTCAAATTTTAGAGGAGTTTAAAGGGCAAAATATTGGTTTGTTACTAGACACTGGACACCTCAAGGTTTCAGCTAAAACTCTAAAACTTGATTTAATTGACGAATTCAAAAAATTACGAAAATTTATAACTGCTTTTCACCACAGTGATAACAATGCCAATAAAGACACAAATAACCAACTTGATGAAAAATATTGGTTTTTCGATTTTTTAAGTGATCACAAAAAAAACATTCATGTAATTGAAACACGATGTAATTCGTTAGCTGACATTAATAGACAACTTTACTTATTTTCAAAATATGGAATTGAATAAAACTTACATCTATGATCGTGCAACCGTATCTGAGGCTCTTAAGGCCATAGATATTAATGGATTAGGTGTGGTTTTTATTGTTAATGATCAAATAAAAGTTCTTGGGCTTCTAACTGATGGAGATATAAGAAGAGCTCTTCTAAAAGGCATATCAATTGAAGAAGGAGTTCTAACAATAATGAATATCAAATTTAAATCATATCATTACAAAACCATATATCAAGAGATATCAAATGCTATTGATAAAAAACACAAAGTAATTCCCTTAGTGGATGATCAAGGAAAATTAGTTGATTATGCAACATCAAAGAGAATTAACAACATTCCTATAGCAATTCCTTCAATTGGGGACGAAGAATTAAATAATGTAATAGATTGTGTCAAGTCAGGATGGATTTCTTCTCAAGGAAGTTATGTAATTGATTTTGAGAAAGAATTTTCTAGGCTTCACGAAAATCGCTTTGCACTTTCTGTGTCAAATGGTACCGTTGCTCTCCACCTTGCATTGGTTGCTTTGGGCATTGGCAAAGGAGATGAAGTCATTGTGCCAGATTTAACCTTTGCAGCTTCAATTAACTCTATAATTCATTCTGGCGCAACACCGGTTCTTATTGATGTGGATAGAAGAACTTGGAATATTGATATTCAAAAAATAACGTCTCTTATAACGCCTAAAACTAAAGCAATTTTACCAGTTCATTTGTATGGGAACCCCTGTCAAATGGACGATATTGTTTCAATAGCTAATGAATTTGATTTAAAGATTATTGAGGATTGTGCTGAATCTTTGGGAAGTCTTTATAACAATAAACCTCTTGGGATATATGGTGACGCTGCTACCTATAGTTTTTTTGGAAACAAAACAATTACTACTGGAGAAGGAGGTATGATTTTATTTAAAGATGAGGAGATTTATCAAAAAGCTAAAATTTTGAGAGATCATGGAATGAGTAAAGAGAAGCGTTATTGGCATGATGTTGTAGGATATAATTATAGATTAACCAATTTACAAGCTTCGATTGGAGTAGCACAGTTGGCAAAACTTGAATCATTTGTTAAAAGGAAAATAGATATAGCTAATGAGTATAGATTTTTTTTCTCTCAATATGATTTTTTTGAGGCTCAAAATGAATTGAATAATTCCAAGAGTAGTTATTGGCTCTTTTCAATTTTATTAAATGATAATGCACCCCTCAAAAAAAAAGAATTCATGGATGGTTTAAAACTAAATGGAATTGATACTCGGCCTATTTTTTATCCGCTCCATTTAATGCCTGTTTATAAAGATTATTCAAAAACAAGATTAAATAATTCTATTGAATTGAGTTGTCAAGGAATAAGTCTTCCTTCATATGTTGGAATAAGCGATAAAGAAATACAATATATTTTTATGACCGTAAAAACTTTAATAAATGTATAAAGTATTAGCGATTATTCCTGCAAGAGCTGGTAGTAAAGGTCTTCCAAACAAGAATATTAAATTATTAAATAACAAGCCATTAATCTCTTGGACTATTGAAGCTGCTTTAAACTCAAAGTTAATAGATAAAATTATTGTTAGTACTGATGATATTAGAATAATGGATATCACTTCAAGCTATGGTATTCAAAAAACAAACCTTAGACCAGAGAGCCTCTCAAAAGGTAATAGTTTATCTGATGATGTCATTAAATATGAAATGAGAAAATTTCCTGAACATAATGTAATTATTATGCTCCAGCCAACATCTCCACTAAGAAGTAGTATCCATATTGATGATGCCCTAAGTTCTTTTTTTAAAAAAAGAGCTAAATCATTGGTTAGTGTTTTTGAATTAAAAAAAAGTCCATTCTGGGCATTCACTGTTGAAAAAGGGTATTTAAAATCATTATTTGACATTAAAACTATTCCACGCACACGACAAAATTTAAAAACAGCATACATGTTAAATGGAGCGATCTATATTGCCTTAAGCCCATTTTTTAAAGAACAAGGATCATTTATAACTAATGAAACAATGTATTATGAAATGAAAGAGAATGAATCTTTAGATATAGATGATATAGATGACTTTAAGTTAGCTGAAAATGCTTTGTCAAAGTATATTGACAAAGATTAGATGAAACCTAGTTTCAATATTGATGAATAGATCACTTGCAATTATTAGCTCACCCTTTCAACTTTTCTGCTTAAATGAATTTATAAAACAAAATGAAATTGTAAATGTTAAGGTTTTGCTTTTATACAATAAGCAATCTTACAAAGCTTATCAGGAGGCATTAGATTTATTTGAAATAAAAGGGGTAAAAATGATTCTTAGAAAACGTTTCATTACCCATTTGCAACTCTTACTTTTTATTTTAATAAGCAAAAAATTTAAATATTTGATCATTGGTAATTTTATGGATAATCATCAACGTCTGTTTTTGAAAAGAAAGACTTTTGAGAAGTCATATATTTTAGATGATGGTACTGAGAGTATTGTCAAGTTTAAAAACAAATATTTGGATGAACTTGCAGCAAAGTCAAAAAGCCCATTTGAACTGTTTACAATGTTTAAAGTCGCCAAAAATTTTAAATATCCTATAACTATAAATGAGCTTTTATTTTTTAAAAAAAAAATTGAAACAAAACATACCAATGATGAAATTTATATTATTGGACAGCCTTTGAGTGAACTCAATATAATAAGTAAAAATCAGTATTGTATATTCATTGAGAATATTTTAAAGATCAATATGGGTTATAAGATTAAATATTTCCCTCATAGATTGGAAAACCCAAGCCATTTAAAAAAAATATTTAAAAATTATAATGTAGAAATCTTTATTACGAAATCTTTTTTTGAGATTTTCTTAATTAAAAATAAATATTTACCAAAAACAATTATTGGTTTTTATTCTACAGCATTGATCTCAGTTGCTTTTTCTCTTCCCAAGTCTAGTAAACTAAAAATTGAATATCATTATATTAAAGAGTTTAATTCCATTGACTATGTTAGACAAATAATGGAATATTTTATAAAAACCCCCTCCTTAATAGGTCAAATATATTAATTATTAAAGTATGAAGAAATCAATTGAAAATTGTGTTGAAGATTTAAAAACTAATGGTATTTGTGTTTTATCCAACTATTTTGACAATCGTTTTTGTATAGATGCAATTAAAGAAATGGATCAGATTATTTCTAAAAACAAGCATTATGTTCATTCTCAAATTAATGAGGGAGCCTCTGGTGACGAAAGACTTTTTAAGATAGAAAACCAATCAAAATTTGCTAAAATATTTAAAAATGACAGTTTTCTAAACGCTGTAATAAACGAATCAAGTAAAGAAAAACTTAAGAGCTACTTTATTTTAGGTGGAAGATTAACTTTTGACAAAAAAACATCTAGGAATAGTGGTGGTGGCTGGCATAGAGATGGTGATAGGTCCCAACTCAAAATCATGGTTTATCTAAACGATGTTGAATCAACTAATGGACCTTTTTTATTTATACCAAATTCTAAGCAACTTGATGCAGAAAGAAATAAAATAGGAACCAAAAACTCATTAAAGAGAAGAATATATATCAAGTTAGGAAAGATAAAAGAAAGAGATCCGCGATATTTGGAAAATTCTATTGAAGAATATGTCGAAAAAAACAATTTAAATATCACCGAAATAACAGGAAAAGCTGGAACAGTTGTATTATTTGATGGATCATTTATTCATCGTGGTAAAATAATTGAGGAAGGAGAAAGATATTCTTATACAAACTATTTCTTCAAGTCAGACTTACAAACCAAATACTCAAAAAATAAACAATTCAAAAAATACTTTTTAAAATGAATAAAGTAGCACTAATAACAGGGATTACAGGACAAGATGGTGCTTATTTAGCAGAGTTTTTATTAGGAAAAGGTTATAAAGTTCATGGAATAAAAAGAAGATCATCTCTTTTTAATACTGATAGAATTGATCATTTATACCAGGACCCTCATATAGATAATCAAAATTTCTTTTTGCATTTTGGTGACATGACTGATTCATTGAATTTAACTTCAATAATCAACAAAGTGAAACCTAACGAGATATATAACTTGGCAGCTATGAGTCATGTAGCAGTATCTTTTGATATTCCAGAGTATACTGCAAATGTAGACGCGTTAGGAACATTGAGAATATTAGAAGCTGTAAGGCTACTAAAAATGGAGCATAAGGTTAAAATATACCAAGCTTCAACTTCAGAATTATATGGTAAAGTTCAAGAAATCCCTCAAACCGAAAAAACACCATTTTATCCCAGATCTCCTTATGGAGTAGCTAAATTATATGGTTTTTGGATTACAAAAAACTATAGAGAATCATATAATATTTTTGCGTCCAACGGTATACTTTTTAATCACGAATCTCCAATTAGAGGCGAGACTTTTGTTACAAGAAAAATAACTAGAGCAATATCTAAAATGGCACTTGGGATACAAGACAAGCTTTTTCTAGGAAATTTAGATTCCCAAAGAGATTGGGGGCATGCTAAAGACTATGTTAAAATGATGTGGATGATTTTACAAGCCTCTAAAGCAGACGACTGGGTTATCGCCACTGGGAAAACAAATTCAGTTAGAGAATTTGTAAAATTAGCATTTAAATATCTTGGTGTTGAAATTGAATTTAAAGGTGAGGGTGTCGAAGAAAAGGGTTTTATTTCAAGTATTCAAAATAATGACTACAAATTTAAAGTTGGACAAGAGGTAGTTAATGTTGACTCAAAATACTTTAGACCATCAGAGGTTGATATTCTTGTAGGGGATCCTTCAAAGGCAAAAAATGAATTGGGCTGGGCTCCAGAAACTTCACTTAATGAACTTGTAGAAGACATGATGAGATCAGACTTAAAGCTAATGCAAAAAGAGTTAGACCTTTTAAATTTAGGATACAAATCCAATAATTATTTTGAATGATCGATAAGACTTCCAAAATATATATCGCTGGGCATAACGGCATGGTTGGCTCTGCCGTTTTTAATGAATTCAAATCAAATGGATTTAAACATTTAATTTATAAATCCTCGAAAGACCTTGATTTAAGAAATCAAAATCAAGTAAATGATTTTATTTCAAAAGAAAAACCGGATTTAATTATTGATGCTGCTGCAGTTGTTGGAGGAATTTTAGCAAATGATAAAAATCCATATAAGTTTCTTATGGATAATATGCTAATTCAAAATAATTTAATTGATGCAGCAGTAAAAAATGAAATTGAAAATTTTTTCTTTTTGGGGAGTTCATGTATTTACCCAAAATTTTCAAAACAACCAATTAAAGAAGAATATTTACTAACCGATTCACTAGAACAAACTAATCAATGGTATGCTATAGCAAAGATATCAGGGGTTAAATTAATTGAATCTGTTAGAAAAGAGTTTGGATTTAACTATGTTTCCTTTATGCCAACAAATCTATATGGGCCAAATGATAATTTTGATCCTGAGACATCTCATGTTTTACCAGGATTGATCTCAAAATTCCATAAAGCAAAATTAAATAATTCAAAATTTGTTGAATTATGGGGAGACGGAACCCCTTTAAGAGAATTCCTCCATGTAAATGATTTATCTAAAGCTCTTTTTTTTGCAACAAGTAGAAAATTAAATGATTCAATATACAATGTAGGTTCAGAAGATGAAGTTTCTATAAAAGATTTAGCAGATTTGATATCAAAAAAGACTGGTTTTAAAGGAGATATTATATGGAATAAAAATTTTCCAAATGGTACACCAAGAAAAAAAATAGATTCTTCAAAACTAAATATACTAGGATGGAATCCTCAAATTAGACTTTCAGAGGGTATTGATGAAGTATATAAATGGTATATTAAGAATACTTAAAAATTATGTGTGGCATTTTAGGCATCTATGATTCTTCTGGTGTAAATAAATCCAGATTTACGGATTCCCTTAGTAAATTGTATCATAGAGGCCCAGATAATCAAAGCGAAAAAGAAATAAATAAAAATTTATTTTTTGGACACACTAGACTGTCAATAATTGATTTGGATTCTTCATCTAATCAGCCTTTTTTTGAGGATGAAAATTACATTTTAACTTTCAATGGTGAGATATTTAATTATATAGAAATTAAAGAAGAATTAAAGCTGGAAGGTTGTGTTTTCAAAACAAACGGTGATACAGAAGTACTTTTAAAATCCTATATTTTCTGGGGAGAAAAGTGTGTTGAGAGGTTTAACGGAATGTGGGCATTCGCAATATATGATAAGATAAAAAATCAAATATTTTGCTCGAGAGATAGGTATGGTATAAAACCTTTTTATTACACACTTAATAAGGGAAAATTTGTTTTTTCAAGTATGGTAAATCCCATAATTACATACGATCAGAAAATAAAAAGTCCAAATCAAAAAATCATAAATGAATTTCTTTACAGAGGGCTAAATGCTCAATTTGAAGAAACGTGGTTTGAAAATATTTATAAGCTAAAGCCGGGGTACAATCTTATATTTAATTTTAAAAGTATTAAGCTAAAATGTTATTATAAAAAAAGATTTAAAAGGTCAAAAGAAAAATTTAATGTATCAAAAATTAAAGTTCGAGAATTAATTGAAAATTCAATTGATTTAAGATTAAGATCCGATGTTGAAATAGCATCAACTTTAACTACTGGTATTGATTCTAGCACAATTACCTCGATTATTTTAGATAGAGTAAATCAAAATTTAAAAACTTTTACAGCTTATTCTAAAAAAGAGTCATTTTCAGTTTTCGACAAAAAAGATTTTAATAGTGAAGTTGACCTAGATGAGTCTATTTCTTCTAAATATTTTAAAAATAAAAGCTTGATATTAAATCAATTAGAATTAAAAAACGATTCATATTTAAAAGAGTTACAAGAGGCAATATATTTTTTGGAGTCTGGACATGCTTCTCCAGCTATTGTTCCTATTAGACAAATTTACAGAGAGGTAAATTCACAAAAAATTAAAGTATTGTTTGAAGGTCAGGGAGCTGATGAAGTGTTTGGAGGATATATTGCTGACCTTTTTTTCCAAAAATTTTGGAGTGAAATTAAAAGCCTTAAAAACATAATAAGGTCAAATAGACTTTTTTTTAAAACTTATTCATTCAAACAGGTTATAATTAGAGGTTTAAATTATTTTAAAACTTCTAATTTTTTTTTGTTTGCAAAAATATTTTTTTCAAAAACATTAGTTTCAAAAGAATTAAAGCTGCTCAAACCTATTAAGTTTAATAATATCCTTGAGTATCAACAATCAGAAATACTTCCAAATCTTTTACATTACGGTGATTCACTTTCAATGTCCTATTCTGTAGAAGTTAGACTTCCGTTTTTGGATTATAAATTAGTGGATTATGCTAATTCCTTACCCATGAATTTTAAAGTTAAAAATCACATTGGTAAATATATCTTAAGAGAATCCGTAAAAGATATATTACCAAACGAAATTTATGAATCTAAAAATAAAATTGGATTTGCAATTCCAATAGATAAAATAATTAAACATTCGAGTGAGATTAAAAAATTATTATACAGTAATGTAGGGGGTGAATATTTTGACCAAAATAAATTAAATAGATTACTCGATAGATATTTTGACAGCAACTTTAATAATCCAAACTTTATTTTTAAAATCTTAACTATAAAGATTTGGTTTAATACTTTCTTTAAGTAATACTATGACGAGAGTATTTGTATTTTCAAATATTTTTCCAAGTTATAGAAAAAGTATTTGGAAAGAATTGTTGAATTTAGAGTTAATTAATTTCACCTTTTTTTATTCCAGAAAAAGCCATATGTCTATCAGACTAGATGAATCATTGAATAATGAAAACAAATATTCAAACAAATTAAAACATCTCAGAAATTTTTATTTTTTAGGGTATTTAATTTGGCAGACCAAAGTTTTAAGTCAGGTTTTTAAGAAAGTTAATTCTGTTATTTTCCTTGGAGAAATGACTGTAATAACCACTTGGTTAGCTTCAATTATATATAGGCTTAGGGGAATAAAAGTAATATTCTGGGGACATGGGATTTATGGAAATGAAAATAGATTAAAACTCTTAATCAGAAAAATATTTTTAAGACTAGCAAATCATAATTTGGTTTATGAAAAAAGAGCAAGAAAAATTATGTTAGAACATGGATTC
>Ga0233444_10006181_pt1 | contig 10766 bp, 10 predicted proteins | sample SI_124_October20_6_FD_182792 | JGI IMG/M metagenome (GOLD analysis project Ga0233444, IMG submission 182792) | Seawater microbial communities from Saanich Inlet, British Columbia, Canada - SI_124_October2016_10_MG | ecosystem: Environmental > Aquatic > Marine > Inlet | place: Canada: British...
AATAACATGCCTCATTATGATATGTATATGAAAACCCTGGTAGCTAAGCGTGATCTAACTTCATTAGATCAAACTTTTGAAAAAATGATTTCTCTAGCAGGGAATCAAAAAATTATTTGGACAATCTACATAAGATCTTTAGCGCAAACTAGAAGCTTAGGAGACCCGTTTGCAATGGATAAAGCAGCTTCAGCCTATCAATTGTATCCTAATGACGAGACCATTTTTTCCCTTTACCGAATGTTAACCTATGGGCAACAACGTATGGTAGAAGCAGAAAATATAAGCAATCAAGCTACAGTAGCATACAACAATAAAGAATATGGTAAAGCAGCCACTTTATTTTTTCAAGCTTTTGATAAAGATCCATTACAGCATACATATTCCCTCAATGCCGGTTTAGGTTATTTTGAAGCAAAGCAATATGATGAAGCAATCAAATTCTTTGATTTAGCTTTAACATCTAAAAAAGAAAGCACTAAAGAAAAGGCCCTTCGTTATAAAGGTCTTTCCCTGTATTCATTAGGACGACGTCCGGAAGCTTGTGCGGTTTTTTTAGTTCTAAGAAATAAATATCCCAAGCGTATGTATCAGCAGGAATTGCAAAAGTACTGCTTAACAAAAAATTAGCAAGGGATATGAAAGCAGAAAATATCTGCTGTACAGGAGCAGCTTATTTAGGAGGACCTACCATGGTAGTGATTGCACAAAAATGCTCGCATCTCAAGGTTTATGTTGCTGATCAAAATCCAGGGCGTATTGCAGCTTCGAACATTAAGGATCTCAACTAACCTCTCGTTTATGAACAAGGCTTAAGCGAGTTAATTGTAGCTACTCGAAATAAAAACCTTTTCTTTTCAACAGATATTGATACCGTAATTGAAGAATCAGAAATGATTTATATGGTGGTGAATACGCCTACTAAAACAACTGGCGAAGTCTAAGGAATGGCGGCAGACTTAAGCCATGTCAAAAAGTGTGCAGAAAAAATCGCACAAGTATCAAAAACAGGTAAGATTGTTGTTGAAAAGTCAACGCTTCCGGTAAGAACTACTGAAAAGATTAAAGAAGTATTGTTTTTGAATACCAAAGGAGTGCATTTTGAGGTTTTATCTAACCCTGAATTTTTACCAGAAAGAACGGAAATTTCAGACCCTTTCAAACCAGATCGCGTATTAATATGAGCAATGCAACACAGTAAGTGGTCTAAAAGCTGTAGAGGCGTTGTTATCTATTTACAAACATTGGATTTGGCGAGAGTTGCTTTCAAAAAGATATTATCAATTTGGTTTATTTATGTTAAATCTATGGTTTAACAGAAGTAGCAGGCTATTGGCATCAAGCAATAAAGATGAACGATTATCAAAAGAATCGTTTTGCAACTCTAATGGCAGAACATTTGGAGATGCATAACCAGCCAAAAAAACTAAGTCTATTAGGTTGGGCCTTTAAAAAAACACAAACGATAGTAGAGAGTCGGCTACAATTTATGTTGCCACACAATTACTAGAGAAAGGGCACAAATTGTGGGTTTATGGCCCTATGTTCGAAGCAACAAGGATTCACTTTGATTTAATTGTATTATTTGACTCACAGAATAAAAGCGAAGAGTAAGTAAAAAAATTACTTGCTAATATTACAATTTATTCTTGTATCCAAGTGGCTTTATCTCGAGCAAATGCACTCTGTATTTTAACAGAGTGGGACTAATTTTAACTTTTGACTGGAAAAATTTCCTAGAAAACACCGATGACAACTATTGTTTATTTCATGGTAGAAACCATCTAGATTAAGGGATAAGTCATAAAATCTTTAGTATAGGGAATTAATTTTGTAAAATAAAGTAAAAAAAGTACTTGATATTAAAAATTAATCAAGTACCTTTGTTACTAGATAAAATTAATTAATAGTGCTTAATAAACTCATTACCTCTAAAACTCGGTTGCGTTTGTTGATAAAATTTTTTATCAGTCAGGCCAACCGGGGGTATTTGAATGGATTGGCCAACGAATTTAATGAATCCACCAACTCGATTCGAAAAGAACTCAATCATCTTTCGGAAGCCGGGTATCTGGAAAAATATAAAGACAACAACAAGGTGGGTTATAAGGCGAATATTAACCACCCCATGTTTGAAATTCTGCAAAAAGTGGTTTTTAAACATTTAGGCCTTGAAGATATTGTGGAGCACGTTCTGGCCCAGATGGGAAAAGTACAACAAATCCATTTGATAGGAGACTATGTGAAAGGGCTTGACACAGGCACAATTGAAGTGATGGTGGTGGGTAAAAAACTCAATACAGATTATATTACTTCTTTAGAAGATAAAGTAGAAAAATTAATCGAAAGAAAATTAAATATTTATATTACTAATAAACCAATATCGATTCAAGAAAATATAATTCTTTATAAAGATGAATCTCAATAGTCCTATTAAAGAAAGTTTTTCTATTTTTTTGAAAATTAGTTACTTTTTTAATCCACAACAGAAAAGAAGCATTCTTTTTTTACTTATACTATTATTTATAGGAATGCTACTTGAAGTAGTTAGTTTGTCAATGATTATTCCATTGGTTTCTTCGATTTTAGATCCAAATTTTAGAGAGGATTTAGTTAGACTCCCTATAGACCCGACTTTCTTTGATCGTTGGAGTAATCAAGAATTAGTTTTGATTTTGTTGAGTGTATTAGTGTTGATATTTTTAGCTAAGACTATTTTTTTAATTTATTTAAATTACCGTCAAAATAGATTCATAGGTAGAGTTTCTGCCACTATTTCGACCCGTCTTTTTGAAAAATATCTGGCAGCAGAGTACACTTTTCATTTAAAAAGGAATTCTGCAGAATTGATGCGAAACTTGCAGCAGGAAGTAGCCTCTTTTATTTCATTTTTTCAATCATTTATTTCTACCATTGTAGAAGTATTACTGTTATTAGCAGTTGTTTTAACGCTAGTAATTATTGAACCGGTTGGGGCTCTTTCCTTAGGCATTTTTTTAGGCTTCATCTCTTTTCTTTTTTTTCAAATCACAAAAAAGAGATTATCTGTATGGGGAAAACAAAGACAGAATTTAGATGGATTAATCTCTCAAATTATTTTAGAAACCCTTACAGGAATAAAAGAGATAAAAATAAAAGGCAAAGAATTGTTTTTTCTCAAAAAGTATGCTTCTAATATCTTCTACAAGGCCAATGTAAATGCATTGTTTACGACAATAAATTTAGTTCCTAGATATTACTTAGAGTTTATGAGCATTTTTGCTTTGGCAAGTTTTATAATAATTATGTTGTTTCAGGGACGACCACTTACTTCTTTGATTACAATAGTTGGGGTATTTGTTGCGGCAATATTTAGAATGTTACCCTCTGTTAACAAAATCATTTCAAGCTTGCAAATCATAAAATATAATAAATATGCTTTAGATTTATTGTTGAAAGAATTCAAACAAATCGAATTCGAAGGTTTCCCAAAAACAGTAACAACCAATTCTTATCCCATCCAAAAATCTATAGCTTTAAAAGCATTAAATTTTAATTATAATTCGACGACAAAAGTGCTTAAAAATGCATCATTTGAAATCAAAAAAGGAAGTGTTGTTGGGATTATTGGGGAATCTGGCGTTGGAAAAAGCACACTAGTAGACGTACTTTTAGGGCTCTATCCTGATAATCATAAAAATATTTTTATTGATGGCACCCCTATTTCAGATCAGATCAGATTATTTCAAAACAATATAGGCTATGTCGCCCAAGAAATCTTTTTACTAGATAATAGTATCAAAAATAATATCGCTTTAGGCATACCCGAAGATCAAATTGATATAAATAGGGTTAATCAAGTGATTGAACTGGCCCAAATAAAACCTTTTGTTGAATCTCTACCTAGCGGAATCAACACGATTGTTGGTGAACACGGGGATCAATTATCAGGCGGTCAACGTCAACGAATAGGAATTGCTAGGGCACTATATCAAAACCCAGATATTTTGATTTTTGACGAAGCAACCTCTGCCTTAGACAATGAAACAGAGAGAGAAATTTTAAAAGTCATTTTCTCTTTAAAGGAGGGAAAAACAATTATAATGATTGCTCACCGCCTTTCTACTTTAGAAAAATGTGATGAAGTATATCAAATAAAGAAAGGAGAAATAAACCCGATAGAATTAAGTCTAAAATCTAGTTAGATGCTTGAAAACAAAACTTTATTAATTACAGGAGGTACAGGATCTTTTGGAAAAACATTTATTCCGTTGACCCTAAAAAAATACAAACTCAAAAAAATCATCATCTTTTCTAGGGATGAGATGAAACAATGGGATATGTCTATGGATTATCTAGATGATCCAAGGGTAAAATTCATCATTGGAGATGTGCGAGATAAAGAGCGCTTGTCCAGATCATTAGATCAAGTAGATTTTGTTGTTCACGCTGCGGCGACAAAGATCGTTCCTACAGCAGAATATAATCCTAACGAATGTGTGAAAACAAACATTATTGGGGCCATGAACGTTATCGATGCTTGCATCGATAAAAAGATCACAAAAGTAGTAGCACTTTCTACAGATAAAGCCAGTAACCCCATTAATCTTTATGGTGCTACTAAACTCGCTTCAGATAAATTATTTGTCGCTGCTAGTTCAAGTGATCAAGAACACAAAACGCAATTTTCTGTGGTCCGTTATGGCAATGTGATGGGCTCAAGAGGCTCTGTGATTCCCTTTTTTTTGAACAAAAAAGCAGAACAAACACTACCGATAACTGATCCAAGGATGACCCGTTTTATGATTTCTTTAGAGGAAGGGGTAAAATTAGTTTGGCATGCGTTTGAAGATATGTTAGGGGGAGAGATCTATGTCAAGAAAATCCCCTCCATTACCATTACCGATATTGCAAAAGCGGTCTCTCCAGATGCTGATCAAAAAATCATTGGAATACGACCTGGAGAAAAATTACACGAACAAATGATTGGGATAGAAGATGCCCCACATACCTATGAGTATGATGAGTATTTTAAAATTCTTCCAGCGATTCACAATTGGTCTAAAGACCCCAATAGAATTAAAGATGGAAAAGCTGTTCCAGAGGACTTTATTTACAGCTCTGATAATAATAAAGCGTGGATGAATGCAAAAGATTTATCCCTTTGGATCAAAGAAAATGAACATAAAATAGGTTTGATTTAACTGATGAAAAAAGTTGTATTTTTTGGTGGTTCAGGTCTTTTAGCCGTGAATTGGGCAAAAAAAATATGCCGCGATTATGAGGTGTATTTAATTATGCACAAAAGAAAAATACAACTCCCAGAAGTTAAGGTGATTCACTTTAACGAAGATTTTGAGTCCTCATTTACTAATTTTATTTCAATATTAAGGCCAGACATAATCGTTAATTGTGCGGCTTTAACTAATGTTGAATTTTGCGAGTTAAATCCTTTAATGGCGAGTGAGATCAATACAACATTACCTAAAAAGCTAGGCCTTATTGCTAAAAAAATAGATGCGAAATTTGTGCATATTTCTACCGATCACCTCTTTGATGGGCAGAAGAAGCTTTATAGCGAAGAAGATCAAGTTAGCCCTTTAAATCAATATGCAAAAACAAAAGCAGCAGCAGAAAAAGACGTGTTATCTATTGATGAAAATGCCCTAATCGTTCGAACTAATTTTTATGGTTGGGGACTTAGTTATCGTAAATCTTTTAGTGATTTTATATTAGAAGGATTAAGAAATAATAAAGACTTACAGCTTTTTAACGATGTCTATTTTTCTCCTATATACATTGGCGAATTGGTCCGCTTAATCCACTTGGCTTTAGAAAAAAATTGTGTAGGGATATACAATATAGTAGGATCAGAAATCATTAGTAAATACGATTTTGGAATCGCTATTGCCGAAGTTTTTGATCTTTCCAATAAAAGCATTTCTTCCTCTTTAATAGAGAGAAAAAAAGGACTTGTGCTTCGACCAAAGAATATGGCATTGAGTAATAAAAAATTGGTTAAAAAATTAAATCACCCCATCTTAACTTTAAAAGAACAATTGTTGTCTTTAAAAGAAGATGAAATAAAAAAAGTAGCGGTCTAATGATTTTATCTTTACTACAAAGAACCCAGCCTTTACTCGAGCTTGATCTTGCATTGCATAAAACACATTTACAAGAGCAGGTTGAACAAGCTTCCTTTTTGGTTTTAGGAGGCGCAGGTTCTATTGGTCAAGCAGTAACAAAAGAGATTTTTAAGCGTTCCCCTAAAAAACTTCACGTTGTTGACATCAGCGAGAATAATCTTGTGGAATTAGTTAGAGATATTCGAAGTAGTTATGGCTATATAAAAGGAGACTTTAAAACCTTTGCCCTTGATATAGGCTCAAAAGTTTATGATGCTTTTATCGAAAATGATGGTCAATATGATTATGTTTTAAACCTGTCTGCTTTAAAACATGTAAGAAGCGAGAAAGACCCGTTTACTTTGATGCGAATGATAGAAGTAAACATTTTAAACACCCTTAAAACCTGCCTTCAATCTCAAGCGAAAGGAGTGAAAAAATATTTTTGTGTTTCTACAGACAAAGCTGCAAATCCTGTTAATATGATGGGAGCTTCAAAACGAATTATGGAGTTGTTTCTAATGCGAGAAGCTAATCACCTCCCCATTTCAACGGCTCGTTTTGCCAATGTTGCTTTTTCTGATGGCTCTTTGTTATACGGTTTTCAAAACCGCATCATTAAAAAACAACCCATTGCCGCACCAGATGATGTAAAACGATATTTTATCACGCAAGAAGAAGCCGGACAACTTTGTCTTATTTCCTGTCTAATGGGAGAGAATAAGGATATTTTTTTCCCTAAACTTAAAGACGAATTACACTTGATTACCTTTAAATCAATTGCACAAAAATTCCTTTTAGATCAAGGGTTCACTCCCATGGAATGTAGCAGTGAGGAAGAAGCCAGATCCACTATAGAAAAATGTATTGAAGACAAGAAATGGCCCTGCTATTTTTCTTCTTCAAATACCACAGGCGAGAAGTCTTTTGAAGAATTTTATAGAGAAGACGAACAATTAGACTTAGAGCGATTTGAGAACTTAGGCATAGTGAAGAGTGAATTAAATGCAGCTGCAGAACAGTTAGACTTATTTTTGGGGAAAGTCAATGAAATGCGAACTAACAATCATTGGGAAAAAGAAGAAATTGTTACTCTTTTTCAATCCTTATTACCAGAATTTAATCACATCGAGACCCTACGCTCTTTAGATCAAAAAATGTAAAAAATGAACAAGGTTATTGTTATCGCTGAAGCAGGGGTCAACCACAATGGTTACCTAGACAATGCAATCAAATTGATTGATGTTGCGGCAAAAGCAGGGGCAGACTTTGTAAAATTCCAAACCTTTAAGGCAAAAAACTTAGTTACTAAACAAGCGCAAAAAGCCATTTATCAGCAAGAGAATACCATCGGTTCTTCTAGCCAGCTTGATATGCTAAGTCAATTAGAAATTCCAGCAGATTGGTACCCAAAATTAATTCAACGCTGCAAAGAAAAAGAGATTGGTTTCCTATCGACAGGATTTGATGTAGAAAGCATTGATTTTTTAGATCAGCTGGGGCAAAAGTGCTATAAAGTCCCCTCTGGAGAAATCACCCACAAGTCTTTATTGCGCAGGATTGCTCAAAAAAAGAAGCCAGTTATTATCTCAACAGGAATGGCCACTATGGAAGAAATTCATGCCGCCCTAAAGGTATTTCTTGATGAGGGATTGACGCAAAATAATATAACCATTTTGCACTGTACAACTGCATATCCTACACCCTTGAGCGAAGTTAATCTAATGGCCATGAAGACCATTGAAAATGAACTGGGAGTAGCCATTGGTTACTCAGACCATACACTGGGGACAGCAGTTTCCATTGCCGCGGTTGGATTAGGGGCAAAACTAATTGAAAAGCATTTTACTCTAGATAAAAACTTACCTGGACCAGACCACAAGGCATCACTAGAACCCAATGAGTTAATCCAGATGGTAAAAGCGATAAGAGAAGTCACTCAATCTATTGAAGGGACCGCTAAAAAAACGCCTACACCCACCGAGTTAGAAAACAGAAAAGTGGCTCGAAAAAGCCTTTGTTACAGCAGTGGGTTTGAAAAAGGGAGGCAACTCAGAGAAGAAGATTTTATTGCACTAAGACCAGAAGGGGGGATTAGTCCAATGTTAATCGATGATTTTATAGGTAAAAGCTTAAAGCAATCTGTGGCACAACATACAGCCATTAATTTAAACCATTTTTTATGAAAAAAGTTTGCGTAATTACTGGGACAAGGGCGGAATATGGGTTGCTCTACTGGACTCTAAAAGCCTTAGAAAAAGAGCCAGCTATTGACTTGCAAATATGCGTTACAGGCATGCATCTTTCGCCAGAGTTTGGATTAACCTATCAACAAATCGAAGCAGATGGTTTTACCATTGACCATAAAGTAGAAACACTTTTATCTTCAGATACTGGAACTGCCATTGCTAAAAGCATTGGGTTAGGTACGATCGGTTTTGCTGATGCTTTTGAGCAATTACAACCAGACGTCATTTTAGTTGTTGGGGACAGATACGAGATTTTAGCCGCTGTTACAGCTGCCTTAGCAGCTCGAATTCCAGTGGCACACTGCCACGGGGGGGAACTCACCCTGGGAGCAATAGACGATGCTATTAGACACGCAATCACAAAAATGGCTCACTTACATTTTGTTTCTACCTCTACTTATCAAAAAAGAATTCTTCAATTGGGAGAAGAAAAAAAAAGGGTTCGTGTTGTGGGTGCTTTAGGCTTAGAAAATATCCAGCAGCAACTGATCTCTCAAGCAGATTTTGAAGAAAAAATTGGCAGACCGTTAGCCCATCAAAATTTCATTATTACCTACCATCCCGAAACATTATCTGATATAAAGCTTGAAAATCAAATGACGGCCTTGTTTTATGCTTTAGATCAATTTCCCAATGCGCTTTTAATTTTCACCCAGCCCAATGCAGATCATCAAGGACGACAGATTAATCAAAAGATAAAGGCCTACGTTCTAGCAAACAAAGATCGGGCAGTTTTCTTCCCTACACTGGGGAGCAAGGCTTATTTAACCGCCCTTTCTCTAGTAGATTTGGTTATAGGAAATTCTTCTAGTGGAATTATCGAAGCCCCAAGTTTTAAAACCCCCACGATCAATATTGGGGATCGACAAAAAGGGCGCATTAAAGCAAGCACTGTGGTGAATACGCCACCCGAGACAGAGGCCATAACAAAGGCGATTAAACAAGGGTTTGAAATGATACAACATACCACTGTTCTGAACAGTAAAAATCCCTATGAAGTAGAGCAACCTTCTCGTTTAATTCTAGAGACCATATTAGCTTCCCCAACGGAGAATCTCTTATCTAAAAATTTTAATGATTTAAACTTTCCTGATGTATAATTATAAGCAACATTTAATCTCTTTTAATGTAAGTCTTAGCGATGCGCTAATAAGGCTCAATCAATTACCAGGTGACAAGATTTTATTTGTTGTTGACGAGGCCTCTATTCTGCTAGGATCAATTACAGATGGAGATATTAGACGTGGCTTGTTGAAAAATAATTCTAAAGAAGTTCTCATCGAAAACTTTTATCAAGCATTTCCTAAGTTTTTATACCAAGATGAACAAAATGTCAAAAACATCTTTGAATTAAGAGAAAAAGGATTTGATATTATCCCAATTATTGATAGAGAAAAGCGAATTATTGATATTCTCAATTTTAATTTTTACAAGGCATATTTACCTATTGATGCCGTTGTAATGGCGGGCGGTCGTGGAAGTCGTTTATTCCCATTAACCGATACAACCCCAAAACCCTTGCTTAAAATTGGAGACAAGCCCATCATGGAACATAACATGGATCGTCTAATTTCTTTTGGCATCAAAGATTTTTGGGTATCTGTAAACTATCTAAAAGAGCAGATTATTGAATATTTTACAGAAACTAAAAAGGAAATCAGTATCTGCTATCTTCAAGAAGATCAACCCATGGGGACCATAGGGGCCTTATCAAAGGTTGAAGCTTTTCAAAACGAGCATGTGCTAGTGATAAATTCTGATTTATTGACAAATCTTAATTATGAGGATTTTTACCTGGATTTTTTAAAAAACGACGCAGATATTTCTATGGTAACAATTCCATATGAAGTAGTGGTTCCTTATGGTGTAGTAGAGCAAGACCAAAATCAAGTTCAAGGAATTCATGAAAAGCCTACCTATACCTATTACTCTAACGCAGGGATTTATCTAATGAAAAAAGAGGTGTTTGCTTCTATCCCAAAAAATACCTTTTTCAACGCGACAGATTTAATCTCAGACGAGCTTTCTAAAAAGAAGAAAGTCATTAGTTATCCTTTTTCTGGCTATTGGTTAGATATTGGGAAGCCAGAAGATTATAAACGTGCCCAAACGGACATAAAGCATATAAAGTTTTAATGAAAATATTAATCACATTATGCGCTAGAGGTGGGTCTAAAGGAATCCCAGGGAAAAACATTATAGACATTAATGGGAAACCATTAATTGCCTATTCGATTGAATTGGCTCAAAATTTACTTCCTCAACATCAAGTCGATATTGCTCTTTCAACAGATGCTCAAGAGATTAAAGATGTCGCTTCACAAAGGGGTTTAAGCACCCCTTATAATCGTCCATCAGAATTAGCAAGTGCTCAAGCTGGAAAGGTTCAAACCATACACCATCTTCTTCGCTT
>Ga0233444_10006186_pt1 | contig 10760 bp, 12 predicted proteins | sample SI_124_October20_6_FD_182792 | JGI IMG/M metagenome (GOLD analysis project Ga0233444, IMG submission 182792) | Seawater microbial communities from Saanich Inlet, British Columbia, Canada - SI_124_October2016_10_MG | ecosystem: Environmental > Aquatic > Marine > Inlet | place: Canada: British...
AGCCATTGATCTTGTTTTGAAATATGGTGCCCGGGGGCGGATTTGAACCACCGACACGAGGATTTTCAGTAGCGATGGTAATAGATAATTAAATTAATACAGTAAGTTGTATGAGAATAAATTTTGTGTGTGCAAAAGTGTGTTTTTGATATTTTGTAAGTTTGGATCAAACACTGTGTGTATAACCAATGGCGAGACACAGTGTTTGGCACCACTTAGTCGCACAAAACCTAAATTAAAGCATAACTGCAAGTTGGATGATCTCAGGGCTGGTTTTGAAATAGCGCAACAATACAGGATTGGGCATACTTAACTGGATAAGCCCGTTATAGATGTCAGGCAAGGTGGGTTATTCTTACAGTGTCGCTAGTCCACTATCGACGTTAAACAAGTTAGGTTAATCAGACAGAGGTTTCCCGACTAGTGGAACAAAGTAACTGAAAATAGGATCTTGCCCATCAAATTTTCTGGAACTTGAAGTAAATCTATGGTCATAGCCAACCCGATTACGTAACTTAACAATATCGGAATGCCAAAAGCGCTTACTAATAAAAGAAATTTATTCATATTTTTTATACTTGAAAGCCGAGGCCAATTAAATTTCATGTCAACCCCATCTCAAAAATCGTTCCAAAAATAAGCAAAATCCATCTCAACATCTAATGTATACCATCGATTATTTCTATCGTTGAGGCAACTGCCCTATTGTATGAATGATAAGACGTTTCTAGAATTTCACATGCGCGGCTTTGACAGATGGTGTGTTCCGGCACCGAAACTCTCAGAACATTGAAAATAAAGTCAAACATTGCCAATGAGGTAAATAAAATATTTACCTCATCCTATTTAAATTATTAACCTAAAAAATCGAACCAAAACCATTATGATGTGCCAAATAATGCTGTTTGATCGCAATCTGATCCACTACAAATTTTGCATCATGCCAGACACCCCAAATGAACGAAGACCCTCTGCGAGACTGCCAAGGTAAGCCAACAAAATACAAATCGGGCAAATTTGATACACCGCGTTGGTGGATCGGCTTGCCACGCTCATCCAGAATACCTTCTGCATGTAACCAACTATAATCAAATTGAAAACCTGTGGCCCAAATTATGGTCGTAATACCACGTTCAGCAAGGTTCAGGCTTCGGATCGGGTCTTTCACGCACCAGGGATCGTCTGGTATGTCCCACGCCTCTGGTTCCAGCGGCAGATCAAGACCGTTGGCTAGAGCATAATCATCCGCCGCCCCCATCAGGGATTTGTAATTCTCATCCCCTGCATCAATGTTCGCTTTTAAATCATCTGCGATTTTCAAGTGACCGTTTTCATAGCCAGCCGTCATTCCCAAAAGGGTTATTCCGCGCTCGGCCAATCGGCGGAAATCTACAGTTTTTCCGCCATGTGCGCCGCTTACTGCGATGGTTACATGTTCTGTGCCTGGGGTTGGTGTATCCATATTCCATATTCCCAGAACGCCCAACCACCAACAATTGTCTCGTCCGCGGTATCTGCGAAACGGTCGATCATGCGGTCCGATAGAAAAGAACACTTCACGTCCTACTTCGTTTAGCTCGGCTGCAATTTGCGAACCCGAAGATCCGCCACCAATGACCAAAACCGCACCATCTGCTAAATCATTGGGATTAAGGTAAGCAGTGGAATGCATTTGAACAACATCAGCAGAAGAAGGCACAATTTTCGGATAAGAAGGTTTCTGAAACGGGCCAGTCGCACTTACCACGTTTTGCGCTTCAAAATCGCCTGCAGAGGTTTGTACATGAAACCCTGCTCGTCCAACATGGGGGGTGACAGCGTCAACCGTGACACCAGTTTCTATTGGTGAATCTATCATCGTCGCGTAATTTTCAAAATATCGGGCAACACTTTCTTTGTCCGCAAAGGCATTGTCATCGCACTCAAATTCCATACCAGGAAAACGGTCGTGCCAGGCTGGTCCATTCGCGACGAGCGAGTCCCAGCGTTCAGACCGCCAACGTTCTGCAATGCGACCACGTTCAAGAACCACATGCTCGATATCATTGCGCCGCAGATGTTCGCTTGTTGCGATGCCACCTTGGCCTGCTCCGATCACTAGGGTGTTAACTCGTCTCATGGCGCCACCTATTCTGGTTGACCTTCTGGGTAAACCAATGCCTCACACCCTGCCAACTAATGATTTACGAACCACTGGTTCTGATTTAGCTAACTTAACTAAGTTTTAGACTAAGCAACGGTAAGTTAACTGCGTGCTTTCATTTGCTGTAAAGCACACGCAAACTTAACTCCAATTGGAATTTGATTCGTGAAATGAGAAACGTCTATGCCAAAAGATCATAGCGATCCCGTAGCAGATTTACGCAGCAACACGTCGGTGCCCTTCGAACAGGCGCGTGCAATGCCCACGTCGGTATATACCTCAGAAGATTTCGTTGAGGCCGAATTGAAGCATGTGTTCAGTAAAGATTGGTATTGTGTTGGCCGCGCGGATGCACTGTCAAAAACTGGAGACTACGTAACGGCAGAACTTGCAGGTCAACCTATTGTGGTTTTGCGCGACGCTGATCATCAGTTGCGCGCCATGAGCAATGTATGCTTGCATCGCATGTCAACGCTTTTGCAGGGTCGAGGAAACGCCAAAACAATCGTGTGCCCCTATCATGCCTGGACTTATAACTTGGATGGCAAATTACGCGGTGCACCTGCCATGTCGCAAAATGAGGGGTTTTGCAAAGATCACTACCGCTTGCCACAGGTTCGGTGCGAAGAATGGCTTGGATGGGTTTTCGTGTGCCTCGACCCCGATGCACAAGCGGTTTCTGTTCAACTTTCTGAAGTTGAAGACATGATTTCTGCCTATGACATGACCAATTATTCTGAGTCGTTTTACGAAGAGCATGTTTGGAATACGAACTGGAAAGTCTTGGCAGAAAATTTCATGGAAAGTTACCATTTGCCAGTCTGCCATGCCGGAACAATTGGTGGGTTATCTAAATTAGAGGACATGGTTTGCCCGCCTGGCAGGCCCGCCTTTAATTACCATACAATTCTAAAAGATGAATCTCTGCGTATCGCGATGGCGCATCCCACCAAAAACAATCGCCTGAAAGGTGAAGAGCGCCGCACAACCTATTTGTTAGCCTTGTATCCAAGCCTGATGATTACGCTGACGCCTGGATATTTTTGGTACATATCGTTGCATCCCAAAGGACCAGGACAAGTGCACATAAGATTTGGTGGGGGCATGTCGAACGATTTTGCCGAAGACACCGATGTAGATGAAAACTTCACGCAGCTAAAAACCTTGCTTGACGAAGTAAACGTCGAAGATCGCGGGTGCACCGAAAAGGTGTTCAACGGGTTGTGTTCAGATGCAGCAACCCCCGGTCATCTAAGTCATTTAGAGCGTCCAAATTATGATTTCGCCCAGTATCTGATGGGGAAAATCGCAGCTGGATTGGGGGAGTAACATGACACACACACGGATCCGTCGTTTCAATACGCGTGAAACATATCCTGAACAATCGCTCGACAATGATCTTTGTCAGGCGGTTGTGACAAAGGGAGGAAAAACTGTTTGGATGCGCGGTCAATGTCCACAAAATCTCGATGATGCGGTTAACCTTGATAGCCATGATCCTGCCGAGCAAACGCATAAGGTTATGCAGAACATTTGCCAGTTGATTGAAGAGGCAGGCGGCAAAATTGAGCATTTGGTTAAGGTCGTTGTTTACATCACTGACGTGCGCCATCGCGAAGCTGTTTACCGTACGATAGGTGAATACATTCAAGGCGTGCATCCAGTTTCTACAGGACTGGTCGTACAAGCCTTGGCGCGACCTGAATGGTTGGTGGAAATAGACGCAACCGCAGTTATACCGGACTAAGCACATGACATTTTCTCTTGTTGCACGCTGTGCAGAAACAGGCATGTTCGGAATGGCAATTTCCTCTTCCTCCCCTGCAGTTGCAGCACGTTGCGCCTATGCCCGCTCTGGTGTTGGGGCGGTAGCCAGCCAAAATATCACAGATCCATCATTAGGTCCAAAAACACTTGATAAGATTGCGGCAGGCCTGTCCGCATCAAGCGCAGTGCGGGACGTGATCTCAGAAACAGAGCACAAGGATTATCGCCAACTCTTAGCGATTGATGTAACGGGGCAAACAGCGATCCATTCAGGGGGCAAAGTTCTTGGGAAATGGGGTGAAGCACAAGGACGCGATGTTGCAGCGGGTGGCAATCTCCTTAAAACCGCACAGGTACCTGCTGCAATTGTGGCTGGTTTTGAAGACGCTACGGGACACTTGGGCGACAGGCTATTGGCCGCGATGCAAGCAGGATTAGAAGCAGGCGGTGAAGAAGGTCCTGTGCATTCTGCAGGGCTTATTATTGTGGATAAAGTCTCTTGGCCAGTTGCAGAACTGCGATGCGACTGGACTGAAAACTGCCCTATCACAGAAATCTCAAAAGCGTGGGAAATTTATAAACCTCAGCTGGATGATTATGTACGACGCGCCCTAAACCCTTCCGATGCGCCCTCTTACGGTGTGCCGGGTGATTTATAAGCAAAATTGTGGTGGATTAGGATAGCTGAAATGAAACACCTGCAAGAAACACTTCAGGAACTCGCCGCGTTACCGAATGATCGCCCGATGGGCATGCCAGGCGCATTTTATACATCACAAGAATACTATGAACATGAAACGCGCACGGTGTTGCGCACTGGCTGGCATTGCCTTGGACGCGAAGATGAAATTCCAAACACGGGTGATTATTTTACTGCACAGCTTCTGAACGAGCCACTGTTGATTGTGCGCGGTGATGACGGCAACGTGCGAGTATTGGCCAATGTGTGTCGCCATAGAGGCATGCCCCTGGCTGAAGGACGCGGAAACGCAAATCGTTTTGTTTGTAGTTATCATGCCTGGACCTATGGACATGACGGAACACTTCTTCGCGCACCACGCATGCAAAATGCAGGGTTTGACGCGAAAAATTGCCGTTTGCCCGAACACAAATCGCAGTTATGGAATGGGTTTATTTACGTTACTTTAGACGCAGATGAACCCAATTTTGAGCATCCCGAACTTGACGCGCTACTTGCCCCGTATGAGACCGCTTCGTTCAGGCTCGTCCACTTTGCTGAAGAGGACTGGAAAACGAATTGGAAGTGCCTAGTTGAGAATTTTATGGAAGGCTATCATCTAAGCGTTGTTCACCCACAAACATTGCATGGATACACGCCTACCGGTCTGTCGCGCAAACTTATAAACGGTTCAGATTACACATCTTATGCAGCCAATTATCCAGAGAGCATCGATGCACGCGGAGATGGTGCCCAAGGCTTAAGCGAAGCTGAGCGCAAAAGATCTACGCTATTTGCAAAGTTTCCTACCCAAGTCGCAAGTCAGGCCGCAAGCTTACTTGTTTCACTTTCACTTTTTCCGATAAAAGCAGACCTTGTTCGCGTAAAATGGACAATGTCGGTTTACCAAGACAACCTTGACGACGACACCATCGCACAACGGATTGCTCTTTGGAGCGAAGTTAATCGCGAAGATCGTGAAAAGTTGGAGAAAATGCAGGTTGCACTTGGATCTGCACATGCGACCTCGGGACCACTGGCAGGGGATGACTATGAAGGAACGATCCGCGATTTCCAAGTGTGGTTAGCAAAGCGCAATGCAGCGCTAACCAGCGTCTAGGCCACGTATTTGTCACAGAAGTGTTGACGTGGTAATCATTTCACGCGCATCAAAGATGGAATACGATTTGCCCCGATTGACTTTACGGCAGTTAGAATACCTGATTTCAGTTGGTGAAACTGGGAGCATTGCACGCGCGTCTGAGGCGCTCAATGTGTCCTCACCATCTATATCTGCAGCCATTTCGCAACTTGAAGAAGAGCTTGGGTTCTCTTTGTTTGTAAGACGGCATGCGCAAGGGCTATCGCAAACGCTTGGGGGGCGGAAGGTCATTAGCCAAGCCAAGCGCGTCTTAGCAGAAGTTGCCAAAATCGCAGATATTGCTGCTGATGTTTCAGGTTCAGCGCGTGGACCATTGGCAGTTGGGTGCCTCGTTACATTTGCACAATTGGTGCTGCCACGTATGCGTGTTGGATTTGAAGCTACCTATCCCGAAATAAACATCAGACAGTCAGAGTTAAATCAAGCCGAGATATTCAGTGCTTTACGACGATCCGAAATCGATATCGCAATCACGTATGATATGGATATTCCAACGGATCTACAATTCACGAGCCTCGTTAAACTGCGCCCTTTCGTGCTTTTGGCAGCGTCCCACGCCTATGCCTGCAAAAATCAAATCGCAATAAATGATCTGGTGGAATTGCCCATGGTACTATTGGATTTGCCAATCAGTACAGATTATTTCCTATCCTTGTTTTCCAATGTTCAAGCAGCCCCACGCGTCGTGGAACGCACACGAGACATGGCGGTCATGCGGTCACTGGTTGGCAATAATTTTGGATATTCCATCGCAAACGTACACCCGCAAAATAGTATTTCGCCTGATGGATTACCTTTGGCAGCCGTGCCGATAAAGGATCCAGTCAAATCACTTCGCATGGGTTTATTAACGGCGCAAGGCGCTGATAAATCCAGAGCGGTGAAAGTGTTTTTAGATTTTTCCAAGGAACAGGCAAAGTCTGGCGCATTTGAACCGATTGGTGGAGAGGTTTTGAAATGACACCTTCACTTGATATCTTGGACCGACTTATTTGTTTTGATACGGTGAGCCATCGTTCAAATATTGGGTTGATTGACTATGTCGAAGACTATTTGCGCGCGCATAATTTTCGATTGCACAGAATTCGTGACAGCAAACAAGATAAAGCAGGATTGTATGCTGAAATTGGCCCGCAAATAGAGGGTGGAATTTTACTTTCAGCGCATTCAGATGTGGTTCCAGTAGAACAGCAGGTATGGAGCAAGCCGCCATTTCAGTTAACGCGTGAAGGTGATCGTCTTTTTGGCCGCGGCACGACCGATATGAAAGGTTTCTTGTCTGAAATGTTGGCGCTCGCGGATCGCGCCCAAAACATGACTTTGCGCGCGCCTTTGAAGTTATTGATCTCTTATGACGAAGAGATTGGCTGCGTTGGGATGCGCCATATGCAAAATCACCTGCCACCCATTTTGGGAAAACCTGAGTTCGCGATCGTGGGTGAGCCGACAGAAATGCAAGTTGCAATCGGACACAAAGGAAAACGTGCATATCGTGTCGGTGTAACTGGACAATCAGGCCACTCGGCCCTAGCTCCAAATTTTGTAAGCGCACTGCACCTCGCTGTGGATTACGTGAAAGAGCTACGCGAATTACAATCTCAGATACGTCGAGGCGGTCACAGAGATGAACAGTACCCCATTCCATACTCTACTATTCATGTTGGAACTCTTAACAGCGGATCAGCACTCAATATTGTACCGGATAAAGCCGCATTAAAGATTGAGATACGACATCTAGCAGAAGATGATCCAAATTCCATCGAGAATAGATTTCAGGAAATCGCAGAAATTCTGATGCGGCCCTACCCACATATTGCAGAAATCCAATTACATTGCGAGGCAAGCTATCCTGGGTTGGCAATCCCCATTCACGACCCAGCAGTCGCGCTCACTCAAAAGTGGTCTGGTGAAAAGACCTGTAAAGTTGCATTCGGGACAGAAGCGGGTTTTCTTTCCGAACTTGGCGTCCCAACCGTTGTTTGCGGACCAGGTTCAATGGCGGATCAGGGGCACAAACCTGATGAGTACATATCCTTGAAACAACTATCAAAATGTTCAATAATGCTTGACCGTGTACTTCAACACCTAGTGTCCGTCGTCATATAAAATGGGACATAATGAAATATCTTAGCGATAGAATAATGTCTTCAGAGAATCCGTGATTAAGAAAAGTATTCATCACTTTTCTGAAGCCAATACCCAGGTGTGTCCTTCCTCCCTAAATTAGAGCCACGAATTTGGTAAAACTCTTTTAAGGAGTAATTGGAATGGCACGAAAGAGATACAATGAAGAAGACATTCTGAGATTACTGCGTGAGATTGAAGTTCATCTTCATGGAGGTATGGATGTTGTGAGTGCCTGCCGCACTGCGGGTATTTCCGACAAGACCTATTATGGATGGCGTAAGCGGTATGGCGGCATGGGGCGTGCGAAGTTAACTGAGTTCAAAGCATTGGAAAAAGAGAACCAGCGGCTCAAAAAGATTTTGGCAGAGCTTGAACTGGATAAGCTGATCCTCAAAGAAAGCCTTGATTATCTAAAGCCCCGGGCCTGAGCGCATCTTCATCCCAGTCTTTGCTCTAATGAAGCCCTGCGCACGATAACGCCAATCTGGCTCACTCAAGCGGAGCTCGCTGTTGAGGGGTTCGTTGATATTACGAGGTAATTTTACACCCTCAAAGCCAAACACAGCCATCTCTTCTCGCGTGAGATAACTACGAGCAAAAATCTCTTGGCTTCGACTTTGCCAATAAAGCGTGGAAAATTTTCTGATGGTGTGATGCTGCGCTAGCTCTGCTGGCAGCGCTAATCTTAGATGGCCGATGCATGTATCCATGTGATGCGCACAGATATCATTCCTCTTCTTGAAGTGTTCAATCACTGTTTCAAAAAGGCCCTGTATCGCATGCGGGGCTGTTGCAGTTTTTGCATAAAAGTTTTCTCGGCTAAATTCACCCAGATTTAAGCCAATTCGTATTTAACTATGTGTCTCAAGACTAAGGGCAACGGGTAATAAAATCACTTACAGGCGCCTCAAACTGTAGTGTTTCAGCGGAGTTCGCGACGTAGTTTTTAACGAATGTTGGTTTCTAACTGGTTCTGAGAGGTGCTTGTGCTGCCTGTGGCTTGAGCCTGTCATAATCTGCTTGTGAGATTGCCGTGCTGATGGCAGGGGGCATACCGGTTGTGGTGTCTTGCGGCTTAGGTGTATTCGCAGACTTTGGGATTGCAGGCACGGGTGGTTTTGGTTGCCCCACAGTCTTTGCGGATTTTGACTTACTCTTTGGCTTGGCATCCTTGGATGTGAGACGCGTGCCTAAAGCGTTCACAAGGAAGCTTGTGGTGTTTGCAAAAAGTTTGATGTCATCCACAGCTTGCTCAACACTGGTGCTCTTGGCCCCCTTTTCAATCACATCAATAAGCCTGCGCATATCCTCTCTTGTATCATCCATGATAATAACTTCTCACGCTCTCATCCTGTCTGGTTCTCGCCATATTTGATGAGCTTGCTTGGCGATTGCTTGATCACACAAGTCTTTAAGACGGTCAAAGCTTTGAACCCAGGTTTTATGAGTATCCTTATCACTGCCCCTCAACTTATCTGCATAATGTCCAAGTTTATGGGAACACACACTTAGCGCTTCCACACTGGGTTCTACTTGATGGAAACGCAGTGTTCTGATGTAACCCTCACTTCTTCCCAGCCAGCTTGTGCAAAACTCTGGTGTGTTTTGAACTGCACCAGAACCTCTCAACTCATCGCGTATATGTTCCAATAATCTTATGCTCATAATTAACTCCCTAAATAACTTACAAAGTTATTTATCTCATTGCGCTGTTTACAATGAGAAACTCTGGGCACACCAAAACCGGCAAAGACTCGGGAGACACAATGTTGGCCCATACTGGGTCACCCGACTGTGTCTAAGACACAGTAGAATTATCTCTTATCTCTCAGTGGAAACTGCCCCTTGCCCACATTCTCTATATACTGCTCCGCAATGCGCAGGTGACGCTGCACAGCCAATTGCTTTCTGCGATAAATCTTCTTTTCAATTTTGTCTGTTGAAAGGTTGAAACTGCGTCTGGATTGAAGAGTTTCACCATCCACAACGTGATTGATGCGAAGACCCACTAGATCGGCCAGCTCTGCATCTTTGAAGTTTGGATGCCTCTGCTTTGCATCCCAAACGAGAAGATGTTCATGTAATGCTGAGAGTATAGGCTTCGTTGCCACTGGATACTTCGCCCGGCTGGGCAACTTCTGGCGCGCCGCCTTTTTTATTTGAGGTCTCACCAAGCGTTTGAACTGACGTGTTGTTATAGCAAGCGATGTTTCCAAAGGAACCTTTATGATGAGCGTGTGATCATCTGCACGCTCCCCTGCCTCAGCAGCTTTAACCTGTCTTATAGGTGGCTCAGCAAAAATCCAGTTATGCGCACGCCACCAATCCCAGAATTCACCTTCGTGCACATTGCCAAAGTCTGCATAGAGCTTGGCATAGCGCCCATGCCCACACTGCGCACAGGTACGTTTGTAATCCTCATGGCGCCTTAGATATTCCCACCAGTAGTAATAGACCGAACATTGCCAAGGCTCTGCCTCTGGAAAAGGCGGCGGTGGCAGCACTCTTTTGCTGCGTTTGGGATCTTTTACGGGCCACGCATATGGAATGCCCCCATTCGGTGGTCCATGATAAATGTTAATGCATAGTCGGGTTTTGGTCTATAGTTATGATGCTCTCTGGCGCAGGTGGACGGTATCCAAGCGCGCTGTGAGGTCTGACGGTATTGTAGTGATGTCGCCACCTTTCAATTAGGATTTGTGCTTCTCTGAGCGAGTAAAAGATTTCACCGTTTAACAACTCATCTCGAAAGCGCGCATTAAAGCTCTCACAGTAACCGTTTTCCCATGGTGAACCTGGCTCAATGTAGGCAGTTTTGGAGCCCACAGCGGTGATCCAATCACGGACTTTCTTGGCGATAAACTCTGGGCCGTTATCAGACC
>Ga0233444_10006187_pt1 | contig 10760 bp, 11 predicted proteins | sample SI_124_October20_6_FD_182792 | JGI IMG/M metagenome (GOLD analysis project Ga0233444, IMG submission 182792) | Seawater microbial communities from Saanich Inlet, British Columbia, Canada - SI_124_October2016_10_MG | ecosystem: Environmental > Aquatic > Marine > Inlet | place: Canada: British...
TGTGTTCTGGATTATCTTGATTTCCGCAAACAGGTCAATTGGCGTGATCATGCGCCGAATCTTGCGTCATGGCTTGCCGATTTTGCCGCGGCGGTTCCGGGCTATGAAGACAGCATGCCGCCAATGGATTAGACTGGCTAGGTTTGGTTGACACTGAAAAGGACACAATATGCGATTGCAAATCAGCCTTCCCCATGATGCTGCTGTGAAGATGGTGTCGGTTGCAATTGATGCCGCGCGCGCCGAAAACATGCTTCCGCTGACGGTTGTTGTGCTTGATGCGGCTGGCAAGATTGTCGCCAGCCAATCCGAAGACGGGTCAGGTCTGATGCGATTTGACATTGCGCGTGGAAAGGCATGGGGTGCACTTGGCATGGGCATGTCTAGCCGTTTGATCCGTGACCGGCTGGCAAGCCGCCCAAGCTTTCAGGCGGCGCTTGCAACGGTTGCTAATGGCAAATTTGTGCCAGTCCCCGGAGGCGTGCTGGTCATGGCCGAGGATGGAACGGTCATTGGCGCCGTTGGTGTGAGTGGTGATACATCCGAAAAAGACGAATATTGCGCGATCACTGCCATCATTGCCGCTGGTTTCCAAAGCGAGCCAGAAACCCCCGATGATCATTGGCGCGACTCGTCACTTTCAGGCGCGCCGGTAAAAGCTTGATGAGCCGGTCAATATTCAGGAATTTGTAAACCACTGGGTGCGAAGGATATGAACGCCAAGCACCAGCGCAACAAAGCCCGCCCCTGCCATCATGATGATTGTTGGCTGTTCGCCAACACCAAGCCATACCCAAAATGGACCAATCACCATTTCGAGAAGCATCAACAGGCTGACAATCGCCGCGCTGGTATAGCGTGGTGCCAAATTCAAGCAAGTAAAAGACACGGGAAGGATAATCAAACCCATCGTCAATATCGACCATAATGGCACATCGGTGATGCTGTTTAGATCACTTAAGATCAGCCCAACAATACCGCTGATCATCGCGCCGAGGGCGGCGGCTGGCAAAATACCAAGATCATTATATTTGCGTGCCATGGTAAAGGTGAGGGCAAGGCCAGCGGCGGTCAACACGCCAAAGATGCCACCAAGAAGAACCGACCCTTCAGGGCTGCCAATCGCATTGCCGCCATCCAGCACAACGACAACTACCCCACCCATTGCTGCGGTGATAGCCAACCAGCCAAGCCAGCCCTGACGCTCGCCAAGCATGAAATAAGATAAAATCGCTGCAAAGATGGGCATTGTTGCCACCGCCGTCAGAACCACGGTTGCCGATGTTTCAACAATGCCAAGGGTGAAAGTTGCTGAATTCATGCTAAAGGCGGTTATCACAAGCACCCCTTGCCAGCTGGCAAGACTGCGCCATTCGCGGCTGGCATTGCGCGTCAAAAGCAATCGCCACAACAGCAAAGACATCGCCCCCATTAAAATGCCGCGCCAGCCCATCAAGGCCCAGCGTTCAAGCCCCGAAAGGCGGATTACCAGAGTATCAGGGGTCAGCACTAAAACCCCGATAAGCGCCAGTAAAGTGCCAAAACGCTGTGGGCTGCGGGTAAGTAATTCCATAAAATAGCGCGGCATAAAACGACCCTAGAAATTTGTGATTTTTCCAATAAGACCATTATTGGGGTGCAGCGACAGTGCCTTGTGCAATAGTCGGTGTCAATCTGGACGTCAAGATTCGGCAATCGCCCCGCTTGCCTGAATGTGGTTTGTTTTTCTTGCCGTTATAACAGCAAAAATATAGGTAGATATTAACAAAGGTAAATCACGCAAACCTCTATTTAACCCCGATTCTGTGGAATCAGCCTTCATGTAAGATTAACATCATCAGCTGATGCGTCTCATATCATGCAATACGCACTAAATTGTATACGAAAAGCCCTTGCCAAAGGGTAATAATGCTATTTTTGGGACCTTAAAAACCAAAACCCAAAAGTTTTTAGAAAATTTTTCTCTGAATGGAGTGTGGGCAGAGTTTTGTCATTGCTAAAATGAACACAAGAAATGTAGACTTCGATTCAATTTTCTATCCACAACGAAAATCTAATTTAAGAGGTGACACAATGAAGAAACTTTCGTTTTTATCTGCGCTTTGCGGCGCAGCAATGGGTTTTGGTGCTGTTGCATCAGCCAATGCAGCGACCACACTTGAAGCAGTTAAAGCAAAAGGGTTTGTCCAGTGCGGGGTCTCACAGGGCCTTCCTGGTTTCTCGAATGCTGACGATAGCGGTAAGTGGACTGGTCTTGACGTTGATCTTTGCCGGGCAGTTGCAGCAGCTGTTTTTGGCGATGCTGAAAAGGTTAAGTACTCACCGCTATCTGCAAAACAGCGTTTCACAGCTCTAAGCTCTGGTGAAATTGACATTTTGTCGCGCAACACAACGTGGACGATGACACGTGACACGCAGCTCGGCTTAAACTTTGCTGGTGTGAATTACTACGATGGACAGGGCATGATGGTCCCGACCGGGCTTGGTGTTAAATCCGCAACTGAACTAGATGGGGCCAATATCTGTACAAATACTGGAACCACAACCGAGTTGAACATTACCGATTATTTCCGTGCGAATGGAATGTCCTTCAATCTAGTTGCCTTTGAAAAGGCAGACGAGGTTGTTGCTGCATATGATGCCGGCCGTTGTGACGTTTATACAACTGACCGTTCAGGCCTTGCAGCTCAGCGTGGCAAGTTAACTCAGCCAGATAGCCACGTTGTGCTCCCTGAAATCATTTCAAAAGAGCCTCTTGGCCCAGTTGTCCGTCAGGGCGATGATCAGTGGTTCAATATCGTCCGTTGGTCGCTGAACGCAATGATCAATGCTGAGGAGCTCGGGCTTTCGTCTTCAAACGTGAACAATAAAAAGTTTGAGGCAAACCTTGCTCCATCTATTGCTCGTTTGATCGGTAAAGAAGGTAAGTTTGGTGAAGAATTAGGCCTTTCTAATGATTGGGCTTACAATATCATCCTGAAGGTTGGCAATTATGGTGAGAGCTATGAAAAGCATGTCGGCCTAAATACGCCTTTGAAATTGGCCAGAGGTGTTAACTCACTCTGGAGCCAAGGTGGAATTCTTTATGCAGCGCCAATCCGTTAAGGTTTAGCTCTGGTCTAAAATTAGCTGTCCAGCTCACTATTGTTTTAATAGTGAGCTGGGCAGCATTTGTTTTTTTATTGAAAAAGTAGTTTTTTTATTGCGACTTATTGAAACTAAGGACGGGATTTATGTTTGGCAGGGATAGATCGCTGACAAGCCTATTGAATGACACTTTCGTTAGGGGGGTTTTGTTCCAAGCCCTTATGGCAATCGGCCTTTTGTTGTCCGTCAACTGGTTTGCGGACAACACCTTGAACAACCTAGCTAATCAGGGGAAAACGCTCGGTTTTGACTTCTTAACGAGGACTGCAGGATTCCAAATCTCCTCAACACTAGGTACATGGATGCTCGACTACAAAGTCGGTAAATCAACCTACATAGATGTTTATTTAATTGGAATTGTTAATACGTTTATTGTTGCGTTTCTTGGCATACTTGCGGCCACAGTCATCGGCTTTACAGTTGGTATTATGCGCCTTTCAGACAATCTAGTTTTTAGATGGTTTGCTACCTTTTACGTTGAAATCGTTCGTAACGTGCCATTGCTTCTACAATTGTTTTTTTGGTATTTTGCGGTGCTGCGCGCACTTCCAAGTAAACGTGACAAACTTGAGTTAGTAGAGGGCGTTGCTGGGATAAACATCACGGGCCTTTATCTGCCTGCCCCAATTATCAGCGATGGATTTGTTTACAGCCTTGTGGCACTTGTTGCGGCTGTTTTTTTTACTCTTTTGGTACGACGGTATGCGCTGAAACTGCAGGCAGAAACAGGTCAGACGCTTCCCGTATTCTGGATAGGGCTCAGTATTATTATTGTTCTTCCTGTTCTGGTGCATTATTTCAACGGTGGCCCATTAGGGTGGAGCTTGCCTGAATTCAAAGATACCGGCTCAAAATTGCGGCAGGGCTATCAATCTGGGGCAGGAATGGTGCTGGTGCCAGAAATGTTGGCCGTGTGGTTGGCTTTATCACTTTACACCGCATCCTTCATTGCGGAAATTGTTCGTGCTGGTATCCTTGCGGTAAATCGCGGCCAGACTGAGGCTGCCTATGCCCTCGGTGTCCGCCCAAATATCACGTTGCGGCTCATTGTAATCCCTCAAGCAATGCGCGTGATAATTCCGCCCCTTACCTCGCAATATTTGAATTTAACAAAGAACTCTTCATTGGCAGTTGCTATCGCATACCCTGAGTTGGTTTCAGTCTTTGCTGGTACGGCATTAAATCAGGTTGGCAAAGAAGTAGAGATGATTTTCATGATGATGATGGTCTATTTGACCTTTTCGCTAGTGACTGCGGCGTTCATGAACTGGTTCAACAGCCGTGTAAAATTGGTGGAGCGCTAGAATGGTCAGGAAATTACCCGGGACAGCGACCAAAAAAATAAAAGCAAAAAAGCCCATCCCTTCTGCTGTTGATGCTCAGGCAGGATATGTTCGTAGTGAAGATGCGCCACTGTTGCCGCCACCCCCGTCTGAGGTTGGGGTAACTGGTTGGCTTTATAAGAATATCTTTGCCAGCATGTCTGATTTTAGTTCCATTTCTGCTGCTTTAAAATCAGCTTTTATTGCTGTTTTGACGTTGCTTATTCTGTATTTTCTCGCAACTCAAACAATAGGGCTGCTGGATTTTGCAATATTTTCTGCCGTCTGGTCTGACCCGGAGGGATTGAAGAGACAAGCCTGTTGGACTGTTGAACAAGGTGGCGCTCTCCCTGCTGGGTGGCATGCTGCCTGTTGGCCATTTATTCAGGCTAAAGCCAAATTTATTTTTTATGGTGCTTACCCAACTGATGACCTGTGGCGAGTTAACATGACTTATGCCATCGGCGTGTTCTTGCTTGCTTGGGTGCTGATTGAGCGATTGCCCTACCGCAAAATGGTTGGGGCGCTTTTGTTAACTGTTTATCCAGTAATGGCAATAGTTTTGCTAACTGGCGGTGCCTTCACCATTTCTACCGGCACTATCGGTGGCGCCACGATCTTGGGTCTTGCTTTGATTTCGATCGGGCGTCTTGGTAAGGCGGGTTACATTACTGGGGCATTGGGTGACCTGTCTTTGGTTGCCGGCGTATGTGGGTGGGTTGTAATCGCTTTTGCTGTTGTCTTGGCAATATTCTCAATTGACTTCGATCTTGAGGCAATTGACACGCGTGACTGGGGTGGTTTGCTGATTACGCTTGTTGTTGCCATAACTGGCATTGTGGCGTCACTACCCCTAGGTATTTTGTTAGCGCTTGGACGGCGTTCTGAAATGCCAGTAGCAAGGTTCTTGTCGACAGTTTTTATCGAGTTCTGGCGCGGTGTGCCATTGATTACGGTGCTTTTCATGGCGTCGGTGATGTTACCATTATTCATGCCCGAAGGTGTGAATTTTGACATGTTATTGAGGGCGCTAATTGGCGTAACCCTTTTTTCGGCAGCTTACATGGCAGAAGTCGTCAGAGGCGGACTGCAGGCTATTGATAAGGGGCAGTATGAAGGGGCTGATGCCGTTGGTTTGTCTTATTGGCAGTCGATGCGGTTGATCATTTTGCCTCAAGCTTTAACGCATGTAATTCCGGGCATTGTAAATACATTTATAGGCCTGTTTAAAGACACAGCCCTTGTCAGTATTGTTGGGATTTTTGATCTTCTTGGCGCAGCGCAATCAACCCTTGCAGACGCAGCATGGTCGACGCCAGTTCAAGGCCTTACAGGGTACCTTGTCGTGGCAACCATTTTCTTTATCTTCTGTTTCGGTATGTCGCGTTACTCGATGTATATGGAACAAAAACTCAACCGCAGTCATAAGATCTAGGTTTAGAGGGTTAAAAAGGAGTCAGACATGACACAGCCGCAAAATGCTGTCACGCAAGCCGATGATCATAATAAAGTTGTTTCAATGCGCAATGTGAATAAATGGTTTGGGCAGTTTCATGTTCTTCGTGATATCAACCTCAGCGTTGATAAAGGCGAGCGCATCGTTGTTTGTGGGCCATCAGGCTCGGGAAAATCAACCTTAATTCGTTGTTTGAACCGCCTTGAAAAGCATCAGGATGGCGATATTTCGGTTCATGGCATTGAACTGAATAATGATGTAAAGAATATTGATGAAATCCGCCGTGAGGTTGGCATGGTGTTTCAGCATTTTAATTTGTTTCCGCATCTGTCTATTCTGGAAAACTGCATGTTGGCGCCAATCTGGGTGCGCAAAACTCCGCGTGCTGAAGCCGAGGAAATTGCCATGCATTTCCTGACGCGGGTGAAAATTCCCGAGCAGGCCAGAAAATATCCAGGCCAGCTTTCAGGTGGCCAGCAACAGCGTGTGGCCATTGCCCGTGCTTTGTGCATGCAGCCGCAATTGATGCTCTTTGACGAGCCAACCTCGGCGCTTGATCCGGAAATGATCAAAGAGGTTCTGGATACGATGGTTGAGCTGGCCGATGATGGCATGACGATGATTTGCGTGACGCATGAAATGGGCTTTGCCCGCCGGGTGGCCAACCGTGTGATTTTCATGGATGAAGGCCAGATCGTCGAACAGAACGAGCCCGAAGCCTTTTTCAACAACCCACAATCTGACCGCACCAAGCTGTTTTTGAGCCAGATTCTCGGCCATTAAACCGGTTACAGATAGTTTGAGTCAAAAACCAGATCGGGCACGGCTTTGCTCTGGTTTTTTACATCTAGCCTGCTGACGACTTTAGAATGCTCTAAGTGATAACGCGGCGACGCCCCAATTGAGCAATGAATAATCCGGTCAGAATGACGGCCAGGGCTATCAGGAAATGACCCGGCAAGGCCTCATCAAGAACCAGCGCGCCAATGACCACCGCCCAGACTGGCACCTGATAATTGACCAACGATAAAAATGGCGGCCCCGCGCGCCGAACCAGAATGGTTAGCAAAATAGTGGCAATCGCTGTTGGAAATACTGCCAGATAGGCAAGGCTGGCAAAGGCAGTGCCAAAGGATGCATTTGGCACCCCTTCGATCAAAAGTGCGACAGGGATCAGGATAATGCCGCCAAGCGTCAATCCAGCTGCGGCAAAAGATAGCGCGCTGACCGGTGGGCAAAGCCGCGTGATGATGCTGCCAATAGCGTAACAGCTGCTGGCGGTGATACAGGCAAGCTGGGCGGTAAACATAAAAGGTGATGGCGCGGCGCTGGCCAAAATCTTATCGCCACCAATAAGCAGCACAACACCGGCAAAGCCAAACAGAAATCCAATGATTTTGATCCTACTCATCAGTTCGCCTGGAACCAGAAAATGACTCAGCGGCAAAACAAACAGCGGCACCACTGCCATGCTGATACCGGCAAAGCCAGAGGTGACAACCTGCTGACCCCATGATAGCAGGCAAAACGGGATGGCATTTGTGAATAGCGCCATGCCAAGGCAATGAAGCCAGACGCGCCGGTCGGTTGCTGTTTGAAACCGCGGCAAACCATCGCCATAGACAAGCGCGATCACAAGAAGGATTAGTGCCGCCGCTGATACGCGCCCCGCAGCAAGCGTTATGGGGCCAAATCCGGTAAGGGCAAGTTCAACACCAAGAAAGCTAGCCCCCCAGATAACGCCAAGCGTGATCAGGATTAGCCAGTTTATAATCATGCCAGAAGAAGGTGTGTTTGAAGTCATGAGTGCCAAGCTAGCGCTACCTAAAGTAAAAATCAAAGGGAATTACTGGGTTGAACCGGCGTGGTGAATGCCTGAGCAGTCGGGTCTTGATTATTCATGTAATCGGCTGCGAAAACCCCTTGCCAAAATCAGCCATAACGCCGCCGCTGAGGCGCGTCAAAGGTTGACAGTCTGGAGAGATTGACAGTCTGGCGCCATCACTGGCAATGTTAACTAGTCGAATGATCAAAGCTGTTTGTTGGTTTTCAAGCGGCTGGCAAAAGGGAAAATGGCACTCACCGCCAGATGATTTTTATGAAAATAAGGGTGAAAAAATGCGGCGTGTGATTATTGCCATTACGGGTGCATCCGGGGTTATTTACGGAATTCGGGCGTTGGAATTACTGCGCGCGGTTGATGATGTTGAAACCCATGCCATCATTACCCCATCGGCATTTCGCACCGCGCTTACCGAAGTCGATTACGAGCCTGATCAGATCAAGGCACTTGCCGATCATCTTTATAATCACAAGGATATTGGCGCGGCCATTTCATCAGGATCGTTTCATACCAATGGCATGCTTGTTGCGCCCTGTTCGATTAAAACGCTAAGCGCCATTGCCAATTGTTTTAATGAAGAGCTGACCGCGCGGGCAGCCGATGTTTGCCTTAAAGAGCGCCGCCGGGTTGTTCTGATGCTTCGCGAAACGCCGTTTCATTCAGGCCATATCAGATTGATGGATCAAGCCACCCAAAGCGGCGCCATCATCATGCCACCGGTTCCCGGATTTTATGCCCGGCCGCAAACATTGGATGATGTGGTGAATCAAAGCGTTGGGCGCGCGCTTGATCTTCTTGATATCCAATTGCCAACGGTCAAACGCTGGACCGGATCAGGCGTTGACTAAGGCTGAACGATTTCGGCTTTGTGATTTTTGATCTGGCATGCCGCTGTGGCAATAACGCAAATATGATCATGCTGAATCTGGGTAATCTTGGCCTTGCTGCTGGTCGCCGCGACGCGGGTTATGATGTCAATGATCGCTGGTAATATTGGCAAGTCATCACGCCGATCAATGGCGGCAAGCTGACTGACCCATGCCTGCATCATTTCAAGCTGGATTTTTTCGGCGGCCAACTCGGCTGCTTTGACCTTGCCCCGAAGATCTTCAGTCACCGCATTTGGTGCTGGGCTTGGGCCGGTTTTCAATTGGGTGCGAATGCGGCGAAGCGATTGCACAATATCGCTTTGCCACGGGCTGGCAAGATTGTGAAGCTGCGTCAAACCTTCATCTGATACCGCTTTGCCTTGAAGGCAGGCAAAAACCGCGCATAGCATCAAGGGAACATCAATCTGGCAGTGCTCTTGAAGGTCAAGACAAGCAGGGGCAACAGCATCACGCTGGTAGATTGTCACTGCAAATGACCAAAGTTTGTTTTCTGTCATCACTTGCCTATTTGGTTTTGCCATTGCGTCGAATATTGTTTGGCATGCTAGCGATACAGCGTGATGATTGCCCAGACAAGATATAGGGCGGCTAGCACGCTAATGATGATTTGGATTTTGCTAATGCGAACATCATCGCCAAGCCAGCTTTTTTTACCGCGCTTATCAATTTGTTGTGGTGCTGGTGGCGGTGCGCCAGTTATGCGTGTTTTCAGCCGCATGAAAAGCGCATAAAGTGAAACGCCAAGAATGGCGAAAATAATCAGCTTGCCAAACATTGGCACCATCCTCAATTTAATCTGCGGCAGACGTCATGCCACGCATCGGGCGACAACGCCACCCCGTCTTTCTGATTTTATAGCATGGGCGAACGGCAATCTCTATCATGATATTGGGGCAGCGGCCATCAGGCGATAAAGCCGCTTTTAAAGGTGCGCCAAAACATCGCGGCTAACCCCTCTTCACATTTGGCAATTTCGCGCCTATCAAATCGGCACCGAGCTGGTACCAGCCAGACTCATTTTAAAACATTCAACAATAACTGGTTTTTGGGAGCATTGATGTTCGTCGAAAGGGCTAGTCCTTTTCGCGGAATTGTCATTTGCGCGTCAAAGGCCTTTGGAGAAAGTCATGTCAGTAACCACTGTCTATCAAACAACCTGCCGTTTTTGTGAATCAATCGAAGCCGGTATCATGCCTAGCTTTGCCTTTATTGCCGATTTTTTTGCTGTTGCACATGTTGCAACCAAAGCCTCGAATGTTGCCATGGCAGGCGATTATGAAGAAGCAAAGCGGATTATTGAAACCCTGTAAATTGATTGCTGATTTGCAAGGATAAGACCAAGCATCATTTTACATGATTGCGGCAATCTTGATCGGGGCGTAACGCGCTTTTGAAAAACCCGTACCCGCCAGATTTGACTGGTGCGGTTTTTTATGTTGAACCATCTTTAAAAAACCCAATTTTGAAAATCACTCGCTATGATATCTGGCTAAGTTTACCGATCAGTTTGTGAAAAGGGAAAAATGATGGATATCAATGTCACGTCAGATGATCTTGCGCTTTTGACCAAGTGGGATACCCCCACCATTTGCAACGCGCTTGAAGAAATCATTCCCAAGCGGCGCGGATATGGTTTTACCACCACGCATCTTTTCAGTCTTGATCCGGCACTGCCGCCAATTTGTGGGTTTGCCCGCACGGCAACCATTCGTGCCGCCGCGCCATCGCCCGAAACCAGCGAACAGATGGTGGCAAAACGCGCTGCCTATTATGAATATGTTGCGGCCGCGCCAGCACCGACCATTGTTGTTATTCAAGATATTGATCCCCAGCCCGGGGTTGGTGCCTTTTGGGGGGAGGTGCAAACTAATATCCATAAGGGGCTTGGTGTTTTGGGGGCTGTTACCAACGGGTCATTTCGTGATGTGCCGGATAGCGCCCGCGGGTTTAATCTGATTGGTGGCAAGGTTGGGCCAAGCCATGCGTTTGTGCATCTTGTCGATATTGATTGTCAGGTTACGGTTTTTGGGCTAACCGCCAAGACAAATGATATCATCCATGCTGACCAGCATGGCGCTGTCCTTATCCCGCCTGCTGCGGTC
>Ga0233444_10006189_pt1 | contig 10754 bp, 8 predicted proteins | sample SI_124_October20_6_FD_182792 | JGI IMG/M metagenome (GOLD analysis project Ga0233444, IMG submission 182792) | Seawater microbial communities from Saanich Inlet, British Columbia, Canada - SI_124_October2016_10_MG | ecosystem: Environmental > Aquatic > Marine > Inlet | place: Canada: British...
AAAATTCATAATATAAATCATCAGCTAGACCTGGTAGCCAATTAACATGCATAAGTGCTAGTTCTTTACCTTCTAAAAAGCCTAACCCTGCAGGATTCCAGTAACTAGCGTACGCATCATTTGCAACTGCTGTTTGAGCTTCTCCCATACCACCCGCTCTTGCACCAGGTGCAATCAATAAAAAAATTGCGCCAGCTTCACTTTGTGCTAGGGCAGGACTATTTAGTGCAATCATGACTGAAAGCACAATACCTAAACGTTTCATCAAAACTCTCCTAATTCTTCTTTTTAAATTTTAAAACTCGCTCTCTAGTAAGCTGATATCGTTATAGGTATATCTTTGTCCTCTTAATTATAAATTTAATCTATGCACTGAAACTTACGAACATCAAGCACATAATGATCTTGTAAATTAACTTCATCTAGAAAAAAGATAAAGTTAAAAAAGGTACATATGTGATGAGCATTACAACAATAAATTTAACAGCAAAGAATGGTAGTGTAGACCTATATATAGTTGGCATATCTTCTTTAAACCTATAAGCGGCTAAGAAAAGATTCATTCCAACAGGCGGAGTTAAAAATCCTAGTTCTAGGTTTGCAATTATAATTATTGCTAAATGAACTGGGTCAACTCCAAAATGTAAGCCTAATGGTGCAACGAGGGGAACAATAACAATAATAGCAGAAAATATGTCCATCATGCAGCCGACAAATAGAAGAAAAATATTTAAGAGAAGTAAAAAAAGAAACTTTGATTGTATTAATTCAACAGCCTTCTCAAGAAGCATAATAGGGATTTGAGCATCGATTAGATAACTTGTCAGCCCCATAGCTACTCCTAGAATAATCAATACTCCGCCTATTAAGCTTGAACATTCTTTAATAATTTTTGGAATGTCGCTTAGCTTTAAATCCTTTAGAACAATAATTTCAATGAATAGTATATATAATACTGTTATAGAAGCAGTTTCGACTAATGTGGAGTAACCTCCAAATATTCCAAATAGAATTAATAAAGGAAGAATTAATTCTTCTTTTGTCTGCCAACAAATAGCTAAGGATCTCTTTAAATTAAACTCTCGCCTTACAATCTTTTGACTCTTACCTTGATAAATAGCCCAAGATGAGATTAAAAAGATCAATAAAAGTCCAGGAATAAGTCCGGCTAAGAATATACTTTTAATCGAAATCCCTGCTGTAACACCATAGATAATTACAGGAAGACTGGGTGGAAATAAGAGCCCAATTGCGCCTGAAACAGTAATTAATCCGATTGAAAAAGACTTACTATATCCTTCCTTTATTAGTAATGGAACTAATAAACCCCCAAGAGCTAAAATTGTTACGCCTGAGCCTCCTGTTAATGCACTAAAAAATCCACATAGAAACACAATTACGACAGGTGTACCTCCAGGAATCCAACCAAAAACCTCTCTAAAGACCTTAACTAATCTTTCAGATGTATTGCTTTCTGCAAGCAGATATCCTGCAAATGTAAATAACGGAATCGTCGGTAATGTTGGAGAAACAACAATTCTATACGCTTCAGCTGGAATTGCAGCAATTGGCGTGAAATCATACCAAAAAAATAAAACTGCAAATCCACCTAAACCTATGAATATAGGTGCGCCATTAATTAATGCTATTAGTATAATTAATGTACCTAATACTCTTATCGGGAAATTCTCTGCTATTATTTCTGTGAAAAAGCTATTTGAAAATACCAAGAAAAGAATAAAAAATAAAAATTTATATGAAAGTTGCTTGTAACTTTTAATGAAAATTAAAATTGCCATAATAGAGAAACCCAAAGGCATTATTAATTGAGCAAACCAACGAGGAATCATTGGAGCAACATTAATAGAATCAATTATTTCAATTTTCAATAATTCAATACTTCCAAAAGCTAGAGATACTAAGACTAAAAAAGTTGTAACCTTTCCTATGAATTCACCGATACTAGAAGTATTCGACTTCCCAAAAAGTGGTGTTCTAGTAAGCGCTAAAAGACTATTTTCTCTTGCTGCTAAAATTGCACCTAAGAAAGCTATCCATAGCGTAAAATGCTGGACTAATACTTGAGATGCCGGGATATTAGAGATATTTAATAGCCGGGTAATGGTCTCTATAAATGGAAGCAATACCATTCCTGATAGTATGAGAATAGTTAAAAGTATCTCAAACCTTAGATAGAAACTAGATAAAAGCTTAAAGGCTTTAGTGGTCAAGTTAGATTACTTCTTTCGAGTTAATTCAATAACAGTATCATAAACATTTTCAGGAATGATAGAACCTCGTAAAAGAGGTTTTATCTTTTCAACTTCTTTAAACCACATATCTTTTTGATCTTCGTTTATCTCATTAATTTTAAGACCATATTGCTTCATTGCTGAAATAGCTTTGGATTCAGAATCTAAATTTAAGTCACCATATTTTTCTTGAATAGATTCGACAGATTGCATTAATTCATAATGATATTTTTCTGGAATTCTATTCCAAGTATCTAAATCAATTACTATTCCAGCCATCAGGACTCCCCACTTCAAATTCAGCATTTGATTAGCAATACCAAATGATTGTTGCGCTAATGCATATATTGGCATAGTAGGTAAAGTATTTATTAATCCGGTCTGTAAACTAGAAATTATATCTGTTGAGGCAAGAGCAACTGGATTAAAGCCCGCTTTTTTCCAAGCCTGTTCCCATTTAAAATCACCAGCCCAAGTAAAAAATTTCATATTTTTTAAATCTTTGGGCTCTCTAATAGCCTGAGTTGAAAACCAATAAACCCATCCAACTTCATTAAGATTAAGCATCTTAAAACCTTTTTCCTTTAGACCTTTATCAAAAGAAGGTTTTAATACTTTCGTTACTTTTTGAACGTCCTCTGAAGTTTGATAAACCAGAGGAACAAAGTAGCCACCAAATTCAGGTGTAATTTCAGATAACCCTTCAGCTGTAATTGCAGCAGCATGAATTTGACCAATACGCATTTTACGGACCATGTCTCTTTCATCACCAATAATACCACCTGGATAAATTTTAAGTTGAACTTTGCCTCTTGTAATCGACTTCCACTCTTGTCCAAGTTCGACTAGCATTCCATGCCAATCAGTACCCTTAGGAGCGAGGGTTGCCATTTTTACAATAACTTTACGACCAAAGGTCAGTGAAGATAAAAACAGAAAGGTTAATATGTATATTTTCATTTTTTCATCTCATTATTTTATGGTTTAAACATAAAAAGTAATTAATCTATAAAATATTCATTTATATCTGAAATCAACCATTTTGCTCTATTTTGAGCAATTAAATTTGATAAAAAGAAAGTATTATTTTTAGATACTTTCACAGTTAGTGCAAAGTTTAGTTTTTTTTCAAATAGATTTCTTTCTTGTGCTGGTTTATGTACAAGTTCTGCATAACTCACATAGAGGCTAGCATCCTTATTATCGGAAAGTTCAAGTGCTTTGTTAAAATAATGGCTAATTGAATCTTTTTTAGAAGCCTCATTTAAATCAGGTCTTATTGCACAGTAACTCATCATTGCACTATATAATGCTCCGCTACCCCACTTAGGATCGATCTTAAAACATGCAGTTAGAAGTTTTTCAATGATTGGTAGATTTATGAGCTCAAATGGGTCTGCCCTGCTTGAAGAAAGCGCTCCAGAGTACGAGGCCATTAACCAATATAAATCTTCAATATCTTCTTCTTCAAAGTTTAATTCTTTATTATTTATTAATAGTTCCTCAAAGTTCTCATATTTTAGAGATAGGATACCAATGCCTAAAATTCTTGCAGCTACAAAATTATCATATGCTTTCTTATAATTCTCTATTCCTTTAGAGTAATTTTTAATAATTGCCCTGTCACTACTTTCCATTAAGACGCCAAAGCCATATTGATTATATAACTTTAATAAATCCTTTCTTTCTTCCAAAGAAAGAAATGGTTTTTTTTGAAGATTAGAAATTTTAGTATCAACGAATAACTCTACTAAGCTTTCTTGTTTTAACATGACTCGCGTTGGAGAACAGCTAATTAGAAGTATTTGAACCACAAGTGTAAGGCAGTAAATTGGTTTTATCACTGGCTTATGATAACGTGATTAATGGTGATATATTTTAAATTCTGAACATAAAGAACCAACCTCTTTTTTGATTCCATCAGCTATCATATCATTTTCTGGGTTTTCAATAATTTCATTAATCCAGTCAACTATTTGAATCATTTCTTCTTTGCCCATACCTCTAGTAGTGATTGCTGGAGTACCGATCCTAATACCACTAGTAATAAAAGGACTTCTAGTGTCAAAAGGAACCATATTCTTATTTAATGTAATACCTGCCTTTCCTAATGCTATTTCAGCTTGTTTACCATTAATATTTTTATTTGATAGATCTATGAGCATAACGTGAGTATCTGTTCCTCCCGAAACAAGACTATATTCTCTTTTTATAAACTCATCTGCCATAATTTTAGCATTTTCAACTATTTTTTGTGTATAGTTTCTGAAGTCAGGTTTCAAAGCCTCTCCAAAAGCTATAGCTTTTGCTGCAATAACATGCATAAGAGGACCACCTTGAATTCCTGGCATTACAGTGGTATCAATTAATTCAGAGACTTGTTTTACCCTTCCTGACTTTGGTGCAACTTTCTTCCACGGATTTTCAAAATCTTTGCCCATCATGATAATACCACCCCTGGGACCTCTAAGTGTTTTATGAGTAGTACTTGTCACTATATCACAATAAGGAATGGGTGAAGGGTGTACACCTCCAGCTATTAGACCACTTGGATGAGCGACATCAGCCATTAAGAATGCTCCTACCTTATCAGCTATTTCTCTAAATTTTTCAAACTCAACAAAGCGAGGATACGCACTTCCACCACATATAATAAGTTTTGGTTTATTTTTTTTAGCTAATTGTACGACTTCATTAAAATCTACTCTACCTGTTTTTTTATCAACATGATACGAGATAAAATTATATAATTGACCTGAAAAATTGACATGGCTTCCATGAGTCAGGTGCCCTCCATGTGCTAAATCTAACCCAAGCACTGTATCACCGGGGTTTAAAAATGTCATAAATACAGCCATATTTGCCTGGGAACCAGAATGTGGCTGGACATTTACATACTCTGCTTTAAAAAGTTTTTTTAATCTATCTCTAGCTATATTCTCAGCCTGATCTACGATCTCACATCCACCATAATACCTTTTTCCAGGATAACCTTCAGCATATTTATTGGTCATGACACCACCTGTCATTTCCATTACTGCTTGACTCGTAAAGTTTTCAGACGCAATTAGTTCAATAGTTGATTCTTCACGATCCAATTCTTTTTCTAGAATATTAAATAATTCAGGATCTGTTTTTTTGATGTAAGACATTAGACTACTTCCAATTAATTTCAGCTTTCAGGGATTCATTTATCCAATCATAATTAGCCGAAGTAGTCGATATGCTTCTGCTTCTTTTCACTTTATCCGCAGCCATAAACCACTGAGCTTTTCCATAAAGAATATCCTTAGCATTTTCATTTAGCCACTCTTTTTTCGAAAAGCCCTTAAAATCCTTTTTTTCTGCTTTTAAAAAATAATCATAAGCTAGCTTTGCGACAATTCTATCATCAACTGTAAATGGGTTTTGTCTAAAATTTTCCCAACCAAAATAATAGACCTTTCCTTTTTGACCATAACCATCTCCCGTAGAATTTTCTAGACTAGATGCTTTATCAGCCCATTTAAGCGCCAAACGATAATCCCCATCATCTAGATATATATCTGAAATATTTATTGCAACTCTACTATCTCTTGGATCGATCTTGAATAATTCTTCATATGCAGATGCTGCATTTTTTAAATCATCTATAGACTTGTTAGCATCACCTAATTTACGATAGGCTAGTTTACTACTTGGATCTTGGTTAATCACTTCTTTTAGAATAGGTAATGCATCAACTTGTCGATCAACCTGGATTAACCTTTCAGCATAATCCAATCCATAGCTTAAGTTTTCTGGATTATCTTCATATCTTTTTCTATATACATCTAGCGGGTCTCTTCCACTGCTTTCAAAAGCCATTGCAAGTTCACTTTGAGCAATTTCATTATCTCCATCGATTTTCAGTATTTTTTCAAGTATAAATATTTGATCATCAAACCTATCATTATCCTTGTATAATTTGGACAAATCATTCATAATGGATATTTCTTGGGGTGCCATTTCAATTAAGCGCTCATACTCAATAATTTCTTGATCCAGTTTACCTTGTTTCTTAAATGAATATGCCAATCTTTTTCTCAACTCAACATTATTTGGCAACTTTTGAAGTCCATCAAGTAATACATATTCCGAGCTATCAAATCTGCCCATTTGTTCGTATGCAATAGCATAATATTGATATATTTCTTGAGGAGGGGCATAAACAGGGTTCCATTCATCACAATTTAATGAAGTTATTTCTTTATAAATTTTCGCGGTCTGCTTCCAATCTCGATTTCTGTAGTACTCAGCAGCACTGCTCATTAACCTAGGACATCGAACTTTTCTTAATGAGTCTATTTTGGCTTTATCAGAGGCAGTTTGTGTTGTATCATTTGCAGGTGGAACGCACATATACATCATTGTTAAACCAAAAATAGAGGGTATGATCTTTTTTAAATTCATTTTATTTCTGTCTCCTTTTCACAAACCAGAGGTCAGCTAAACTTGTACTTAACTGAAATTGCTGGAAGTATTCTATTTTTTTAAGCATTTTATAATCTCTTAAACCATAATAATAGTTAAAGTCAATTTGATTACCCAGTTTTTTAAATCGAAAGCCTAATCCTGCTGAAACTCCGATTTCGGTTATTATATCTTTTGTCTTTTTTTCTAAAATACTTTTCTTGTTTTGAAAACTAAGTCTCGTTATAAATTTATCAACGATATTTAAACTAAGTTTATCTGAAAATCTTGTATATAGTATTTTTTGGGTGCTTAATGAAGAAATGGTCTTATTCAATGGAATTTGGATATTAGTATTTTCACTGTAAGAGTCAGAATAAGAACCTATCTCAACAGATAAAGCAGATCGATTATTAAGACTGGTCTCAAATGCTAAATGATAGCTTGAGGGACTGTGGACATTCGCCAATCTTTCTTCATCTTTATAAGTAAGATTATCAGGATCTGGGAAGTCATATAATGGTGAAAAATAATCATGATATTCGTTGTTATTTACGTCATCAAAAAGAGGTTTTCTTTTATTCGCAATGTTAAGGGGGTTTACTGTCCTAAGATAACTTGCGAAAATTATATTTTTCTCATTTATTTTAAAACTCAAGAAAGCCTCATTCAGTAGACCTGTATATCTTTGTCTACTTTTTTGTATTACTGCAGAGCTTGAACTAATTTGAATTGACTCACTATTTCTACTTGATCCAAATAAAAAATTTAACGTGTTTCCAAATGTGAATTTTGAATTTAGAACTCTTGAACCACCTACTTTGAAGGAAACTACCCCACCTACACGTTTTATTTTTTTAGTTGATTCTAGTGTGTCGTCAAATGCTACAAATGTAATTGTACTGTCTGATAGAACGTTAATTCTTTGATCACTATATGGTGCTAGAGATATTCCTAATGATGATTTAGATTTTAGAGGAAGAATCCATGAAATATTTGAAAGGCTAGAGTACCCGTTTAGGGTTGAGGGCCCTTTCAATAGGGTTTCATCAAATGAATACGAAACAGATAAATATGTATAATTCAAGTTCTGCCATGTAGAAGGGTTAGAGATTGAAACATTTTCCATGAATGCAGATGACAACTTTGACAAACCATTTGAGCCACTAATTGAACCTTGATTTTCAAACAGACTACCTATCCCATAACCATTCATCATTCCTTGAGCTGAAATAAAACTACAAAAACTAATTATTATTAATAGACTTTTAAGGCTTGACATAAACTATTTTTATAACTGGTTTATTGTTTAATTCTGTTAGATCAAACCAAGAAGATTTAAATGGATCATTATTTGAATCAGCAACGATTTTGAACTCCACACTATTGACATTTTCAAGCAAGAAATTCTGTAAATATTTTTTAATAGAAATAATATATTTATCATTAGTTGTATAGTTAAAATCTCTATAAGGAGCGCCATAGGAAATATAAGGGTCCTCGAGATAAATGACAGAAGAATCTACGTACTGAGAACTTGATTCAATTGGATCTATGATTATTTTATAATTGCTATCACTAATTGAACTATCAATAGGAATAAAGAGGTTAGCCGATTTAATTACAGAACCTATTGAAAATGAATCTATTGGAATAGGAACAAACATTTTAGCCCTAAGCCCTAGTCCGTTACTTAAACCTATTTTATCTGAGGGAACCGTATTCTGGTCTGGTTTTAAAATAGAAAGATCGCTTGCGGAGTAGATTGTTCTAAACGTAGTATCATAAACAGTTGTATCTGCCGATGAAGTTTCAAACCTATAATAAATGATTACTTTTGGATCCGTTGTTTGATACCCAGCCTCTTCACTAAGCAACTCAATAAAGTTAGAATCATTTTCTAAAAACTGAAGACTAAACGTTCTAACAAGATTTGTATCTAAAGTGTCATATAACGCTTCTTTTAAGGTATCAATAGACCATACTAAAGTTGTACTAATAAAGTTACTTGAATCATTTAAATCCATTTTAATTCTTGGAGTACCCAAGCTTAACCAGTTGGAAAATGATAAATTTTCAAAATCTAAGTAAGTACTATTATTTTCACTAAAATGTGAATCAGGGGAAAAGTATAAATTCGGTACACTTTCATAGGAAAGAGTACTGTCAGTCGAACTTATCTCTAGCCTAATGCTATCTACGGTTACATTAGTATCTCTTAAAATAGCCCAATAATTAACAGGATTTGGAGTTTCCATACTGATAAAGATAGCGGACGACTCTATGTTGTTTTTCTTTCCCAAGTATAGGTTACTATTAGAACCATTGTTGGGATAGACTAAATAATTTTGGAAGCTAAAATTAGTAATGGATAATGTATCTAAACTCAAGCTAGAATGGTCAAGATTTGAATTTATAGGATCATCAGAGCAACTTAAAGAAACAAGTAAAATAGATAATGAGCTAAAAAGCCAATTAGTGCAGGATACCTTCATAATGATTAAACGTAGTTTTATTAAGAAAGTTTCTTTAAAACTTCTTCAATTTCATTACCCAACTCTAAATAATTAGGTATCTCATCATCTGAATATGTTAATACAGTAATTTTCTTCTTATTTTCTTTCAAACCTTTTTGTTTTAAAAGTTCTTTCGAGATGTTTTTAGAAGGTTTATCCATAATGATTATTGCAGTAGCATCATAAGAGGCCAAATCATACAGATCAATATCATCTCCCTTCAAAGATTTATGAACAGGAACACCAGCTTTTTCTAAATCCAATCTTGAAACTTTACAATATTCATCTATCTCATGAATTATCATTACAGTTTGAATATTTTTATAAAAATCACTTATACCATCAAAATGTTTTTTATACATTCCTGGAACCATAGCACTTTGCCAACCATTACAGATGAAAATATCAGGAGACCAGAATAAATGAGGAAGAGTACTGAGCACCGCTTTAGCAAAAAAGCCGTATCTTTCTCCATTATCAGCTAAAACTCTTCCATTTTTAGATTTGTAAATTAGGTTTGTAAGAGGCTTAAACCATTCATCATCTTCGAGAAAATAGACCTGCACTCTTGTCTTTGGTATAAATGCACTCTTGGCGCTTGCAACACGATCTTCACCATTAAATGTAAACGGTATTTCCCTTAACCGAATCACTTCTCTTAAAATATATTTCCGCTCACTTACATATCCATATTTAGGAATAACAGTTCTTATATCATGGCCTTTTTCTTGTAATGCTAGAGGTATTTTTGTTGAAAAATCAGCTAAAGATGTAACGTCCGCAAAGGGCACAATTTCGGTGGTTAGAAAATAGAGTTTTTTTGACATTTGAATCCGTTGGTGAATTAGTTAAGTGATAATTGCTTTAATGCTTCTTTAGCTTTGGGGAAATATTCACTTCCTGGAAAATAATCGACTAACCTCTGAAACTCTTCCTTTGCCTTAGTCACATTTCCAATACTTTGATAAGATAGGCCAATCTTTAACTGAGCATCATCATCTTTATCTGTACCTGCATATGTAAAAACCTTTTCAAACTCAATAATTGCTCTCTTAAAATCTTTTTGAGAATAAAAGCATTCAGCTAACCAATATTGACTATTATCCGCTAAATCATTAGTTGCGTCTGAAGAGACAAGCTGTTCAAAACCAGTAATAGATTCTGAAAATTCTTGATTCTGAAAATGAGATAAACTTTTCATGTAGGTATTCTTATATTCCGCTGAATTGAATCTTGGCTCAGATGATATTGGACTTCCAGAACGGAGTTTGGCCATTTCATTGTAACTATTTGTCAAAGTGACTATTTTATTATCAACTAATACAAGTTTATTAAAAATTTCTAAGCTGGTACTATCCATGTAATTTGATTTTGTTTCTAGTTTTGTTATTTTATTACTGAGTGTATTTATGCGTTTCAGTAAGACTAGCGTAATTGAATCCTGCTGTGATTTACTTTTTACCGCTTGCTTAAATGCGCTCATTAGTTCAGGCAGAAGGATTTGATTGTCTAGTTCAAGTGAATCAACCATCACCCTAACACGATCAATTTTAGC
>Ga0233444_10006196_pt1 | contig 10747 bp, 8 predicted proteins | sample SI_124_October20_6_FD_182792 | JGI IMG/M metagenome (GOLD analysis project Ga0233444, IMG submission 182792) | Seawater microbial communities from Saanich Inlet, British Columbia, Canada - SI_124_October2016_10_MG | ecosystem: Environmental > Aquatic > Marine > Inlet | place: Canada: British...
TCGATGAAATAATTATTAAGTAATATGATCTTAGAAATTTGTGCCAACTCCTATCAATCTGCCGTTAATGCTGAAATTGCTGGTGCTCATAGAATAGAATTGTGTTCTGAAATCTCTGTTGGTGGAACTACTCCATCTTATGGGTTACTTAAAAAAGTGATGCATAGTTTAAGTATTCCTGTTCAGGTGTTAATACGTCCAAGAAGTGGAGACTTTCATTACTCTGATGAAGAATTTGACATCATGAAAGAAAACATTCTACAATGCAAAGAACTCGGTTGCGCTGGAATAGTTACTGGAGTACTGCATAAAGACAACACCATAGATATCAAAAGAACTTCAGAATTAATTGAACTGTCTAAACCCATGTCTTTTACGTTTCATAGAGCTTTTGATGTGGTATCAAAACCAAAAGAAGCATTACTACAATTACTAAATTTAGGGGTAGATCGTCTATTAACTTCTGGACAACAAGAAAAAGCTAAAAACGGAATAGACTTATTATTAGAACTTCAAAAGATAGCAGAAAACAAACTCACTATACTTCCCGGTAGTGGCATAAACTCAGAGAATTGTATTCACTTTAAAAATAGTGGTTTTAGCGAAATTCATAGCTCTGCATCTAAGATCATTTCTAGTAAAACCCATCCTTATTTTGGAAATACACCGCAAACAATTTCTGATATAGATACTATCAAAAATATTTTAAATATAATAGCATAAATTATTTTTTTGAAGAAAATGTAGCTTCTAAAAAACCCAACCCATACCCCAAAAACTGCGTTAATGAAGTAATGACACTTAATAAGCTAACTATTGGATTATTTTTATTACGAAAAGAAGCATCTAGAGCAATCAAAGAAAAGTACAAGCCATATACTAGTATGGGACTATAAATTCCAAAAATTAAAAGTAAAATTGACAAGTCTAAACCGAGTATAAAAACACTTGGAAACCAATACGTGAGTTTAGCAGTTGTTGGATACATTTTATTAAGTTTAGGTCTTGCAGCACCAAATGCATAGGTTTGTTGGAAGAAACTTGAGATAGAATTCCTACGCTTATGATATACAAAAGCTGTTTCTATTAACTGAGTTTCTAAACCATGATTCCATAAACGAAATGTAAGATCTATGTCTTCTCCTGCTCGCAGGTCTGAAAATCCGTTAGTGATCTCAAATGCTTTTTTTGAAACCCCCATATTAAAACTACGTGGTTGAAATTTCCCAACACTAGTCTTCTTCCCTCTAATACCACCAGTAGTTAAAAAAGAAGTCATAGAATAATTGATGGCTTTTTGTAGCACAGAAAAATTAGTATGCGCTGCATCTGGGCCACCAAAAGCATCTGTATATTTATGCTCTAATTGCTTAGCAACTGTTGCTAGATAGTGTTTTGGTAAAATTACATCAGAATCTAAAATAATAAAGTAATTTCCTATTGCTTCTTGCATACCAAGATTTCTACTTGGTCCAGGTCCTGTGTTTTCTTTCTCTAAATAGTGAATAGATAACTCAGATTTGTATTTTTCTACAATTAAATCGCTTTTTACAGAAGATCCGTCTTCAATAATATAGACATCAAAAACCTCATCATATTCTTGAATAAGAATACTGGCCAATAATTCGTCTACTTCTTCCGGACGATTATACACAGGGATGATTATGGAAAAAACTGGTTTCACTGGTTTAGCTATATCACAGAAAAATTAATTTCTTGCTCATTAATTTTAAATAAAACTGAATTGTACTTTGTTGTTTTAAATACTTCAGCCTCTTCTTCACTTATATTATAATCTACTTTAGTACTATACCTATTGGCGTCACTAGAATAATCTGATTCTATTCTGTCTTCATCAGAGTCAAATTTTAGAGAAGCGCCTTCAGTAGAAAAAGTAAGCTTACTTCCTTTTTTAGTTTTTACATTGGTAGCACTCACCAAAATGGTTTCTAGCATTAAGAAGCCCCCTAGCTCATTGATAGAAAGGTACAAATCTCCATAGTCTGATGTTGCATATCTAGCAATTCCTAAACTTTTAATATTTTCTTCTATGTGAAGATCTACTTCATTTCTATCTAGAAGATGAAAACTACTTGAGGATGAAAACACCTTGTCTATTTTCTTAAAAAAACCCATCTATTCAGCTTTTATTACAAGCGTAAAAATAGCATAAAAAAACGCAAACCTTTCGGTTTGCGTTTATAATAAGATATTTTAGAAAAGTTATTCTTTTATAATCTTGTAAGATCCTATTTTTCCTTCAGCACTCACTTTTACAACATACATCCCTGGTCTTAGTTTAGACAAGTTAATAGATGAGTTATTTGTATTTGGTGCTCCAGAAAACACTTTTTGACCCAATAAATTAAATACTGTTATGGCCTCTACATTATTTTGAGATCTAAAGTTTAGTGCTTCTTTTACAATTGTTGGATACAAGGTAAACCCTTCTAGAGTATTCGTTGCTGTACCTAATGTTTGAGAAGTGATTTGGAAATTGTCAATGAATAAATCATTGTCTATACCTGAATCACTAGATCCGGAATTTGCATAAAAAGCAAATTGAACTTCAGCACCATAACCACTCAAAGTAAATTCTGTAGCTGATTGCCCTTCATTACTTATTTCTGTACTTGCATCCCATCTAGAGAGCTCTTGCCATGAAGAACCTCCGTCTTGAGTAACTAATAAAGCTAAATAATCATCTGAACCTAATGTGGCTGAAGTTGTATCATCCCACTCAGTTAATGCTATATCATAATTTAGGTAATAAGTACCTCCTGAAAGATTAAATAGTGGAGAAATTAAATATTCCTCGATAGATGATCCATAAATATTAATTCTTGCTGATTGACCATTTACGTGAGAGGCGTCATTTATAAAATCATCACCAGCAAAACTTCCTGATGAACCTGTAGGAGTTCCATAAGCACCAGAGGCTTCCGTCCAAGTATCCGGAAGGAACGAGAATGAATCAAATGTTTCGTTATAATTAGGGACAATAGGTGCTGGAGGTGTATATTCTTCTAGACAAAATGCTACATCAGAAACAGATGTTCCAAAATCATAAATTTGAATAATCAAATCATCTCCAATATCCCATCCTGATAGAGTGGTATTATCTGTTGCAAAAGTTTCTGCACAGGCAATTTCATTACCAGCTGTATCTCTAATTATAATTCCTGGGTTTCCAGGAGAACTATCGTTCCATAGCAATCCTTCTGTTGTAGCTGTCCAAGTAAAAAACTGATCTAAACCAGTGTCTGTTGTATTACAAGTACCATCCATTCCACTATCAGTAGTTCCATCGGTAGAAAAATTTAGTGTAAATTGTGCTGCATTACATCCAGTTCCTTGTGGATTTGGAGTAATAGGGATTGCTCCAGACATCGTATCATTAACTGGTGGCATTGTCCAAGAAATTGAGATCCAAGCACTATCGTCACTAGTTCCAGCACAATTTGCTTGAACATAAATATCATAAGAACCTGATAATCCACCAAGAGTGATTGTATTATTTGGTCCTGTAATAGTAATAATTCCATCTCCTTGGGTAAAACCTGTAGGTCCGTATTCATAAGTCCATTCAGTTTCTGAAGCTCCAGCTGTCCAGGATACTTGAACTTCTGTAGTAGAGTTAAATGTAACTTCAAGGTTAGTTGGTGTCGGACATGATTGTGTAATTCCATTAAAAGTAATATTACCTCTGTTTTGCCTAAGTGTCCCGGTTGCTGGTTCAGTTGGATCAGAGTTTGTAGTATCAGATTTTTGATCTAAAGTTAAACCTGATGTTGGACCATTTGTTGATAATACATAATCCGAGGAACTACCAAAACCTGACTCATTCGCATCTATCGCTACAACTAAATTATCTGTTCCATTATAGGTAAAAGGTGAACTAAATGTAATTGTTAATATATCATTGGCTACAGTAACTGTTCCGTCTATAAGCACATGAGTTAAAGAGGAAACATCAACCCAATCTGCTGTAGTATCAAAAGCTGTTTTAGCTGTATGACCTATCCATACGTCAACATTATCATCTGCAGTTGAAAAATCTGATCCTGTATTCAAGGCATATTCAATTGAGGTAATATCCCCACTAGTACCTATCTCTGAAGCTAAATAAATAGATTGAGAGAAAGAATACCCATAATAGGGAGATATAGGTGGGCTATTAAAACCATCACCATCGTCTCCACTACCAATTAAAACCTGAGCTGAGGATAGTGAAGTTATTAATAATAATAGTAAAGTAATTTTTTTCATAAAATAGGTAATTTTGGTTAATATCTTAGCTTTTTGTTAAAAAGCTAAGTTACACTATTTACTATAAATTTCACAAAATAAGCAATAATTATAAGTAGAATACAATATTTTTTAACTATATCACATAAAAAATAGGTTTTGATTAATAAAATCAAAACCTATTTATATTATTAAGATAATATATTAACTATTCTTCAATAAATTTATCCATAACAGCGTCACTTACTCCCATATTAGAAAAACCACCGTCATGAAATAAGTTCTGTAAGGTTACTTTTTTAGTTAGATCTGAAAATAATGAAATGGTATAATCTGCACATTCTAATGCAGTGGCATTTCCTAGTGGAGACATCTTATCTGCATAAGCTAAAAACCCATCAAATCCTTTTACACCACTACCAGCAGTAGTTGGTGTTGGAGATTGAGAAATGGTATTAACTCTTACCTTGTGATCTCTACCAAAGAAATATCCAAAACTACGTGCTATACTCTCTAAATAAGCTTTATTATCTGCCATGTCATTATAGTCTGGAAAAACACGTTGTGCTGCCATGTAGGTAAGAGCAACTATACTACCCCACTCACTCATAGCCTCTTTATTATATAAGACATTCATTACTTTATGGAAAGATACAGCCGAAACGTCCCAACCTTTGGTTGTAAAATCATATTTAGGATCTGTATACAATTTACCTTTTCTAACATTTACAGACATACCAATAGAATGCAATACAAAATCTATTTTACCACCTAAAATTTCCATAGATTGCTCAATCAAATTCTCTAAGTCTTCCATAGAAGTGGCATCTGCAGGAATAATTTGAGACCCTGTTTTTGCAGCTAAATCTTTTATAGTTCCCATTCTCATGGCTATAGGTGCGTTTGTTAATACAAACTCTGCTCCTTCTTCATGTGCTCTTTCTGCAGTTTTCCATGCAATAGAGTTTTCGTCTAGTGCGCCAAAAATAATTCCTTTTTTTCCTTTTAATAAATTATAAGACATCTCTTAAATTGTTAGTTTTTTATTCGTGGGCAAATATAATCGTTTAATTTTTACCTTTCTATTTTTGAATACTCTAAATAAAAATACTCGTAGGTATATATAATGTAAAGAATTAACTATTAGTTGAGCAACTCTCTGGCATGAGTTAAGGCACTGTCTGAAATATTTTTACCACTTAACATTTCTGCAATCTCAACAATTCTCTCATCTTCAGACAATTGTTTTAAATTGGTAGTTGTGATATTATTTACTTCTTCTTTGAACACCTTGTAATGCTGATTTCCTTTAGCAGCAATTTGTGGTAAATGCGTAATAGTAATAACCTGCATTTTCTGACTCATCTGTGACATGATATGAGCCATTTTATTAGAAATTTCACCAGAAACACCACTATCTATTTCATCAAAAATAATAGTTGGCAATTGACTATTTTCAGATAAAATCTTTTTGATAGCTAACATTACACGAGATAGTTCACCACCCGAAGCTACTTTTTTTAATTCTCCATATTGTCCTCCTTTATTAGCTGAAAATAAAAATTGCAACACATCTTTTCCGTTCTTATAGTAGTTTTCAGATAAGGTGTTTTGTATTTGAAAACGTGCGTGAGGCATTCCTAAATCTGCAAGTACATTCTCTAGTTGTTTGGATAATTTTGGAATAATTTTATTTCTAGCATCTGAGATTTTTAAAGCAATAATATCTAATTTGTTAGCTATTTCTTCAACAATAGCTTCTTGCTCTGCAAGAAGTTGTTCTGAGTTTTCTACTCTACTTACTTTTTCAGATAATGTTGACTGAATGGACAGTAATTCAGATATAGAATTAACATAATGTTTTTTTTGTAGGTTATAGATCAATTGCAGACGATCATTTAATTGATCTGCCTCAGATGGATTAAAGTCTACCGATTCATTGGCAGTTTCTATTTCCCCAATAATATCAACTAATTCAATTTTAACACTAGATATTCTGTACGAAAGTTCTTGGTATTCTTTTGAATACATGGAAATTTTAGCTAGTTTTTGTTCTAGTGAATATAATAAGTTTTGAATACCAATAGTGTCATCAGTTGCTAGCTGAAGCGCTTCTGATAAATTTTGCTTAATTTCTTCTACATTATTAATTTTTTCTAACTTTTCTTCTAATAGCTCTTGCTCATCCTCAATAAGTTTGGCTTCAAGTAATTCATTGTATAAGTGAGCATTATAATCGTACTGAAGTGTAGCCTCTCTTTGAGCGAGTTGAATTTCCTCTAACCTCTTTTTTTCTAAAGTATAACTGGACAATCCTCTCTCATAAGAAGCTAATTTACTCTCATTATTTGCCACAGCGTCTAATAACTGGAATTGAAATTGTTGGTCAGAGACTTGAAGGGTTTGGTGCTGAGAATGAACATCTATAAGTTTTGCTCTTAATAAAGTTAACACTGAAAGAGTTACAGGTGTGTCATTTACAAAAGCTCTAGATTTTCCTGAAGGAAGAATTTCTCTTCTTAAAATGGTATTGGGTTCATAATCTATATCCTCTGTTTCAAAAAAATCTTCTAAATTGTATTTATCTATGCCTACTACTGCCTCTACTACACACTTTTTAGTAGTGTTTTTTAGGGTAGATAATTCTGCTCTATTTCCTAAAACCAACCCAAGAGCTCCTAATAAAATTGACTTACCAGCTCCTGTTTCTCCTGTAATTATTGAAAGACCCGAAGAAAAGTCAATGTGTAATTCATTGATTAAAGCATAATTTTTTATGGAAATAGATGATAACAATTTTAATAGTTTTAAAAACTAAATGTAATTATTTTTTTGGGTAATATACCTCTTTACTATGAAGATTCGACTTTATTTTTTCTTTACTGTAATACAATTCAAAAAACTTATCATTTGCCCAATCTTCATATAAATTTCTATAAAAATTACTGTTAGGGTTTCCAGATTGCCCTGGTGAGTTGGTTGCTACAGAATTGTCCCAATCCTTTGTATCGATAACTACTCTAAAACTTGCTCCAGAAGACTGACGTAAGTTAGATCCAGAGGAACCGGGTGTGTAGGCATTTCCTCCTCTTGGATAGGTTTTAAAGCTTACTAACTTATAAATTGAGTCATTCACTATATGTTCAAGTGGATGTTTTATCTTAATGTGTTTATACTCTTCTTGCCCGTAAAGCCAATTACTTGTCTCAGTTCCAAACTTAGACTCTAGCTCTTTATTAGAAGTTATAAAAGTATTTTTTAAAAATTCATCACGTTCTTTTGTAGATAACTTGTTGATTCTCTCAATTATTTTAAATAGTTGAATATTTAATAAGCCTTTTACATTCTTTGGTACATATTTCTCATGAAACTCTCTAATGATAGTTCGTTCCCAATTTACATAGATGGCAGCTTCAACAGAAGTTGTTGTGAGTTTATTATTCCAAGCAAGAAGCATTTCAATATATTTTTTATTAGCTGAATCTAATGAAGTCAGATCAATCATTTTTATCAACTTCTCTGAAGGTAATGAATGATAATCTACTTGTAAATCCATCATGTCTTGCATCGTAAATTTATGACTAGAATCCTTTGAAAGCACACTATTTACTCTATCTCCTCTGTAAGGGTCTGACCATGAGAAACCAATGGCATTCCAATGTTCATATGATGCTGGTGTCACATTTTGATTGGCAGAGGCGAAGTAACCTTCTGAAGGATTTACTACATGAGGCTTTTCTTTAATGGGTAGATACCCATCCCATTCATAATTTCCATTACCTAGAACAGGAACTAGCCCACTATGGGTATTTCTAATGGGGGCTATTCCAACTGCCTGCCATCCAATGGTGCCGTCCTTATCTGCCCATACCATATTTTCTCCAGGGATATGACTGTAACTACAAGCTTCTCTAAATTCTTCCCAAGATTGAGATTGATTCATGCGCAAAGAAGCTAGATAGGGAGACCCTCCTACCTCTAACCATCCACATTTTACAGCATAGGCTCTATTTCTCTTTTCATCTACAAAAGTGACAGGGCCATGAATAGAATACTGCAACACTATTTCCTGATTTTCTTTTCCTTTTACAGAAATAGTTTCTTTTATTTCTTTAAAATCTAACCATTCTCCTTGATGCCTATACTGTTTTGAATTTTTAGGATTTATCTCATACACATACAAATCTTCAGCATCTGTTCTAAAAACGGTTAAGCCCCAAGCCCCATAACCATTGTGACCTATGGAAATTCCTGGAATTTCTGGCTCTCCTCCTCCAATAACATTCCAACCCGGTGCCACCAAATGGGTGAGGTATCTTAATGATGGAGCTACAATACTTCTATGAGGATCATTGGCTAAAATAGGAGATCCGTTAAATGATTTATTTCCAGAGATAGCCCAATTGTTACTCCCTATACTAAATTCATCTTCTATATCTTCTATCTTATCTGAAAATGAAATGGCTAGTGCTTCTTTTTTCTGAAACTTCTCTTGTAGATACTCTTTTTTGAATTTAATTGGAGTTCTATAGGCATTATAAAGCCCCAGTATGTCTTGGTCTAAATCTTCTTTTCTAATTTTCTTATGAAGTTTTAAAGAGGGATCTTTAGGATGAAGCCACAACAACTCTTTTACCTTGTCTTCACCAATTCTAGAAACTGCTCTCCCAATATTTAATTCTTGACCAATATTTCCTAAAAGTCCTTGATGTCTAGAAATAACATCTGCTGGCGTCCAAAATTCTGGTTGAATATTAAGTAACGTAAATTCTACAGGAAGTTTCTCTGATTGATTTTTTACTTCTTCTATGTATGCATTTATTCCATCTGTGTAAGAGCTAATAATTTCATAACCATCTTCATGATAATGATTTAATTCCTCTTTTATATTTCCTCTAAATTTAAAAAGTCTAGTACCTATATCTCTTTTTAATTCAGATTCTCCAAAAATTTCCGCAACAGTTCCTGTAGCTTGCCTTCTCCATATTTCAAATTGAAAAAGTCTGTCTTTAGCAGCCAAATACCCTTGCATAAAAAAAAGATCTTGCTGATTATTAGCATAGATATGATTGATACCATTCTTGTCTCTTAATACCTCAACTTTATCTGTTAATTGAAGTTGTTTTTTTGAGGTACATGAGGTGAAAAAAATAAAGAGTATTGCTATTAAACATAAACAAACACGATTCATTCTAAAAAGAACTTTTTTATTTAAAGGACTAAAAAAAAATGTAAAACTCATAAGTGACTATAATTTTATGGAAGATAAATATAATATCATGAACATAAAAATAGTTGATAAAGATAGATTAGCTAATCTATACTTAAAGTTCGTAGCAATACAAAACTATGTTCTGTAAAGAAATTGAAATACAAGATTTGATAGACAATTAATTAATCTTGCGCCACTTAGAACTATTATTTGGAGATATTTTTTGAAGCACTGCAAGTAAACGTTGTTTGCTTCTAGTATTAGGGCCGTCTGAATAGAGGTTTACAATTTCATCTGCTTTGGCATCAAAAAATAGCCTTAGCAAAGGATTTCCAATTACTTTATTAAAGAGTCTATCTAATGTAATAATGGTATTTTCAAGGTTTTGTTTTGCAATTTTTGCATCTACAGTTAGTTCGTCTAGGCCTTTTCTGTGGTAGGTATAAAGTACAGATCGAAACTGATTTAGGCCAGGTGATAATAGATTATCTATCATCTGAAATCTATTTTGTACCCCTACTTGGTTAGACCAAGCTGCAAGACCACTCTGCTGTGCTTGAAGCGTTACATTTTCTGCTTCTTTTAGATAAGTTTCACCACCGTTTAAAGCAAAGCTATCTGCATCTACTCCTAAAATGACATATGTATAAAAAACAATCGTTGAAATTAAGTTAGAATCAAATCTAGTTGGATTGTAAATGAACTGATCGAATTCGTTGTATTTAAAATTAAAGTCATTATCTCTAATATTTAAAATTGGAGTCTCATATGAGGTTCCAAAAACTGGTCTTGTAGACTGGATTTGTATAGATCCTTCAAAAAGATTGTTATCTCTTTTGGTTATAATAATATTGATAGCACAATTAATACGTTCTTGTGATTTTACTGTTTTATCTGTCCATTTTTTTTGATTTACAAACTCTGAAATAGCTGTTTCTAGAGTTGTAAAGACTTGTCTATTTGATCCTGAAACTTGATCAAAATTAACCGTCACCTGACAATTTAATTCTTGTGAGGAGATTGTTATAGATGATAAAAAAATAAAAAATAAAAGTATTCTACGCATCTAATTTATTCAAAATTTCATTCATAATATCTTTGGCTACCGCAGTTTTTGATTTCAATTCAAAATGTACTTGATCTTGCTTTTGATCTATAAAAGTAACTTTATTAGTATCTGAAGCAAATCCTGCACCTTTATCTTTTAATGAATTTAAAACAATGGCATCTAAATTTTTTCTTTCTAATTTAGAGAGTGCATTTTCAATTTCATTACTAGTCTCTAGG
>Ga0233444_10006198_pt1 | contig 10743 bp, 18 predicted proteins | sample SI_124_October20_6_FD_182792 | JGI IMG/M metagenome (GOLD analysis project Ga0233444, IMG submission 182792) | Seawater microbial communities from Saanich Inlet, British Columbia, Canada - SI_124_October2016_10_MG | ecosystem: Environmental > Aquatic > Marine > Inlet | place: Canada: British...
GCCGAAGAAGCAGAGTGCAACCAAAACCAGTACTGGCAAGAAGCATATGGGTTCTATGGAGGCAGGTGACCGCAACATCGTCATGCAACTCCGTAAGGCACAAGACCTCAAGGGCAATCACGACATTATCGTATCTCCCAAGGGTCGCACTGCGAGACTACCCAAGGCAATGATTGACAAACTGCTCAAGAGATTTGATAGTTTGCAGAAACCCCAAGAAAAGCGTAAGTTTCAAATCATGGTCACAAAGGAACTCCGCAAGAGAGCGAAATAATGCCTATACTTCTCGTCCTACTGTTAGCAGGTTCGATCGCAGGTGGTGGTTGGTTCTACTATACCGACACCCAAGCACGTATTGCCCAACTACACGCAAATAATGCCGAGTTGAAACTTGCGAACGAAACCAATATGGCAACAATAGAAGGTATGGAGCAACAAGCAGAAATCAATGCTGAGTTGAACGAGGAACTTCAAGAGAGATTAGAAGAATCCGAAGAGAGTCGTAACCGACTGATTGAGGTGTTTGGTAAGCATGACCTCACGAGGTTGGCGCTCAAGAAACCTGGACTAATAGAAACGAGAGTAAACAATGGAACAAAGAAAGCGTTTGACGCTATTGAGTCTGTCAGTGGTGCTGCTACTGACGACGGGGTGCAGTCTCCTCAGTAAACCTGAAGAGGTTGTAGTAACTCAGGTTGTCTACAAGACGCCCGACATTCCTCTACAGAGATCTCCTCGTCCGATCAGTATGTCGGACGTGAAGTGGTATACTGTTACCACTGATAATATTGATGAGTTTGAGAAGAACTTCGAGAACGATAATGGAGACCTTGTGTTCTTTGCTATCTCTGTTCCACACTACGAAAACCTCTCTCTGAACCTCGCCGATATCCGAAGATATATAAAGCAACAGCAAGCAGTTATCATATACTACGAAGACCAAATAACCAAGTCGAAAGAGAGTATAAATAACACTACCGAACAAAATACCCAGGAGCAAAAATAATGGACCTCAAGCAAATGAAGAGTGTATGGGAAGCATACCTCGAAGTGCAGGAAGGTAAGAAACTTTCTGCGAAGCAGAAGAAGCACTTCGACAAGGACAACGATGGCGATATCGATGATAAAGATATGGCGATGTTGAACAAGGAAGCAAACGAACCTGCTGATCCTGTACAGGGTGCACCTTCTCGCAAGGGCGATAAGAAGAAATCTGACCCTATGGGAAAGTGTGTTCCAGGCGATCCTGAAAAGAACTCAAAACCAACATACTCCGAGTCGACCGATGCCTATCAGGACGCACAAAAGAGGATTGCAGATAAGAAGAAGAATGCAAACATCTCTTCTTCTGATAAGGAGAAGTTGGGCAAACTCTCTGATCTGATGAAGAAAGAAGAAACAGAAGAACCAAAACTTGACTTCAATGCTCCCATTATCGACTTTGCTACTTTCATGGAAAAGGTTGCTAACGAGTGGCCATATGGCAAAGAGTTCAACTTCAAGGGCAAGAACAAACCTGCTCAGGATATGGAACCTCTTGGTCAATCAAAGACTGATCCCAACACCAAGGAATACGACAGGCATAATACGTCTTCTACTCAACCCGAAGGTCTGGTCGACAAAGAGTCGCCCAAGTCTAAAGAGTTTATCCGCCAGCACCAAAAGTCTGACAAAGAGTTTGAGGTCAAGTATGACCAGTCAGTAGATGACGTATCGAAGGCAGGTGCTGACGCAGTTAAGAGTCAGTCGCCCAATCGTCGCGGCACGGATAAATTGGACAACGGTGACATGAAACCCTTTCCAAAGGTCGCTAAAGAAGACGTTGACCAATTCGTTGAGTCTCTGTCTGAAGAGCAACTGAACGAACTGTCAAAGAACCTTCTGACTCGTTACAAGAAGAAGGCAGACGCGCAGACTACTGACCACATGAGCAAGATAGACCAAAGGGATCCAAAGAACCCTAAGAATCCATCTGCTGCTTCAACTGCTAACTTCAAGAAGCGCATGACTGGTTCTGGTCGTGCTGACGATAAGATTAAGGGCAAGTATGCTAAGGTGCCTGCGACTAACGCCAACAAAGGCAATCGCGGACCAAAGACAGAAGACTTTGCACAATTCGTTGAGTCTCTGTCTGAAGAGCAACTGAACGAACTGTCAAAGAACCTGCTGAAGCGTTACACCAAGAAGGCAGACGCACAGACTACTGACCATATGAGCAAGATAGACCAAAGGGATCCTAAAAACCCGAAGGGACCATCTGCTGCTTCAACTGCTAACTTCAAGAAGCGCATGAGCGGGACCGCCACAGCAGGCGACAAGATCAAGGGCACGTATGCTAAGGTGCCTGCTACTGACGCAAACAAGGGTTCTCGCGGACCAAAGACATAAGAGGTGAGTATGAGTGATTTATTACTGCTGGTCCCAGCAGCGCTGGCATTGTGTGTCATCATCTACTGGATTGCATTCCTTCCTTCTGGAAAGGAAGTGTCCGAACCAAAACCTGAAGTTCCATCTGATGCAGAACTGAAGAAGATGACCAAAGGGCAGATTGAGCAGGTTGCTCGAGAGTTGGGCGTAGAACTTGATAAGCGCAAAACAAAAGTAAACATGATTGCGGATCTAAAGTCACAGTCATAAAAAGCGGTCTATATTATGAGATTTGAAGAACTGAATGATGAGAACTTTCTCATCTATGCAGCAAAGCATTACCATACTCCTCGTTGCATTGATGCCGATGAGTTTTACGAAGAACTGAGCAGGTTCAAGTATATCAAGAGGTTGGTGAATCGCTATACTCGTGGGGACGAGTTGCGCGAAAGATTGATACTCAATCACATCACCGTCTTGTTAAATGTGTTCGGTAACGAACCTGCTATTCTTATGTTAATGCACAAGGTTGGGGCAGAGAGTTTGCCCATCATCAAACCCTTCTTGAAGTACTTGAAGGCAATCAAGGGAAATGACTTTGATGGTATAGAGTCTGACCCTTGGGTTATAAAAAAATTGGAACTACTCTAATGGGATTGTTATCCAGAGCAGGCGACCTTGCCTACACATTACGCTTCCTGCGTCTGCTGACGACCAAGTTCGAAGACACCACTGCATATAAACTGGGTCTTATCGATGAGAAGGGCAATAAGATTAAGAAGGCACAAACGTCAGAAGAAAAGTCTGCCTACAACGCATTCCATCGACTCGTATTCAATCTCAAAAAGTTGTTAGCGAAAGTTCCAGGCGGTAGCACCAAGTTTGCCTCATACATCTCCGCACTGTTCTTGATCAAAGAGCATTTACAACTGTCTGATAAATCAATTGATAAAATTGTTGAACGAGCAGGCATCGACCCACTCGGTTTCTTGGACGAGGCAACTCAGTGGTTTGTAACTGAAGACTTAATGCTGTCTCCAGGAAAGTACAAAATCGCAACTTCGAAACTCGTAAACTCAACTTGCGAAGAACTTTGTGCACAGGGCGATACCGTAATTGTGGATATGGACAACTATCCTGTCGGGGAATCTCTTGGAGTCCCTGTATACGAAGTGACACATTTAAAAACCAAACAAATGATGTATGTCACAACTGGCGAGTTGAGACTATAAAGGGGATCCAATGAAAAGTTTTAAAGACCATGTGGAAGAAATGACGACTGCCGCTGATGCAGGTATTCCTCAAGACACCAAGGACATGGGATCGAAGAAGCGAAAGCATAAAGTCCTCACTCGAAATTATATTGAAGTTATGGGAAAACGAAAACGACTAATGAAATAGAATAACGCTATATAATCCTACCTGATAAAAAACTACTGTACAGTGAGGATTTGAAGTGAAAGAAAACTACCTTGGTATTGAAATTGACCTATCCCGCGACAAACTATTTGACCCACTTGGAATACAAAGACTAAAAGAATCTTACATGCGTGATGACGAAGAGTCTCCGCAACATAGGTTCGCATTCGTCTCACAGAAATTCGGTTCTGATCCAGAACACGCCCAACGTCTCTACGAATACTCATCCAAGCATTGGTTGTCCTACTCGACACCCATTCTCGCATACGGGCGCACGGGAAAGGGTATGCCAATCTCATGTTTCCTCAACTTTATCGAGGACACTGCTGAGGGTCTGGTTGCTAATCTGTCCGAAACAAACTGGTTGTCCATGATGGGCGGTGGTGTTGGTATCGGTTTCGGTATTCGTTCCTCAGACGAAAAATCAACTGGTGTGATTCCGCACCTCAAGACATACGACGCATCTTCTCTGGCATATCGTCAGGGCAAGACTCGTCGTGGGTCATATGCAGCATACCTTGACATCTCCCACCCAGACATTATTGAGTTCTTGGAGATGCGTAAACCTACTGGTGATCCGAACCGTCGGTGCCTCAACCTGCACCATGGCATCAATATTAGCGATCGCTTCATGGAATTGATCGAACGTTGTATGCAAGATCCTGAAGCAGATGATGGATTCAATTTATGTGACCCTCATTCGGGCGAAGTTCGCGAGACGGTATCTGCGAAATCCCTCTGGCAGAAGATTATAGAGATGAGGATGGAGACAGGTGAACCATACCTACACTTCATCGACACATCAAATAGATCTCTGCCAGAATTTCAGAAAAAACTCGGTCTCAAGGTTCATCAATCGAACCTATGCTCAGAAATCATTCTTCCGACAAATGAGGAGAGAACTGCTGTTTGCTGCCTCTCTTCTGTCAATCTCGAGCACTATGATGCTTGGAGCAAGAACGATTTATTCCTTCGAGACATGGCGGAGATGTTAGACAACGTGCTAACGCACTTCATAACCCAAGCACCACCCTCAGTTGCGCGAGCAGTGTACTCTGCGTCTCGAGAGAGGAGTATTGGCATAGGTGCGCTGGGTTTCCATGCTTATCTCCAGAAGAAGAATCTACCCTTCGAGTGTGCGATGGCGAAGGTAACGAACAATCGTCTATTCTCGCACATAAGGAGGAAATTAGACAATGCAAACCTGGAACTTGGTGAAGAACGAGGGGAAGCGCCTGATGCTGCAGGCACGGGACGAAGATTTAGTCACACTATGGCGATCGCTCCTAATGCTTCAAGTAGTATTATTATGGGAAACACTTCGCCGTCCATTGAACCATTTAGGGCGAATGCTTACAGGCAGGATACACTCTCAGGTGCATATCTCAACAAGAACAAGTATCTGGATGCGAAAATTAAAGAGAAAATTGAATCGGGCGAGACAAAGCAGGATTATGACGAGATATGGTCGGGAATAATCGCCAATGATGGTTCTTGCCAGCACATAAGGTTTCTCACCCAAGAAGAGAAAGACGTATTCAAGACATCGATGGAGATTGACCAGCGTTGGGTGATTGAACACGCTGCAGATCGTCAGAACTTTGTCGATCAGGGGCAATCTCTCAATGTGTTCTTCCGTCCTGACACCAGCATCTTGTACTTGCATGCTGTCCACTTCCTCGCATGGAAGCGTGGACTGAAGACTATGTACTACTGTCGATCAGAAAAACTGGGTAAGGCAGACAAGGTGAGTGCCCGTATTGAACGACAAGTAATCAAAGAGATTGATATGTCGGCAATGGTGAATGATGAAGAGTGCCTTGCCTGCGAAGGTTGAGGTTTAGGTATTGTTATGGGCGGATACACCAAAGAAAAATTATTGAGTCAAGAAGATATGGAAGAGGCGATGGAATTATACCATTCTCTTCCCAATATCGAATATTGGCAATATTACAATCTTTTTAAGGTCGAAAGATGCAACATCCCTGCATCTGCGGAAAATAGTGGATTCATGGAAACGCTACATAAAAGGGCACGCACTGAAAACCAGATCGGTTCTGGTTATTTTCTGAAGTACCCCCCTGGATCTTTCACAAAAATACATACAGATAATACATCTGACATGACATTGGTTACCTTGCTCGAGTCAAAAGATCTCGTCGGCGGGTATTCAGTAGTCAATGCACGCTATGAACAATCTGGAAGACCCAATCATATGGAAGCAGTACGGGACAATGGTAAGGACTTTTACGGGGACGCAATAATCCCCGATGTCGTTGATATAAATGATGGTGAGACTCTTTGTTATGGACCTGATTTGCAACATGGCGTTTCAAGGGTATACGAGGGTCACAGGATAGTTCTTGTGACATGGTGGAGCAATTCAAGGAGTTAAAATGTCAAAACTGACACTAATGGACGAAAGAGATTACTTCAAACCATTCCAGTATCCATGGGCATACGAGGCATGGTTGAAGCACGAACAATCGCATTGGTTACACACTGAAGTGCCAATGGCAGAAGATGTGAAAGACTGGCAACGTAAACTGTCACATGAGGAGAAAGCATTCCTCACAAATATCTTCCGATTCTTCACTCAGGGAGATATCGACGTAGCAGGCGGATATGTCAACAATTATCTGCCATATTTCAAGCAACCAGAAGTACGCATGATGCTTATGGGTTTCGCTGCGAGAGAGGCGCTCCACGTCGCTGCATACTCGCACCTGATAGAAACCTTGGGTATGCCCGACTCCACCTACAACGAGTTCCTCGAGTACGAGGCAATGCGAGAGAAGCACGAGTACTTCCTCGAGTTATCGGGGGAGAATGGTACCACGGCGTCGGTTGCAGCAAATATCGCGGCATTCTCGGCGTTTACGGAGGGTATGCAGTTGTTCTCCTCGTTTATCATGCTACTCAACTTCCCCCGACACGGTAAAATGAAGGGAATGGGGCAGATCGTCACTTGGTCCATCGTCGACGAGACGATGCATGCTGAGTCCATGATCAAGTTGTTCCGTCAGTATGTCGAAGAGAACATCGAGATCTGGAACGATGACCTCAAGTCGAAGATCTACTCAATCGCAGAAAAAATGGTGGAGTTGGAAGACAAGTTCATTGACCTCGCTTTTGCGATTGGTCCAATGGAGAACCTTACAGCGAACGATGTGAAGGTGTACATCCGATACATCGCAGACCGTCGACTGATCTCACTTGGCATGAAAGGTCTATTCAAAGTGAAGAAGAATCCACTACTTTGGGTCGAGGAAATGATCAACGCTCCAACACATACAAACTTCTTCGAGAACAGAAGCACAGACTATGCACGCGGTGCGCTGTCTGGTGACTGGAACGACATATGGGGCGCTGCAGCAGCGTAATATATATGCCAAGAAAGGTGACGACAAGAAACGAAAACAGACCTGTGGTGTATGCTTTCCCTGAAGATATCAAAGAAATAGCGATATCTGTTGATGAATTTTGGTCGGTATGTGCGTCAGCTCCGAAGGGTTGGCATGCTGGAAAGATAGACCGACATCCGGAGGAAGAAGAGGGTGTAAAGGGACACGTCTTCAGATGTATGGAATTAACTGAAAGACCAGAAATAATTCCAGAGTTCCTCCAACAACTGAGGCAAAGGTACGCTGAGGTTTCAACGTTGAGTTGTTTCACATCTGCAGGCGTCGAGGGTGCAGCTGCAACATTACCTTGGCATGTAGATGGGTATGATGTATTTGCCTTTAATATGGAGGGAGAAACCGTTTGGGAGTATTTCTGTCAGCATGAAGGAAAGGTTAAGTCGATAGAACTTGGTGAAATGGATAAGTTATTGTATATGCCTTGCGGACTCACCCACAGGGTGGTACTGAAATCCGAATCAAGAACTTCAGTTAGTATTGTAGCACCTGGAAGGTGTAACGGCGTTCCGTGTAAATGGGACTTTTGAGAATAAGGGAATATAATGGAATTTGAAATCAATTGCGAAATTTGTGAGAAGGACTCTCAAGTCTTCATCGAAGACAATGATGAAATGCCTTCATTTTGCCCGATGTGTGGTTCACCTGTAGAGGTCGAAGAAGCATGAGAATTTTGCACACATTATCTTTGCTTCTGTTGTGTACTCTTACTGCTCATGCCCAAGTTCGTGACGAGGATATCCGTATCACGATCGAGACTCCTACTCAGAATAGCACAAATGCAAACATCAGTGGCATCAGAGGATGGACATTACATCCTACCGAGAGAGTCTCCTTTGTAGAAATCTATGTTGATGATATATTCGCATTTGAAGTTCCTGTAGGCGGTCAAAGGGTAGATGTGCAAAATGCATTTCCGAACGTCCCCGATGCTAAATATTCTGGATTCGGTCAGACAGTCAACTTTAAGAATTGGGCAGATGGCAGACACCGAGTAGTCGTAATGGCATATACAGAAGATGGCGACTACAATTGGGCAGAAAGAGATTTCTGCGTCAATGGGTTCGTGAAAGAGTTTATTCGGGATCCTGATGAAGTAGCGTTGACCGATGTTAGAAGGATTCATGTCTGGAAAGACAGATTGATTCTCGAAGGAATTAGGGTTGAGGGTCGAGACTGGAACGTCGAAATGACATGGGACACTGCCACGCAGAGTTTCGAGATATCCCAAACAACGCCATACACAATAGTAAATTCAAACACCACATATGGTTGCAACGAGGATTAAGGATGTATGAATACCGTTCTATACTACGCAGGGTTGTTGACGGTGACACCGTTGATGTGGATATTAACTGCGGGTTTGATATTATCCTCAGCAATCAGCGCATTCGTCTATATGGCATTGATACGCCTGAGTCTCGTACTCGAGACCTTGAAGAAAAGAAGTGCGGTAAACTCGCCTCGCAATATATTGAAGACCATATCAAAGTTGGGTCCACTTTCACCCTACGCACTCACCTTGACGGCAAAGGCAAATACGGAAGAATCCTCGGAGAACTGATTTGTTTTGTTCCTGAGTTTGATCGTGAGATGGCAATCAACGATGCGATGATAATCAAGAAACTGGCAGTAAAGTATTTCGGTCAGTCCAAGAAAGATATTGAAGATGAACATTTGAAGAATCGGGAAACACTTTATGAGCAAGGATTGGTTGTACGAGGGTAGACCCTTCGCACCTGAATATGATGACCTTGACCCCGATTGGGTTGGATTTGTTTATCTAATTACAGACTCAGTTACGGGCGAGATGTATGTCGGACAGAAGAGATTTCATCGACAAAAGACTCTTCCAGTCACCAAGACAAGGAAGCGTAGAAAGAAAACTCTTGTAGAATCTGACTGGAAAAACTATTGGTCCTCGAACGAAGTGATCAAGCAGGCAGTTAACGACGGTTTATCAGACCGATATATAAGAGAGATAATACGGTTCGGATACTCAAAGGGAGACCTGAACCTGCTCGAAATGATGGAGCAAATTGACCGTGAGGTTCTGTTCGACGATAAATACTTGAATGGAATCGTGAATGTTCGTATTCATAGGAAACATGTGAGTGCGAGACTGAAGAAGGAACTTGGATATGATAACTGAACAGCAACCTGGAACAAGAACCCCAGAGTTATATGAGATGATCGATAAGATCGCAAAGGCAAAAGACAAAGAGGAGCGGGTCAGACTGATTCGCAAATTTGGTGCACTCTCCTCTTGGACAGACTATCTACGTTGCGTGTTCGATGACCGTATCCAGTTCAATCTTCCTGGAGGGAATGTTCCCTACACACCAGCAGAAGAACAATCAGTGCCTACTTCTTGGCATAAAAATAATACCCAACTCCAATACTTCGTGAAGGGATCACGTAAGTCAGATCCCATGCACCCGTTGAAACGGGAAACGATGTTTATTGGGTTACTTGAGGTAATCCACCCTAAAGATGCAGAGATCATTTCTGATATGATCAACAAGAAAGCACCTGAAGGACTCGAAATAGAAGACGTGAAGGAGGGATTACCGAAATTGTTATGACTTGTTAACCAACAGGAGTCGCCTATGGTAAACCGCGTGAACGAGTTGCAAAACTACTGTTCAGAGATGAACCAACAAATCAACAAACTGGTAAGGAGAGGCAAAACTAAAAAGGCACACAAAGTCAAAAGAGAGCGTGATTACATCACCTCTACAATTTCAGAATTATCTAATACCAATTGGAGGTGATCCTATCTCGTGCCCACTCCGCAAGGAGTGGGTATCGTCAAATAAATATGAGATAGTTGTTGTCTTCTGAATCTTAATCTGTATAATAAAGAACATCGCTGCCTGGGATGAAAATACGAATATGCCAACATATGACATTAGAACAAAAGAGGGAGAAGAACGAGAGGAATTCTGTTCTATTTCCAAGATGGAAGAAATGGTTAAAAGTGGAGAGTGGTCTATAGTTCATAATAGTGCCACTACAATTGTGTCGCATACAGGTTCGATCATAAGCAAAACTCCGCAAGGATGGAAAGACCTTCTCAAACAGACCAAGAAAGGATCTGGAAGAAGAAACACTATCAATATTTAGGGAGGTTACAATGTCACCTAAAGGCAGGAAAGCAGTAATGGAACAACTCAAGATCGACGAAGGAGTTGTCTATGAAGTGTACCTTGATCATCTCGGATATCCAACTGTGGGTATTGGTCATCTTATTTTAGAAGAAGACTACGAACACGGGAAGGAAGTCGGTACAATGATTTCTGTCGAGAGATGCGAAGAGTTGTTCATGAAAGACCTCGACATTGCTATCGAAGAGTGCAAGGTCTTATACAAATTCCACTGGGACTCATTCCCCGAACCAGTACAAGAGATCCTTGTTAACATGCTCTTCAACATGGGTCGCCCACGCCTATCTAAATTTAAGAAGATGAATGCTGCTCTCCAAGAAGGGGACTGGAAAACTGCTTCGATAGAGGGAAGAGATTCTATCTGGTATCGC
>Ga0233444_10006200_pt1 | contig 10742 bp, 9 predicted proteins | sample SI_124_October20_6_FD_182792 | JGI IMG/M metagenome (GOLD analysis project Ga0233444, IMG submission 182792) | Seawater microbial communities from Saanich Inlet, British Columbia, Canada - SI_124_October2016_10_MG | ecosystem: Environmental > Aquatic > Marine > Inlet | place: Canada: British...
TGCTAAATTTGTAAGAAGCGGACATCCTAATCCACCCATTCCGATAATTAAAATTTTAGTTTTTTTAATTTTTTTTTGTCCAGATACGCCAATATTTTTTAAAATAATTTGTTTTTCAAATCTTTTAAAATCTTTGAAACTAAATTTCATTTACTTCTATCTGGTGCCAGTTGATCCAAATCCACCAGATCCACGTATTGTTTCCTCAAGCACATCAACTTCCTTTAAGGTGGCTTTAACAACAGGACATAAAATCATTTGCGCAACACGTAATCCTTTTTCTACTTTAAACGTATTTTCACCAAGATTAATTAATATAACTTTTAACTCACCTCTATAGTCAGCATCAATTGTACCAGGAGTATTCAAAACGGATATTTGATTTTTAGCAGCTAAGCCAGATCTTGGTCTGATCTGAATTTCAAAATTTTTAGGTATTGCTAAAGCTAAACCGGTTGGTATTATTGATGTTTTTCCAGGGGCAATTTCGATTTCTTTTTCAATATTTGCTGAAAGATCCATGCCCGATGATCCATCAGTCTCATATTTCGGTAAAGGTATATTTTTGGATAATCTTTTAATTAGTATTTCTGTCATCAATTAATAATTTATCAATTAAAATTTCCACAATTTTATTTGCTATAAAACTTTTTTTATTTTTTGGTATTATTTTTACACTCCCTTTTTTATCGATAACTGAAATTTTATTATAATCAGAATTAAAACCAATATCTTTTTGTGAAATATCATTAGCAAATATAAAATCACAATGTTTTTTTTTTATTTTATCAATTGAATTTTTTGTCAAGTTTTCAGTTTCTGCTGAAAATCCAGCGACAAGACGCGGTCTATATTTATTATTTTTAGAAATATATTCTAGAATATCATTATTTTTGGTAAAATTTATAGATTTAAGTTTTCCATTTTCTTTTTTAATTTTTTTCTTATTTTTTTCAATTGGTTTAAAGTCGGCCACAGCTGCTGCACAAACTGCCAAATCAACGGGCAATGATTTTTTAACCTCATACAGCATTTCATCAGCGGTAGTAATTTTTTTTACATTTAATCCTTTTGTCGAAACAAAATTAGATGGTCCAGCTATAAGCGTTGTTGTAATTCCAAGTTTATTCAAAGCTATTGCAATTTCATAACCTTGTTTTCCACTAGACTCATTAGAAATATATCTCACAGGATCAATATATTCTCTCGTGGGTCCAGTAGTTACTATAGCTTTCCAATTTTTTCTTTTTACTAAATTCTTCCTATCAAAGTAATTTTTTAAATAAGTGTAGATTTGTCTTGGGCTAGACATTTTTCCTTCGCCAAACTCTCCGCAAGCCATTTCCCCTTTTTCTGGACCTATAAATAAATATCCAAAGTCTTGTAAAATTTTACTATTAGTTTGTGTTGCCTTATGTAACCACATTCTGACATTCATTGCAGGTATTAATAAAATATCTTTATTCGATGCTAATATAACTGTAGTGGCTAAATCTTCAGCTTTACCGACAGAAAGTTTACTCATAAAGTTAGCCGTTGTAGGCATTACGATAATTAAATCAGCCCATCTAGATAAAGCAATATGATCAATTTCGGCTTCTGAGTTTTGATCAAAAACATCTTCATATGTTTTACTTCTTGTAAGAGTAGTCAATGATAAAGGTGTCACAAATTCCTTTCCGCTTTTGGTTAGAATAGTTTTTATTTCAACATTTTTTTTTTTTAAAATTCTAATTAAATCTAATGATTTGTACGCGGCTATCCCCCCTCCAATAATCATTAATATTTTTTTATTTTTGAGCGTCATTATAAAGGGATTAAAATACCAATAAGGATATAATTACAATACCAAAAAAACCAATAATTATATTGTTTCTAAAATTTTTGAGCTTCATTTGTTCCATTTCTAAACTTTTATTATTACCAATGCCTAAACTCAATTTTCCCTCAGCCATTAATTTTAAAGCATAATCGGCTCTATCCATTAATGCAGGAAAATCCGGAATTCTTTTAATAATTTCTGCCGAAGTATTAAAAGCTGTATCAATTGTAGATTTTGGACTTTTAGTATTTTTTAACCAATTCTCTAAAACTGGCCTAGATACTTCCCAAATATTAGTTTCAGGAAATAGCTTACGTGCAACCCCTTCTACAACTACCATGTTTTTTTGCAACAATAGTAATGACGGTTGTGTTGCCATATTAAATTTTTCAGTAATCTCAAATAATTGAGCTAATAGATTTCCCCCTGATATATCTTTAATAGTTTGACCAAATATAGGTTCGCCAACAGACCTTAAAGCTTGAGCAAATTCATCCCTGGAAGCATCTTGAGGGACTAATCCTGCTTGAAAATGAACTTCTGCAACTTTGACATAATCTCTCTTAATAAACCCGTATAAAATTTCAGCTAAGAATTTTCTATTATTTTTATCTAACCTTCCCATGATACCGAAATCTACAGGAATGATATTGCCCTTGTTATCGACGAATAAATTTCCTTGATGCATATCTCCATGGAAAAAACCATCTCGTACGGCTTGTTTTAAAAAATGTTGAATTAAATTTTCTGCTAATTTTTTAAGATCAACTCCAATATCTTTAAGCTTGCCATGTTCTCTAATTGATATACCTTCAACTTTATCAAGAGTAAGTATTTTCTTAGTGGTATAGTTCCAATAAATTTTAGGCACATTAAAACCTCGATCTTGTAAAGTATTTTCATATAATTCATTTGCTGCTGCAGCCTCAAACCTTAAATCCATTTCAATATTGGTTATTTCCCGTAGCAGATGAACAACTTCAACTAATTTCAATCTTTTGGCTTTTGGAATAGTATTTTCAACTATGTACGCAAATAACATTAAAGCATCTAGCTCTTCATTAAATAATTTTTCAATATCAGGTCTTAAAATTTTTACAGCCACTTGATTTTCCTGATTTTCATTTTTTATTTTAGCTATATGAACTTGAGCAATAGAAGCGGCAGCAATCGGTTCACTTATTTCAATAATATTATTAAATTGTTTTTCACCAATTTCTTTTTTTATTATTTTTTTTGCTTCGTAAAGATCAAAAGCAGGAACTTTATCTTGTAATTTTTCTAAATCTCTTGCCATCTCTTCACCAATTATATCTGGCCTAGTTGCTAAAAACTGTCCTAGCTTTATAAAAGTTGTTCCCATTTCCTGAAGAGCTGTACAAAGTTTTTGTCCTGGTTTTTTTTTATTTTGAAAACGATTTGTATCTGAGCCGATAGATATAAAGTTAAAAAATAAATTAATTGGTAAAGGCACCTCATGGACTTGATTTACTGTATCTATAACACCAGATGTTGATAGCTTTCTGGCTATTTTAAATAGTTTGATAATTCTTTTAAACATTTAAATTTTCCATCCAGAGTGTATAGCGGACAAACCATTAGAGAGATTGCGGTATTCAACTTTTGAAAATCCATTGTCAGTCATTAATTGTAAGAGTTGATGCTGATTATAAAATTTATCAATGCTGTTAACTAAATATTCATATGGCTGCGATTCTCCAACTATATATTTTCCTATCATTGGAATAGATTTTGAGTATTGTTTATAAATAAAATTAATTATTTCATTATTAATTTTTGAAAATTCCAAGCACATAAATCGACCACCTGGTTTCAAAACTCTAAAAGCCTCCATCAAAGTTTTATTGATATCACTAACATTTCTTATTCCATAACTAATCGTATAAAAATCAAAAGTGTCATCCCTGAAAGGTAACTTTTCTGCTTTAGCTTTAACCCATTTAACATTATTAAATTTTATTAAGTTTTTTTTTCCTTCTTCAAACATTCCAGTATTAGGCTCAACACAAGTGATTTCAGAAAAATTGTTATTTTTTTTTGAAAATAATTTTGCAATATCTCCAGTCCCGGACGCAACATCGATTAATTTTGAGCCAGAATGTGGATTCATCCAGTCTATAAATTTTTCCTTCCACAATCTGTGAATACCAAATGACATAATGTCATTCATTATGTCATATTTTTTGTAAACTTTGGAAAATACAGAATTGACTAATTTTGATTTATCTAGAATAGTATTTTTCATAAATTAATTATATGCCAGAATTACCAGAAGTTGAAGTTGTTAAAAGGTCTCTAAATAACAAAGTTCAAAATTTAATAATAAAAAAGGTAAAAATAAATGATGGTAAGTTAAGATATTATATTGATAAAAAAAAATTAAGAAAAACTATCGGGTTAAAATTTAAAAAAGTTGAAAGAAGATCAAAATTTTTAATATTTTATTTTAATAGTGATATTATAATGCTCGTTCATTTAGGAATGACGGGAAAATTTTTTTTTGTCAATAAGAAAAATACTAAATTTAAGACATGTTTTTATTATAATATTAATAAAGAAAAAGATCATAAACATGATCGTGTAATTTTTTATTTAAATAAAAACCAAAAATTAATTTATAATGATATCAGAAAATTTGGATTTATTAAGTTTTTTAACAAAAAAAATATAAAAAAAAATTTACATTTTAAAAGTTTAGGACCAGAACCCCTAGAAAATGGATTTAATTATAATTACTTCAAACAGCACATAAAAAAAACAAATAGGGTAATAAAGAACGTTTTAATGGATCAAAAATTTGTTTCTGGAATAGGAAATATTTATGCAAATGAAATTCTCTTTTTAAGTAAAGTAAAACCATCGCGTAAAGTTAAATACCTTAAAGATTTAGAGTTAAAAAAAATAGTTAAATTAACAAAAAAAGTTTTAAAATCATCTATAATATTTGGCGGGTCTTCGATAAAGGATTTTTCTAGCAGTAATGGAAAAAAAGGATCATTTCAGCAACATTTTAACGTTTATGGAAAAAAAGGTGAACAATGTTCTAATATAAATTGTAAAAAGAAAATTGTTAAATCATCTATATCTAATAGAGCAACTTTTTTTTGTAAGAAATGTCAAAAATAATAAAGTTGACCCTTGTAAATTGCCCATATATACAAGCTTAAAAATATGCCCAATACCAAATCAGCAATAAGACGTGTTCGAAGGGTTAAAAAACAAACCCAAATTAATAGAATTAGAAAAAGTAAGTATAAAAATGCCATTAAACAAATGGAATTGCTTTTAAAATTAAAAGAAAAAGAGAAAGCAAAAAAATATTTTTCTAAATTTCAATCAATTCTAATGCAGGTTGCCAAATCTGGTACAATTAGTAAAGCAACAGCTGCTAGAAAAATTTCAAGAACTTCAAAAAAAATTTAAATTTATTTATCAACTTGCAATTGATAGAAATATTTTACAATTTACTACATTTAGATTCGCTAAACAAAATGTTGAAACATAGATTAGCAAGTTGTAAATTTAACTTTCAATTTCTATCTCTACGTTTATTGTACAACCTAAGTCAATTTTTTTTTTTATTTATTAAAAAAAATCTTGCAAAAAAATATAAAAGAGCGTTTATAGAAACTTCTTACTAAATAGCTACATGGAAAATAATAATTCAAAAAAAAAAAATGCATATATTTCTGAGGAAGAAAAAACATTAATTTGGACTGAGATTCAAATTTCATTTAAAAAAACTTTTGGAAGTGAAGTTTATAATAGTTGGTTGCAAAAAATTTCCTTAGTTAAGGAATATAATGATTATTTAATTTTAGGAGTACCAACACGTTTTTTTAGAGATTGGATTGTTTCTCGCTATTTGGATAAAATCTTAGAACAAGTTAAAAGCTTTAAATTAAGCCTTAATCGGATTGAATTCAAAATTATTGAAGAAAATAAGCAAAATCAAGAGTTTATTAAAATAGAAGAACTCAATAAGGTTACAGAAATAAAAGATTCAATTCTTAATTATAACCGATTAAATCCCAACTTAAATTTTAGTAGTTTTATTCAAGGAAAAAGCAATGATATAGCTTTATCTTACTCAAAAAAAGTATGCGAACATATTGCTAGATATAATCCTTTATATATTTGTGGTGGCGTAGGTTTAGGCAAAACTCATTTACTGAATGCCATTGGGCTTGAATTGCAAACTGACAATAATGTTATGTTCATTTCAGCAGAACGATTTATGTACCATTTTATAAAATCTATTAAGAAAAATGATATGGTTAATTTTAAAGATTTTTTTAGAAAATCATCAGTTTTTATTATTGATGATATCCAGTTTATAAGTGGAAAAGAAAGCCTTCAAGAAGAGTTCTTTCACACTTTTAACAGCCTAATGGATAAGGGATCGCAAATCATCATTTCTGCAGATAGAGCCCCAATGAAACTAGATAGGGTGCAAGATAGAATTAAATCAAGACTGTCTGGCGGACTTGTTGTTGATATTGATACACCAGATTTAGAATTAAAAATAAAAATTATTAAGAAAAAAATTGAAGAAATTCAAAGCCAGTTTAAAGAGAGCATAAATTTAAGTGACGAAGTGATAAATTATATTGCGATTGAAAGTAAAACTAATATTAGAGAACTTATTGGGGTATTAAATAGAGTTATAGCTTTTAGCAGAGTTCATAATAAAGTTTTAACTATTAGCGACTGTAAAAATATTTTAAAAGATGTATTCAATCAAATTAAAGTAATTACAGTTGATAAAATACAAAATATTGTTTCCAATTATTTTAATATTGCACTTAGTGAAATGCTCTCACAAAGAAGATCTAGACCTTTGGCTAGGCCCAGGCAAATAGCAATGTATTTAGCGAAAAAAATGACAACTAGATCCCTACCAGAAATTGGTAGAAGATTTGCTAATCGAGATCACACAACTGTTATACACGCTGTTAAAACTATTACTAGATTATCTGAACAAGACGATGAAATGAAAAAAAATATTAATCAGATTAAAAGTTTATTATTAGAGCAGTAATTAAATGCAATTCATAGTTAAAAGAGATATTTTGTTAAAATCTTTAAATTTTGTTCAAGGCATTGTTGAAAAAAAAAATACACTGCCAATATTATCCAATGTATTACTTGAGCTTAAAAATAACAAATTATCAATTGTTGCCACCGACCTAGATATAATTTTTTATGATGAAATTGTTGACATTAAAATAGTAAAGGAAGGCAGTACAACAACATCCGCTGCTATACTTTATGATATTTTGAGAAAAATTTCTTCAAATTCAGATTTAAGTTTTGATTTAAAAACTGAAAATAAACTTAGTCTAAAAAGTGAAAATTCAGATTTTAATCTTTTATGTCTTCCAGTAAATAATTTCCCAACTTTTGCAGATGAGTTTGAAGGAAAAGAAATTACTTTAAACAATAATCGATTTTTAAAACTTCTTAATAAAACTAAAATTTCAATTTCTAATGATGATACTAGACATTATTTAAATGGGGTTTTTCTCCATTTATCTGAGTCTAAAGGTAGAAATTTTCTAACTGGCGTTGCAACAGATAGTCACAGATTGTCTTCCAGTAGTTTGGAGATAAATTCATCAGATTTTACTTCAGTAATTTTACCTAGAAAAACAGTTTTTCAACTTTGTTCACTTTTAGCAGAAACACTAGACCAACTAACAATAGAAGCTAGTGAAAATAAAATAAAGTTTTCATTAGGAAAAATAAAATTAATATCAAAAGTAATAGATGGGAAATTTCCGGATTATAAAAAAGTTGTACCTTTAACTAACGATAAAACTTTAATTGTCTCGTCACAAGATTTTGTGAATTCCATAGAAAGAGTTGCCAGCGTATCACTGGACAGAAAAGAAGGAGTTAAACTGGAAATTAATAGAGATAACGTTCAACTTTCAGTAAATAGCGCCAACTCGGGAGAGGGAAATGAAAAAATTAGCGCTGAGTTTAATGCCGAAAACTTGGTTATTAGTTTTAATTCAAAATATTTAGTAGATATAGCTTCTGAAGTAGAAGATAAAAATTTAAAGATGAGTCTTAAAGACTCTGTCTCACCTGTCTTAATTGAAGATTCTTTAGATAAAAATAGTTATTTTGTCATAATGCCTATGAAAATCTAAAAATATCAAGTTTAAAGAGATTTTTTTTTTAAAGCTCTAGAAATGTTGATAGTAGTTAATTCTAAGCTACAATACCTTTAGTTGGTTTCATATTAGTAAAAAAAAATGTTATAGTAATAAAAAATCTAAAAAAATGTCAAAAAATTCAGAGCTAAAAAAAAAAGTATCTTATGGTGCCGAGTCGATCAAAGTTTTAAAAGGCCTTGATGCTGTAAGAAAAAGACCAGGAATGTACATCGGAGATACTGATGACGGATCCGGTTTACATCATATGGTTTTTGAAGTTATAGATAACTCAATTGATGAAGCTTTAGCTGGCTACTGTAAAAATATAAACGTTACAATTAATTCTGATAATACTGTAACAGTTGAAGATGATGGTCGAGGCATACCAGTAGACATGCATAAAGGGGAAAAAATGTCTGCTGCTGAAGTTATTATGACTCAACTGCATGCAGGCGGAAAATTTGACCACGATTCTTATAAGGTTTCAGGTGGTTTGCATGGAGTAGGAGTTTCAGTTGTTAATGCTCTATCCCAAAAATTAGAATTGAATATTTTTAGAGACGGAAATGAATATGAGATTAAATTTAAAGATGGAAATTCAGTAAAACCATTAAAAAAAATTGGAAACACAAAAAAAAAAGGAACAAAAATAAATTTTTTACCTTCACAAGAAATATTCTCCTCAACTAAATTTAGTACATCAATTCTTGAAAAAAGAATTCGTGAATTAGCTTTTTTAAACAAAGGAATAGCAATAAAATTAATCGATAATACCTCTAAAAAACCAAAAGAATATACACATAAGTACGACGGAGGAATTATTGAATTTGTTAGATATATAAATAATAAAAAACCAATCTTAGTAAACAAAAATGAAAAAGAAGTGTTTAAAAAACCCATTTACGTTACTTCAACAAAAAATAATGTGGTCGTAGAGTGTTCTTTTGAGTGGAATGCAGGATATTCAGAAGATGTCTTGCCATTTACTAATAATATTCCTCAAAAAGATGGTGGTACGCATTTGTTAGGTTTTAGAAGCGCCTTAACTAGAGTAATTAATAAATATACTGCCGATAAAAATAATAAAAAAAATAAAATTTCTTTATCAGGAGAAGATATAAAAGAAGGACTTACTGCAGTTCTTTCAATTAAGATGCCGGATCCTAAATTTTCATCTCAAACAAAAGATAAACTTGTTTCTTCAGAGATAAGAAATATCGTTGAACATATAATAAGTGAAAAAGTATCAACTTGGTTTGATCAAAATCCTACAATTGCAAGGACAGTAATAGAAAAAATAAGTCAAGCAGCTATGGCTAGAGATGTAGCTAGAAAAGCTAGAGATAATGTAAGACGTAAAGGAACATTTGAGTTATCAGGGTTACCTGGAAAACTTGCAGATTGTCAAATCCAAAAAAGAGAAGGTACAGAATTGTACATAGTTGAAGGAGATTCAGCGGGTGGATCAGCCAAACAAGGTAGAGTTAGAGAATATCAAGCGGTATTACCATTGCGAGGAAAAATTTTGAATACATATGTAAATGCAAAAACAAACGGTGAAGATCAAGCAACTAAAGCTTTATCTAAAATGATGTCGTCAAATGAAATTGTAACATTAATTAATGCTTTAGGAACAGGATCAAAGGATTTTAATATTGAAAATTTACGATATGATAAAATAGTTATAATGACTGATGCAGATGTTGATGGATCACATATAAGAACTTTACTGCTTACTTTTTTTAATAATCATCCATTCAACCAACTAATTGAAAATGGGCATATTTATCTAGCTCAACCTCCATTATTTAAAGTCACTAAATCGAATAAAAGTATATATATAAAGGATGAAAAATCATTAGAAGATTACATACTTGATACTAGCAAGATTGAAAAAAAAATTAAAAAAGGATCTTTGGACTATCAAAAATTTATGCAAGAACAAAGAGAAAAATTATCTATACAACGTTTTAAGGGTTTAGGTGAAATGAATCCAGAGGAACTTTGGGAAACAACTTTAAACCCAGATAATAGAACAATGTTAAAAGTTCAGTATTCTAAAGGTACAAAAGAAAAGTCAAAAGATGATCAAAAAATGATAAAAGTTTTAATGGGTGATGAAGTTGCTCCAAGAAAAGAATTTATTACAAATAATGCTTTGGACGTTGCAAATCTAGACATTTAAATTCAGATGGATTTTTCTACTCTCTTTCGAACAAAAGAGAACTTAAACCTAGACAAAAATACCCTCACAATACTTAGATATATAGCCATTTTTGGTCAATTTATCGCTGTAAATATTGTTTTCTATTACCTAGAACTTAGTTTTGCAATTAATGAAAGCTATTTAATAATTTTTATAGGATTACTAACAAATATTTTTTTACAATTTAAAATAAAAGTAAATCAACTTAAAGACACGTACGCTTCATTTTTTCTTTTATATGATTTAATTCAGTTAAGTGCCCTTTTATATCTCACAGGAGGAATACTAAATCCATTCTCTTTCCTTTTAATTATACCAGCTATAGTTTCTTCAACTTTTCTAAGCATGGGTACAACTATAATATTAGGTGTAATAACTTCATTTATGTTATTTTTGCTAGGTCATTTTTATATACCGTTACCTGGAATGGACGAGACCATATTTTATGTTCCTAATTTTTATAAATTTGGTTTACTGACATCAATCTTAATCGGGTTAATATTTTTAAGTTATTTCGGAATTAGATTTT
>Ga0233444_10006201_pt1 | contig 10741 bp, 10 predicted proteins | sample SI_124_October20_6_FD_182792 | JGI IMG/M metagenome (GOLD analysis project Ga0233444, IMG submission 182792) | Seawater microbial communities from Saanich Inlet, British Columbia, Canada - SI_124_October2016_10_MG | ecosystem: Environmental > Aquatic > Marine > Inlet | place: Canada: British...
GGGACACATTTGCAGCGGCATTTGCTAGAGCACAGCTTGGGGCGGGAGATGAGCCACCTCAGTCGGGTTTGGCATTGTTTAGTGTGCGAGATGCAGACAAGCCTGCGGCTATTGACGTGGCAAGGCGTTTGGTTGACCGCGGCTTCACCCTTGCCGCCACGGGTGGCACGGCAAAAGCGCTGGAATCGGCGGGCTTGCAAGTCCGCCGGATCAATAAAGTCCGAGAGGGTCGACCTCACATCGTTGATCTGATAAAAAACGACGAGGCGAGTCTGGTGGTAAATACCACTGAGGGTCGAACCGCCATTCAGGACTCCGCCCCCATTCGCGCGAGCGCTGAGCAGCACCGAGTTTTTTACACGACGACATTGGCGGCAGCAGAGGCAGTCTGCATGGCGCTTGAACAGGAAACTGATATTTCCGTAAGAAGGTTACAGGATTTACATGAGAGCATCACAGCATGAATAAAGTGCCCATGACCGTTGCCGGGGAGCAGTCTTTAAGAGATGAGCTAGACCGACTTAAGCGTGAAGATCGACCTAGAATTATTCAGGCCATCGCAGAGGCGCGTGAGCACGGCGATCTCAAAGAAAATGCTGAATATCACGCAGCCAGGGAACAGCAGAGTTTTGCTGAGGGCCGCATACAAGATATCGAACACAAACTTTCTCACGCCCAAATCATTGACGTTAGTGCGATCCCCAATACCGGAAAAGTTATTTTCGGGACGACGGTTGACCTGATCAACACAGAAAACGATAACCCGGTCACTTACCGAATTGTGGGTGAGGACGAATCTGATGTTAAGGCCAATCTAATCTCGGTGAGTTCTCCTATTGCGCGGGCTTTGGTGGGAAAAAGTGAGGGCGACGAGGTGGTGGTAAAGGCTCCTAGCGGCGATATTTATTACGAAATTGAGCGTGTGCACCACATTTAAGCTCCCCTAGTTTGAATCTGGCTTACTTTCTCGATAGCCTGTATTGATTCTCTTTCTCATTAAGTGCTGTGCCCTATGAATAACGCCTCTGCTGTCAAAGCCCTCTGGGACCTGCGTCCTGGAGAGGCCGCCACTGTCACTGGCTTTGGTGACACCCTGTCGGTTTCGTACCAAGGGAGAGTCATGGAATTTGGGTTTCAGCCGGGCGCTCGAGTTCGTTGCCTCTTAAATCCAGGTTTTGGAGCTCCCCGAGTTTACGGTATCAGTAACTCGGTATTTTCCTTGGACCGGGAGATCGCAGCTGCAGTGCATGTCGCGATCAATAATCCTGTGGAGGGCTTGGCATGAGGCGGGTGCTACTTCTTGGTAGCCCAAACTCAGGGAAAAGCTCGCTGTTCAATCGCCTAACAGGCTTGAGCCAACGGGTCGCTAATTATCCGGGCATTACAGTTGATGTGGCCAGCGGCCCGATGGTTAGCCTTCCGGACACTGAGCTCGTTGATTTCCCGGGCACTTACTCCCTAGAGCCTATTTCAGGTGAAGAAGCCATTGCGGTGAGCTTTCTTAATGAAGCGCTGGCAGATGACAATGTCAGCCATGTTTTGTGCGTTGCCGACGCCACTCGGCTCGAAAAGTGTTTGCATTTTATCCTGCAGGTAATCAGGGAGTGCCAACTTCACCAAAAGCCGGTCACGATTTTGGCAAATATGTCCGATGTGATCAGGGACAACCAGCTGCACTTTGACCCCATTGGGCTTTCGGAGGCCTTAGGCGTTCAGGTGATTTCGGTTTCCGCTAGGGAGAGTCAGGGATTTGAATCCCTAGTTGAGTGCTTGGGAGTTGATGCAGCACTGCCCCTCCATGCCGACCGTAATTGGCGTGAAACCCCGAACGAAATTCTGCGCGGTACAGCTCAACAATTGGCGGAAAAGTTTAGTCCCAAGGGCGACGTGCTGATCAACTCTCAGCTCAGGTTAGATCGTTTTTTTCTTAGCACTGCACTGGGTGGGCTGGCCTTCTTTGCCATTATGTTTCTGTTTTTCCAATCTATTTTCACATGGTCGGCGCCGATTATGGACGCGGTAGAGTCTGTTGTTTCTGGTTTGGGTCAAGCCGTGGTGCCATTAATTCCCAATAAAGTTATCGCTGACTTTGTTGCCGATGCTTTGTTTGGTGGCGTCGGTGCTTTTCTTGTTTTTGTTCCTCAAATTTTTGTGTTGACCTTGGTCATCGGCATCATGGAGGACTCGGGCTATCTCGCCAGAGCCGCCCTTATTTGCCACCGCCCGCTGAGGGTCTTTGGTCTGACAGGAAAAAGCTTTATCCCTTTGCTATCGGGTGTCGCCTGCGCGATTCCAGCCATCTATGCGGCGCGTTCCGTCGATTCGCCGCGTCAAAGAATGATGACTTATTTGGCTATTCCGCTCATGCCGTGCTCGGCACGGTTACCTGTTTATGCGCTGCTAATAGCCACCTTCATTCCTAGCGACACGGTTTTATTTGGCCTGATAGGCTGGCAAGGCATGGCGCTCTTCGCCATATACTTTTTTGGCATGCTTGTGGCTTTGCTGGTGACGGGTTTTGTGAGTAAGGCGTCAAAAAATAAGCAGCCTGAGCAACCCTTTGTGCTTGAGCTACCGCCTTATCGACTGCCAACGGCCAAGCCATTGCTGCGCAACGCCTGGAATCGTTGTCAGCAATTCGTGACCCAGGCAGGCAAGATTATCCTCGCTGTCACCATGGTAGTTTGGGTGTTGGGTTATTTTCCAAATGGTGGGGCAGATCTTGGGCAGTCCTGGCTTGGAACCCTCGGGCACTTCGTGGAGCCCGTGTTTGCGCCCTTGGGACTTGACTGGCGTTACGGGATCGCGATTTTAACGAGCTTTCTTGCTCGAGAGGTTTTTGTGGGAACCTTAGGCACTATTTTTGGTATCGAAGGATCCGAGGAAAATATGCTGCCGCTAGTCGATCATATACAGGCCAGCGGTTTACCACTGGGCTCGGGGATAGCGTTGTTGGTGTTCTTCGCCGTTGCCCTCCAATGTGTGTCTACTGTGGTAATACTTGCGCGAGAGGGTTCAGCCCGCTTAGCGCTGTCCATGCTCCTGAGCTATCTCGTGGGGGCCTATTTGCTATCACTGCTTGTTTTTCAAATAGTCAGCGTGCTGTTGTAGTCGCGGTTACCGCTTACCCGATGACAGGTCTCATAAAAGAGACGCCCCCAGCCCCTGACTGATGCGGTGCTGCGTCACAGGCAAAAGAAATCCTAGGTTGAGGCGCAAAGCTTAGGGCCGTTTTACAGTGTTCTTTGCAGGTTTGATTTGCGGGGATCTGCCTGGGGGTTACGACGCAGCAGCGTCGCCGTATTGCCAATGCGCTGTACCAGTTGGGCGTGGGTCGTTTGGCACAACTGCTCTATCAAAGCGTCTCGAAGATCGCGGTCACCGACGGCGATTTTTATTTTGATGAGTTCGTGGTCGCCCAGCGCTCGGTCAACCTCTGCAAGCACGTTTGTGCTCAAGCCATTACCCCCAACACGCACGACGGGGTTGAGCTTATGCGCAATGGCCCGGTATTGCCGGAGCACAGTGTTGCTCAATGAGGTTTTTGGGGTTTTGCGCTCGCTTTCCATCGTGGTCATCTATACTCGGGGCCGTATAGTGTACGTCAGACTGTGATGAGAGTCCTCCACCTATGGTTAAGAAACGTTCTTCGAGTCGCGCATGGCTAAAAGAGCATCGCGAAGATCTCTACGTGCAACGCGCAGTGAAGGAGGGCTACCGCTCCCGAGCCTGCTACAAGTTAAAAGAGATTAATGACCGTGACCGAGTTATTAAACCGGGTATGACGGTTTTAGACTTGGGGGCGGCGCCCGGGGGCTGGTCTCAGGTGGCGGTCGAAATGGTCGGTGCTCGCGGCCGTGTCATCGCCAGTGACATTTTGCCAATGGACAGCCTAGCCGATGTTGAGTTCATCCTGGGTGACTTCACGGAGGAGGCAGTGTTTGAAGCTCTGCTAGATTTACTTGGAGAAAGCGCCGTCGACGTTGTGTTGTCAGATATGGCGCCCAATATGAGCGGTGTGAGCGCGGTTGATCAACCACGATCTATGTATTTGGTTGAATTGGCGTTGGATTTGGCAACTCAAACCTTAGAAAAAGGCGGGACGCTGGTGAGTAAGGTCTTTCAGGGAGAAGGGTTCGAGGCTGTGATGAGTACTGCCAGGCAGAATTTCGATCGTGTTTTGACGCGGAAACCCGAGGCCTCCCGCCCAAGATCTCGGGAGGTTTATCTTGTTGCCTCAGGATTCAAGGGGCAATAACGGCGCAGTTTTACTGTGATGGGAGTAGGCTGGGGGTATCGAGTGAAGGCCGGCAGTCGCAATCAGGGCTTGAAATCTAGTCGTGGCGGCCCAACGTAGTATCCTGTATCGACACCTTTTGCGTGTCTCAGTATTTAGAGTGAGGTTAGAGTTTTGAACAATATGGCGAAGAATCTGCTCCTATGGCTCGTTATTGCCGCGGTCCTGCTCTCTGTATTCAACAACTTCAGTATGCAGGGCACTACCGAGCAGGTTGGATATTCCAGCTTTATCGAGGAAATTAACAACGATCGAATTCGCAAAGTGGTTGTTGACGGACTCACGATCAGTGCAGAACGTTATGATGGCTCTAACTTCGAAACCATTCGGCCCATGGTCGAAGACCCTAAGCTAATGGATGATCTGCTGACCCACAGCGTGGAGGTTGAGGGTCGAAAGCCTGAGCAGCAAAGCGTTTGGACACAGTTGCTGGTTGCCAGTTTCCCTATTCTCATCATTATTGCCGTATTCATGTTCTTCATGCGCCAGATGCAAGGTGGCGGCGGTGGCCGTGGTGGCCCGATGAGTTTTGGTAAGAGCAAAGCCAAGCTATTGGGCGAAGACCAAATAACGACGACCTTTGCCGATGTGGCAGGGGTAGATGAAGCCAAAGAAGATGTACAAGAGTTGGTTGAATACCTTCGAGACCCCAGCCGATTCCAAAAGTTAGGTGGCAGGATTCCCAGGGGAATTCTGATGGTTGGACAGCCGGGAACCGGTAAAACGCTGCTGGCTAAGGCTATCGCGGGTGAGGCGAAGGTCCCCTTCTTCTCAATCTCGGGTTCAGATTTTGTCGAAATGTTTGTGGGTGTCGGTGCGTCTCGTGTGCGTGACATGTTTGAACAGGCTAAGAAGCAGTCTCCCTGCATTATTTTCATTGACGAGATCGATGCGGTTGGACGTCATCGGGGTGCGGGCCTTGGCGGTGGACACGATGAGAGAGAGCAAACACTCAACCAGCTGCTGGTAGAAATGGACGGCTTTGAAGGTAGTGACGGCGTCATTGTGATCGCTGCGACTAACCGGCCTGACGTACTGGATCCTGCGCTGCTGCGCCCTGGCCGGTTTGATCGGCAAGTGGTCGTTGGCTTGCCAGATATCCGGGGGCGAGAACATATTTTAAAAGTTCACATGCGCAAAGTGCCGCTGGGTGAAGATGTTGAGCCGTCGAAGATTGCCAGAGGAACGCCGGGCTTTTCTGGTGCCGATCTTGCCAACTTGGTAAACGAGGCAGCCTTGTTCGCTGCTCGATCCGGGGTGCGTATGGTAGGTATGCAGCAGTTTGAATTGGCAAAAGACAAAATCATGATGGGCGCAGAGCGACGGTCCATGGTGATGTCAGAGAAAGAGAAGTTAAATACGGCATATCACGAAGCGGGGCACGCCATTGTGGGACGGTTGATGCCTGAGCATGATCCCGTTTACAAGGTGTCCATTATTCCTCGCGGTAGAGCCCTCGGTGTCACCATGTTTCTTCCAGAGGAAGATCGCTACAGTCACAGCCGTCGACATATTGTGAGCCAAATCACTAGCTTGTTTGGTGGGCGTGTCGCTGAGGAAATGACATTGGGCCCGGAGGGTATTACTACGGGTGCTTCTAACGATATTCAGCGAGCGACGGAAATTGCCCGGAACATGGTCACTAAGTGGGGCTTGTCTCCTAAGATGGGACCATTGATGTATGACGAGGGTGGTGAAGAGGTGTTCTTGGGTCGCAGTGCTGGACAGCCCGCTAAAGCAATGTCAGACGAAACGGCACGTGCTATTGACGCCGAAGTTAGAAATATTATTGATGAGTGCTATCAGGGTGCACATCAAATCCTTGAGGAAAATCGTAAAAAGCTCGACGTGATGGCGGAAGCACTCATGCAGTACGAGACCATCGACGCAGACCAGATTGACGATATTATGAACGAAAGAGTCCCGCGTCCCCCCGCAGATTGGGGCGACTCGGGAGACAGCCAATCCGATGATGGTGCCTCATCTTCGGCCGATTCCGTGGGTCCTATCGGCGATCCTGCTGGCGAGCATTAATTTACTGTTGATGCTATGAGAATTCCGGGCTTTGGGCCGACACGATTGGTCTGCCCTGACCGGGAACTCTCCTTGAGGAAGCCCTTAGTTATGGGCATTCTCAACGTGACTCCTGATTCCTTTTCAGACGGTGGAGCACTTTTTAGTGGTTCAGGTCTGAATTTTGATGCCCTGTGCCGCGCCGCTGAAACTATGGTGGTGGCCGGCGCTTCCTTTTTAGATGTGGGTGGCGAATCTACTCGTCCTGGAGCGCTTGCCGTTTCAGAACAGGAAGAGATGGATCGTGTTCTTGGGGCCATTACCTGCATCAAAAACCGGTTCGACGTCGAAGTGTCTCTGGATACCAGCACGCCAAAGGTCATGTTAGCCGGGGCTGAAGCCGGTGTCGGTATGATCAACGATGTGCGCGCCTTGGGTCGGGAGGGAGCTGTTGAAGCAGCGGCCAAGACGGGTTTACCCATTTGCTTAATGCACATGCAGGGAGACCCGTTGACTATGCAAGCAGGCCCTCAGTATCGCGATGTGGTGTCTGAGGTCATTGAGTTTCTCGAGCAACGAGCGGCCCTGTGCGCTGATGCAGGTATCTCGCGTGAACGGTTAGTTTTCGACCCTGGATTTGGGTTCGGCAAAACACCCAAGCATAACTTTACTTTACTGAGCCGCTTGTCTGAGGTCGCCGCCCTCGGTCAACCCGTTTTGGTGGGCTTGTCGCGTAAGTCCATGATAGCCTCGGTCCTCGACCGCGACACCTCACAGCGTTTACCCGCAAGTTTGGCGCTAGCCGTGCTAGCCATGATCGGAGGTGCTCATATTTTGCGAGTGCACGATGTGGTCGAAACAATGGACGCTGTCGCCATGATGACTGCTTGTACAGAGGCCTCGCTATGAATAAAAAATATTTTGGAACCGACGGGATCCGTGGACGAGTCGGCGAAACGCCGATCACGCCAGAATTTATGCTGCGACTGGGATGGGCCTGTGGCCGCGTGTTTTCTGAGCGTTCAGCAGATAAAGTGTCGGTTATTATTGGCAAGGACACTCGAGTATCGGGCTACATGTTTGAATCTGCTCTTGAGGCAGGTCTTGTGGCTGCAGGTGCCAATGTGAAATTGCTGGGTCCCTTGCCCACGCCGGCTATTGCCATGATGACCCGTAGCCAGAATGCCGCAGTAGGCATCGTCATCAGCGCTTCTCACAATCCCTACTATGATAACGGTATCAAGTTTTTTTCGGGGCTTGGTGCGAAGTTATCTGACGAATTAGAGCTGGCTATCGAGGCGGCGCTCGATATTCCGATGCAAACCGTAGATTCGGCTCAGTTGGGCAAGGCAACGCGATTGAACGATGCTGCGGGCAGGTATATTGAATTTTGCAAAGCCACCTTGCCGGGACAATACACCCTGAAAGGTCTAAATATCGTACTCGACTGCGCCCACGGCGCTACTTATAACGTGGCCCCCGCTGTATTTCGTGAGCTGGGTGCTAACGCCACTGTTATCGGCGCTGAGCCAGATGGCTTCAACATCAATGAGGGTGTGGGTTCTACGGCGACTGAATTGCTCAGTCAGCAAGTTGTTGAGGCTGGAGCTGATTTTGGAATCGCTTTTGATGGCGATGGTGATCGGGTTCTCTTTGTCGATGCCGATGGGTCTCTTGTTGATGGTGATGCCTTGCTTTACGTCTTGGCGATGCACCGCCTTGCTGTCGGACAGTCCGACCCAGGGGTGGTTGGCACCCAAATGTCCAACATGGGCCTTGAGATAGCCCTTGGAGAACAAGGTGTTCAATTAGCCAGAACGAAGGTAGGTGATCGGTACGTGCGCGAGCGCATGGCCGCTGAGGGTTGGCAGCTGGGAGGAGAGTCTTCTGGGCATTTGATTTGCGGGGACGTGACGACTACAGGAGATGGGATTGTAGCTGCATTGCAAGTGCTCAAGGCAATTGTCGCCAGTGGCCGGTCGCTGTCTGACTTGCTGTCGGGCATGAAGCGCCTACCGCAAGTCATGATCAATGTACCCCTGCCAGAAACCAGTCTCGATTTGGCGGGCGATAATCCCGTGTCTGCAATTTGCCGTGAAGTGGAGAGCGCCTTGGAGGGGCGGGGAAGGCTCTTGCTGCGGCCTTCAGGTACCGAGCCCGTGATTAGGGTCATGGTCGAGGGTGATGACGCTGTTGAAATTAAACAGCTCGCCGAACAGGTTGCCGATGTGATTCGATGTGCTTGAGGTGTGGTCTTTAAATTCTAGGCGCTTGCGGTCACGAGGGGCTTCAGCTATTCTCGCGCGCCTGATTTGGCTGGAGCAGGCCTTATGGCGGGACTAGTCATCGCCAACTGGAAAATGCACGGCAGCTTGGCATTGATTGAAGCGTTTTCACAGCAGTGGCGAGGACTGCCGAGGCTGTCAGGGGTAGACGCGGTCTTGTGTCCACCCACGCCCTATTTGGGGGCTGTGAGTGAAGCCTGTGAAGGGCTACTACTAGGCGCCCAAAATTGCGCTGAGCAAGTCGAAGGTGCTTTTACCGGTGAAGTGGCGAGTCAAATGCTCGCTGAAATGGGGTGCCAGTACGTCATAATTGGTCACTCCGAGCGGCGATCACTGTACCTTGAGTCCGATGCGCAGGTTGCCATCAAGGCGAGATCGGCTACTGCTGCCGGACTTCATCCGGTGGTTTGTGTTGGAGAGGCGCTTGGTCAACGTGAGGCCGGTCAGCAAGACAAGGTGGTGAGTGAGCAGCTATTGGGTTCTTTGGCGCAGGTACCTTGTGACAATCTCGTGGTGGCTTACGAGCCTATTTGGGCGATTGGCACTGGGCGCACGGCATCACCCGCTCAGGCGGACGCGATGCACGAGGTGATAAGACTGCGCTTGCAGGAGCACTACGGTGCTGCTGGATCCGGAATTCCCATCATTTACGGGGGAAGTGTAAAACCGGAAAATGCGGGTGTGTTGTTTGAGTGCGATAATATTGACGGAGCCCTCGTTGGGGGAGCTTCATTAGAAGCCAAAAGTTTTTGGCAAATTGCCAGCGCTGCAAGTGCTGGGAGGGCGTAGTGGAACAGATTATTTTGGTGGTACACCTGCTAGTAGCTTTGGGCATTATTGGCCTGATTATGATGCAGCAGGGCAAAGGCGCTGATATTGGTGCATCATTTGGTGCGGGTGGCTCGCAAACACTCTTTGGCAGTGTGGGTAGCGCAAATCTTTTGACCAAACTTACAGCGTGGCTAGTCGCGGCTTTCTTTGCGAGCAGCTTTGGTTTGGCGATGATCGCTGATAGCCGCACCGCGGGTGATGATGATCTGGGCTTCGAGTTGCCGATGGAAGCCGTTGACATGGCACCTGCACAACCCCTGGAGAGCGATGTACCAGTGGGCGATATCCCAGACATGACATTTGAAGCTGAGGCGTCTGATTTGCCTGTGCTGGAGACAACACCAAGTGATGTTATTGACTCGGGACAAGAATTACCCGAGGGTTAAGTTTATGCGGGAGTGGTGGAATTGGTAGACACGCTATCTTGAGGGGGTAGTGGCCTATGGCTGTGCGGGTTCAAGTCCCGCCTTCCGCACCATCTAAGAAAAGGAACGATAACGCTGAGTTGTCGTTCCTTTTTTTTAATGCGCTGGGCGTTTTGTTGCTGTTGGCAAAGCCGAGCCGGCGAAAAGGCAGGTAATGTCAGCTGCTCTCGATTTAAATCGCATTGCGTATGGCTGTGTTGTTGCCCAGTATGATCCTAGGATTGGGCCATTACGCATTGCTTACAGTCAGCAATACGTTGGAAATTTACGGCCGTCGATGGCACGCTTAGCACTCCGGACGAACCCATAACGCAGGACTGCGCGGCATTATCAGCCGGATGATGCGGGTTGCATCTTTCCATAGCCGTTACGTGTCTTAAGTCCTGCGCCGAAACACGAGGGTTATTTATGGCAAATAGTCGATGGCTCAGTTGACGTTAGAGCGGCGCATCCCTATACTCCAGCGCCTCTGCTTAGTGGGTTTGACTCACTGAGGTGACAACCAAAGGTAACGCGGTTTTAGAGGGTTCCTACAGGGGTCGTCACAACAGGTTTTGATGCGGGGTGGAGCAGCCTGGTAGCTCGTCGGGCTCATAACCCGAAGGTCGTCGGTTCAAATCCGGCCCCCGCTACCAAATCGATGGCAGCCATTGCTCAGGCTGCCATCACGTTTAAGCCCCTGTTTGGGGCTTTTTTGTATCCGCTGTTAACGCATTTGAGACGCGACGTGTATGGCTGGAAAGGAATCGCGATTGTCGGAGTTGTTGACGCCCACGGTGGAATCGCTAGGGTTCGAACTGTGGGGTCTGGAGCTGTTATCGCCTAATCGGCGGCCGACATTGCGACTGTTTATTGAAGCAGACACGGGCGTCAGCGTTGACGACTGCGCT
>Ga0233444_10006205_pt1 | contig 10731 bp, 5 predicted proteins | sample SI_124_October20_6_FD_182792 | JGI IMG/M metagenome (GOLD analysis project Ga0233444, IMG submission 182792) | Seawater microbial communities from Saanich Inlet, British Columbia, Canada - SI_124_October2016_10_MG | ecosystem: Environmental > Aquatic > Marine > Inlet | place: Canada: British...
GTGTCTCTTCATAATTACCCGTTGTCGTTAACGTTGTTCCATACCAAACCATGCTGTCACATACTGTAGCTAAAGTGTCTCCTGTCTTACTCTCATTTACCGTTAAATTTAAAGTAACGATGCTATCACAGCCAGATTGATTTTGTAACGAATCATAATAAATTCCCGATGCATTTAATGTTAATCCTCCCCAAACTAAACTATCGCAAACCGTAGAATCAATAGTTAGCGTGTCTATATTATTAACAGTAAGTAAAAGCGTATCATAAGAAAAGCAACCGTTGCCATCAGAAACCATAACATTATAACTGCCAGAAACTTTAGCAACATAACTAGAGTTGGTATCTGAACCGTTCCATAAATAGGAATCGAAAGATTGATTTAAAGTTAAAATTAGAGAATCGTTACTACAAATTGAAGTGTCGTTTCCTAAATTAATATCTATAGCATCAACTATACTTATATTAAAGGGTTTTGAGCAATTAGTAGAGGCATCGGAATACACTTTAACAACTCCAGAATTTAAACCATTAGAATTGACTTCTTTACTAGAAAAAATAAATTTGCTTCCATTAGCGCTTAAAGCTAAGGATTGTCCAATTTTATTATTTGCAAATCCGTAAATATCAACCCCATTTTGAGTCCAGTTATTTGCAACTAAATCATAAATCTCAATTTTACCAGTATTTTGTCCAAACACATCACTTTGAAATCCTCCAATAATAATTCTATCACCTAAGAAATTAGATGACAAAGACCAACCGAAAAATTCAGAAAATCTGTCACCATAAATATTTCCTCCAAAATAACTCCAATCATTACCATCCCAATTTAGAGTACTAATTTTTCCAGAATTTGTAAGATTTTCATCAGAATAAGGAGACGAAACTATGATATTTTCACCATTACCACTGATTGAGACTACAGATCCTAAATAGTCATTTGAATTGTTTCCAATAATATCACTTCCAATTTGCATCCAATTATTGCCATCATAATTGAAAACTCGAGCTCTTCCAAATGATAAATTATTTAAGGTATAATATGGTGAACCTACAATTATTCGTGAACCGCTGGTATTAAAAGAAATTGATGAACCATTTCTTTCATTATTGTGTTCACCAGTAATAATATTTCCAACAATTATCCAATTAGACCCATTCCATTCAATTACCTTTGCAAGACCTCGTCTATTTTGATAGTTAATAGAACTAACAGCAATCCTATTACCATCCTCACTCATTTCTACCTTATATCCTAATTCATCTCCAGCATTATCTCCATAAATATTACTACCCATCTGAACCCAATTAGCTCCGTTCCATTCAAAAACTTTGACTAAACCTGCATTATTATAAGCATCGTCATTTAAAATAGAACTTGCGACCAACCTAGTTCCATCCGCATTCATTGAAATTGAATAACCAAACTCATCACCAGAATTTTCTCCCAATATGTCATTACCTAACTGAGACCAAATAGAATCTTGCCAACTGTATACTCTAATTTTTCCAGCACTAGAAAAAGAATCTCCATTTTTGTTAGCACTAGCAGCAAATACTAATCCATTGGCACTAATAGCAACAGACTGTCCAAAGTTGTCACCACTATTTTCTCCATCAATTGTAGAACCTAACTGTCTAAAATTTCCAGCTTCAACAAAAGAATAAGATACTGTATAATCTCCAACCGTTGATTCAGAAACATCAATTTCACCAGTTAGTGAATCGATTTCTAAACCATTACTGGCAGTGAAATAACCTCCAGATAAACCTGTTATAGTTGGTAATAAATCATTCCCATTAACGCACAGAACTGAATCTGAAAAAATAAAATCTGTGGTGGATGGAGTTACCACTAAATTCAACTGGTAAGTACTGTCACACCCACTTGGATGAACATATGTTTGAGAACTTGTGAAATTAGTAGCAGAATAATTGACACCATTTTTCCAAGTTAATGAATCACAAACATTGTAGTAATCCAATTCAAAAAAGGAAGGAAGAAAGTTATAATGTTGACTATTAATTGTATCTGAACAAGTGGTTAAAGTATTATTAACGTAAACTATGAATTCTGAATCATCGCTTGGAACAACATGTGAATTTGGAGTGGTATCATTGTTAGACCATAAATAAGAAAGGGTGTCAATTTCTGAACTAACAGCTGAACTAATTAAAATTATTTCTCCTTCACAAAAAGTGGTTTTACTTAAAGTTACATCAACATCTAATAAATCAATGTAAACTGTATCATTTTGACTGCAATTATTATCATCAGTAACAGTAACAAAATAGTTGCCTGGACTATTCACTACTAAAATAGAATCTGTAGAATTATCATTCCATAAATAGGTGCTATTAGCATTCGTTGCCGAAAGTGTTAATGAGGAATATTCACAAATTGAATTGGTATCTAAACCAAGGTCAACAATGGGTAAGCTTAAAATAGTTATGTAATTATTAATCTCGAAACTTTTGGTAATTAAATTATTAGTAGCAGTAAGCTTAACGGTATAATTACCAGGACTTGAATATTTATGTTTAGGATTTTCTAAGTTTGAAGTATTACCATCTCCAAAATCCCAAAGCCAAGTGTGTGGATCACCTAAAGATAAATCTAAAAACTGAATGCTGTCACTTAAACATATTTGATTAGTATCACTTCCAAAATTTACAACCATTGTGTCATATGGGTATATATACAAATAAGTAGTAAATAGAGAATCACATCCATTGACAGTTGACAAATTTTCAATAATAGTATCTGAGCTTGTATAATAAGAACCTTTATATTCTACTACTCCAAAAGTATCAATAGTAACTTCGTTATTAAATTTTGGTGAAATAAATAGATCTAGGGAAGTGGTATCAATACAATTAGTTAATTGTGAAGTAGCAGTTAATAAAACATTGTATTGTCCAGAGCTTGAGTAAATAAATGAAGGATTACTTTCATTTGAAGTTTCTCCGTTTCCAAAATTCCAATCGTAATTAATTACCCCATCACTTACAGTGGTATTATTAATAACATTAATAGTGTCTCCCAAGCAATTTTCATTTATTTGAAATTGAGCTATTGGAGTTGTGGATACAGTTACTTCTTTTAAAGTATCACCATAACAACCTTGAGCAGAAAAGGCTTTAAACTCTACCAAATAATTTCCAGAAGTATCATAAGTGAAAATTGGGTTTTGAACTTTCAGGGTATCATTAACTGTGAAAATCCATTCATAATTAGTTATGGTTGAACCTTGCACAGTAGCATTTCCAACAAATGAAATTGGATCGTTTGCACAAGATGCATTGTAAGAAAAGTTTGCTAGTGGAACATTGGTTCTATAGACAACTTTAGTTACCGTATCATTATAAACATTATCGTCAGTATTTCCAACCAACCAAAACTTAACATTATAGGTTCCGTAAGCACTTAAATCTAATGTATTTGTGAAATTAAAATACGTATCTGTGTAGTAGCCGTACTCAATTTCTTGATTTCCAACAACCGTTTCGGTAATTATGGTGCCTCCGTTAACCTGGTATGCCACTCTCATATTAGAAGCAACCATATTACCATACTTTCTTATAATTATTTTAGCGGTATCTGATGAAGAATGAAAGCAGTCTAATGTTGGAGAAATAATTTTAGCTATTCCAAAATCAGCAGAAAATTCTTTGGCACCTATATCTGGAGCATTGGGATTTCTGATTTCAGAATCTATATCGTAATTTAAATTTTGAATAGGTAAACCTGCTCCATTAAACTCTTTTTGTCTCACCATTAAATTAGTATCTGAAATAAAATAAGGTGGTACTTCTAGGGAATTGGCATCACTAGAGAGTAATTGTCCTAACTGGGCAACGTCTCCATATACTGTTGATGCAATAGTCGCTATATTCCCATTCGGTGAATAATAACAGTTGTAATCCAAATCATGGCCCGTTAATATCGCGTCTGTTACAAGTGGCATCCCTCCCCCAACACATCCGAAAATATTGTTCTTTATCGTTAACTCCTCTGCCAAACTATTTATCTCTATCCCTATCGATTGTGTTGAGTTATTCCCTGAATTACTAATACTGTTAAATAGTATCTTACTCGTATCCCCTTCTCCTCCTATCACAATCGCCTTTGATGTTCCTATCCCTCCTACCGATATGTAATTATTAGCTACAAACGATGGCCCTCTTACAATCTCTAACCCAGTTTGATTCTCTAAACCAAACATCCTATTTCCTACTATCGAATCAATCTCATACCCTACTAAATAACTCCCCACTATACCTGTAGACTTTGTAATGGTGTTGTTATTAAACACCACACTATACGCTCTACCTGGGTCATTATTACCAGGCTGGTATGGTTCTATACTAAGTGAATTGAAATTAGTAAACGTATTACCTTTTATCTCAAACTTGTTAAATAAATTGAATTGTGAAGCAAAATAAAAAGATCTACTTTCATTATTTGAAGTATAAGTAAAATCGTTATTTAAAAATTTTACATTGTTAAAACTAACATAACTATTAGCGTAAAAACGAGAACCTATAGAAATCGTATTAGAATCTAACAAGAAATTAACAGCGCTTTTACTCGCTTTTCCATATTGATAATCATCCCAATTATCTCCTGGAGAATAATCATCCCAATAAAAAGTACTAATATTCATCTCATTACTCCTAATAATAGCATTGGTAGTAGATGAATGCCTCCCAAACCTAAAATTATTACCATGAGGAAAAGTGTTATCGTATATATACAAACTATCTACATAAGAACTGTTTTGACATTCAAAATGTCCTAAACCTATATTATGCTCTAAACTAAAACCATATATACTGTCACTTAAATAAAAATGATTACGCGTAAAATAACTATTAGAAAAATGAATGTCAGTTCCTGTTTCAAATACTAGACTCTTATCCGAATTATAAAAAAGACATCGATCTATTTTTAAACTATTAGAATTAGTAGATTTTATAACATAGGAATTATTACCCCTACTAAAACCAATATCTCTAAACGTAAAACCATACGTATTCTCTAAATTTAAAGTATAGTCAAGTATATTATTAGCGTCAGAATAACTCAACGTTACCAAACTACTATCTCCACTCTCTCCCAAAAATGTTACCGTATTTACTAAACTATTACCAGGAACATTCACAATATTAATCTGCTCCTCATAAACCCCATCTCTTACCACAAACGTTACTGGACAAGAGACACCCGAATTATTTAAGGCATCGGCAAACTCAGTGAAATTGGCAAAATCTGGATTAATCCCTCCAACTGTATAACTTCCGCATAAACTAGCAATTAAATTATTAGTTGTTGTATCATTTAATGGATTTACATCTGCAATACCGTTAGGATTTTCTACCCATACTTTAAAAATATTAGTGATTCCAGAAATAAAATTATAAGAACCAATATTAATATTATTATCAACCCCTCCAGACGGTAAACTACCAGTCCAATTAAAAGGAGTTTGGAGAATTCCGTTTACAGACCAAGCAATAGTAACATTGGTAATGGTGCTTATTCCGTAATTCAACATTTGAACTTCAATAGGATAGGTTCCTTGACTAAAAGTCATTTGTGGAGCTTGAATTAAAGAAATTGAAGCATCATTACTTAATGGTGCAAAAACTTGTATATTGTCAATAGCCCAAAACGATTTACCATTACCATTCCAAGTAAATCTAATTTTAGCATCTGATGTATTTCCAATCCATTGAGAAACATCGATAAATTCACTTTCGATTCCATTTGTTGAATCAGAAATAGTTTCTACAACCGTCCAACTGGTTCCATCAAAAACTTCAATTTCCGCAAAATTGCCTGTCTCAATGATTAATTGATGGTCAAATAATAAGATAATATTTGGACTTACCGAACAATCTATTTCTCCAGTTTCTAAATATGATTTTTCTACTTGAGAATCATTGGAATAATTTTCTGAATCAAAAATCGCAAATTTTCCAATTATTGGAAAGTCTAAAACTCTGTTTCCTGGATTGTCAAAATGCCAAATATCTTTAGTAGAATCAGTTACATGGACATTGGACCAACCAGTAGGAGGCGTTGTGCCATTTGCAGAAGCGAAATCTTCGTTAAGAACATATGTTTGTGAAAAAAAGGAAAATGATAAGATTAATAAAAAAAGCAGAAATAAAGCTCTTAAATAGGTGTAATTTATACAATTTAAAAACTTATAAAATTTCATACACAAATAAAACAATTATTTATTGTTAAAAAAAAATATTGGAAAACACATAAAAACACCTATCTGCAGTCTTAAAATATATTTTATATCAAAAGTAATAAATAATAGATTATTTACTAAGGAAAATATCACTTTTAAAAATTCTACTAAAAATATAGACGGATTAAAACATTTTAATGTTAAAAAATTGATAAACAGATATTTAGAGCTATTCTTAATATGACTATTTTTAAATAAATAAAAATCATGATTGAAAGATTAAGTAATAAAGTTTTCTCGGAAGAATTTAAAAATAAAACAGAAAGAATTTTTGTCACCCTTTCAATAGTGAGTTTTGTTATTCACCTACTTTTAATTTTTCTTAAATATTTAGAAATTTTAAATTTTTCAGACGATAAATTACTTACCAACCCTATTGCTGCAATTTATACTCCTTTTTCTTTCATTTTAGTGTACGAGGTTTTCTTGGTTATCTATTATTTACCCAGGTCCATCTCTCAGTACATAAGAAAACAATACGAAATAATCACATTAATTATCGTAAGAAGAATTTTTAAGGATATGGCCAATATAGATGTTAGTGCCAACTGGTTCAACCAACAGTACGATCTCCAACTTACCTATGACTTAATTTCTACACTAGTTCTTTTCTTTATCATTTTTTTATTCAACTACTTTAATACTCGAAGTAAAAAGCTCCATCCAAAAAGAGGTAAAATAGAAAATTTAGATTTATTTGTAAAACGAAAAAAAACTATTGCACTTTTTCTTCTTCCAGTTTTGATATTTTTAGCCCTTTCAAGTTTATTTAAATGGATATATATTGAATTAGCTTCCATTGACCAAGTTTTCTTTTCTATTCAAGATATTAACGAGCTTTTCTTTAACGAATTCTTTACTGTGCTTATAATGGCAGATGTACTATTGCTATTAATATCGCTCTATAAAACCGACAAATTTCATGAAGTATTTAGAAATTCAGGATTTATTATTTCTACCATATTAATTCGTTTATCTTTTTCTGCCGATGGGCTAATGAACAACCTACTAATTGTTACTTCTGTAGTATATGGGTTTTTAATGTTGATTCTTCATATTCAATTTGAAAAAATTAATTTTCAATTCCCAAAAGAAGTAGCCATAGAAGAAAAAGAATCTGACAAGGTTATCTAATATTTTTTATGGAAAGAAATCAAGAATTGCCATTCGAAGATATTTCAAAAACTCCTATTGAATTAACAGCAACCAATTCGCTTTTAAGGCTGGTGGAAGGGTTGGCGTTTAGATATCGCTGGGCTACAGAAAATCTAACTGAAGAAGATATTAAATTTAGACCACATCCAACAAGCATGAGCATTGAGGAAGTAAACGCACATATTTTTGATTTAATAGAAAGTACTTTTAGAGTTTTCGGGGGACAAAAACAAAACAAAGATTCCTTAAAATCATTTCATAAAGTAAGAAAAAAATCTCTTTTTGTTTTGAAAGATCTTTCAGAAATATTAAAAAAAATGAGCGATAAAGATTTGTCAGCAATAGAAAAAAACACTTCTAGAAAACTACCTTTTTGGTATTGGATCAATGGTCCACTAGCAGACGCACTAACCCACGTAGGGCAAATTACTTCTTGGCGAAGAATAGCAGGCAATCCTCAACTAAAAGGTGTAAATGTGTTCATTGGAACTAGTGATAAGGTAGAAAAGTATTAACAAAATATTACATAACTTATTTAAATATATTTAAAATGTTTGTGAAACATTGATAAATTCAAGGATGAAAAAAATAAATATATCCCAAAAATTAGCTCAATTCAACGATTATTGGAATCCTAAGATTATTGGAGAATTGAACCACCAACATGTAAAACTTGCAAAGTTAAAAGGAGAATTTATTTGGCACAAACACGATGATGAAGATGAAATGTTTTTAGTACTAAAAGGAACTCTTAAAATTGCTTTTAGGGACAGAACAGAATCTATTAAGGAAAATGAAATAATCATAGTTCCTAAAGGAGTTGAACATAAGCCAATTGCAGAAGAAGAAGTTTCTATAATGCTTTTTGAACCTGCTACTACTATCAATACTGGAGCATTGGAAAATGAACGTACTCGTAAAAATTTAGAATCTATCTAAATGAAGCTGCCAATCTTTCAAATAGATGCTTTTAGTGATAAGGTATTTGGCGGGAATCCTGCTTGTGTAGTTCCTTTAGAAAACTGGCTAAAAGATGAAGTCTTACTAAAAATTGCTCAAGAAAATGCAGTGGCTGAAACCGCTTTTTTTGTTAGAAAAGGAAAAAACTTTCATTTAAGATGGTTTACGCCTGATATAGAAATGGATCTTTGTGGCCATGCTACACTGGCAACTGCACATTGTATTCTTTCTGAACTAAAATTAGAATCTGAAAAAGTAATCTTTGAAACATTGAGTGGAGAATTAGAAGTATCCTTAAATAATGGACTATATTTAATGGATTTACCAAGAAGAGATCCCATATCGGCTTCACTACCAGATGAAATAAAAAATGCTTTAAGCATCCAACCAAAAAAAGTTCTAAAATCAAGAGATTATTTATTGATTTATGAAAATCAGAAACAAATAGAAGATATCGTTATAAATAGAGAAGTATTTGATCATATCAATCTTAATCCTGGTGGTGTGATAGTAACAGCCATAGGAGACCATTGTGATTTTGTATCTAGATTTTTTACTCCACAAGCTACTATTTTAGAAGATCCTGTTACGGGGTCGGCACATTGTACATTGACTCCTTATTGGTCAAATGAAATCCTTAAAAAAAGGATGATTGCTCAACAAATTTCAGAAAGAAAAGGAGAATTATTCTGCGAACTAAAAAAAGACAGAGTTGAAATAAGTGGTAAAGCAATAACCTATTTTGAAGGCTATATAAATCTTTAAAATAAATGATACTCTTATCTAAACCACTCACTTTTAGTTAAACATCCGTTAATAATTTTAAATAAATAATTTATAATTACGTTGTGAAAAAAATAAGATTAATAATTTTAGGATTAGCATTTCCATTTTTAATAAAATCTCAAAACTGTGGAGATTTAAGAGTTCATTTGCTTCCTCAAAATTCTTTTACGGAAGTCGTGCTAACTACCAATTACGATAGTTTAGTAAATCTAAATCCTAATATTACTACTATATCTGGTATTTATGACTGGAGAGCTTATCCTCCAGGAAGTCATAATTGGAACGGAAATACCCATATATGGCAAAGTACAATTCCCAGTCCTACATTTAGCGTTTCTTTTAATGATGATTATATATTCTTTATTCTATCACTAATTATTGGAGACACTGCAACCTCAACAACCCCAATAACAAATTGTATTTTACCATTTTTCATAGCTAGAGACAGTTTAATGCCTTCTTTTTGGAATCTTTCGATGTTAAATACTGGATTTACCAATATTTCAAATTTAGAATCTAAAAATAAGAAGCTAGTAAATGTCTATAATCTTGCTGGGCAAATAGTAGATCCTGAAAAAATCAATCATGAAATGGCAATCTACTTATATTCTGATGGTTCAACAGAGAAGAAATTTATTGAAAAATAATTTGCCCCCCTTTTTTTTCAAATTTAGCGTTACATCAATAATTAAACTAAACTTTTTACAATGAAAAAAATTACTCCTTTAATTCTTTCAATTTTAACCTTAACCTTAATTAAAGGACAATCTACAGCTTGTGATTCATTAACCATTACCGGATCGCAATATCAATTACAAATTACTGCTAACAACTTAAATACATTTGTTTTCTATTGGGAGACCATGGGTTCTGATGGAACAATTTTAGAACAAGATTCCAGTATGAGTACAACCCACAACGTATATAATTACAATATGTCTACTGGGCAAAATTACGATACTCTAGTGACATGTATCTCTACTATGAACACCTTATGTTGTGCAATATTGGTTTGGGATGGAAACAATTGGATCAATACTTCTGGTGGTAATTCTCCTCCTCCACCTCCACCTAGTGTAGGTACTTGTGGGAATTTTACCTTAGAATTATATGATTCTTTTGGAGATGGATGGAACGGTGCCTCTTTAGATATAAATATTAATGGTGCTCTATTTCACAATGTAACTTTAGCTACTGGAAGTGGCCCAGAAATATTCACCTTTGCAACAGACTCAAATGATGTTATTGATCTAATTTATAACGCTGGAAGTTGGGATGATGAAAACACCTACAATTTAATTGACAACAGTGGTAATTTGATTGTTAGCCAGGGTGCATTTGGATTTGTGCCTAATTTAAGTCCTGTAAGTTCTTTTGGGATTTTTGCCTGTTCAAATTCATCCCCTTTAAATTGTAATGCTAATTTCTATTGGTGGCAAAATTTTGATAGTACTTTTAATACTTTCACTACAGATATTTACTGCGTCGAAAACTCTACTGGTGGCACTGGCCCATTTACATATTATTGGGTGTTTGGTGATGGAAACACTTCCAATCTTCAG
>Ga0233444_10006206_pt1 | contig 10730 bp, 18 predicted proteins | sample SI_124_October20_6_FD_182792 | JGI IMG/M metagenome (GOLD analysis project Ga0233444, IMG submission 182792) | Seawater microbial communities from Saanich Inlet, British Columbia, Canada - SI_124_October2016_10_MG | ecosystem: Environmental > Aquatic > Marine > Inlet | place: Canada: British...
GCTAATTCTTTTAAGTTCTTCATCATATCTTATTACATCATCACCCCAAAACTTTTCTTTTTGTTCTAAGAATGCTAATTGTTTTTCTTTTATACTGAATTGATTGAATGTATCTTGAAATGCAGAGGTTAGGAATCCATAGATACCCAATGATGTTATAAGGATTAAAATAATAACTGCTCCACTTAGATAGATTCTAAATGATTTGTTTATCTTATCCCAATAGTTGTATAGATAACCAGCTGTAATAAGTTTAGCAAGTTCTAATGAACTGGCCATAATGATTACAGAAAGTGAAGCACCAGCAAATAGTTTCGATAAACCACTTACCGAAAAGAACGCAGCATTAAACGCTACGAACAATGCTGATATTCCTAATAGTAAAGTTCTAAACTTCATAAGGTGTTAACCCCTTTCAATAAATTCTTTTATTTCTTCGAGTGATTTCTCAATTTGTTGTAAATAAGAACCAGCTGTTTTAGGGTCAGCAGGTCTTTCACCTGTTACCATTTCTCTAACTACTTTAGATTTGTTTACACATGAATCTAATGCATTTGAGACTTTTTGTTTGTAGATATCTTTCATTTGATATAGTTTATTGTATAAGTATAAATATTAAGATATAAAAAAAGGGAAAATTAATTCCCTTTTCTTATTTTTGATTAATTGGTTTTAATAAGAAATCTTTAAAGACTTTGCCTTTTTATTAATTTTCTTATCAATGAGGAGAGTGAGTAACCCATTATCAAATTTAGCAGTTGTTTTTGTACCATCATAATCAGTACCAACTGTTAATACTAAATCAATCTCCTTAACAAACGAAGAAGTATCTTCTCCTTTTGTAGATTTGATTGTGATTTCTTCATCAGTAACATCTACTGTAATATCTTTTGGATTATGTCCAATAGTGTTAATTGTAACTTGTTGTTTACCATCTTCTAATGTTGTTGCTTCAAATTGTGAATTCAATCTATTAGTTGGTTTTGTTGTGTAGATATCCTTAAAGAAGTTATCTACGAAATTTTCATTAATTGTGTAAAACATAATTTTCCTTTTTTTTAATTATACATTTACTATATATTGTACCAAATCTATACCAATCTTAAAAGTATGACAATTTGTCAGTATAATCACTTTTAGTTATGACTATTTGTCATTCTATATCAAGAGTTGTTAGAGATTTATATAGAATTTCAATTTCTTCTTCAGTCCAACATAACCCCAATCCAAAAGAATCTTGCAATTCTATTACATATTCTCCTTTAGATAAATTATCTAAATCTTCCCATTCATCATTAGCAGATGAAATCAAACACATACAATCGTTTTCAGGATTATCTTTAGGTAATGGTAAAACAAAATAGTGAAATTTATTTCCATCATATTCATCTTCATATTTTTCCCAACCCTGTCTTTCAAAAGTTTCTTCAGTAATAGGAGTTACAGGAAATTCTATTATCTCTTTCATCTAATTAATTATTCCAATACTATTTGTATAGTATCATTAATAAGATATTCTCTAATTGTTGCTGTAAGTATTAAGGTATCTCCTACCATTGTATTGATTGGTGCTATTACATTATGAACCTTACCATCAACCACATAAGATGATTGATTAGATGTACTCACATCTTCTCCTTGATATACCCAAGTAAGATTACTATCCCAGCTTACTTTTAATGGTTCGTTAGAATAATAATCATCAACAGTACCACTTATTGTGTGTATTGTTTGATTAGTATTTTGATTTAATTCTAAATGATAATACCCATTACCATCCATTGGTAATCTACCATCAAGTTCTATTTTTGGTTCTTCTAATAATAGTATATCATCTTCAATTGCACAACTTGTAAATAGTGAAAATACTGTTAATATTATAAGGAGTATTGCACAAAATGTCAATCCATCATATACAAATTTTTCTGTTTGTTCTTTTCTGTGATTATCTTTCATTATAATAACTTTTTTAATATACTATCCCAAGTTGGGTATTCGTTTGGTTTGTTATCGTTTTCCCAATCAAAACCAAATCTTAACAACTCTCCACTAAACTCACCAGCTCCATTCTTTAATCTATCATCAATAAGATAATCTCCCATTAATAAATCTTTTCTGTGAGTAGTGAATACTCTTTTGTGGAATAGTTCACCGAAGTAATCTTCTATCCAAAATCTTTTATCACTCAAACTCATAGGATTACCCCATGGAGCGGAAGTAGCGATGAATAATTCATACTTACCACTTTCGTGTAATTTCTTTACGGCTTCAATTGCCCCTTCCATTGGTGGAGGGTTTCTGAATAAACCTTGAATATGGTCAGGATTATCTTTGTATCTTTCTTTTAAGTGTGGGTGAGAGATAAACCAATCTTCAATTGCTTTACCAAAATCAACTAATACACCATCCATGTCAATGTAAACTATCTTTTTTTTCAAATCTTTTTCTTTGTTAGGGTTAATATTATCACTCATTTACTATGTAAATATACGAAAAATAATTGGATTTACCAAGTCTTTTCGTGTTTATTTTTCAGAAAAATGAGCTCTAAAACCAAGTACTGGTTTATGACCTGTGATTGCTTGTTCTCTTTTTGAGATAAATTGTTTAGATACTTGTAGTGTTTCTAAATCTGTTTCATTCATTACCCAATCTTTGAATAGGTAAGTTAATAATTTGGATTTGATTGATTTAATCATAGTTTTAATTTTAATGTTTTAACTTATTTACTATGTAAATATACGAAAAATAAATGAGAAATCCAAGCAAAAAGTGAATTATTTTATATTAAATCTTTATTTTCTTTTCTGTATTTTTTAGATGGGTCTAAATAATCTAACAATTCGAATGGGTCTATATCTTCCAAATCCCATTTATTTATCATTTCAAACACTTTTATTCTATCTTCACTATAAAGATGTTCATAGTATGTTATTGGAATGTTTAAGCTTTCACTAATACCTGATATGATTTCTTTTCTGTTTTTTAATTCGTCATCTACTCCATTTTCAATAGCCCATTGAAAATCTTTTTTAGTTAACGAATTAAATGTCCATGGAGAATATATATCTAACCCTAACCTCAGTTTTCTAAATAGATTAACATAAGCTTCGTAATGAGAATCCCATATAAGTCTATCTAACAATATTGTTTTATCAAAGTGAGATGAAAATTCTATTCCAAAATCAATTGGGTTTGTTCCTTCTTTTTCTTTTGGTAATTGATATCCAATTGTTTTTACTATTATATTCTTATACTCACCTAATTCTTTTAATGGATATTTGTTATCTAATTTAGTAGGCCCGATATCGTAGTTATACGGTTCATCTTTTAAAAAATAATTTTGACTAGCAATACCTCTTGATAAAGAAGTTGTTCCACTTCGTGGTGCACCTATAATTAATAGTTTCATTATGCATAATTTTGTAACAATCTTAATATCTCATCTAATGATTCATGTCTGTGGTTATCTAATAAGTTAACTGAGTAAACATATTTAGATTCTTTAACCTTTGGTACTTCATGTATAGCGGAATCATTTGCAAACTTTAAATCAATTTGCTGAGGGTCTCCACAAAGTATCATAGTAGAACCTTTACCCAATCTACCCAACACCATACTAAGTTGTTGTTTAGTTAAGTTTTGGAACTCATCTACAATTACACAAGCATTATCAAAGGTTCTTCCTCTAAAGTGAGATAGAGATACCAACTCAATCTTTTCATCAGATTCCATTTTTTCTAATATTGCTGGTTTGTTATAAACCTTTCTCATATTAGAACGAATTGGAACTAACCAAGGCTCCATCTTTTCATCAAGTGAACCTGGTAGATATCCATTATCTTCATTTGATACAGTTGGTCTTGTTATAATAATTTGATTAATCTTTCTTTGAAAGAACATATCTAATCCGATTTGTACTGCAAGTAATGTTTTTCCACTTCCTGCTTTTCCAAGAACAAAGTTATAAGGATGATATAAGATATTTGTCTTAGCCATCTTTTGTTCTTCTGATAATGATATTGAAAATCTAACTTTTCCTTTTGGAGCATTTTTACCAATGTTTTGTGTAGCCATTATTTACTTTTTTAAATTAACCAAGTTAATTGTTGTTAATAAGTATATGTTATAGTAAACTTTTAACAGGACCGTACCACACAATTAAAGCTTTTCGTTTACCTTTTATAATTGGAGTTACTGAATGTTCTATCTTTCTACCCTCGTATATTACATAGTCTCCTTTTTCTTTATACCCCTCTACCTTCTCATCTCCTAAATATAAATACCCACCCTCACACTCATCTTCAAGTAAAATATTTAAAGTTATTTGAGAATATAAATCTGTATGTGGAACTGTTGCTTGTGGTGGTACTGCTTCTACTGTATGTAGAGTTAAACAATCTCTTATACTTCTACCTGATAATTCTTCAAGTATTTTATTAAGATTTGGATTTCTAAATGAATAATGTATAACTTTAGTTGTAGTAATCCAACTATCACCAACATCAACAGGTGCCCAATCATTTGTTAGACCGGTTCTTTCTTTCCATTCTCTTTCGTTAACAGGTGGTGTCTTTTCTAACTCACTAATGAGTTCATTAAATTGATGTGTAGATAGTTTCATATTAAATTAATGTTACTTTTTCTCCATTCTATTTCTTCAATTGGTATATTATATTTTTGACAAATTGCAGATGGGGCCCATCCTTCTGCATAACCAATACCAGCTTTAACATATCTATAATATCTTGGATTTCTATTTTTAGAAGTATAGTAATTTTCTACAATTGGTTGTATTGTTTTTACATCAGATATCATTTTATCTATCTCATTTACTTTAGGTAATGAAATAAGAGCCTCTGGTATATAATATTTTATACTTTCATTTGATGATATGTGTGATAATAAAGTATCTCTAAGATGATATTCATTCTCGTAAAAGAATTTTGTCAGCTCACTTTCTATATATAAATCAAAAATTTGGTAGGTATATAATGAAGTATCATCATATTTAATATCGGTATTATATCTAACCAACCAATCAGAATCTATATAAGTAATTCGTTGATTATATTTTTTAGAAAGATTAAATATAAAATTAATCTTTTCATAATAGCTAAATATATCTCTATCATATAAAGTATTATATGAATTATCAAATATATCTATATTATCAGTTAGTACTTCTAAATGATTTTTTGATGAAAATGCATTGATAATGTGTTGATATTTAGTAGTCCACTTACTACCAACACACATTGTTGCATAAATCATTTTAAGAATGTTTTGTCTTAAAATACGAAAAGAAATTTGTTAATATAGTATCTACTTTAGTTGATTCGTCTGAAGTTAAATCGTATGAACTTCTTGTAGCTATATTAGTTACATCTATACTTTTATACTTACTTAATTCTTTATTTGCCATTGTATCTATCCTTTTATTTGTTATGTACTACAATTCCATTTGCAATATAAGAGTGTATTCCATCTACTGTAAAGTTATATACTTTTTCTGAAGCATCTGACCTCACAACTGAAATTTCTTTTATTTCTTGCCATTGTTCTTTAATGTTAATAAAATCACCAACCTTTAATACTTTTGGTTCTTGTTCTGATAAGTATGGTTCTTGTCCATTATCAGGTACTAATGATTTCCACCCATCTTTAGTTAAGAATGGATGTTCTGGTGTAAATTCTATACCAGGTATATTTATTGTTTCTCCATCATTATCAAGAGTTTTTATTGTATATAAAGATGGTACATCTCCTAATGATTTACAAGCTTCTTCGTGACTTCCAACCGTATCTCTATGGTTTATTGCCGTTACCTTACCTAAAGTGTAATGGCCGTTTTCTGAATCCCAACCTTGTATCCCATCTCCTACATCTATATCTTCAATTAATTTCATAGAATCATCTTCCATTAAAATTTCAGTACCAGCTGCAAAACAACAAGCTCTGTTGTGTACTAAGAATCCATTTGCAAAGAAGTTGTTGTTTTTCTCTACATTATCAAGATTATAAACTGTTTGAGTTTCTGCAGGTTGAATATCTGTAATTGTTTGGTTTTGAACAATGTGTTCAGGATTTGCTTGTGAATCAATGTGCCATAATGTATGTCCAATCTCAATTTGAGAAACTTCTAATCCACTATCTGCTAAAGTATCAGCCGGTTTATATGAAGCATATCCATTAAGTTCAACTATATAAAAAGGATGGTCTGGTGTTGCAACAATTGAAGTATCATCTGAAAGTATGTATCTTACAGTTTCTTCTAATTCTTTTTGCATTACTTGATTAACTCTATTAAGTTCTCTTTCTTGTGATGTATGATTAAAACTCCATACCTCATCTCCTATTTCAACATCTTCTATATTTTTATCACCAGCTTCAATTGCAATTTGTGTTCCCTCTGCAAAACAAGGAGCATTGTGAACAATAAATGCATTTTCTGATGAACTTACAAAATAAGAATCAGTATCTTCAATATCAATTCTCAAGAAAGAACCTGTTTCATCTGCATCTAAAACAGCTACAGTATTTGAAACAATACCTATTTTATTATCATCAGCATCTATTAAGAAATGGTCACTTACATTCAACTCATGTTGTTGTAAGAATTTATATTCATCTGAACCTGTACTATATGTTAAAAAGTGTTTTGTGATTGTAGAATATATTCTTTGGTCATTTGCAAGTTTTATTTCACCAACAACTCCATAGTTATCTCCCAAATCAGAGGATTGTAATTCTACAATAGAAGAAGTAACATAAGAACCACTAGGTAATGTTGAACCATCTACACTCCACTGTCTATATACTTGTGCATCATCAGTATCAGGTAAACCATGAATGTACATAGATTTAAGTACAGAACCACTTACTGCATCTCCAGCAGAAATAGTATTTCCATCTGCTTGAATAAGGATAGAATCTTCATGAATCGCATCTTGTACAGTTGTTCTTAACCAATTGGATGTTAATTCAAAATAATGTTTCTTATTATATACACTTAAAAAATCATCTTCTGATACATCCCAAGTAAGGTCAGATTCAGTTGGTAAAGCAAAGAAAGATTCTACTCTCCAACCACCAAGAGATACAAACTCAATATTACTACCATATACAATACCCACTTTTCTAAATCCTGATACTTTTCCATTATCAGTAATATCAGATGGGTAATAATGATATTTTTCTATTGTTGTTGTTTCCGAAACATTAGAGAAATTACCAATAAACCTATTTATTCTATCTGCAGATGATGAATCAGCTCCACCCAAGTTTACAAACTTTAAAGCTGAATGTGATTCTTCTTTTGTTTTTGTAATAAAATCAGGTATTATAGCGTGGTCATTTACATCACTAGTAAGTGTATTTACAACATAATCACTACCACTATAATAAAACTCAGGTATAGAACCTGTTGCAGAATTATCATAAAATAATTTTTGTACATTTGCTCTTTCTTTACAATACGTTGAATCAAACAATGCGTTTTCATCGTATGCTAATCTAAGTATAAATTTATCATCAGAATCAGTAACTGCCGCTGGATAAATAGTATCAGTATCTTCAATCTGTTTTGTAATTGTTGTTATAAATGTTGCATCTGAGTTTATGTATGATTCTAATGCATCTACAAACTCTCCTTGAAAAATTTTATAAACTAAAACTAGTTCTGTTATGTTGTTAGTAGATAGTAAGTTTTTAAAATCTGTAAAATCAAATCGGTTTGATTGTATTGTTTCTGCAATAAAACCGGTATCTGTATTTAGTTCTAATAATCTAAGATTACCAGAGCTATCCTTTACAAAATCAGCTGAAAATAAAGTACCTTTCATTATGTATATTCCTGTTTATAGTAATTGTTATTTGTATATAAATATGATTAAATTAAACTTTTAACCTTATTCGTAGACTTGTTAAATTTATTCTTAATTTTTTCTTTAATGTTTTTTATCTCAGAACAAACTTCATATTTTTCTTTAGATAAAAACCATTCATTTGCTCTATCTAATAGAATAACAAAATCTTTTTTATTTATTTTAATTATGTTTTTCATATTTGGATGTATCAGTAAAACAATTTCGTTTAATCCGGTTAGTGTTGCATTATCTATGGCTTTACATACTTGATAAAATACTTCATTACCTCTTGATTCTAAAAACTTTTTTACTCTTGGGCTTTCTGTTTTTAATAGATATCTTTTCCAAGATACAGTTCTATATGCTTTTCCTGTACCTTCCATTATTCTCTTATCTTTTTGATTCGTGAACGTACTGATTCTATCTTTGATAATAATTCTGGTACAGGTGGGACACCTAATATTTTCTTTTGTGATTCATCAATAGAATTATTTGATTTAAATTCTGTGTACCTAGAATTACCCGAAACCATTTCATCTAGTTGTTCTTGAAAAGACATTCCCATATCTTCAGTTGGTCCAAATACATTCCAAGTTCCTAATTTATCTGTTGATATTAATGGACTTCTACCATCTTCTGATTTTACTAACCAATCTATATATTTTAAATAATCTTCTTTAGAATCTAATGTATCAGTAACTTCTACTTCTGCATAAGCCTCACCTACTACAAATTGACTTTCTTTGGAAAACGTATCCCATTGTATTGTGTTAAGAGTAATTATTGGAATTGTTTTTTCACTAATATATGGGTTATCTTTTTCAACTAATATTTTTTCTATAAAAGATGGAGTAGTGTGATATGTGAAAGCTCCAGTTGTTATAAATTTAATTATAAATTGAAATGTACCTTCTTCATAAATTTGAATAGAATTTATTATTGAAGTTTCAAAATCACTTGCATCAAAAGTATAAGAGTTACTTGGATAGTTTCCTTGTAATCTTTTGTTACCATTGGTCTTTCCATATGAATCTTGTCCATTTGGATATGGGTTTTGTAGTTCTAAAAGTGATATTAATTCCATATACATATAAATATGGAGAAAGAAATTACTTGGTAAGATGTGAGTATGCCTTTTCAATAGCACAATCAAAATCTAATGTTTTATCGTTTTCTCTTAATTGTTTTGATAGGGAAAAGACATCATTAACTATACCAAGTGAATGGGATTTATACAATAATTCTTCTGTATTTTTTTCTGGTGTTGACATAGTAAATACCTCCTTATAATTATAAGTATTACAATCCACCATATTCATCATCATAAAACTGAATATTTATTCCAGCTTCTTCTAACATTGAAAAACTTCGGTGGTAGTTTTCTTCCCAATGTTCTCCTTTGGTAGTAACACCTCTTTCACAAAAGATTCGTGTAATACCTGAGTTTATGATTCCTCTTGCACAATCTACACATGGGATTCCACAACTAAGATACATAGTAGTTCCTTTAGTAGATACTCCTATTCTTGCTGCATTGTATATTGCATTTCGTTCACCATGTTCAAACCAATAATACTTTTCGGGTCTTTCTTGTCTTTCTCGTAGGTTATCTTTTAATCCTCTTGGGAATGAGTTATATCCAGTAGATACAATTTCCTTATCTTTACCAACAATGATTGCACCGATTTGAGTACTTTCATCTTTGGATTTAAGTTTGACTGTGTGAGCCAATGTTCTAAAGTATTCTACCCATCTCATATTGTATATATATACTTTAATTAATTTCTTCCCATTCTGGTTCTTTTATTTCTTCACAGAAATAATATACACCTTTTGAATGAACTTTAAATACAGTATCAACTCCTAACCATTCTTTAACCATAGTGGCATTCTTAACTCTATCAATATGCATTATTGAATGAATAAGAAAAGGTTTCTTATTAATATATTCTATCGGTCTTTTATATGAAGGAAATACCATCTCAATTATTATTGAGCCTTTGGAGGGACTCGAACCCACGACCTGTTGATTACAAATCAACTGCTCTAGCCAGCTGAGCTACAAAGGCTTAGTTTTATAGTTTTCTTAACTTTTTAATTTCTTCTTTGGTAATAGAACCTATCTTGTTACCTACTTGTAAAAATACACTCTCTGTATCAAACGAGTATTTATCTAATCGGTATGAATCTTCTACTATCTCATAATCGTTTTTACCACTAATCTTTTTTAGATTAGGAATAAACTTAGTTTGGAATTCTTTTTTTGTAATTGTAAGTTTTCCAAATGATTTAGTTAGTACACCACCAATATAAGTTCCATCAGAATTTTGGTCCTCAAATGTAATTACTACGTTACCACTATCCGCTGATAACCTAAAATTCTCCCCAACAAAGTTTTGTGAACTAAGTAAGGAAGAAGTTAGAAGTAATATAAATAAGAATACCTTATTCATTATCCAATATGTTTTTTAACTTTTGAATTACCAAATAGTAAATATAAACTCCACACTAATGAAGGTATTGCTAATACTAAATAAGTAATGTAATCTCCATTAGGTAAAGTTGGTGCTGGTGTATCCAAAATATTTAATACATTCTGAGGATTAAATGCTTCTAAGATAAAAGAATATAAAATTGTTATTGCTACTAACCATCCAGCTTTACCAGGAAAGAATGCATTGATTCTTTTGTAAGTAGTTGCTAGTGAAAACCATATCATTGGTATAACACCCAATACACCTAACCCAACTAATAATCCTGCGATTGCTGGATTAGATGGAAGTAATGCGATTCCTATTCCTATACATATCCCTATTGGAATAATAAATAGTAATGTTGCCAATCCTCTTAAAAAGTAATCAG
>Ga0233444_10006210_pt1 | contig 10728 bp, 8 predicted proteins | sample SI_124_October20_6_FD_182792 | JGI IMG/M metagenome (GOLD analysis project Ga0233444, IMG submission 182792) | Seawater microbial communities from Saanich Inlet, British Columbia, Canada - SI_124_October2016_10_MG | ecosystem: Environmental > Aquatic > Marine > Inlet | place: Canada: British...
AACGCAAGTAATGAAACCACTACTTTTGTTAAGCTATCAAACATTGAAGTTAATCCTGAGATTGCTTTCATGTTTTCCCCCTTATTTATTAATAAAAATCAAAACGAATCAGATTCGTTTTGAATTGTGTACTTTTACCATTTCAAAAGAGCACCAACACTATAAATAATGTTGTTAGACTCATAATGAACTCGTTTTATAGGCAAATATTGGCTTTTTATGTGTGTAATATGAGTCTTAATTATTTCATTGCTAATTTGATAAAAGAATTAGGTTTATGAAATTAAGCCTTTTGTTGGTTATTTGTGAGCAGTTTTCATCAAAAATTAGATTTTTAAAAGTGCTTTTACCAGTTTTTTTAAAATTTTTGCTTTTATCTTTTTAGTATGAAGGCCAATAAAAAAACCTAAATTTTGAACCTCGTCAGCATTCTTAAATTTATTTTTTTCTTTGTCTAGTTTAAATGTTTTAGCTACGGGTTGTCGTAAAAAATTACCACTGATTATTGGTCTGCTTTCTACTCCATCTTTTGAAAGCTTTTTTAGATAATTATTGCGTTTTCCTAAATATCTTTTATTTAGTATTACAGGAAATCCAAAAAAACTCGGTGTTACATTTTTATTAATTTTAAAAAAAGAAAATTGATTATTCCATTGCTTGGATTTTTTTAGGGATGAGATTATCTTGTTTCTATTATAATTTCTTATGTTTATAAAATTATTCAATTTTTTGAACTGGCTATGTCCAATAGCAGCAGTTATATCTGTGGGTCTTAAATTAAAACCAGAGTTAATAAAAATAAATCGTGGATCTAGATGTTTATATTTTTTTTCAATTTTTTTTTGATACGTAACGCCCCTAGACCATCCATGAGCTCTCATACTATAAAGAATGTTGTAATCATTAATATCATTACAAACTACCATTCCTCCTTCTCCAGAAGTAATTTGATGTGAAAAATAAAATGAATAAGTTCCAAAGTCACCATAAGTTCCAAGATTTCTTTTTTTAAATTTTGAGCCAAGCGACTCACAGGTATCCTCTATTATTATAATTTTTTTTTTCTTGGCAATTTTTATTACCTTTTCAATATCCGTAGAATTACCAAGAACATGAATAAGCATTATAACTCTAGTTTTTTTTGTAATAGAACTGATCAATTTTTTTGGATCAACATTTAAAGTGTCTTTCTCTACATCTATAAATTTTGGTTTTAGACCAGCTTGGATTAGTGGCCATAAAGAAGTTGGCCAACACACCGAAGGTATTAAAGCTTCGTCTCCAGCTTTAAATCTATTTTTCCTCAAAGGGTTCCCAGCAGCAAAGGTAGCTAATAAATTTGCTGAAGATCCGGAATTAACCATAAGAGCATACTTAGCACCAATTTTTTTTGCAAAATCTTTTTCAAATTTTTTTGTCTTTTTTGACATTGTCAGTTGCTCTGATTTAATGACATTTATTCCAGCTAAAAGGTCTTCTTTAGATAATGTATTTTCTAATAATGGATAAAAATATTTCATTATAAATTACTATGTTTCTTTTTTTGGTATAAATTATGTTTAATTTAATTTATTTAAAATGTAAAATTAATTAATGAAAGTTTCAGTAATAATACCTGCCTACAATGAAAAAGATAATGTGATTAGTCTTGCAAGAGATATTATTAACAAGATCGATGATGTTGAAATCATAATTGTTGACGACTCAAAAGAAGATAATATTTCTTCATCTATAAAAAAAACAGATAAAATTAAACATATTTTTAGAGGAAAAAAACTTGGACGAGGCTCTGCAGTTATTGAGGGAATGGATTATTTAATTAAAAACACTGATACAAAGATATTTATAGAAATGGATGCTGATTATTCTCACGACCCTAATGAACTTAAAAAAAATCTTCAGTTTTTTAAAGATGAGGAGTTCGATTTGCTTATTTCAAGTAGATATCTAGCAAAAAGTGAAATAATAAATTGGCCATTAGCACGAAGAATTTTTTCTTTCATGGCAAACTTAGTTGCAAGACTTTTATTAAGGGTTCCAGTTTCTGATTATACAAATGGTTATAGAATTTATTCGAGTAGTGCTGCAAAGCATATTGCGAGTAACTGCGGAAAAATTGGTGACGGATTTATTATTCTATCAGAAATTCTTGTAGAACTTTATTATAATAAATTTAACATTGGTGAAACAAACAGTAAGTTTATTAATAGAGTAAGAGGTGAAAGTTCTGTAAATTTTAGTGAAATTTTGAATTCCCTAATAGGATTAATAAAAATTTATAAATTAAAACATCGTATAATTAAATCTTAACAGCTATGTCAAAAATTAACTTATTTCAAAAAAACAGCAAATATATTGTTTTTCTTTTTTTTTCATTAATTTTTTTTTTTTGTTGGTTATTGATTGATGATTATGGCGTTACTCTTGATGATTACATTTATTTTACTAATGGGCAAAATACATTTTTATATATCAAAAGTGTTTTACTTTCATTTTTTGACGATCAAATAGATCCGTCTAAGCTTAAAACTAATCTGAATGTATTACCTGTAGTTTATGAAATATTTTTAGTTTTAATTTGCAAGATTTTAAATATAGCTGATTTTAAAGATATTTATATAACTGCACATAAGCTGAATTTTTTATTATTTTTTTCCTCATTAATTGTTTTTTTTTCTTTTTGTCAAAAAATTTTTAACAACCTATTTATTTCAATCTTAGGCGTATGTTTTATTATTCTATCTCCACGAATATTTGCAGAATCTTTTTATAATTCTAGAGATATATTTTTTATGTGCTTATTTATTTTTTATCTAAATTTTATGTATAATTTTATAAATTCTAAGAATATTAAAAATACAATTCTTTTTAGTTTATTTACTGCATTACTGGTGAATTCAAAAATTTTAGGAATTATTCCTGTATTTGTATTTTTATTATTATATTTATATAATTTTTTAAATAGCAAAAAAAAACTATATCTCGAAAAAAATAATATTTTTTTATTTTTTATTTTTTGCTTTTTATTTATTTATATATTTTGGCCCTATTTATGGAATGATCCATTAGGAAATTTATTTTTTGCATTAAAGAATGTAGTCAAAACACAAGAAAAAATAATATTAATAAATTTTTATTTTGGTCAATATTTACCTAGTGATGTTGTGCCTTGGCATTATAGAATAGTTTGGTTCTTTATAACCACCCCAGAAATTATATTATTTTTATTTTTTGGAGGATTGATTGTCTTATTAAAAGAATTACCAAAAACCTTAAGTCAAACTTTGAATAACAAAATTAATTTTTCTAAAAAAGAATTTATTAATATTTTTCTTTTTCTAGTTTTTTTATTAAGTTTTTTTATATTAACTGAGTTTAATAAGTCAAAATACGGTGGCTGGAGACACCTTTATTTTTTATATCCTATTGTGATTTATTTTTCTCTATTTTTCATAAATCATTTGTTAAGTAATTTATCAAAAATTTTTAAAATTATTTTATTCTTTTTTATTTTTATAAGTCTCGCTTATAATTTGAGTTGGTCAATAAAAAACCACCCTCATCAATATGTATTCTTTAATGTTTTATCAAAAAATTATGCAATTAAAAATTTCGACCTTGATTGGTGGGGCATATCACATAAAACTTCTTTAGAATATATTTTGAATAACAGTCAAAAAAATAAAATAAAAGTTTTTGCTGAAGGATTTACAAGTTTAAATGACACTTACCTTTTCTTAGATAATGACAAAAAAAATAGGATTATTCTCTCTGATATCGAAGAAGCTGACTATATAATAGACAGTAAGATGAAAAGAATGAGGGTTAATAATAATATTAAAGAAAATAATGAATTTAAATTGATTTATGAATTAAATATTGATGGTCAAGCGGTTAATGGCATATATAAGAAAAGGAATTAATAATTAATATTTTATATGAGACAATTTTTGCTAAAAACAGTTATAATTGTAATTGCTGTATACATTTTATTTCAATTTACATTAGGTTACAGAATTGATGGTGTTACAACAAAAATTAAATCAATATCTAGTCAACATCAAAGAATTGAATTTAAAGAAAAAATCCTAAGTGAAATGAAAAAGGGTACAGAAAAAGATAATATTTTTTCTGAAGAAGAAAGGCTTATATTGTCCAATTTTATCAATAAAATTCTTCTTGAATTAGATCTTAAAAGAAATAGTAAATAATATGGCGGAGAGAAAGGGATTCGAACCCTCGAAACGGTTTCCCGTTTACACGCTTTCCAAGCGTGCGCCTTCAACCACTCGGCCACCTCTCCTATTTAAAATCATCAATTGATTTTACAAATTTTTCTATAAATTCCTTATAAGTTGGAAGTTTATTTTTTTTCATATCTTTTTGAATTCTCTTATAATTCTTTTTTATATTGTTAAGTGTTCCAAAGAAATTAATAAAATTTCTTTTTGAAATAAAAATTCCTTTTTTATCTCCAATAACATGTTTAATGTCATCAAAGATTATTACTGGTCTTCTTCTGGCTAAGGCTTCAAGTAAGACCATAGGGTGCCCTTCTGTAAATGATGGTAAAATAAAAATATTATGATCATCATAAAACTTTATTAGTTTGGATTTATTACTTTGATTTGGTAAAATTTTTAGATTACTTTGATTTAAATTATAAGATGATCCTTTTTCAGCTCCGACGATTGATAATGAAATATCTCTTTTGTTTTTAATTAAATTTGCTAAAAAAAAGACTCCTTTCTCTACTCTTATTCTACCCACGTATAATAATTTAAAATTTTTAATCTCTAAATTTTTTGGCTTTCTTAACCAAATTGAATCAAGTTGAGATGGATAAATAACTTTTCCTTTTTTTCCTTTAAGAATATATTCCCTGCAACTTATTAGGTTAGATATTGAAGATACTATTGTAAACATAAAATGATAAATTATGGGACCAATTTTACCTAAAATAGCTTTATATTCTCCGTAGCCATCACTTCTTAAATAGACTATTGGTTTTTTTCCTAACAACTTTAAGAAGAGAGAAATTAAAAATGTATAAGGTGAAATTGAAATTATTAAATATTTAGTATCTTTTTCTTTTGAAGCTTCTTTTACTGAAAAAATGTAAGAAAAAAAATTATTAAATATTTTTATTTTTTTAATTTTTATTTCGTGAGATCTTTTTTTATTAGATTTTCTAGCAAATAAATTAACTTCAAATTTTTTATTTAGTCCTTCCGGAGTAGATTTAAGATCTAAATTATCACAATAAAATTTGTCATCTTGTATCGAGACAGACTCATTTGAAATAATAAATAATTTTTTTTTCATTAAGAGTCTTTATTAATTTTGAGCACACCAATAAAGGCTTCTTGAGGTATTTCTACTTTGCCAAATTGCTTTGATCTTGCTTTTCCTCTTTTTTGTTTTTTCAACAATTTTTTCTTTCTATCTCCAGCTCCACCTCCATGGATTTTTGTAAGTACATCTTTTGAGAAACCTTTAATTGACTCTCTAGCAACAATTTTTCCTCCTATCGCAGCTTGAATAGGAATCATAAAATTGTGTCTTGGAATTAAATCTTTTAATTTTTCACAAACTTGTCGACCTGTAGTTTGAGCAAAATCTTTATGTATTATCATTGCTAATGCATCAACTGGTTCTGCGTTAACCAATATACCAAGCTTAACAAGGTCTCCCTCTTTGTGATCTGTAATTTCATAATCAAAACTAGCGTACCCGCTTGAAATAGATTTTAACTTATCGTTAAAATCAAAAACAACTTCATTTAAAGGCATGTCATATGATAATACTGCTCTATTTCCAGAGTAACTAAGATTTGTTTGCAATCCTCTTTTATCCTGACATATCTTTATGATAGATCCTAGATATTCATCAGGTGTTATGATGGTTGCTTTAATCCAAGGTTCTTCTATTTTTAAAATTTGTGTAGGGTCTGGCATGCTTGAGGGGTTTTGAAGATCCGTAATATCTCCATTTACTTTATGAACTTTGTAAATAACACCTGGTGTAGTGGTGATTAAATTCACATCAAATTCTCTTTCAAGTCTCTCTGTAATTATTTCTAAGTGCAGTAAACCTAAAAACCCACATCTAAATCCTAGTCCTAAAGCACTTGAAGACTCAGCTTCGTAAGAAAAACTTGCGTCATTTAACTTTAGCTTACCTAAACCATCTTTCAACTTTTGGTACTCGGAACTATCGACAGGAAATAAACCACAAAATACTACTGGTTTGCTAGGTTTAAAACCTGGTAGAGGTTTGTTAATTGGATTTGATGCATCACATATAGTATCTCCCACCTTTGTCTCTGATAAAGATTTAATCCCTGTAATAATAAATCCTATTTCACCTGAATTTAGTTCATTAATATTAGTAGGTTTTGGTGTAAAAACTCCAACATTTTCAACAATATAGTTCTGATTATTGGACATTAACTTTATTTTCATATTTTTTTTTAATTTTCCATTAATTACACGAACCAAGATTACAACGCCTAAATAGCTGTCATACCAGCTATCAACCAATAAGCATTTTAATTTTTCATCAATTGCCCCATTTGGAGCAGGTAGATTGTTAATAATAGCCTCAAGAATATCATCTATTCCTTCTCCAGTCTTACCAGAACATGAAATAGCATTTTTTGTATCAATCCCTACTACATCTTCAATTTCTTTTTTTGTTTTTTCCAGATCCGATGCAGGTAAATCTATTTTATTTAAAATAGGAATAACTTCATGATTAATTTCCAAAGCTTGATATACGTTAGCTAAAGTTTGGGCTTCAACACCTTGAGTACTATCTACAATTAATAATGAACCTTCACATGCAGATAATGATCTGCTTACTTCATATCCAAAATCTACGTGGCCAGGTGTGTCAATTATATTTAAAACGTATTCATTTCCATTTTTAGCTTTATAATTTAATTTTACTGTTTGTGCTTTAATGGTAATTCCTCTTTCTCTCTCTATGTCCATAGAGTCTAGAACTTGTTGTTTCATTTCTCGCTCAGTCAGGCCACCACATTTATGAATAATTCTGTCAGCAATAGTGGATTTGCCGTGGTCTATGTGCGCAATTATAGAAAAATTACGTATTCTTTTTATATCTGACATTAGGATCTGATTGTAGCGCCAGTTTTTTTACTGACTGTATCAATAATTCTTTTACTGATTTCATCTAAATCATTCTCTGTAAGTGTTTTATCGATAGCTTGTAAAGTAACATTAATTGCAACTGATTTTTTATCATTAGGAATATTTTCTCCTTCATAAACATCAAAAGTTGATACATTTTGTATTAAATTCTCATCTACTTCTCTTATAATTTTCTCGAGTGCACCAACTTTAAAAATTTTATCTAATACAAAAGCAAAATCTCTTTCTGATTTTTGATAATCTGAAGCCTGAAAGCTTTTTTTACTTTGTCTTAATTTTTTATTAGGTTCAGAAATATTTTTTAAAAAAATTTCAAAACCAAAAATATTTTTATCTTTAAAATCTAGGTTCTTAATAATGGCAGGATGTATTTCTCCGAAATAAGCTAGATGAGGTCCTTTTTCTGATTTTAGAGTAATAGATCCTGATCTTCCAGGATGATAACTATGTTTCGTATTATCGCTTACAAAAAGATTTTTTTCTTCAATACCAAGCTCAACTAAAGTTTTAATAGCATCACTTTTAATATCGAAAACATCTACATCTCTTTCCTTGTTTAACCAGCTCTTTTTGTTAATTTTTCCAGATTTTAAACCTCCAGCCACAATTTGTTGTTCACCTGGATTTTTTCCAAAGAATGTTGGACCTATTTCAAATAAAGATAAGTCTTCATATCCTCTGTCTTGATTCTTTTTTAAATAAATTGCTAAATTAGAGAAAATTGATCGTCTTAAAACATCTAGATCAGAGGAAATAGGATTGAAAATTAAAATTTCTTTTTCACCTTTAGAAAATTGTTTATCAATCTTTGAGTCTGTAAATGACCAAGTTACTATTTCCATATAGCCTTTTGAAGCTAAAGATCTCTGTGATAGATGAAACAGTTTTTGCTTAAAGTTTAAAGTATTTTTGGTTCTATTTTTGCTTGGTTCAATTAATTTAATATTATTAAATCCCTTGATCCTAATTAGTTCCTCAATTAAATCTTCATCCAAGCTCACATCCGGCCTCCAGCTTGGAACTTCTACTTTTATAGCTTTTTGATTTTTTTTACATTTAAAACCTAAAGAGGATAAAATTTTATCAATTTCGTTAGCAGTGATTGAAATACCAATAAGTTTTTCAAATTTCTCTACTTGAAAATTAATTATCTTATTTTTTTTAATTGTGTTCCCAGTAATTTGAAATTTACTAGCCTCCCCGCCGCAAATCTTTAAAATTAGTTCGGTCGCAAGCTCTAGCCCCTCTTTAATTGAATTAGGATCAATTCCTCTTTCAAATCTATATTTCGCGTCAGTATTTATATTAATTGCTCTAGCTGTTTTTCTTATTGAAGATGGACTAAAATAAGCTGCTTCTAAAAGTATATTTTTTGTATCTAATTCAGTAGAGGTAGTTGTTCCTCCGATAATACCGCCCAAACCAAGAACACCAGATTTATCAGAGATGACACACATGTCTTTTTTCAATTTATATTTTTTATTATCTAGTGCCTCGAACATCTCACCTTCTTTAGCGTTTCTAATTATAATTTCTTTATTTATTTTATCTGCATCATAAGCATGTAATGGTCTGTTTAAATCAAACATTACATAGTTGGTAATATCCACTACGGCAGAGATGGGTTTTAAACCTAATGCGATTAATTTATTTTTAAGCCACTCAGGGCTTTCTTTATTATTAATATTCTTTATATAACAACTTCCAAAAGTATCACACCCTTGATTTTTTTCTTTTGTAATTGATATTTTAATCTGATGTTTTATGTTCTGTTTAATTTTTTTTCTCTTCGTTTGTATTAATTTACCAACTCCTGCCGAAGAAAGATCTCTTGCAATACCTCTAACACCTAAACAATCAGCTCGATTTGGTGTTATAGAAATATCGATAACCTTTTGCGAACTCTCTTTAAAATAACTTTTTCCTATTTCTTTATCTTTATTTTTAAGTTCAATGATTCCTTCGCTTTCGTTAGATAAATTAAGTTCACTTTCAGAACAAAGCATCCCTTTTGATACTACACCTCTAATTTTTGCTACCTTCAACTCAAAATTAGTTTTAGGTATTACAGCGCCTGGGGGCGCATAAATTGTAATTAGGCCCTCTCTAACATTAGGTGCTCCACAAACAACTTTTAGAATCTCGTTTCCCCCAATAGTTACATCGCAGACTTTCAATTTATCTGCATTAGGATGTTTTTCTGTTTTTAAAACTTTTGCAATTTTAAACTTACCCATCTCCCCTGAGTTTTCTTTGATGCCTTCAACTTCAAGTCCGATATTTGTAAGCTGATCAATAATTTCATTTTCTTTAGCCGTCGTTCTGAGATGTTCTTTAAGCCAAGGAATTGTAATAATCATCTGCTTAGTCCTCTATAGTTTGTTGGAACATCTAATGGGTCAAATCCAAAATGACTTAACCATCTATAATCAGCTTCAAAGAAAGCTCTTAAATCATTGATTCCATATTTTAACATTGCCAAACGATCAATGCCTATTCCGAAAGCGAATCCTTGATATTTTTTTGTGTCTATTTTTACATTTTTTAGAACGTTAGGATGAACCATTCCACATCCTAAAACTTCTAACCATTTGTCTCCTTCTCCAATGACAATTTTTCCTTTTTCAATTTTGTATCCAATGTCTACCTCCGCTGATGGTTCCGTAAAAGGGAAATGGCTTGGTCTAAATCTCATTTTTACATTTTTGACTTCAAAAAATTCTTTTATAAAATAGTCAAGACAACCTTTAAGATGTCCCATTGTTATACCTTTGTCTATATGAAGACCTTCAAGCTGATGAAACATTGGAGCATGAGTCTGATCACTATCACATCTGTAAGTTCTTCCTGGTACAATTATTTTAAAAGGCGGTTTACTAGACAACATTGTTCTAATTTGCACCGGTGATGTATGAGTTCTTAATAATAATTTTTTATTTTCTTCTAAATAAAAAGTGTCGTGCATGTCTCTGGCAGGGTGTTCGTCTGGCGTATTCAAAGCTGTAAAGTTATTATACTCAGACTCAACGTCAGGCCCCTCAGCAACTGAAAAACCTATTTCTGAAAAGATAGAAGATATTTCATCTATAACTTGTGAGACTGGATGAATTTTTCCTTTCCGCTCAGGTCTAATTGGTAAAGTAACATCAACTTTTTCATTTTTAAGTTTTTCATTTATTTCACTATTTTCAATCTCAATAGTTTTTTGTTCTAATTGGCGAGTTAGATCGTCTTTAATTTTATTTAAATTTGAGGCAAAATCTTTTCTTTTTTCTGGATCTAAAGATCCTAGAGTTTTAAACTGTTGGGTAATTTGACCATTTTTTCCGAAAAATTCTGTCTTTATATCTTGAAGATCATCTTTTGTTTTTACGGAGTCAATCTTTGCATTAAATATCGAATTTATTTTATCTAAATCACTCATTAGGTAATTGATTTTTTATATTATGTTGAGATTAAATCAAAGACCCTTTTAAGCTAGGGAGGATTGAACCTTTTTTACAACAGATTTAAAGACTTCTGGATTGTTATAGGCCAGTTCAGCAAGCACTTT
>Ga0233444_10006212_pt1 | contig 10723 bp, 9 predicted proteins | sample SI_124_October20_6_FD_182792 | JGI IMG/M metagenome (GOLD analysis project Ga0233444, IMG submission 182792) | Seawater microbial communities from Saanich Inlet, British Columbia, Canada - SI_124_October2016_10_MG | ecosystem: Environmental > Aquatic > Marine > Inlet | place: Canada: British...
AAAACCGGTTTTTCTTTTTCTTTGTTTTTAATAAAATTTAATAGATCCTTATCCCATCTAGCTCTATATTCCAATCGGTGCAAACCACTTCCGCTATTTGGAACATAAGTAGTTATATAAAAAAAATGTTCGTACTCAGCACAGATTAATCTTCCTTCTTGGTCGTGTTCTTCAATACCCAATCCGTAGGTAACTTTAATAGGTTCTTTTTTAGATAAAATAGCTGTTCCGCTATATCCTTTTTTGACCGCGCTTGAAGAGTAAATATGGTAACCTGTGACATTTTTCAAAGCTTCTCTTACTTGGTCGTCCTGAGCTTTTGTTTCTTGAAAACCGATAATATCTGCGTTTATATACTCTAAAATATCAGAAAGACCTTTTTTTTCTACTGCTCTAATTCCGTTTAAATTCCAAGAAACTAATTTCATTTTATTTTTTTTTTAAAAATATATATCATGAAAGTATAAATTCTTTTTTAATCAGGTATTTTAGCCGCTTATTAATTTTTATATATGAATTTTAAAGAATACAATTTTAATAATAAGAGAGCTCTAGTAAGAGTAGATTTTAATGTTCCTATCGATAGTCAGGGAGTAGTTACAGATGATACTAGAATAAGAATGGCTATTCCAACTATTAAAAAAATCATTAACGATGGAGGAAGTGTGGTTTTAATGTCGCATTTAGGTAGACCAAAAGATGCACCAAGTCCAGAGTTTTCCTTAAAGCAAATAGTAGGCTCTTTAGAATCTCTTTTAGAAAGAAAAATTATTTTTATTTCTGATTGTATTAGTGACAGTTCTTTGGAAACTACCAAAAACCTTGAAAATGGATCTGTTGTTTTACTAGAAAATTTAAGATTTTATAAAGAGGAGAAACTAGGGGACAAAGATTTTGCATCGAAATTGGCCAACCATGCAGATGTATATGTCAACGATGCTTTTGGTACCGCTCACAGAGCACATGCTTCTACTTCTATAATTGCAGATTATTTTCCAAACGATAAGATGTTTGGCATTCTTATAGAAAATGAAATTCTCTCTGTAGATAAAGTTTTAAATAGTAATTCTCACCCTCTTACGGCTATTGTTGGTGGTGCTAAAGTATCCTCCAAAATCACAATTATTTCTAAGTTGCTAAATAAAGTAGATCATCTTATAATAGGTGGTGGAATGGCCTATACATTTATAAAAGCTCAAAATGGTTCTATTGGAAAATCTCTGGTTGAAGACCAGTATTTAGATCTTGCTTCGGAAATATTACAAGAAGCAAAAGATAAAGGAGTTCAAATTCATCTTCCTTCAGACTCTTTATGCTGTAAAGACTTCAGCAATGAGTTGCCTACAAAGGTTAGACCAATCAATCAAATACCAGAAGATGAAATGGGATTAGATATTGGCCCAGAATCTATTAAGGCATTTAATGAGGTGATAGTAAATTCTTCTTTAATCCTTTGGAATGGTCCGATGGGAGTATTTGAAATGTCTAATTTCCAAAATGGAACAGGTTCTATCGCCCATTCTATTGTTAAGGCCACTGAAAACAATGCGTTTTCTTTAATAGGTGGTGGAGATAGTGTTGCTGCAATTAATCTGTTTAAATTAGGCAATAAAGTAAGTCATGTTTCTACAGGAGGAGGTGCAATGCTAGAATATCTTGAAGGAAAACAACTCCCTGGAATAGAGGCAATTAATAATTGATTTTGAGAATTTTATTTATAATATATCTACTTTTATTTTTTGCCTCCTGTGAAGATTCTAAAGACAAATGGGTAAATAACACTATTTTATCTGAGAAAAATATATTGGCAGCAAGCTCTATCAATATAAAGAGCATACTAGATAAATCTGACTTAGAGAATATTGAAAATATACCTTACGAGCAACAAATAATTTTTGATGCTTTTAAATCTTCTTTTAATAGTCAAAATTTAGGTTTTGATATGGATTCTCCACAAAAATTATTTATTGTTTCTCAAGAAAATAAATTTAATGCAGCTGCTTTTTTAGTAGGAGATATTACCGATAAAAATATTTTTAAAGAAACCATTAAAAGCTATTTAGCAGTAGATGGTTTTTCTGGTGAAAACCCAACTATTTGCTTTTCTAAAAAGTACAATGTAACCATTGGATATAATAGTACCCATTTTTTGGTAGGTTTTTCATTGGATAAGAATTTTACAATAGATAAAATAAATTCTTACTTTAAATCCAAACTAGAAAATAGCAATAACCAACTTTTGTCTGAGTTTTTAAATAAAACCGACGACTATTCATTTTATATATCCAGTTCCAATGTGGTGGAATTTATTAACTCTATAAAAATTCCATTTATAAAATCTAAAATCACCGACTATTTCAATATAAATCTATTAACAGAAGATTTTATTTTAGATTTAAATTTTTTAAACGGGAAAATTGTTGCCAATACTCTATATTCCTCTAATTCCTCCAAAATAAATAATCTTAGTCCAGTAGATAAGAAGTATAAAAACTTTTTAACCAATAACGATTCTTTGTTGTCCTTCGGATTTGCAAATATTCCATTAAATAAGCTTGAAAAATATTTTAATCTGATAATTAGGTCTTCCTGGAATTTGGAAAACAAACAAAGTAGCTTTGATTTAAGTGAGGTTATTCCTGCGTTGGACGGCAATATGTCTTTTTCTATAAACAAAGCCTTAAACCCCTTAATTACTTTAGATTCAAGCAGATTGAAGATGGATAAAAACAATTATTCCACTCAAAATCCTTTTTCAAATGATAGGGTAGAGGATAGCGAGGACAATTGGGATGACGATGATTTTTTTCAAGAGGACGAAATTACCGAGAACCCGAATATTTCAACACCATATAATATTAGTCTTGGTATTGAAGAAAAACAAATTTTACTAGATATCTTTCATAAAAACATTATGGAGTTCAAAGAAGATGAATTATTGGATATTAATAATACATTTTTACTTTACAAAAACGATGTTTTACACTTATCTAATAATTTACAATTATTAGAGTCTATTCTTAAAAATGAAACCAAACCTTATTCAAAAATTAAAGAATCCCATTTCCAAAACCCAATTTATATGGAGCTAGATATGGAAGCGATACTTATGGTCTTTTTTCCAAAAAATATTTTAGAAAATATAGATGAGAATCAAAATTTACGTCAGATTTTCTCTAATATAATTTTAACTTCTTCTAAAAATGGGTTTCATATAGAGTTTGGCTTAAAGCAAAAGGATAAAAATGCACTTCAATTATTTGTAGAAGCTATTATGGAAAATAAAACTTTAGAAAATTATTTATAAGAATCAATAGCTTTTCTAACACTTCCATATTTTTCTATTAAATTTTTGGCTTTTTCATGTTCAATATTCAATTCCTCCATCACCATTTTCTCTGCCCTAGAAACTAGTTTGTTATTGGAAAGTTGCATATCTACCATTTTATTTCCTTTTACTTTCCCTAGCTTAACCATAATAGAAGTGGAAATCATATTTAATATTAGTTTCTGAGCAGTTCCACATTTCATTCTAGTGCTTCCAGTAATAAATTCAGGTCCGACAATTGGGATTATTGAATGCTTAGCAATTATATCTAACGGACTTCCTGGATTACAAGTTATTCCAGCTGTAATAATTCCTTTCTCGTTGCATTTTTCAAGAGTTCCTATAACATAGGGAGTAGTTCCTGAAGCGGCAATTCCAATTACACTGTCCTTATTATTAATATTTAATTTCTCTAAGTCTTTCCATCCTTGGTTTTCATCATCTTCTGCAAACTCTACTGCCTTTCTTATTGCGGAGTCTCCTCCAGCTATAATTCCTACTACAAGATCAAAAGAAACACCAAATGTAGGAGGACACTCACTTGCATCTACAACGCCTAATCTACCGCTTGTTCCTGCACCCATATAGAACAATCTTCCACCCAATTTCATTTTAGGAACAATTGCCTCAACCAAATTTTTAATTGGTTCAATTACTTGTTTTACTGCATCAGCAACTTTTTGATCTTCTAAATTAATTTTATTTAAAATTTCAATTACTGAATTTTCTTCTAGATGGTCATGCAAAGAATCTTCTTCAGTTATTTTTTTAAAATCCATAATTGTTTAAATAAGAATTTATTTGTTGAAAAATTAAGTTATACAATTATTGCTATTATCTATCCTTATTTGCTAATTTGTTGAAAAATTATAATTTAATATGAATTCATTAAAAGAAGGCGATTCAGCTCCAGATTTTTTAGGAACAGATCAGAACGGAAACCAAATAAAATTAAGTGATTTTTCAGGTAAAAAGCTCATTCTTTATTTTTATCCAAAAGACGATACTCCAGGTTGTACAAAAGAAGCTTGTAATTTAAGAGACAATTATCAGGAATTAAAAAACAATGATTTTGAAGTTATTGGTGTAAGTGCAGATAATTCAGCCAAGCATTTAAAATTTATAGATAAATATGAACTTCCCTTTTCATTAATAGCAGATACCGACAAAACTGTTATAAATGCTTATCAATGTTGGGGTCTCAAAAAGTTTATGGGTAGGGAATACGATGGTATTTTAAGAAAAACCTTTGTTATAGAGAACAATACAATAGTAAAGTTATTTGATAAGGTTAAAACCGCCGATCATTTTCAACAAATTATGGAGGCTCTAGATTAGTACGTAAAATGTTTATGTAGTTAATTGTGAAATTAGTAGAAAATTAATACAAAATGGAAGAAATAAATAAAGAAAAACTAAAAGCATTACAAGTTACATTAGACCGTTTAGATAAGTCTTATGGCAAGGGATCTGTAATGAGAATGGGGGACGAACCTGTAGAAAAATTAGAAGTTATAAAAACAGGATCTATTACCTTAGATAGAGCACTAGGTATAGGTGGTTTACCCAAAGGTAGAGTGGTAGAGATTTACGGACCTGAATCTTCCGGTAAAACTACTTTAGCAATCCATGCTGTTGCAGAGGCTCAAAAAAAGGGTGGGATTGCAGCTATTATTGATGCAGAACATGCTTTTGATCAGTTTTATGCTAAAAATTTGGGGGTTGATATTGATAATCTTCTTATTTCTCAGCCTGACAATGGGGAACAAGCTTTAGAGATAGCCGATAATTTAATTAGGTCTGGAGCTATTGATATTTTAGTAATTGATTCTGTTGCCGCTTTAACTCCCAAAGCGGAGATTGAAGGGGAGATGGGAGACAATCAAATGGGACTCCAAGCAAGATTAATGTCTAAAGCTCTAAGAAAGTTAACCGGTTCTATAAGTAAAGCCAATACCTGTTGTATTTTTATTAACCAGCTAAGAGAAAAAATTGGTGTCATGTTTGGTAATCCAGAAACTACTACGGGTGGAAATGCCTTGAAGTTTTATTCTTCTGTAAGAATCGATATTAGAAGATCAAGCGCTATTAAAAATGCAGACAAAATCATTGGGAACAGAACTAGAGTAAAAGTGGTTAAAAATAAAGTTGCTCCTCCTTTTCAGCAAGCAGAATTTGATATAATGTATGGTGAAGGAATTTCCAAAACAGGAGAGATAATCGACCTTGGGGTAGAAATGAATATAATTAATAAATCTGGTTCTTGGTATTCCTACGGAGACACGAAACTAGGACAAGGTAGAGACGCAGTTAAAGAAATACTAATAGACAACCCAGAACTTTCAGAAGAGCTAGAAAACAAAATTATAGATCAATTAAATAGCTGATTCAATTTATATTTAAGGGCCTTTGGGCCCTTTTTTAAAAAATATGAAAAAATTACTTTTCATTTCATTTTTTATTATTGGTTGTAACACTAATAGCAAAGAGAAGATTCCTATTGTTGAAAATGAACCAGCAATAGTCAATTCTAATTTGAATAATGAACTTTATGAAATTGATAAAGAAATAATAAACAATCCTAAGAGTCCTAATGTATATCTAAAAAGAGCCCTTTATTTTCAAAATAAAAGAAATTTCAACTCTGCCTTAGAGGATATAAATAGAGCATTAAGTATAACTCCAGATCTTTCATTTTTAAAATACCATAAAGCATCTATTTTATACGAACTTGCAGTTTTCTCTCAAGACATTAGTTTGATTGATGAATCAAAAATATATTTAGATAATTGTATAAAAGAAGATCCTGATATTATCCCAGCTAGATTATTAAGGTCTAAAATTTTTCTTTTTGAGAAAAAAACAGAAGAAGCTATGAAACTGGCAAATCAGGTTTTGAAAATTGATAAAAGAATTGCAGAAGCCTATTTCATTAAAGGAATGATTTACCATTTTTTAGGTAATTCCAATTTAGCATCTTCCTCCTATCAAACTGCTATTGAAGTAGATCCTAATTATTTCGATGCTTATATTCATATGGGAATGTTATCAGAAAGTGCAGGAAATGATATTGCAATTGATTATTACAACTCAGCAATTGAAATAAATTCATCCAGTATAGAGGCTCACAGAAATAAAGGTCTTTATTACCACTTCAATGAGAACTATACTGAAGCAAGAAAAGCATTTAAATTCATCATTCAAATAGATTCTAATTTTGAAGAAACCTACTTTAATATAGGAAATACTTTCTTGGGAGAATACAATATTTCAAATAATAATTCAATTTTAGATTCTGCGCTTATATATTATCAGAAAGCTACTTACTTAAATTCGTTTTATGTTCAAGCAATTCATAATATTGGAATCTGCTATGAGATTAAAAATGACCTAGTCAAAGCTAAGAGTTGTTATGTTCAAGCAATTGAAATTGACAATAATTATAGCCCTTCTTTAAAAGCACTTAACTCTTTAGACTAATTAATTAATTCAATTAGTCTATCAATATTTAAAAATCTTCCTCTTTTGACATTGTTAAGTACAATAATCGTTTGATTTTTATCCATTACTTTTATAAAATAAGATCTAAATCCTTTCCACCATCCGGTATGATACACAATCTTTCCGTATTTTTCATGCTCTTTTAACCTAAATCCATATCCGTAATTTTTATTGCCTTTTCTTTCTGAATTCATTGTGCTAAAAGCTAATTTCTTTAAAGAATCTGATATAAAAATATTTTCCTTTAGGGCTCTATCAAATTTTAGTAAATCTTCAGTAGTAGAGTAGACTCCCTTATCTCCAACCACACCATTTAAATATACATCCTCCCAGGGTGTTTTATTTTCATAACCCTGAGCAGGTAAAACAAGATCCTTGAAATTTGTACGATCGTAAATAGTGCTGCTAAACATTCCCGAGGGATTGAAAATATATTTCTTTACATATTGCTTAAAACTTAGGCCAGATACTTGTTCTACTATGGAAGCAAGTAATAAAAAATTGGTATTACAGTAATAATATTTATAATCTGGTTTGTAATTTATTAGTGGAACTATTCTTGAAATAATTTTTATAACATCTTGGTTGTTTATAGTAACACTTTTATCTGGCCAAATACTATCTGGAGCGTCACAAAAATGTGTGTATTGACTCATTCCAGACCTATGACTTAGTAGCTGATGAATTGTTATTCCATGGTATGGAAACTCTGGAAAGAATTTTTGAATAGTATCTTTTAAATTGATTTTATTTTTTTCTATAAGTTGTAAAACAGCTATTGAAGTAAATGGCTTAGAAACAGAAGCCAACTGAAAAGAATGTCCTTTAGTGAGAAGTTCTTTTTTTCTAAAATTGGAATATCCGTAACTTTTCTGAGCAATTATATTTCCATTTTCTGCAAATAAAATATTTCCATTGAATTGATTATTTGAAAATTTCCTTTTAAAAAAAGAATTGATTTTTTTTCTTCTTTTGTCGTTTTCTATAACTTTGAAATTTATTTTAACAGAATCAATAATTTCAGACTTTTTGGCCTCTGCATAAATACTTTTTTGCTCATTCTTACAAGAGAAGAAACATAAAGAAATAATAGCAATAAAAAGCAATGAAAAATTCTTCAAAGTTCAAAATTAAAAGTAAATGATTAATTAAAATTATAGTCTCTGAAGATCCTCTACATATTCTCCAATTCTTCTGTAGCAAGAAAGTTTGTCTTTAAAAATAGAAGCTTTAAAAATAGATTTGTTTAACAGCATTCTTACACATTCTTGAATTCCTTCAATTATGGATGGGTGAGGATGTACCATCTCAGCAAGTTCGTGAATATTTCTATCCATTTTCATTAGAAGTCCAACCCCTTGAATAGCACTAGAAGCATGTTCTCCGACTGCTCTCATTCCTAAAATCTTCATTTTTTTATCATCTGTTACAATTATTTTAAAAAAACCTTCGGTCTTCCTCATTGCAATAGCTCTTGCAATACAAGAGTAATCTAGCTTTACTACCTTAACTGGTATATTTTCTTCAATACATGTTTTCTCATTTATTCCAACAGAAGCAACTTCAGGCTGAAGAAACATGATAGTACAGATATTTTTATAGTTTAAAGGGTAATACTTTTTAGAAAACATTCTCTCCACAGCATATCTGCCTTCTAATTCACCAACATTTACTAAAGAAATGTGCCCACTTGCATCTCCCACAACATATATGTTAGGAATATTAGTTTGTGTATTTATATCTCCTATATGAACGCCTCTTTTACTGAGAGTTACACCCGCATTTTCCATCTTCAAGCCATCAATGCATAACTTTCTTCCAACAGACAACAGGGCTTTTTCCACTTTTATAACTTCTTTTTTTCCATCTTTATAGGAAAGTTCATATTCTACTTCTCCATCTTTTACTTCAATTCTTTCCAACTGTGCCTTATTATGAATAGTAACCCCTTTTTCTTTAAGATTTTTACTAATCATATCTGAAATGTCAGTATCTTCAAATGGAAGTATTCTATCCGATCTATCTATTAAATACACTTTGGTCTTGCCAAAATTTGAAAATATGGTAGCATATTCACAACCAATTACTCCAGCTCCAACAATTACCATCGATTTTGGAAAGCTTTTCATATGATCTACACCATCGCTAGTCATAATGATTTTTTCATCGACATCTATATTTGGAATAGTTCTTGGTTTACTTCCTGTTGCAATTATTATATTTTCAGCATAAATTGTTTTATTTTCCTCGTTAGATTTTTGAATTTTAATGTGATGATTATCTATGAAAGTTCCAAGACCACGCTCATATTTAAAAATATTTTTAAGCGCTTTTGATTGTAGAAGTTTTAAATGAGAAGAGTATTGAAATTTTCTATCAAAGGTTGCGTCCAGTAATGTCTTTTGAGTTTCTTCCCAACTCATATCAATACTTTTTCCACCAACAGATTTAATACTTTCATTAACCGTTCTTAGTTTTTCAGACAATTCCCACATAGTTTTAGAAGAAAGAGCTCCATTATAAAGCCCTGCTCCACCCACTTTATCTTTTTCAATTAAAAGAGTTTTTTTTCCAAAGTCTACCGATCTCATTGCAGCAGCATATCCAGATGGGCCAGCGCCTATTATACATAAATCATATTTTTCCATATAACTACTTAATAATTAAAACAAAACGTATTTAAAAAAAGTCAAATAATTTATAATTTAAAATTTAAAGAAAATTGTGGAACCAAATAGCTTGAAACTACATTATTTTGATTTAAAGGTTTGAAATTAATGCTTAAGTTGTCACTAATGTCAAACAAAAAGAGATGCGCCTCTACATTTGCATCAATAATTTGAAGTAAGTATACGCCTAGAAATGATATTATTGAAAAATCTCTTAATCTCCTATATTCATTTTGAATTAATTTTAGTTGTTCACTAGAATACGAAATATAATTTACAACAGTATTTCCATTTTGTCTACTTAGTCTTTCATCTTTAATGGTTCTAAATTCCTTATGATTAAATTGGATTAGGTAAGAAGCAGTTCCTAAACCACCATAGATTATTGGCAATTTCCACCACAATCTGTTATGTAGGTTTACTGGTTTTATTTTATTGTTATGAATTTGGCCGCTTCCAGGGATAATGGTAGAAAGAATTGTAGAATGGTAGGTGAACTTGTCTTTATCTAGAGTATCATTGGTTTGGGCAAAACAATTAGCATTTGAAATAATTAGTAGATATAGAACGATTCTAATCATTGGTCAAAGTTGTCAAGTATTTCATTTAACTGATCTTGATTTTTAAAGGAGATAACTAATTGACCTTTGCCATTGGTGTTTTTCTTAATCTTCACAACCGATTTCAACTGAAAAGAAATATTATTTTGCATTCTTAGTTCGTACCTGCTTAAAATTACTTTTTCTTCGTTACGTAACTTCTTATTTTGATTCATTTTCTCTGCATCTCTTACAGAGAGACTTTCAGAAATGATTTTTTTAAAAGCAGATAATATTTCAGCTTCACTGTTAAATGACAACAAAGCTCTAGCATGTCCCATAGTTATCTTAGAATCTCTAATAGCTTTTTGAACTTGTACTGGAAGTTTCAATAATCTTAAGAAGTTTGAAATTGTTGATCTATTCTTACTTAATTTTATACTAAGTTGTTCATGAGTCAAATTGCATTCATCAATTAGCCTTTGGTAACTCAAACCTATTTCAATAGCATTTAGATTTTTTCTTTGAATATTTTCAACAATTGCCATCTCTAGCATTTCTTGATCGTTTGCTATACGGATGTAACAAGGTATTTCACTTATTTTAGCAATTTTACATGCCTGATATCTTCTTTCTCCTGAAATAATTTGAAAATTATCTCTTCCTATCTTTCTTACTGTTATTGG
>Ga0233444_10006214_pt1 | contig 10717 bp, 12 predicted proteins | sample SI_124_October20_6_FD_182792 | JGI IMG/M metagenome (GOLD analysis project Ga0233444, IMG submission 182792) | Seawater microbial communities from Saanich Inlet, British Columbia, Canada - SI_124_October2016_10_MG | ecosystem: Environmental > Aquatic > Marine > Inlet | place: Canada: British...
CTGACTATGCGCTCTATGCGCTTATTTTATTTATCATAGCCAGCATTAGTGATTGGCTTGATGGCTATCTTGCACGCCAGATGGAAGTTATCTCACCGCTGGGGCGTATGCTTGACCCCATTGCTGACAAGCTCCTCATCGGTGCGTGCCTTATCAGCCTCGCAGCGCAGACCAATTATGGTCTGCTTTTTCTGCTGCCGGCTCTTATTATTATTTTACGTGAATTTCTGGTATCAGGGCTAAGAGAACATCTTGCTGGTACAAAAATTACGCTTCCCGTCAGCTTGATGGCAAAATGGAAAACCGCTGTTCAGATGACAGCCATTGGTTGTCTTATCTCAATCGGTGTTATACCAGAATTTAACGCTATCATCAGCATGGCTGGCATTGCATTGCTCTGGCTTGCAGCATTTATGACAGCTATGACCGGCCTGTCTTATTTCAAGGCCGGCATTCCACATCTATAGTCACTTAAGCTTTCGTGAACAGATGTTATGAAGGCGCTGAAGAGCTAGCTATTTACGAGCTCAAAATAGCGCTCTACGAGCATCCGTGTAGTGTCGCCCGGCGTGAAAGAATAATCCTGAACCCGTGAGACAGGTGTTACTTCAGCTGCTGTTCCAGTAAGGAAACATTCAGTTGCCTGAGCCATTTCTTCTGGCATGATATGGCGTTCAACCACCTCTATGCCTGCATCCTTGGCAAGCCCGATGACTGTCTGACGCGTAATGCCATTCAAAAAGCAATCTGCAAGCGGCGTATGAAGCTTACCATCATCCATCAGAAAAAAGACATTTGCCCCGGTTGCTTCAGCAACATAGCCCCGATAATCAAGCATCAGCGCATCCTGAAATCCTTTTTTCTCAGCCGCATGCTTTGACAAGGTGCAAATCATATAAAGGCCAGCTGCCTTTGCATGCACAGGCGCTGACTCTGCCGATGGGCGTTTCCAGTCAGCAATATCAAGCGTGATACCCTGCATTTTTGTTTCAGGGTCGAAATAGCTTGGCCATTGCCATGCCGCAACAGCAACATGAATTTTAGTTTCTTGTGCAGAAATCGCCATCATTTCAGAACCGCGCCAGCAAAAAGCCCGCACATAACCGTCAGAAATATCGTTAGCGTCAAGAACCTGCGCTTTAATCGCATCGAATTCTTCATTACCCAGCGGAAGATCAAAATCTAGATACTGGCATGAAGCGCGAAGCCGTTCTGTATGCTCACGACTTTTAAAAATCTTGCCGCTATAGGCCCGCTCACCTTCAAATACCTGACTGGCATAATGCAGAGCATGGGTGAGGGAATGGGTGCGCGCATCGCGCCAGGGTATCATCTCACCATTCATCCAGATAAGACCATCACGATCATCGAACGGAATTAATGCCATTTTTTCCTCCAATAGACGCGGTGCCTACCACAACAGTAAAAGCGCGCTCCCATATTTATTTTTTGTCTGGATGAAAAGCCAGATTTTTTATATTCACCTTTATTTCCGTATCAGGATCAGTATTATCGGTCAACATGACTGACATAATTTTACCACAGAAACAGTCCGGAACGTCTTCAGCCCGTGAAAAGGGACTATTCCTGCGTCGTCAGGAATTACGCAGGGCCATTGAGTTACTGTTTTTTGCTTATCGTGACTTCACTTATGAAGCAGATGAGCTTCTCTCTGGCTTAGACCTTGGCCGCGCTCATCACCGGGTGATATATTTTGTGGGTCGCCAGCCAGGCATCACAGTAAGCGACCTGCTTGCCATTCTGCATATTACAAAACAAAGCCTGTCTCGGGTACTCTCTCATCTCATTGATGAGGATTATATTATTCAGGAAACCGGGCCGCGCGACAGACGCCAGCGTCTGCTTCATCTTACCGATAAAGGGCTATCGCTTGAGAAGAAGCTGACAGACCTGCAATGTAACCGCTTTGCCCGCGCCTATTCAGAACGCGGCATTGATGCTGTTGACGGGTTTCAGCAAATTCTGACAAGCTTGCTTGATGATGATACCCGCAGCCATTTTCAGGCTGTCCACCCAGATAGAATAGATTAGGCGCCGCGATGTCAGAGCCAGCTCATATTCTTGTCATTGATGATGATGAGAGATTGCGTGAGCTATTACGGCGTTTCCTAGAAGAAAGCGGGTTCAGGGTTACCGATGCTAATAGTGCAGCAGAAGCCCGCGACTATATGCAGGCCATGCATTTTGACTTGCTGGTAATAGACGTAATGATGCCCGGCGAGACCGGCGTTGAATTTCTTGCCTCTATCAGGCCAACAGAAAATATTCCTGCATTATTCCTGACAGCCCTGTCCGAAACAGAGAACCGGATAGAAGGACTTGAAGCAGGCGCTGATGATTATATCGCAAAACCATTTGAGCCACGCGAGCTGATTTTAAGAATTTCTCGGATTTTAGACCGCCAAGCAGATATCAGCGCCTCATCTGACATTCAATTCGGTCCCTTCTCTCTTAATCTGGACAGCAACATTCTTACCGAAAATGGCCGGCGCATTCACATTACAACTGCCGAGCAGGATTTGCTTTCCTGTTTTTCACAATCGGCTAATCAGATAGTGAGCCGTGATGAAATTGCCCAGCATCTTGATGGCCGCATGCAAGGCAGGTCAATTGATGTTGCTGTTGCGCGGCTCCGCACCAAGCTTGAAGCTGACCCACGCTATCCTGTAATGCTTCAGACAGTGCGCGGCAAAGGCTGGATGCTAAAAACAAATTAGGTCGTCAGGGGACGGCCCACTAAAGGGCGCAGAAAAATGCAGTTACGAAACTATATGCCCAAAACACTATTTGCCAGAATGCTTGCAATTATTCTGGTGCCGATGATGCTTGTGCAATGTATTACCGTGCTTATTTTTTACGAGCGGCACTGGGATTCAGTAACCCGTCATATGGCATATAGCCTTTCTGGAGAGATCTCTTATATCGTCTCACAGGCCGGCTCTACACCCACAATGGAAGATATTCCTGCCCTTCAAACGCTGGCAGGACATTATTTTGGCTTCAGTGTGTTATTTACCCCAGACGCAATTCTACCGCCTGAGAACCCAGATATTGACCGCTCATTATATGCTTATATCGCGCTATCAGAAACCTTGAATAATCGAATCGACTTTCCCTGGTCAGCAGACCTTACAACAGATGAAGACCTTATTTCAGTTGATATACAGCTTGGTACAGGTGTGCTGCGTATCTATGCCGGACGAAAACGTCTATTCAGCTCAACAAGCTGGACATTCCTTGGCTGGACGATTGGCAGCTCGCTTATCCTATTCTGTATTGCGCTATTATTCCTTCAAGGGCAGGTGCGCCCTATCCGCCAGCTTGCAAATGCGGCGCGTCAATTAGGGCTTGGCCGGCAGACAGATGACTGGCAGTTAAGCGGCGCGCGCGAAGTAAGGCTGGCAGGGCGTGCCTTCCAGTCAATGCGTCACAGGATTAATCGCCAGCTGACAGAACGTACCTCTATGCTCGCCGGTGTGAGCCATGATTTACGCACCCCCCTTACACGCATGCGCCTGCAACTAGCAATGATGACGCGTACAGTTGATGTTGATGCGCTTGAAAATGATGTTATTGAGCTAGAGAGCATGATTGACGGCTATCTTGCTTTTGCCAGAGGCGAGGGAGAGGAACATGCTGTGTCTGCCTCCCTCGATGATATACTCATTTTAATGGTTTCAGGCTATCAGAAAAGCAATCCGGGCCATGTCACCCTTACGATTTCTGACAACCCTTTGCCGCTGTTTCCCATTCGGGCTGTCGCAATGAGACGGGCTCTTGATAATCTTATTGCAAATGCCGTGCGGTATGCCGACAAAAGCGAAGTCAGAGTGAAATTTAGAAATGATGTAGTAAATATTTTTGTTGATGATGACGGCCCCGGCATTGAGCCTGAATTGCGCGAACAAGCCCTTCGGCCCTTTGTGCGGCTCGAAGCCTCGCGTAATCGCGGCACCGGCGGAACCGGCCTTGGGCTTGCGATTGCCGCTGATATTATTGCAGGTCATGGAGGCGAGCTTATTCTGGATGCATCACCGCAAGGCGGCTTGCGGGTACATGTTAAACTTCCCATCTAGCATCTCTGCTATTTTGCTATACACAAAATAGCTTAATGAAGGCGCTGACCATCCGGCACCTCGCTATCAGGGCCGATAAGAATAATATGGCCCTCCTCGTCTGACAGCCCAAGCGTTAAGACTTCAGACATAAAGGGTCCGATTTGGCGCGCCGGAAAATTCACCACAGCCATTACCTGTCTGCCAATAAGAGAGTCTTCATTATAATGTTCAGTAATTTGAGCTGACGATTTTTTCAGGCCAATTTCCGCACCGAAATCAATCACCAGTTTAAGGGCTGGCTTGCGCGCTTCTGGGAATGGGGCAGCTTCGATAACCCGTCCGATACGAATATCAATTTTCAGGAACTCATCAAACGTTGCCAGTGATTTTTTGCTCTCATCAGTCATGCTAGGATTGGCCCTCATCCTGCTCAAGAATTTTCAGGCTCACCGCCCATTCACGGGCTTTTTCAAGTTCACTATCAATTTGTTTAAGGGTCTGGGATAGGTCGGCTGTCTCATCAGCCATCCAAGTTGGTCGCACCCGCATGACCACAGCGCAAACACCTTTAACCCTTAGCATCCGTTTTATGCCTGAACTATCATCGCCGCAGAGCCGGAGCAATCGGTCAATCGCACGCAAGAGCTGATAACCAAGAGCCATGCCTAGAACAGGATTACGCATACAAGCCAAATGCAGAGCCTGCATTTGGGGCTTTAGCGGCGCAAAACTCTCAAATCTGTGAATAAGACCCTCAACCAGCTTTTCCTGAACAGAGGCGTCACCTGCATCGTTAAAATCATCTGCTATCTCAGCAAGGGCCTGATCATCAACCATCGCAACTGCAACACAAGCAAGGTCTGTTATATCAGCAAGACCTGCCATATCAGCAGGACTGGCCATATCAGCAGGACTGGCCAAATGCTCCTGCCCGTCGCGTCCAGCCTCACCGGCGAGCATCTCAAGCGATAATTCTGCAAAAGAGCGACCCCGCAAGGCAGCCCAGAAAGCCTCAACTAGCTGGCTTCGTCGTTCATCAAAAGACATCCTATCCCTCACCTACCAATAATTACCAACTATCTTTTAGATAGCGGCATAACCTGCCCTGACAAGAGCTAACGCCAAGAGCTAATTCTGGGAGCTATTCCTGCGAACGGCACCTATCAAGCTCTTGTGCGCGGTGCGCGGCTGCTGCCAGAGCTGTATCGAACAGGGCCAACATGCCGCCTTCAGCCATGAGCACAGCGAGCGCCGCCGCTGTGGTGCCGCCTTCTGATGTAACATTTACCCGAAGCTGGGATGCTGGAGCTGTCTCTGCTGCCAGAAGCGCGCCGGACCCGGCAACAGTCTGTCGGGCAAGACGGTCTGCAACATCTGCTGGCAGGCCAAGCTTACGCCCTGCAGCTGCCATCACCTCAGCGAGCAAAAAGACATAAGCCGGACCAGACCCCGATACAGCTGTTACCGCATCCATCATCAGCTCATCATCGATATGCACAACATCACCGCACGCCCGAAGCAACTCCTCTGCGCGCTGCTTTTGAGCCGCTGTCACAGTATCCGTGCAGTAAAGCGCTGTAATCCCGCTGCCAATTGCGGCCGGTGTATTGGGCATAGCGCGCATGAGCCGCGCATCTGCGCCTAGATGATGGGCAAGACCTGCCGTTGAAATACCAGCAGCAATACTTATCCACCCCGTCGCGCTATCCCCAACCCCGACAACCTGCGGCAGAACATCATCCATAATCTGCGGCTTGACGGCCAGAATAGCGATATCAGCGCAATAGCTGCCCGGAAGGTCTTCTACTGAGTGATAGTAGCTCACGCCAACTGATGGTGTTGATAAGAGCGCTTGCGCCGCATCATGGGCAGGGTCAATCACAGAAATCTCTGCCTGCATATCCTCAAGACCCAGCCAGCCAGCCAGCATAGCATGCCCCATCTTGCCGCAGCCAATAAGACAGAGTTTCATTACATTATCAGCCATCATAAACGCTCCTCGCCGCGGGTCACATAAAGTCGTGCCCCACTATGACAGAGCATCAGAAAAAACGATAGAGAGAGTGATTAACCATAAGTTAAGTTATCACTGCTAACGTTACTTTCAGCATTTTGAATTTGAGTAAATTATGAACTTTATTTCGAGAATAGTAGTAGCTCTAGCAATCGTTGCATCCACAACAAAATTAGACGTCAAAAACGGACATGCAGAAATTGGAAGAATGGATGGAAACTTGTTATTTGAGGAGTGTTCGTCAGACCATGCAACACTCGAAATGTCATGCTTATCTTTCGTTATGGGTGTTTTGGAGGGGTATGTTAATGACGCAATAAGGGGCTATATGACTGCTTCTATGGGACCCACTAAAGATAAATTCGACCCTAATAACCCAGACCCTGAGGTCTTGGCAAAGATAACGAAAACTCTCGAATTGGTCATGACGGGAAATACTGGGCCGATTTTAGGCTTTTGCCTTCCAGAAGACATTTTATATATTCAAATTGTTGATTTGGTAAAAAAACATCTTGGAAACCATCCAGAACTCAGGCATTTCGATGCAAATCAAATCGTCATTGAGGTAACAGAAAAGGCATTTCCTTGCCCGTAGAACTATTATATTACGCTCAAATAAAGGGCATCCAAAAAACAACCCGGCCTTAATGGCGAATTCGTTGCATTGATTAAGCAGAACAAGGTCACCACAGCTTTGATGGGCGTTAAGGTTTTACAAACCCCGTCGAACCTAAATCCGTGCTTATGCCTGACCAAGGGTTGGCATCATGACGAGCTGGGAGGCAAGTGATGGCGGGCCGTCATTTTCGAGCGCGTGAAGCAGGGCTGGAAAAGCCTGTTCACACTGGCCAAGCAGAATATCAATTACATCTTCAATCTGTTCAGGTGTTGCCCCACCTGCTCCGCGAAGCGGCAGCGTATAGCTTAGCTCAACAGCGCCTGTATCAGGTACAATCACGAAATGGCCCAGAAACAGATGCTGATTTAACATGCATATCATCAGAGCAAGCCGCTGGAATGATCCGTCATCAACTGGCAACTCAAGCCCGCAATCAAGCCGCAGGGTTTCATCATCATCCTGCCATGTCACCTGAAGATGATATTGTGACCAATGCCCCGGCACATCTGCGGTAAGCATATTCCTGTCTGTCTGGCGCAGATACCACTCCTGACGCGTAGCAAAGCGCGACACAAGATCAATCGGATGGCCAAGCTGTTCTTCGTCTTGCTGAGTGGAAACGGATGTGCGGATGACTGCCATAATAAAAAACTGCCAAGAATAAAGTGTTTCAGGAGTCTGACATCAGGTCGGCTAAGCAGACCTGTTATCACGACTCTAGAATGGCAAAATCACAGCCCCCCTTCAACACAATATTTTGAGGGTAAGTACGCTTTGACCCACTAGGGGTTGTGGATAACCAGTGTTTTTCGGCAGTTTTGCAGGTGGTTTTACCCCGCCTAAACCTAGCTGTCTTTTATCGCTTTGGTTTGCTTTTTGGTAGCTGATTTTGGCGTTATCTGGGGGGCTTGCTGTGCTGCCTCGATGAAAGCGATTCGCTGGGCAAGGGCATCAAGCCGTGTCATCAGCGCGTCAAATTCCTCACGCGTTACAATTCCTGCATCATTCTGGCCACGTTCCTGACGACCTTTTTTGATCGTATCAAACTCTTCACGCAGGCTTCCAAGAGCAGATGCTGCCCCATTTGCCATTGTCGCAAGGTCTCCAAAAATATCCGGACGCGGTTTCATGATCTTCACTCCCTTTCTGAAGAGATACACTAATATAACAAGCCAGTGTTGAGTGAACACCGCTGTTTCACAAAAAATAGGCCTACAAATACAGAAGAGCAATGGTCTTCATAGATTTTTCCCGTTACCATGGCGCACCGTAGATAAAATATGCCGAAAGGGCCATGAGATGACGGAGCCGCTCTTCTCTTTTCCTCACATTGATCCTATTGCGATTTCGATTGGCCCCTTAGCTGTGCGCTGGTACGCACTGGCTTATATTGCAGGCTTACTTCTTGGCTGGGCTTTGCTGCGTCGGCGTATTACAGCCGGACACGCCCCCTTCTCGCAGATACAACTGGATTTTCTGCTGAACCTGTCCTTGCTCGGGATTTTGCTTGGGGGACGGATTGGCTATGTGCTGTTTTATAATCTGTCCTATTTTGCAGCGCACCCGTCTACCATTTTAAAAGTATGGGAAGGCGGCATGGCCTTTCATGGCGGATTGATAGGCGTTATGCTGGCCGTCTTATTCTTTGCCTACCGCAACCGAATTCCTGTCTTGGCAGTGGGCGACCAGATTGCTCTTGTTGCCCCTATCGGATTATTTTTTGGCCGGCTTGCAAACTTCATTAATGGCGAGCTTTATGGCCGGGTTACAGAACACCCGCTTGGCATTATTTTCCCTGGCGGCGGACCATTACCGCGCCACCCAAGCCAGCTTTATGAGGCTTTTCTTGAAGGCCTTGTTCTATTTGCTATTCTGTTTTTCACCGACCGGCGACTTTCTGCCACCCGTGCCGCTCAGCGCCCGCACGGCATTCTGATTGCTATATTCATGATAGGCTATGGGCTTTGCCGAATGGCCATTGAATTTGTGCGAGAACCAGATGCCCATCTCGGCTTTCTGCTTCAGTTTGGTCAGGCCGGTATTTCCATGGGGCAGCTTCTTTCACTGCCAATGGTTCTTTTTGGTTTGTGTCTTCTTATCATTGTGCGCCGCAAATGACAGAGCAGCCTAAAGATGAGTTCATCCACAAGCTATGTGATGACTTATTGCAAAATGGTGCTATCCAGACTGATATTTTCATCCAGAAATCTGCGGCTGTTTATTATGGTAGCAAAGACAGATTGGGCACAGATGGTGACTTCACAACAGCACCAGAAATTAGTCAGCTATTTGGTGAAATAGTCGCCGCCTTTCTTGCTTATCTTGAATCACTATCACCTATTGATGAGACAGCAGCTGCCAATAAGACAGCTATATTATTCGAAGCAGGTCCCGGGCGCGGTACCTTGCTAAGTGACATGAAACGCAGTTTTACAGCGATAAGTCCGGCGCTTGATAAAGCTGACATCCACCTGCTTGAAACAAGTCCTGTCTTCCAAGCCATTATTAAAGAAAAAATAGCCCAACCTGTCAACTTCATGAGCACATTGGATGATATCCCACCCCGCCCTCTTTATGGTGTGGCCAATGAATTTTTTGATGCGCTTGGCACATCTCAGATATTGTTTGACGGGACAGACTGGCGCTGGCGGCTTGTTGCGGCAAGCACTGACGCGCAGACCCCGTTTTGCCTGCAATCAGGCCCACCTTTATTAACTACGGACTACCCTGCATATCTGCCTGAAACACCCGAGGCAGGAACGATTTGCGAGATAAGTCGCGCAGCAGAAGATGCCATGAGCCTACTTGCCCGTCATATTGCCCAATTTGGCGGCGGTCTTCTTATCTGTGATTATGGCACATCAACAAATCAGGGCGATAGCATTCAAGCGCTACGCGACCATAAACCAACGCCCTTCCTGTCCGCGCCTGGCCAGAGTGATATCACTCATCTGGTTGATTTTGCTGCTCTGAAGCGCTGTGCAGACAATGCTGGAGCCCGCCTTATCGGGCCTGTTGAACAAGGCAGTTTCCTTAACGAGCTTGGCATCATGGAACGGGCAGAACAGTTGCGCAAGTCAAGCGACCCAGAGGGTGATAGAAGCTTGCTTGCGGCGATTGACCGATTGATTTCACCGGCACATATGGGCAGCCTGTTCAAAGTAGCGTTACTGGTCCCAGATGGTGCCGGCACCCCGCCTGGCTTTGCCTCATTGCGCGAAAAAGGAGTGACATAACTTATGAGTACACAATTTCATCGCTCCGAGAATGGTCCTGCTTATTTTGTACATGATGCGCTTCAGCAAGATGGCATCTCACATGGCTTTTTTACCCGGCAAGGCGGCATCTCTTCTGGTCTGTATAATAGCTTGAATTGCGGTCTTGGGTCGGGTGATGAGCGCGCTTCTGCCGAAGCAAATCGCAGCGCCGTTACAACCGCGCTTGGATTTCAGTCTGACGCGCTGGCCGGGCTCTATCAGATTCATAGCGCGCGATGTCTTGTTATCGACAGTCCTGACAGTCCATATCTCACTACCCGCAACGAAGCAGATGGACTGGTGACAAATCAGCGCGGGATAGCGCTTGGCGTTCTCAGTGCTGATTGCGCGCCTGTTCTGATGGCCTGCCCTCAGACCGGAATTGTTGGCGCGTGCCATGCTGGCTGGCGTGGCGCTGTATCTGGCATCATTCAGAATACCGTTGATACGATGTGCAGCCTTGGCGCCTTGCGCAGTGATATTCAGTTAGTTGTCGGCCCGGCTATCCAGCAACAAAGCTATCAAGTTTCTGCTGCCTTAACTGAACCTCTTCTGTCAGCTCATCCGGCGGCAGAATGCTTTCTTCAGCCTGATTCGACCCATCGTGATAAATATTTATTTGACTTACCCGGTTTTGCGCTTTCCTGTGCAGCATTTGCCGGTGTAGAAAATGCCTATATTATGGCCAAAGATACCTACGCTGAGCCAGACTATTTTTTCAGCTATCGCAGGGCAACCCATCTGCAGG
>Ga0233444_10006219_pt1 | contig 10710 bp, 3 predicted proteins | sample SI_124_October20_6_FD_182792 | JGI IMG/M metagenome (GOLD analysis project Ga0233444, IMG submission 182792) | Seawater microbial communities from Saanich Inlet, British Columbia, Canada - SI_124_October2016_10_MG | ecosystem: Environmental > Aquatic > Marine > Inlet | place: Canada: British...
TTGCTAAATTATGTAATCTTAACAGAAATTGGAATTTTGTTTGGTCTACCTTGGGAATCCAGCAGAATTTGGAACAAGTGATTCAAACATTATTTCTGGTTGTTTTGCAACCAACTGAAAAATCAGGATTTTCGTTCATAGCTTCTAAGGTTGCATCCAGAAGATCATCTTCTGCAGACCTAGGTGCTATTCCAGCCTCTCTCCATGCGACTGAAACCATCATTCCATCATGAATGAAGGATTCAACTTGATGTTGCTCTATATCGATATCCCTTGGGTTAAGGTGCATACCCTTTTTCTCAGATTTTTGAATCGCTTCTTTAGCAGTCCACACTCTGATTGCCTGTTCTGGATCAGATTTTAGCCAATCTAATTCTTCACCCTTAGCCATCATGTCAAACGCATTTTCTTGAATGCCCCTATCGCTGGGCTCACCATCAATCCCAACCCAATAACCCGGCTCAATTAATGCACAAACAGCCCACTCACCGGAGTGACCTAAACTGATATCAGGTAATGGCTGATTCATCCAAACGCCATCCAACCATGAAAGATATGGAGCCCTCTCCTCAGTACGCAAAACTTCGATTGAATCGATTGGAATACTCCATTCGGAAAGACATTCTTCCAGTAGTAATCTTCCGGTATTATGGTCTGCTAATCGTTTGTTGGTTGCTCTTGGAATAACATCTGCAAGAGAACTCGTACAATCTTGTATTCTCTTGCGAGCAATTAGCATGCGTGGACCCTTTGGAGGATCCATAATTTCCATCAAATCACCTCTCAAGAGTGAATCTCTGGTCTTCTGAAACTTCGCCCATAGCCTTGAGGCGTAATCCCTTGAGAGAGATTACTGGGGCGTCATCATCACCCACTATGACTACATCATGCACAGTTATTCCTGCGTCTTCAGTAGCTTGCTTGATTGAACGCACACGTAACTTCTCATCTGCATCTGGAACTCTTAGCATTGTAGACCACTCTATTCCAATAGGTAGACTAGAGAACCCTTCACTTTCCATTGCTGCCAGTCCAGCATTCTGGAACCCGGCCTCAATCAGCATAGGTAGTGCATCTAGGAGAACTTCTTCGCCTTCTGATTCCAAAGCAAATTGGTCAGTTGCTGGTAATTGGTGGCGCATCAAAGCAATTCCATCCACACCATTTTCTACTCCTCTTAGAACACCGCCATGAGACTGGAATCTCGGGCCGTGGAAGTACCTCAGATAGATGAAACTCGAATGGTGCATTAACTCGCCATCTGCTGGCGTGCCAATTGCAGGCAGTGCTTCGATTTCTGATTGTAAGAATGTGCTCAGGTCATCGCTTGAAGCCACTAGTCTAACCTTTGCTTGGTGATGCAATCTAGGTTCACCGAATACTTCTCCCTTTGAGTTTACCAAATCAGAAACTAATCGGCAACTTACCCAAGAGATATCGCCTTCTGTATTCTCTAAATTGGCTTCTACTCGAACAGTCATTGCACCTTTCATTATCTTGACAGGTAGACCGAATGACACGTCTTCGAAACCAGCGATACAATATCCTGGCATCAACAATAACGAGTTTTCAGCAAACATTTCCATGGCCATTACACCTGGATGATATGGAACTCCGTCGATTGCATGGTCAACTAAGAACGGATGGTCCTGAACTGAAAGAGTACATTGAGAGACCAATGATATACCTTCATCTAAGGACACTAATTTGTCAATTAGTGGGAAACGTCGAGGATCTGAGATTGATGCTGCCATTTCGGCAGGCAACTTTAGTGGAGCCTCTCTGAATGAATCAAAGCGGTCCATCAATCCTAGAGAGCCACATCCAAGGACTCTTCTTTTACCACCAGCAAGTGCTTCACCAACGAATATTTCAACTCCATCTTCAACAGATAAGGTTTCAATTCCTGCGGATTCAAAGACTGCTTCAATTGAGCCTCTGGTAGCCATTCCTACATCTCGCCATCCTGTCCATCCAATTGCAACTGCTCGACAATCTCCAGTTGCTGTAAGTCTAGCCATTTCAGCATCTAGAATTGAGTTGGCTGCTGCGTAATCGGTTTGTCCACCGTTTCCAAATCTTCCAGCTACACTGGTAAAGGCGCATGCGAATCTCAAAGAATCGCCTGCAACAGAATACAGAGACTTCCATCCATCGACCTTGACTCTTACAATCAAATCGAATGTGCTCCACTCTTTATCCGCTACTAGTTTGGACTCTTCAAGACCTGCGCCGTGAACTATTCCTGTTACGCTTCTTCCGCCTACTGCAGCGCTTATACTGCTAGAATCAGTGACGTTTGCTGAATGGTATTCAGCATGATTGCCACTACTCTCAATCTCATTGATGGTGCGGTAAATGTCCATGCTACGAGTTAGCTTTGTCCAAGCATTATTCCATTCAACCATGGTAACCTTACCTGTTTCAGATTCTGAAATCAGTGACTCTCTAAGTTCCATCTTTCGAGTATTGAGTTGCTCATCAGTCCAATCTAACCATGATGCTGTCTCTTCGGCAAGTTTGCTTCTTCCCAGTAGCAAGAATGTTGCTCCTGCACCATTACTCGCATTTGATACACCGATAATAGATGCAGCAGTTACGCCAGAGCCTCCGCCGCTTACTAGCCAGATATCATCTGACTGTAGTGGCTTAATGTCCTCAACTAGATCTTCTGCAAAACAGACCATAGTCCATCTTCGTCCATCTCGGTCGATTCCGATTTCAACATCTCCTCCAGAACTGAACATGTCATTATCGATTACTTCAGCCGCTGCTGCTGCATCAATAATCAATTCAGGATGCAAATCTAAAGCCCGACATCTGAGGTTTTCACGCTCAAATGCATAGGATTTGGTAACTCCACTTGCTCCGCATGCCAGTGCGTTAAATCTGTTACTACGGTTACCGTGTCTTCCATCAATAGCAGTTACGCTACCAACAATTCCTGCTGAAATAATTCCCAACTGTGAATCTAATCCCTTCAGTAATCCGAACCATGATTGTGCTGCGAGTGCGACTTGATTTGAAGGTCCTTCAGACTCCCATGAACTTCCAGTCAAGGATAATGGAGCCAGGTGAATAATTCCTCCAACTCCACTTATTCTCGAACAAACTTCTGCGATTTGTTCCTCGCTATTTGGATCTGCTCTGAAAGTATGTCCTGACAATTCCTCTTGCTCTGTCACTGACTTAGCGCCGAATTCGAATCCGATTTTGGCGACAGAAAGTCCCTTCTCTGTAAGACGAGTTGCCAATGCATCAGCAACTCCCCAACTATCCTGAGTGATGACAATAGTTCCACCAATTGGAAGTCCTTCGGCAACTGCTGGACAAGGCTCTACCTCAACTTGCCATCTTCTAGTCGAAGACTTCTGAGACGTTTGAACTGGTGTTGCAGGTATTACCGGCTCTGGTGTAGAAGCAGGTGATACCGCTGCAGGGATTGGTTCTGCAGCGATTGGCGCAGGCGTACTTCCACCTTTCATTCTCTGAATGTATGCTACAAAGTGATTCAATGTAGGATGGTCAGATAGAACGAAGTCTTCATCGACGGGTAAGGAGAATATTTCTCTAACATCGCCCATGATTTCTGCTTGCTTAACCGTATCAATTCCAAGTTCGCCTTCGAGGTCTTGGTCCATCTCAATGAAATCATCGGGGTAACCTGTGTGTTTTACAACCACACCAATCAGTTTTGGCTGAATATCCCCGCTGTCTCCAGATGCGATAGGTGCAGGGGATGCGACTGGCGTAGACTCGACCTGAACCGGTGCTGGTGCGGCTGGAGGAGTTTCTAGAACAGTAGGAGCAGATACGACTCCGCCCGTCATTTTCTGGATATATGCCACGAAGTGGTTCAATGTAGGATGGTCAGATAGAACGAAGTCTTCATCGACGGGTAAGGAGAAGATTTCTCTAACATCGCCCATGATTTCTGCTTGCTTAACCGTATCAATTCCTAGTTCGCCTTCTAGATCTTGGTCCATTTCTATGAAATCTTCAGGATATCCTGTATGCTTAACGACTACGCCGATTAATTTGGGTTGTATGTCGCCCACATCGGCAGCCAAAACTGGGGATTGAGCTTGTACAGATACCGGAGACTGGACTACAGTTTCTACTACCGGTTCAGCGACTGGTGCTTGCGCCGGTATTGTAGGAGGTATTGGAACATCTCCGCCTTTCATCTTGTGGATATATGCAATCATGTGATTGAGTGTTGGGTAATCTGAAAGAATGAAGTCTTCGTCTACTGGTAATTCGAACAAAGAACGGATATCTGCCATAATCTCTGCTTGCTTTACAGTGTCAATTCCTAACTCGCCTTCCAAATCTTGGTCAAGTTCTACGAAATCTGCTGGATAACCTGTGTGATTGACTACGACTTCGATAACTGCAGGAGTAATATCCCCAATCACTGCGGCAACAACTGGTACCTCGACTACAGTTTCTGTAACCGCCACAGGAGTTGCGACTGGTTCAACTATTGTTTTCGCAACAACTGGTGCATTAGAATGAGTTGTGGACTTAGCAATAGCGTACTCTTCGCCTTGTATTCCTCCGTGAAGATTGTTATCTCCGTCAACGTAAGCAACTAACTTATTCTGTAGAACTCTAAGTTCAACATTGGTTGTACCTGCAATAGATTGATTCCAAGTTAGTAACTTCTGTCTATCGATTCTGTCGCCAATATAATTGCACTTTCTGACTAATGAAAGTCCAATTTGGCTACCAAATCCTGCGGCAAATCTCATTCCGTACTTGAGGTTGGAATAATCTCCGCCCTTTGACAAGGTTAGGTTTCCAAGTTCAGGATCTACTTCTTTGTGATTTGCAATTGGAGGGATTCTTCCGGTCAATAATCCATAGAACATCGAAGCATCTTCAATTCCAACGCCCATTGGATGTCCTGTGAAACCCTTGGTATTTGCAATAACAATCGAAGCTGTACTTGCTCCGAAGGTATCTCGCAATGCCTTGACTTCTGCCTGTGCAGAACCTCCTCTTGCAGGAGTAAATGTTTCGTGAGAGAAGAATGCTGTGTCTGGCGCCATTATGTGACGGTCTAATCCCCAGCGCTCTTCCATTTCTCCGATGAAAGTGTCTACAGTTGCTGCTACGTGTTGAACATCTAATCTCGTACCATGGAAAGCAGAGTTTGCAATCTTAGTTCCAAGAAGTTCTGCCATTGGTTGAACTCCTCTTTCATCAGCTTGTGATTTTCTCTCAACAACGAATGCTGCTGCTCCCATTCCCAAAATTAGCCCATTTCTGCGACGATCGAAAGGTAATGCTGTCTCTTCGACCACATTGTTTGTTGCAGCGGCTCCGCTTGCTGCGAAACCAGAGCCAATCCATTCCCACAAATCGTCTCCAGTAACATCGTCTGCAGATATGATGACCACACGGTCACATCGGTCAGTTGCAAGCCAATCTTCGGCAACTCCGAATGCAGCGGTAGCAGATGCACATGCCAAATTGATAGTAGTATTAGGGCCTCTGATACCGACATGTTGTGCGAATTGTGAATGACCCATGTTCAAAATCTGGAACAGATATCGACGGTCGAATCGACCTTCACCATCTTCTCCGTCAACCTTAGCGTGTCGAGCAGCCATTTGATGTCCTGCGAAACATGATGCGAAGACAATTCCCGTTCTGTCCCTGTAAGTTGATGGCATCTGCCATGAACGAATCAATCGTAATCCACCTTTCCCTACCTGCTCAACAGGGCTTAGAGGAATACCTGCATCTCTAAGTGCGATTAGTCCTGCTGCACATGCTAATTGTGTTGTAATATCCCATGCTGCTGCTATTTTAGCATCAATTCCGAATTCTTCTGATGGATTGAAGGCTGATTTAACACCTGCAAGTTGTGGTATGTCCCCAAACTCAGTTGCTGCATCCATTCCGACACTGCCGTCTCTTCCTTTGATTAGGCGAACAATATTTTTGTCGAGCAATCTTTGTTTGTAGTCATCAGTAACTTCACCGATACAGGTTTCTCCCCTGACCAGTTTCTCGAAGTTGCCTTCGTCGAATACACGCTCGCCACCAGGTAATCCAAGAGAAATACCAGTTATTACGAATGGATCTTCATCTCGATCATCGTATTTTGTTGAGCGGTTTTTGCTACCGACCGATGGTGCTGCAGTAATCCATCTAGTGATATCAGCAGGCGTTTTTGCAACTGTAATATCCCAATCAGGATCGGTACTACATCTGGCGTGCACAGATGAAACTACTACTTGGACTTGAGAATCATCCATTCCAAGAACATCCCTCATGTCGACATTTCCTTGACAGAACTTAGCAGGATAGCCAGACTGTGCTGCGATTAATTCTCCAACTAATGCAATCTTGGCTGCATCTGGGTCAATGTAAGTTTGAGTTGTTTGGACGACGGTCTTTGTGACAACATCACCGCCTTTCGACGGAAGAGGTCTGCTTCTCTCTTTGAGAGGAGTTGAAGGCGCAACTACATTCTTTGATTCAATCGGTCCTGCTTTGAATGCCTCGGTTAAATGTGGACTGTTGCGGTCTGGCCAGTCAGGAATTCGTCCCGCTAAGGCGAGAGTACCAAGTGCTGAAAGGAATGTTGAGATTCCACCCGCTTTCGGGTGATTTGTCATAATCGGTAGGGCAGCCTTACCCTCAAGGATTTGTGAAGCAAATACAGTTAGTGCCCTCTTAGGTCCTACTTCAACGAATATTCTTGCACCTGCTTCGAACATAGTATTGATTTGAGTTGTCCATTCAACACTTGATGCCATCTGAGGAGCTAGTTTTGACAACACTGCAGATTTAGAATCGCTGCCGTCATCCATCGGATACCAGCCGCCATCGACATTGCTTGTTATTGGAATACTAGGCCAACGGATATTCAATCCTTCGAGGAATCGTCGTAATGGTTTATTTGCTGGGGCCACTATTCTGGAATGGAATGCATGACTAGTTGCTAATGCAACGCATTGGAATCCTTCGGCTTCAAATCTAGACATCGCTTCTTTGACAGGAGCCGTTTCTCCTGCTATGACCGTCATCTTTGGAGAGTTCTTGTTTGCCCCAATTACATATCCATCGATCTCATCGATTATTTGTGCAATTCTCTCATATGGCGCAGTAACACTCGCCATCAATCCCTTATCTTCAATCTCAACACTTCCCATCTCTGTTCCGCGTGCGGCTGCTGCTCTTAGCGCACCGTCCATGTCAAGAATTCCTGCGCTCATCAGAGCCGCATATTCTCCAAGACTATGTCCTGCAACCATGTCAGGATTGTGACCATGAGAGTTTAGTGCTGCTTCTATTGCTAAATCTGCAGTAAGCATTGCAGGCTGAGTGTACTCTGTCTGCTTGAGCTTGTGTTCTGCTTCATTTCTTTCTTCAGCAGATAGGTTTTGTCGAAGTACGAATGATGAAAGTGTCTCACCATCCAGCACATCAACCATGGTCAAGTCTGCTTTATCCCAGACCTTTCCAACACCGGAGTATCTATTGTTTAAATCCAAAGTCATCCCAACATATTGGCTACCCTGTCCAGGATACATGTGTGCAACCTTTGCTTGAGAAGGAAGTGCTGGAATATCACTAATCATGATACCTTGACTCATCAAGAATCCCCACTTTTCTTTGTCATCCATTGCTTTGAGTGCTAAATCGGTTCTCTTGGTTAATTCAGCCCAACTAGTAGCTGTTATAGCCATCCGAACTGAATCACTCACAGAATATGACCAATGGTCTTGAAGTGTAAATGACAAGCGTATACCGCTAGGGTCATCATCGAAATTCGCACCACTGTATGTAATTGATGCAAGTTTAGACTTCACAGCGGCAATAGAATCACCAGACAGCAATAGCAAGCCACCTTCGACTGCCTTCAATTCTTCATGAGTCATTGTTGGTTTTGAATCAGATACGGAAATACCAGCATAGGCTTCCCAGCGGCCGTCCCATTCTGAAACCAATTCGGCATGGTACTGTGGCTTGTATTCTTCAATTGCCACGTGGAAGTTTGTTCCACCAAATCCGAATGCAGAAACACCTGCACGGCGAGGATGAGAGGCGGGTTCCGGCCAGTCTCTAGCCTCGGTTGGAACGAAGAACGGGATTTGATCCCATTCAACAGTAGGATTGGGAGTTTGGAAACCTGCACTTGGAGGAATTGTATTGTGATATACAGCGTTACACGCTTTCATGATTCCAGCAATACCAGCAGCCGCTTTCAGGTGTCCAATCTGGCTTTTGACAGAACCTACTGCAATATGATCTCCACCATCAAGACCATTCCATAGGAGAGAAAGTGTTGACAATTCAGTAGCATCTCCTACCTTTGTAGAAGTGCCGTGTGCTTCTACTAACTCGACTGTCGAAGGCGCATAACCTGCTTGAGAGTAAGCGCGGCTGACTGCTTGCACTTGCCCTCTTTGGCTTGGAGCAGTAATTCCTTTTCCTCTACCATCAGATGAACCGCCTACACCACGAACAACTGCTTTGACATCGTCCCCATCGCGAACAGCATCTGAAAGTCTCTTGAGTAATAGTACACCAGCACCTTCACCCATAACGAACCCGTTTGCTCTCGCATCGAAAGGCGTAGAATGAGTTGCAGAAAGAGCTCCTATTGCGCTAAATTTAGCGAAAGTTGGCGCTTCCATGCAACGGTCGGTCGCTCCAGCCAACATGGTATCGACTTGTCTTGTTTGAAGTAAGCGACAGGCATCTAGCAATGCTGCCATCGAGGATGCACATGCCGCATCAGTCGAATAATTTGGACCTTGGAGGTCAAGTAGATTTGCGACACGACCACTTACGACGTTTGCAAGTTCACCAGGCATTGTGTCTTCATCGATTCGTGGTTTGCCTTCACATACCTTCTCGACCATTGCATCTGCTTGTTCTGGAGTTGCTCCGTTGTCGATTGCTATCTTTCGCATCTCTGCGCTGAATACTCGTAAGTTAGATTCTGAACGGTTTTCTCCCCCTAGTGCATTTGCGAAAATTACTCCTGTTCTTGCACGGTCGAGTGTTTTTCCATCTTCACCATATCCTGCATTTTCAATTGCATCAGCAGATACAGTTACTGCCCAAAGTTGACATGGATCGATTTGAGGTAAGGTACCCGGTGGTTGCCTCCATCTTCTCCAATCGAATTCGTATCCTTCAACGAACCCACCAATTTTCGAATATGTTTTGCCCTCAGTAATATTTCCAGGACCTCCGTTTTCCCAATAAATCTCCGGGCTCCATCGGCTTTGGTCCACTTCTTTTATCGACACATGTGCATCGATAATGTTCTGCCAGAATTGATCTAAACTCGCGGCATCTGGCATCAGAGCCGCCATTCCGATAACCGCAATAGGCTCGAAAGGCGCTTGTTCTAAACCATCGACAGGCTTTCCATTAGCAGTAGTAATTGACATTCTTCACTCCTCCATAATACTCGAAGGAACCATTGTAATCGAATATCCAGCATCGACATGTATGCACTGACCTGTTACACCTGAAGAAAGAGAACTGGCTAACCAAGTGGTACAACCCGCTACATCTGATTGCGTGACATTTCTGCGCAGAGGTGAATTATTCGCAACATGGTCAAGAATGTTGTCGAATCCAGGAATTCCACTTGCAGCGATTGTACGTATGGGGCCGCTGGAAATAGCATTGACTCGGTGACCTTCAGGACCTAAGTGGCAAGCTAACTCCCTAGTCCAGCATTCCAGTGCGGCTTTTGCCATACTCATGATTCCATATGATGGAACATGCCTAGTTGAGGCCGCATAGGTGAGTGTGATTGTCGAAGACCCTGGGTTTAGGTAAGGTAATGCATATTTCAGGCAACGTTGTAATGAGTTTGCTGAAATTGTGAATGCTGTATTGATACTCTCGTCTTCGACGAATAATATCGGCCTATCGAAACACTCACGGGGAGCGAAACCGATTGCATGAATCAAAATGTCAGCCTTCAAACCTGGATTTTCTTTGCTAAATGCATCAAAGAATTCCTTCGTGTCAGCATTAGTTGCTACGTCAAGTGGATAGAATCCAGCAATCGCTGGTAATTTGTCTTTCAATTGGAATACCCGAGACATAAATCTCTTCTGATATCCGAGGTAAAGTTTCACCCCTGCATCGGCAAGACTCTTACAAATCGCCCATGCGATTGAGTCTTCGCTTGCAACACCAAATACGAATGCAACTTTACCTTGTAAACCTAGCATGATTAGCACCTACCCTTAGGGTAGGTGTTTCCCTTGCCACCACGCCTATGACTGTTGCCATACCAAACAGAGCCACCAAGGACATTACAAGGGTGATTGGAAATCGCCGAAAAATGCGCAATTGGTCACAAATCGTCGAAATCGAAGTCGTCATCGAAATCATCTAGTTCGTCAAAATCCAGATCTTCGTCTTCTTCATACTCGACTTGAGCAACCTTAGCTTTCTTTGCTGTTCGGCCTTTACGCTGGGACTTTGCCGCCTTTTTGGCTTCTTTAGCCGCAACTTTTTGTTTGCCTGTTGCCTTCTTTGTGAGACGGGATATCAGAACTAGAAGGACAATTACTCCTATCAAGCCGCCTCCGGCCATTCCAATCAATTTCAAATCACTACTTGAAACTGAGTCTAAACCTAAAGCGCTTGAGTCACCACCAGTAATTACTACATCTACTGTCACCTCAATAGGCTCAGCATCATCATCATTAGATGAAT
>Ga0233444_10006220_pt1 | contig 10709 bp, 2 predicted proteins | sample SI_124_October20_6_FD_182792 | JGI IMG/M metagenome (GOLD analysis project Ga0233444, IMG submission 182792) | Seawater microbial communities from Saanich Inlet, British Columbia, Canada - SI_124_October2016_10_MG | ecosystem: Environmental > Aquatic > Marine > Inlet | place: Canada: British...
GGGCAACGCCGCAATTGTTGGCGTTCTTGCGGGGTCTTGGGATGGAGAGAGAAAGCATTTCGGACCAATTTGATCTCAGTCGCGAAACACTCGATGAGACAAGCAATAAAGCTCGGAATGACTTGCAAGTAAGCGATCAACGGCGGCGTTCGTCAATTGGCAACGACGCAGCACGTCGAGGCGCGCTTGTGTCCGGTGCAACCAATACCACTTACGGCAGGCAAGCGGAAAACTACGCCAACACCAGCATGAACATTGCTAACGCTTACGCGAGAGGAATGTCAACGGCTGAAACTCAGCGCGACACCGACACTAATAAGTTGAATCAGCAAGCTCTTGAGTCTGTCTTGAACGAAGACACCCGCCAAGCGGAAGAAACTTCACGGAATCAAGCAACAACTGCTGCAATCCGCGCGTCCCAGCAGGAAGCTGATCTCGCTTACCAGCGTCAACGTGCTGCTGAACAAGCCAGGAACGACGCGACTGTTGGAAGATATCAGGGAGCCTAAGATGACATCACAAGCAATACCTCAAAACGACAAGGCGCTTCTTGCCGCTCAAGCTAAAGCTGGACAAGCTGGGGTGGACGCTTATCAAGCTGCTAAAACTGAGATGGCAGCAGACCAGCAACAGGTGCTCCAGCACGCGACTCAAGCTGCCCAGGCGCGCGGTGGTCCGGCACAAGCGACAGAACTTGCCACAAGCCAAGCGAACGACGCTTACAACAAGGGCCAAGCGCAGTTGTCACGCGGTCAAGCCAACACTGCTGCACGTTCTGCTGGCCGTCAAGAATCAATGAACCTGTACAACCAAATGGTGTTGGGTTCCCGGTCGCTCATCGAGGACCAGGCTGATGCCGCGGCCTTGATGATCAACACGCAAAGCGAAGCTGACGTGGCGGGCATTAGACGCCAGGGCGAAAGCAACGTCCACACAATCAATTCGCAGATGGAGCTTGAGGCCGCACAGTTTGAGCAAGCAATGCGCCAAGCTGAGAAAGATGCGGAGCTTGAAGAGCAACGCTGGCAGCGTGAAATGGAACAGCGTGAGCGTTTGGCGCGCATGTCTGCCTCTGGTGGCGGTGGCGGCGGTGCAGAGAGCCGTAATGCCACTCAAGCTGAAATCAAAGCAGCGCTTGCCCAAGGCGGCATTGCGCGTCTAAATGAAGTTGCAGGTTCTCTCGGGGCGCGCGTAGACCAAGCCGACATTTCAAACGAAGCAGTTGAGGCACTTTATACCGGGTCATTGATGCAGCAGAACAAGTATGGAGATGCTGCACAGGAACTCTTTGCGCCTCTACTTGCGAACGGCATGTCAGAACGTGATGTTGCAGTCATTGCTCAAGGCTGGGCTGACAACGGCAGAATTGATGAAACTGATTTGCGTTCACTAGCTCAGTACCAATACGACGCTGAGAATCCGACACCAATTTGGATGGACGATCCTCGCGCTCGTTCGGAATACGGCAATACGAGCGTCACCCGCCCGCAGGACCTTCAGCCGTATCTTCAAGATGCGCACAACCAGATCAATGAATTGCTGGCAAATCTTCAAAACGAAGCAACGGCGCTCATTAATACTGGTCTTGAGGGAGCCAATGCAGGTGGCGTCCAGATCACTAAAGATGATCTTGACTTTGGCAATCTCAGACGAGCTTTACCCAGTCTTCCTGTGGGGCCGGGAAGGGGGCCTGGCGGCAACAGCATGAATCCCAATCCTCCACGCGCCTACTCCGAATTGGATCAAGCTGCGAAATACGTTCGCTGGGGGAACGGGAATAACGCCTGGGCTGGAGACTTCAGTTTTGATCCCAACACGGGCGAGCAAGACCGCCTCAATCGCGAGCTTGAATACTCAACGCGTGACCTTTACGAAAACGATGAGTCGATGCGGCCCTTCCTCGACGGGCTTATGGGCCAATCGCGCAGCTTTGATGGCATAGCCAACGAGCAGGGTCTCAGTGAAAGTCGAATGATTGAACAGATCCTCGGAATGAGGGCACCGGACGAGTTCAATCTTGACGACTACTCCCAAAATGCTAACGGTGAAGCAATCTACGAACAGTTCTTGCGAGCTAATCCCGGCATGGCAGACGGAAGCGGTGGCGATGTTGCAAGGCAAATGTTCCAAGAAGCAATGAGTAGCGCAGATCCGGCGTACTGGGACGCGCTCAACGTGTCTCAGGAAGATCTTGCTCCATACATGATGATGGGTCGTCAAGAGCTGAACGACCACAATTTCATGGATGCAGCCGGAACAAATGGAAACAAGTCATTGAGCGAGCTTTACAACCCGAGAAGCTATGACGAAATGGCCCGCGAGCAGCGAGATATCAACGCATCGGACAACGAGTACTTCAATGAACAAGCCGGTTCTGACGCACAGTTTGGCCCACTCACTGAGTCAACTCTTAATGGCTACGTCAGCGCCGCTCAGGCCAGTAATCCTAGGTTTGAAGACATGGATCGAGCGGGCCAGACACAGGCAGTAAGCCAGGCAATTGCGAACGACGCGAGCGCTCAGGCAAGAGACTTGATGGGTACTAATGCCAACGAGTTCAAAGCTTTGTTCGACAGTAATGAACAAATGGTTGCTGCTCTTAACGCAGACTTTTCAGATCAAAGCCAAGCAATCCGAATCGGTGTTGCAAATGACGAAGACGTCAAAAATTACATTGGTTTAAACCAAGATGTCCTACAACGGATGATTGACGACGACACGGCAAACGGCACTCAACTCATAAACACATACACAGACGACGAGACCGGCGAATATCTGTATGAGACTACTCTGTCCAACGTTTTGTATGGTTTGAGAGACACGGTTGGTACAAACTACAACGAAGCAAACAGCGACGGCGGGGATTATGTAAAGTTCTTGCAAGGGCTTGGACTCACACAAGTCTCTGGCAATGCGCAAGACCGACTTATGTATCGCTTTATGGAACTGTTCTCGCCAGACCGAATCAATGAGCTGTCACTGAACTCGAATCTCCCGCCAAGTGCGGGAGCTGGACCGACCATCGACCGTGATCTTTAACCTAGAACGAGTAACAATCAATGGCTTCGCTTAGCGACATACTCAATGGTTCTTCGGGGACACCGAGCACTCAGCAACGCGGTAGTGGTCCATCGCGTACTCAGCGTTCGGTGTCCCCACGGTCTTCACGCCCACGACAAGCTGACAACGACGACGATGGTGGTAAAACGCGTGTCCCGATTGAAGAAGCTGCTGAGGATTTAAGAAGCAGGCCGCCCAGTACCCCAAGTACAGAACGCAAACCCTTCACCTTGGGCAAGGCTTTGAAGGAAGTTGGTAACGCTTTTACTGGCGCAGCGCTTGGCATCACGGAGTTAGGCAAAGCAGCAGGTCAGGCGATCGTGAACACGCCAGTCATGGCCGTGGATGCCAGTATCGGCCTAGCTGAGTACGCAACAGGACAAGAGCTGCCTGGCGGTTGGGACAAACACGAAGATGGATCTAATAAATCCCTAGGCGATTATTACCGGCCGTCGCTTGATATGGCATACGGACTGTCACAGGAAGTCCCGAAGTTCGCTAATCGCGTCGTTGCTTACGCGCCGGAAGCTATTGACTTGATTGCTGGTACTTCCGAAGGGGGTCTCGCTAATCTCGTTGCCGACAAAGCTTTTGGTTACGATCTCCCAAGCGTCACTGGCCTCCTTGAAGGCGATCATGGCATCGTTCCAGACAGCATTGTCATGGCGAATCAACAGATCAATGACCAAGTTCGTGAAGAGTTCACGGACGCGTGGAACAACGACCGGGCGCTTGAACTTGTTGCAGGCGATATCGGCTTGGTTGCTGCGGGTGCGGGCATGGCCGCTGGTGGTGCAAGGATCGCGTCAGCAGTAGCAAGAGGTTCTGCTGGTGCAAGGGCGGCGCAAGCGGCTGGCGCTGCGCGGTATGGCATAGGTTCGCGAACGTTCAACTGGGCAACACGCAACAAAGGCACAAACCGAGGACCAAGAGCAAAGAACTTTGCTAACCGTGCTGATCGAGTTGCTGATGCTTTGGATAATTTCTCCTACAAAGCAGATGGTTACGATCCGTCAATTGCCGCGTGGCGCGTGGTATCGAAATACACCAAACGAGCACGCACCAATCGGGGCCGTAAATCACAGTCGTTTGACGTGGACGGCAACGTAATCAAGAAGCAAACGCTTGCTAACAAAATGCAGACCGTTGCTGCTCGTTACCGGGACGCGTACATGCGTCACGACTTCCAGAATAAATTGATGAACGAGAAGGCTAAATACGAAGAGACCGCTACAGCACCGACACAAACTCTCAAAGACCATTTCAATAATTGGGACGGTCCACCCATGACCCCCAAAATTGAGAGAGTTGTGACGAACCTGACGGCTGGCACGTTGCAGTCATGGATCAAGACCTATGAAGACGCCAGGAAGAGGAAAGGCTTTGACGAGAGGGCTCACATCGAGGGACTTCTTAGCCGATTCAATGACGGGCCCGAAGGCGAAATTTCTCGAGAAAATCCGCAGACATCAGTGCGTGCTGAACCAGGCTCTGAGATTGAAACCACAACAAAACTAACCTACGAAGACATTAAAAACGCGGCCGATTACATGGGCGGCAGACTGCCGGAACACGAACTGATGGCAGTAAGTGCAGCAATTGAAGCATTGGCTCAACAGGGTGAAACGACTGCTTCAAAGCTGGTCGATTCCAACCGTTTAGACCCAGAGGAATTGAAGCAACCGTACCTGGAAAGCGATGGGGAGACAGTTCGGGGCTCGTTGTCCGACGACGCAAAAGACTCATTGCTGTACGAGACAAACAAGATTCCTGATGAGCGAGACCGGCTCAAGAAGATCATTGATGATTCAAAGAATGAGCAGCAGCGAATCAAGAATGATCTTGACTTCAGCGAGCGTCATTTAGTTGACTTCAGCGACGTTGATGAGCGCACTAATCAAACAAGGTTGAAAGAGAATCAGCAAAAACTTGTTGACCTCGAACGTCAAATAGAACGGGATACAGCCCAACTTGAAATGTACGAAGACCTGGCTGGTCAATACGAATATTTCGATGACCCTGTACGCAAAGCAACGAATGAAGCGCTCGGTCCAGATGGCAGCCGTGAGGGTATTGATAACGTTATTGACGAAATCAACCCACGCGTGCGCGGGGAGCTATTGGATCAATGGAAAGAAATGGGCGACATTAAGTTTGTCGGCACTTTCATTGACAAGATCTTAGAGATTCGGCACACAGCGGCAAGGAATTACCTAGTCGAGAAGTTGGGAGTCATCTTCGCGCAGCCATCTCCTGGCCCCGATGGGGGTCTGTATTTCGGGATTCCTTGGATTGATGAAGGGGTGTCGCCAAGCGCTATGCCGTTTGACGATGCTTGGTCATCAGATGCAAAGTTCATGGCCCGCATGGAGGATTGGGATACTCCTCAAGGCCGTGAATTGATGACTCTCATCATGGAAGAGCAGGGTGTAGCGCCGCAAAGGATTGCTGAGTTTCTCAATCAAGACAACTTAAACGAGTTCATTGTTGTTCAGGATATGACGCAGAAGGTGTTTGACCCCGACGTTGACGCTGACTACGCGAACCGGATGAGAGCCGACGTTGCGTTCTTCAACGAAGCTCAAATTGAATGGCGAGAGTCAGCACCCGATGGGACTCGCGGGTTTCACCAGCCAGAGCTGATGTTGAATCGTGGAGTTCAAAGTCTCTTTGACGCAGCTAACCGCGGCACTCGCAAAATTGGCGAAGACAATGCTTCCTTTGGCGATATGTATATGGACAAAGAGTTCATTAACTTGATGGCGCAAAGCATTGACTTGCCTATTGAGACTGTCGAGAAGTTCTTGCAGCACCTTGCTGATCCAAAAGCCGATGGTCCGCTATCGGTTGAGATCAATAAGTCTGTTGAGGAAATTAGAGATCGGATTATTGAAGATCTTGGTGATCGTGACCCGGCGACTGATATGTGGAACGTGTCTTACGACGACGTTAATCAGCGGGTGCATGAGGCAGTACACGCAGAGTTCTCATCGCAAGGTTTGGCGGGGGTAACCGACGCGCTTGATGATTTCATGGAAGCAAACCCCGATGCGGCTACCGCGTGGGTCCATGCCGATGACGCTGCTGACGCACTGCTTGCCGTGACCGATGCTGACGGAAAACTGTTCGGTATGGAGCAAGATGCGGTGCTTGGTTCAGATCAAGTAGCTGCGCTTATTCGTCGCAAAGCGTACTTGGACGAGTTTGCTAACGAAATTGGAGCGACTCAGGCTCAGAACAACACCATCAACACACTGCTTGAAAACTTTGAAGGCGAAGCCCAAAAGTTCTCACGCGTCGAGGTCGATGCAGACGCTCCAGACGCCGCATCACCGGCTTCATGGGTTGACGTAGACGGTGAACCTCACTCGATTGGCGAGGACGGCACAATGTCTGATCCTTATGCCAATGTTGCGTTCCTCGACGCCGACAGCATTGCAGCTATCCAGCGTCAAATTGATGCGGGGGGCGACTGGCAAGATCCTGGGTCGGGTCAGGTGCATGACCTATTCGGTGGCGACGGAAGCGAGAACCCACCGATGCTGCGAGGCCGTGATGAGAACGGCGTTGAGTTCTCCATTGAAGCCTCGACGGGCGAACCCGGCCCTGGAAGTATTCCAGTCGAATGGTCCGAAGGTCGCGGGCAACTCGATGAGTTCGGTGAAGCAATTGACCAGCCAGGGTTCCAGTACACGGAGCCGTACATCAACATTGGCAAAGAAATCGCGCAGGTTGATCCGACAGCGCCGCAGTCACCGGGAGCAGTGGAGAGCGATTATCTGCCGACGATGGGCGAGATGGCTAATCAGTGGAACGCGCTTGGAGAGCACCTACGCGAATCGTTCCAGACCGAAGCATCGACTTTACGGAACAAGATCTCCGAACAGGAATACATCAAGCACGAAACAGGTAAAGACGTAGAGGTCGCGCAGCACGTCAACGAGAACTATGAGCGCTATGAGCGCCAGGGCGGCGGCACGACTAGCGCACTCCAAGAGCTTGAAGCAGAAATTGCAATAAAGAAGAAAGACCTTGCAGAGTTGCAAGCAACAGAGGCGCAACACACGCCGATGTACAACACACTCAAGGATCTTGTAGACAAGCCAGAAGAAGTGTTGAACCGACCCCTATCGGTCACAATTGCGAATCACTTGAAGGCTCAAACAGAGGCCATTCGCACAATCGTTAACCAGTGGGGCAATAAAGACACCGCTGGTAAAGCTATTGACTTTGAAAATCCTGCTGTTAAACCCAATGCTGGCAAGGTCGAGTACAAGAAACCCAGTACGGCACCGAGATCACGTTCGGAACTGGGGCAACGTCCAAGAATCGACGTAAGCCGCAAGGGCAGAATTGAGATCGAGAAAGGCTCTGTCATTGACAAGATGCTTGAGCTGCTCGACACCCTGGAAGAAGAGCAGTTTGTCGCAGGAGTGTCTGTTAAGCCAAGCCAACAGATCAAGGACAGGCTTGCGTGGAAGGTCGAACAGAATCACATTGATCTCGGGCAGGAATATGCCATAGATGACTTTCTCGGCCAGGGCTCACCGATGCAGCGTGAGCTATTCAGGATCATGGAGCGAGAGGGCTTCTGGGAGCGTATTCCCGAAGACATGCGAACCGAGTTGATTACCAACTTGGTCAAACAAGACCTCAATAATTACATCAGGGACGCGCAAATCGCCGGGTCGATGGACATGGGCACTAAGCCGCTGGCTGCGGCCGAGGGCTCGTTCACAATGATGCTTGATTTGCAGCGACGGATTACCACGCAAGTTCAGCGGGCTATGGATCAGCCTGAAATTGACAAGCTCAATGGGTCGCCGCTCATGGACGATGCGTTTAGGCGCTCTCAGGCTCCCCAAATCCGCGAAGTCAGTGCGCAAATGGGTCAAGACCTACTGAATAAGTTGGACGACAAGTTTGTAGACGCCTTCGCTCAAACAATCGAATATCTTGACGGCGATCTGTATGACGACTTTGATCTACAAAAACTGCGGATGCAGTACATGCCTCGCAACTATCGCGTCATTGCGAAGAACGGCGTTGAGTTAATTAAGGCTCAACTCGCAACGATGAAAGACAACAACGCTGCGCTTAAGACCAACAATACGCGCGCCTACTCACTCCGAAAGTCAATTGCTGCGGCGACCGATCCGGCCAAGAAGGCCGATTACATCGAGCAACTTCGCCAGACCGATATGGACAAAGACCGGTTGATTATGGAGAATGAACAGCTCCAAAGTCAGCTACTTTCTACCCCTGCCGATCTCAGGATGATTCTTGAACAGAATCAAGATCCAAATAGTTTGTTCAGCCCCGAGAACAAGCGAGTGAGTTTCGAGGGTGTGCCTTATGTTCGCACTGGCGAAGGTGCTCGGGAGCCAGGTCGCAGCATAAACACTGCCACCACTAGAGCAATCAAGGTGGGCCAGGTTGACGCCGAGCGCAGTGCTGGCCGAGGCATTGTGACGCCAGACTTTGAGAACCATCAGCGCATGGAGATGGCCCAAGCCCATGAGATGATGCGATCTGAGATGGTCCGCGTACTGGTGAACGACAAGAAGTTTGACGGTCACTTCTCATGGGACCCCATGAAGATCCCACTTGTTGCTCAGTTGTTCGAGGGCGGTCGCAAGCCAACACTTACCGCAATCGGAAATGCGGCTGCTGAATCCGGTTGGCAGCTTGTGGCTCAACCTCGCAACGATCTCAAGGGGGCGTTAACCAGTACTCAGACTGATCCGTGGCGCATGTTTGAAGAGTCAACGGCTGCTGATCCGTTGTGGAACAGCCCAGTGGGCGACGGTGATCTTTCAACAATGAAGGTCATCAGGAAAGAAGTAGCTGAGGTAATGCAAACCGAGCTAGAAAGTTCCAAAATTAGCCGGGTCGGAATGGGCTTCGACGCATTGACAACAATGTGGAAGTTCACTGTGCTTCCAATTCGCGCCATGTGGCTGATCAACAACGTCTTCGGCAACCTTGCAATGTCAATGGTGTCGTCCGGCAATAGGAGCAATTCGCTTTCAGAAATTGCTGGCGCAATGAAGAAAGTGCTTGACAGCGAAGTCGATGCGTTGAATGCCACATTGGGCGTAGATAACAAGACTCGATGGGATGCAGTAAAGAACATCACAAAGAACGACGGCGCAATCAGTACTGCACCGCGTCGATTGAATCAAACAAACTACTCACTGTCTGAGTATCAAGGCATCAACGGTGGCAATCAGAGCCCTGAGATGGGGTTGCAGCGCGGCGCAGCATTGATGTCTGATCCTGACTATGTGAAGCAGCGGCGCGAGGCAACCATTCAAGCCGAAGCTGACATTGCTGATCTGGAAGTACAACTCCAAGACCAATCGCTGTCGCCAGCAAAGCGGCAGACGCTCAAGAATGAGCTTGCTATTGCTCACGATGTCATTGGTATTGGAGCAACTAGGTCGAAGGTAATGCAGGGAACGGCAACCGCTGTTCGTGGTGGCTATCGGGTCAACGCAACAGTTGACTCAATGTTCCGTGCTGCCGTGTTCCAGCTTGAGTTTGATCGAGGCATGAATCAGGCCGGGCAGAAGTACCGAGCAGATAAGGGCCTTGACAGGACGGATTCTTTGAACCATTACCAGCAAGGTGATGTCAACCGTTCAATTAGCGATGTTGAAGAGAAAGCAATTAACAACACACTGAAAGCTCTTGGTGACTTCACCAGATTGACAAAGGTTGAGAAGGTCTTTATCAAGCGCGCCATTCCTTTCTACCCGTGGCTGCGTCACCAACTCGCGATGACAATGCGGCTTCCAATTGCCAATCCGGCGCGTGCCGGACTGATGATGAAGATCTACGACGTGATGGTGGACGAAGACGATCAGAACCCTGAGTGGGCTGCGGCGTTTGGCAATTCAATCGAAACGCCTTGGGGTAGGACGAACATGCTGCAAGGAGCTAACCCGTTTGGGTCGCCGCTGGAAAGTCCGTTGAGCCCATTGTCGGCCAACTTTGGTAGTGCATTGAATCCGATTCCAAAGATGGCCTTGGAAACGATTATGCCTATTGACATTGGGGCTGGCAACCGGCAGTCGCGGCCAGACGATCAACCGATGTTGACGCCGTTCATGCAGTCATCAACAACAAGTGCGTTTGGACGCATGAAAGAAGGTGACTTTAAAGGCGGCATGGGTGAACTTGGGTTCAAGTTGTCAGGCATGACAGGCCAAACATCACTGCTTCGCGATGCAGCATTGTCAATGTTTGAAGGCTCTGGACCAAGGGGAGTCGGTAAGCGTGACTTCACGGATGGTAGTTTTGACTCTGGTGATGTGCGGCAAGGAAACATCTTTAATGGAACAGCGCTAAATAAGGTTGCTGGTGGGCTTGGCTTGCCGCAATTGCCGTTCGATCAAGAGCGATATGAAGCGCAAATCAGGAAGCAAGCAATTCAGAACCAGCGTCGAAGAGACCGACAAGAATCGTAAGGATTACTGACATGGCCTATCCACCAGAAGTACCTCCGCATGGGCGGCAGAATACAGACCCGATGGTCAACAGCCATCCCAGCGATCACAACCTGATCTCGTATGCGCTGACAGATATTCTGAATGAGCTTGGTGCTGATCCTTCTGGCGATCACAACAACGTAACGGATCGTCTGA
>Ga0233444_10006223_pt1 | contig 10705 bp, 9 predicted proteins | sample SI_124_October20_6_FD_182792 | JGI IMG/M metagenome (GOLD analysis project Ga0233444, IMG submission 182792) | Seawater microbial communities from Saanich Inlet, British Columbia, Canada - SI_124_October2016_10_MG | ecosystem: Environmental > Aquatic > Marine > Inlet | place: Canada: British...
ATATAAAAGATTGAAAGAGAATCTTTTATCTCTAAGAAAATTATATTTTGATCAAATTCTAGAAATCCGGTAGTAAATGTTCCCGCTACTATAAAGCTTTCTTGTTTCGGTAAACTGCCTAGAGGAGTAGCAACAAAAGCTGAAGACATTAAATTTATTTTGTCTCCTTCTTTAAGGTTCAAGTTATATGCAAGCTCTGTTCCTATAAATACTTGATTTGTACTAAATGTTTGTACATTTCCACTCGTCAAATATTTATTTAAAAATTCAATTGACATATTCTCATTTTTATTTATTCCTTTAAAAATTACTCCTTTGGCATTATCATTATTAATTATAATGCCTTCGCCTGAAAAAGATTTACTTATCTTTATATCTGAAAATTTATTTTTTAATTTTGAAATATATTTATCATCTATGATGAAGCTATTTGGTTGAATTACTATGTGAGGGTTCAATCCTAAAATTTTTTTTGTAAGATCAGTTTTAAAACCATTCATTACAGACATAACAATAATTAAGATTGCTACACCAAGCATAATGCCAAGGAATGAAAAAATTGATATAATTTTAAGAAAACCCTCTTTTTTTTTTGGCCTCAAATTTCTTGATGAAATTAATCTCTCAATTTTTGTAAACAATTTTCTATTTTTTAAGTTTTAACTGGATGTTATCTAAAGTTAAAATTTCGCTTTTAGAATTTAATTCTTTAAACTCAAATTTTTTATCCTCTGATTTTGATCCAATTATAATTTGATAAGGAATGCCTATTAAATCGTGTTTTTTAAATTTATTTGACATATTTTCATCAACATCATCTAACAATACGTCAATATTTTGTTTTTTAAGTACTTTATATATTTTTTCTGCCTTTTCTAAATTTTCTTTATTGTTTTTGCTTATACTTGGAATAATAACTACATCAAAAGGTGAGATTGATTTAGGCCATTTCATTACATCTTCAATATAATTAGCTTCTATTATGGCGCCTACTAGTCTTGAAACACCAATTCCATAAGAGCCCATTTTTACAGAAGTTTTTTTTCCATTTTTATCATCTATTAAACAATTCATTGGTTTAGAATATTTATCGCTAAAATAAAAAATATGGCCCACTTCTATGCCTTTTGTTTTCAATTGATTTTCTTTTTTTACCTTTGAATTAAATTCTTTTTCATCAAACTTATCATCTGTAACTGAATAGATGTGTGTATAGTCCTCTCTCATTTTTTTAAGTGACTCTTCATTTTTTGTGTATTTATTTAAATCTATTTCAAAAATTTTTTTATCAGTATAAATTTCACTTTCACCCGTATCAGCTAATATTATGAACTCATGAGAAAGATCACCTCCTATAGGGCCGGTGTCTGCTGCCATTGGAATAGCTTTTAAGCCCAACCTATTAAAAGTTTTTAAATAAGAAAAAAACATTTTATTGTAAGATTTTTTTGCTTCGTCATCAGATAGATCAAAAGAGTAGGCATCTTTCATATAAAATTCTTTACACCGCATAACACCAAATCTTGGTCTTATTTCATCTCTAAATTTCCATTGAATGTGGTAAAGTAACTGTGGCAGTGACTTGTAAGATTTTACACTCGTTCTAAACACATCTGTTATTAACTCTTCATTAGTAGGTCCATATAACATTTCTCTACCTTGACGATCTTTAATTCTCAACATTTCTTCACCGTAGTCCTCATATCTTCCACTTTCTTTCCATATATCTGATGATTGAATTGTTGGCATTAACATTTCTTGTGCTCCTATAGCATTTTGTTCTTCTCTTACTATTTGTTCAATTTTTTTCATTACTTTAAAACCTAAAGGCAACCAAGAATAAATTCCAGCTGATGATTGCTTTATCATACCTGTTCTTAACATAAGTTGATGTGATTTTATTTTTGCTTCAGTTGGCAAATCTTTTGTAATAGGTATAAATAATTCAGAAAGGTACATTATTGTAAATATTCTCTTAAATTTAATAAATTAAATTTTACTAGATAATATATTACAATAAAGATTATAGAACTAATTATCGTAGTTATAAGAAATTTTTTACCAATTTTTGGATTATTTGGTGCCCCTGGATCGACTCCTTCCACTTCTTCCCTAAATTTTCCTTTATTTGATTGGATTCCGATAGGTAAAACAGAAAAAAAAATCATCCACCAAATCAACACATATACTATTATAGAGCCAGTAATACCCATTATACTCTCGCTATATTAATGTTTGTAAAAGGTTTTTTCCCCGTTTTTTCTCTTACAATCCTTCTGCAATTTTGTTTTATAGTTTCTATTAAATTTTTTTGCTGATTTTTGCTCTCCAATGAAAAAGTTCTACAAATATTAAAAATCTCATCTTCCATATCAAAGATAAAGGGTTCGTTATTTTGATTTTCAGGAATCCCTCTAAAAGAAATAATAGGTTTTTTTATTTTTCCATTATTTGAAACTAAAAGAGTAATTTCTAAATATCCGTTTATTGATAAATTTTTTCTATCTTTAATTGATTGAGAGTCTGTTTCTACATTAATAGTGCCATCCAAATAAACTCTCCCAAATGGTGCTTTATCAATAATTTGAGGCGCCTCACCTGGTAAAAGTTTTATAATATCTCCATTTTCAATTAACAATGTTTTTGGAATTTGCATTTCTTTTGCAAAACTTACGTGTTCTTGCATGTGTCTATGCTCTCCATGTACTGGGATAACGCTTTTCGGTTTCACCCATTTATACATATCTTTCAAATCATCTCTATTGGGATGACCTGAAACATGAACAAAAGCATTTTCTTCACTTATTATTTCTACATTATTTCGTACGATTTGATTTTGTAAATTGTATAATTTTTTTTCATTACCTGGAATAATTTTTGATGAAAAAATAACACAATCTCCTTCCTCTAAAAAAACGTCAGGATGTGATCCGTTTATTATTCTATTCATAGCTCCCATAGGCTCTCCTTGGCTGCCAGTTGCTAAATAAAGAATTTTATTTTTTGAAATTTTTTTAGCATCTCTTGGTTCTAATGGTTCTATAAGACCCTTTAAATAACCGCATTTTTTTGCTGCCTTGTATATTCTATGCATTGATCTACCTACTAGACAAATAGATCGCTGTGTTTTTTTTGCACAATAAAAAATTGATTCCATTCTAGCCACGTTAGAAGCAAAAGAAGTTACTAATATTCTTTTAGTTTTTAATTCCATAATTCGCAATAAACTATCTCTTACATCAGACTCTGAGCCTGCTCTTCCGGGGCTAAAAATATTAGTTGAATCACAAATCATTGCAGAAACACCGCTATTACCAATTTTTTTAAGTTTTTCCTCATCAATTTTATTACCTATCAATGGATTAGGATCTATTTTCCAATCCCCTGTATGTAGAATTGTTCCTAAAGGAGTTTTAATACTTAGGCCATTGGGTTCTAAAATCGAGTGAGTAAGAGTAACAAAATCAATTTCAAAAGCACCGAGTTTAATTTTACTATTTAATGGAACAATCTTTAAAAATGATGAAATATCTATTTTCTTTTCTTTAAATTTTTCAGTAAGTAATGTCGCTGTAAAAGGTGTTGCGTATAATTTACATTTTAAATCTGGCCATATATGCGCAACAGCACCAATATGGTCTTCATGAGCGTGAGTAAGAACAATACCTAATAAGTCATCTCTTTTATCAATAATAAATCCAGGATCGGGCATAATTAAATCTACACCTGGGATTGTATCGTCAGCAAATGTAACACCCATATCAACAATAATCCATTTTTGATTACCTTCTTTACCATAGGCATAAAGATTCATGTTCATGCCTATTTCACCTGATCCTCCGAGAGGACAAAAAATTAATTCTTCTTTATTCATATAAATTTTTTATAAACTTTAATTATTCCTTTTATAGTAATATCTTGATCAATAGATATCTTTTCTTTGATTATTCTTTTAAAAAAACCTGCATATCCTCCAGTTAATATAATTTTATATTTGTTTTTTTCTTTAGAAATTATTTTTTTAATAATATTGTTTATTAAGCCTTCATACCCCCAAACAAACCCGGCATTTAAGGCCTCTCTTGTGTTTTTTCCATAATTTTTTTGACTTTTTTTAAGATTAATTAATGGTAGTAAAGCAGTGTTCTTATTTAAGTTCATAATTGAAAGTTTTACTCCAGGGGCTATCACACCACCTTCGTAAACTTCATTTTTAATTACGTCGAATGTTGTTGCTGTCCCAAAATCTAAAATCAAACAATTTTTAAGTTTTTTAGCTGCTATTGCATTTACAATTCTATCTGATCCTAGTTGCATTTTATTTTTAACATTAATCTTGATAATTTTTTCTAGATCAAAATCTTTTATTTCAAATAATTTAAATCTAGTTGATTTAAAAAATTTTTTCATTTCTTTAAATGCTGTTGGAACTACACTTGAAAATAATAAATTTGTATTTAAATTTTTTTTTAAGTGATTTTTCAAAGTTTTTTTTAAAAAATTTTTTTTATTAATCTTAATAGTTTCAAAATTAAAAGACCTTATAATTTTAAATTTATCATTTAAAATACATATTTTTGTAGAAGTATTTCCAATGTCGCCGACGATATATTTCATACTTTATTGTATATTTTTTTTAGTTTTGAATATGAATAGGTTTTTGCTTTAGTTAAAAATTTTTCATATATACTTTTTATATTTTTTAAAACCTTATTATTATCTATGTTTTTATTCATTATTTTTTTTAAGGAAGTAGATAAAAAACCTGCATTTTTTGGATCTAAGTTTGTATTAACCCCTATTCCAACTATTAGAAATCTTTTATCCTTATAGTTCACCACCTCTTGTAATATTCCACATATTTTCTTATTGTTTAGCAACAAATCATTCGGCCATTTTATTTTTATTTTTTTTGAAAATTTTTTTGAAAGAGCATTTTTTAATAAAAAGGCATTCAAAGTTGCAAAATGCTTAAAATCAATATTTTTCTGTTTCATTTCAAAAAAAATTGAAATAAAAAGATTTCCTCTTTGTGAAATCCATTTTTTACCCATTGTTCCTCTTCCATGAGTTTGAACCTCAGAGACAATCATTGTGGGTCTTGAGTTTTTTTTTTGAATGAGTCTTAAAGCTATATCATTAGTGCTTTTAACTCTTTTGTATCTTAATAATTTAATTTTCATTAATTAATAAATAATGAAGCAACTAACTTATTCAAAATAGAGGGATACAGAAAGAAAGTTAGTAAAATACTACAACTTATAAAAATTGAAACTTGTGCTTTTTTATTTTTTACAGCATCAAATGTAATTGCACTATCATCAAAATAAATTATTTTTATAATATTTAAATAGTAGAAAGCCGATATAACTGTTGTTAACAAACCTATGATTGCAAGAGCAAACATCTTTTGCTCTATGACAGCTGAGAAAACATAAAACTTAGCAAAAAAACCTCCGAGTGGTGGTATTCCTGCAAGTGAAAATAATATTATTAAAAATGAAATAGCTAACAAAGGATGTTTCTTTGAAACTCCTGATAAATCAGAAATATTTTCTTTATATTCACCATTTTTTTTTAATAGATATAAACATGAAAAAATTCCAATATTCATTATTACATAAATAGAAATGTAAACAATCGCACTCTGGTACCCAGAAACGTTTCCAACGGCTACGCCTGCTAATGCATATCCTACATGACCTATTGAACTGTAAGCTAAAAGTCTTTTTATATTTTTTTGACCTATCGCAGCTACAGCTCCAAGTATCATTGAGGCTATAGATATAAAAATTATTATCGTTTGCCATTCTGACAAAATATTTGAAAAAGGAATGAGCATAAATTTAATTAGCACTGCTAAACCTGCTACTTTTGGAACTACTGCAAAATAACCTGTTATTGATGTTGGTGCACCTTCATACACGTCTGGAGTCCACATATGAAATGGCACTGCTGATACTTTGAATGCTAAACCTACTAAAATAAATACCATCGCAAAAACTGCACCGGTATTTTCTTTATTTAATTCATTTGCTATTAAATCAAAATTGGTTGATCCTGTGAAACCATATAACAGTGAACATCCATATAATAATAGACCTGAAGATAGTGCACTTAAAATAAAATATTTTATTCCAGACTCTGATGATTTTAAATTATCTCTATCAATAGAAGCTAATATATAAAGAGATAACGATTGAAGCTCTAAACCTAAATAAAATATAATAATATCATTTGAACTTACCATAAAAAACATGCCTAAAATTGAAAGAAGGATTATTATAGGATACTCAAATTTGTTTAATTTCTTATCAATAATATAATTTTTGGATGTATTTAAAACAAATAAGCTAGAAACAAGTATTAAGATTTTAAAAAAGTTTGAAAATGCATCTCTAGTAAAACTTTCTAAAAAAATTTTTTCTTCAATATTCGGTCTATTAAAAATTATAGCGATAGTCATTACTATTATTATCGAAGATAAATTAAATATTAAATTAAAACTATTTTTTAAAAAAACTCCAAGCATCAATACAAAAAAAATTGATAACGCTAAAAAAATTTCTGGTAGTAATATGTTTAAATTATAAATCATGTTAATTTAATCCGTTAGCTTTAATGGCAATTTCATAATTGTTAATTAAATTATTTACAGAAACATTTAATGTATCTATCAATGGAGATGGATAAAAACCGAATAAGATAATTAAAATTGCCAAAGTTATCAGCATTAAAGCTTCTAAATTATTAATATCTTTTAAATTTTTAATTTCATTGTTATTTGTGTTTCCAAATATTACTCTTTTACTCAACCAAAGCATATAAGCTGCGCCAAGAACAACTCCAAAGGTTGCTAACATGGAAACAAGATAATTTTTTTGAAATGCTCCTGCTAAAACTAAAAATTCTCCAAGAAAGCCTGATGTACCAGGGAGACCTAATCCAGCTAACGCAAAAACTATAAATAGAAAAGAGTATTTTGGCAAATAATTTACCAGCCCGCCATAAGTACTTATCATCCGTGAATGTAATCTATCGTAGACTACTCCAACACAAAGAAATAATGCAGCAGATATTAATCCATGACTTATCATTTGAAAAATACTCCCTTCAATTCCTTGTTTTGTAAAAGTAAAAATACCAAGCGTAACATATCCCATATGGGCAACAGATGAGTAAGCGATTAGTTTCTTCATATCCTCCTGCATCAAAGCAACTAATGAGGTATAGATGATTGCAATAATACTCAATGTAAAAATCAGTGGTGTAAAATATTCTGACGCTATTGGAAACATGGGTAAAGAGAATCTTAAAAATCCATAGCCAGCCATTTTTAAAAGTATAGCTGCTAATATTACTGATCCTGCTGTTGGTGCTTCTACATGGGCATCTGGTAGCCAGGTGTGAACAGGCCACATTGGCATCTTTACAGCAAAAGAACTAAAAAATGCTAACCATAATAAATTTTGGTACTCTTTTGGAATTTGAATTTTATAAATTTCAGTAACGTCAGTAGTCCCTGTTATCCAAAAAATAACTATAATTGCAACTAACATTAAAACAGAACCTAAAAGAGTAAAAAGAAAAAATTTAAAAGCTGAATATACTCTTCGTGGACCACCCCATACACCGATAATTAAAAACATTGGAATTAATCCTGCTTCAAAAAACAAATAAAAAACCACTAAATCCAGTGAGCAAAAAACCCCAATCATAAAAGTTTCTAAAACTAAGATAGCAATTAAAAATTCTTTCACTCTTGCTTTAACGCTGTTTATACAAGAGATTATACAAATAGGAGTTATTAAAGCGGTTAAAACTATGAAAAGTATCGATATACCATCAACACCTAATTTAAATTTAATAAAATTATTAATCCAATTTTTTTCCTCTAAAAATTGAAAATCTGATGAAGTTGAGTCTAAAGAATACCAAATGAATAATGATAATAAAAATGTAGCTAAGCTACTAAAAAGCGAAATATAAACTGCGCTATTGTTACTTTTACTTTCTTTTGATAAAAAAATAAAAAAGGAGCTCACTAAAGGCAAAAATATTAATGTTGATAAAATTGGAAAATTCATTTTAGTTTAAAATTAAGTAGGTAAGTAAAATTGATAAACCTATAAGCATCACAAAAGCATAATCGTAGATAAATCCTGTTTGAAATAGACTAGCTTTATTAGAAATTTTTTTAATTAATTTTGATATTCCGTCTGGACCAAACCTGTCAATAATACCTTGATCACCTTGTTTCCAAAAAAAAGATCCTATTTTTTTTGCAGGTTTAACGAAAATTTGTTCGTATAATTCATCTATAAACCATTTATTAAGAAGGAAATTATATAAAGGTAAATTAGTGTTTTTAAAATCTTCCAAAATTTTGGTATTTATTACAAAGTAATAAAAAGAAATAGGGATAGAAATTGTTACTAAAATTGGTGTTAATAATAAAAACCATGAAGGGATTGAATTATGCTCTATCTCCTTAAGAAAAAATATTGATGTTTGCCAAAAATCACTGCTGTGGTGTCCTATAAAAGTTTCTTTAAAGTAATAACCAGCAAATATTGCGCCGATACTCAAGAAGAATAAAGGAGCTAACATTATAATTGGAGACTCGTGAGTTTCGCCAATTGAAACTTTTTTATTATTATAAGTTCCGTGGAATGTTTTGAAAAATAACCTCCAAGAATATATAGAAGTTAAAAAAGCTGTAAATATTCCAACTGAAGCTGCATAATTACCTAGCGAGGAAGTCTTTAAATAAGCAAACTCTAATATTGCATCTTTCGAATAAAAGCCGGATAGAAACGGAAATCCAGTTAATGCTAAAGTTCCGATTAACATAAATATGTAAGTGTATGGAAGTTTTTTTCTGACACCACCCATATTTCTAATATCTTGCTCATCTTTAAACGCATGTATAACTGAACCTGAACCTAGAAATAATAATGCTTTAAAAAAAGCATGGGTAAAAAGATGAAACATTGCTACATGGTACGCTCCAACTCCAGCAGCAAAAAACATGTAACCTAATTGACTACAAGTAGAATAAGCTACTATTTTTTTTATATCATTCTGAACTAATGCAACAGAGGCAGCAAAGATTGCAGTAATCATTCCAACTATCGTAACTAAATTTAATACTGTTTGTGAATATTCAAATAACGGCGAACATCTTACGACTAAAAATACACCAGCTGTAACCATAGTCGCTGCATGAATTAATGCTGAAACTGGTGTAGGCCCCTCCATTGCATCTGGTAACCATGTATGTAGTAAAAATTGGGCTGACTTACCCATTGCTCCGATAAACAAAAACAAACAGATTAATGTAATTAATGATGACTCAAATCCAAAAAATACTAAATTTTTTTCTAAAAATTGTGGCGCTATATCAAAGACTTCTTTAAAATTTATTGTACCAAAGTAAAAAAAAATAAGAAAAATACCAATTGCTAAACCAAAATCGCCTACTCTATTAACAATGAACGCTTTAATTGCTGCATTATTTGCAGAGTTTTTCTTGTACCAAAATCCAATCAACAAATATGAGCAAAGACCTACTCCTTCCCATCCAAAAAATAATTGTAAGAAATTATCGGAAACAACAAGAACTAACATTGAAAAAGTAAATAATGATAAGAATGACATAAATCTTGGTTTATGAGGATCGTGACTCATATAGCCTATTGAATAAATATGAACTAGTGCAGACACAAAAGTTACGACAACGAGCATAATGGAACTTAGTGGATCTATATTAATAGACCAATTAGCAATAAAATCTCCAGAACTTATCCATTCAAATATTTTATAATTTCCGTAAGTGTTATTTTGAAATCCATTCCAAAACAGATAAATAGATAAAATCGCAGAAATGCTTACAAGTAAACTAGTTATGATTTCTGAAAAATATTTTATTAGCGATCTTCCTAAATATCCAACAATAGAACCAATAAGCGGAAGAAATATTACAGCATATTCCATTTAACCTTTCATTCCATGTATATCTTCAACTCTAATAGAACCTTTATTTCTATAGTAAATAACAATAATTGCTAAACCAATCGCTGCTTCTGCGGCAGCCACTGTTAAAATCAACATTGTAAATATTTGACCAACTATATCACCAGAAAAAATTGAAAATGAAATTAAATTGATATTTACAGCGAGTAATATTAATTCAATTGACATTAAAATAACTATTACGTTTTTTCTATTTAAAAAAATACCTATAATCCCTAAAAAAAATATAATTGCACCTAAAGATAAATAATGACCCAAACTAATTTCAATCATCTACTTTAACTCCTTTATTCGATACTACTTCTTTTAATTCAACGGAAGATGAGGGGTCTCTTGAAATTTGGTTAAAGTAACTTTGTTTTTTCACACCTTTTCTTTGTCTAAAAGTTAAAAGAATAGCTCCTATCATAGATAATAAAAGTATTATGCCTGCTAACTGAAAATATAAAATATAATCAGTGTACATAACTAAACCTAATTGATGTGTGTTGGAAATATTTGATAATTCTAAGGTACTGCTGGACATAAGGTTATCTTTATACTTCCATCCACCAACTACTACTAATAATTCTAAAAGAATTAAAAAGCTTACGATTAATCCTGTTGGAATATGGGTGGATTTTTTTCCAATAAACCAAGATTGTTTTTGTTCAGCGATGTTAAGCATCAT
>Ga0233444_10006225_pt1 | contig 10700 bp, 9 predicted proteins | sample SI_124_October20_6_FD_182792 | JGI IMG/M metagenome (GOLD analysis project Ga0233444, IMG submission 182792) | Seawater microbial communities from Saanich Inlet, British Columbia, Canada - SI_124_October2016_10_MG | ecosystem: Environmental > Aquatic > Marine > Inlet | place: Canada: British...
ATAAAATTAGCAATTTAAGGGCTTTATGGTGGGCGTGATAAGAATTGAACTTATGACCTCTACGATGTCAACGTAGCGTTCTTCCACTGAACTACACGCCCTTTTTCATTTCAATTTATTTTAAATATTGTCGAAATTTTCGATATCTCTATTAACCATTTCTTTAACTAATTCTTTAAAAGTTGTTTTTGGTTTCCATTTTAGTTCTTTTCTCGCCTTAGAATAATCACCTCTTAGCTCATTTATATCTGTTGGTCTGTAATAAATAGGGTCAACTTTTATAAGTGTTTTTTTAGTTTTTGAGTCAATTCCTCTTTCTTTTAGACCAGAGCCAGTCCACTTGATATTTATACCAATACATTTATATGCCTCTTCCACAAATTTTCGCACTGTATAGCTTTTCCCTGTGGCTATTACATAATCGCTTGGTTTTTTTGCTTGAAGCATTAACCACATAGATTCAACATAATCTTTAGCGTTCCCCCAATCTCTTTTTGCATTCAAATTTCCAAGAAAAAGAATTCCTTTGTTGTGTTTATATCTTTCTGCGACTGCTCTTGTGATTTTACGTGTAACAAATGTACCTCCTCTTTTGGGCCCCTCATGGTTGAATAAAATCCCATTCACAGCAAAAATATTATATGCGTTTCTATAATTTTGTACTATCCAATAAGCGTATAATTTGGCAATTGCATAAGGACTAGTTGGACGAAAAGGTGTTTTTTCATTTTGAGGTATTTCTGTATTACCAAATAGCTCAGAAGTTGATGCTTGATAAAATTTTGTTTTTTTATTTAATCCAAGCAACCTTATTGACTCTAAAATCCTTAAAGCTCCTAAACCATCAACATTAGACGTATATTCAGGTGTTTGAAAGCTTGTCAAAACATGAGACTGGGCTCCAAGATTGTAGATTTCATCTGGTTTGTATTTTTGAATTATTCTTGTAATATTGCTCGAGTCCGTTAAATCACCATAAACTACATCAAAATATTTTTTAAATTTGGGATTGTCATAAACATGGTCGATTCTTTTAGTATTAAAAGTAGAAGAACGTCTTTTTACACCAATCACTTTATAATTTTTTTCTAGAAGAAAATCTGTAAGCAAAGATCCGTCTTGACCTGTGACTCCTGTAATTAAAGCTAATTTTTTCATAATGGTTTAATATATTAATTTTATAGTGAAATAAATAGTTATAATATTTTTATGCATGAAATTTATAGCCTTAAATAAATTTTCTCATAATTGTTGAATTTTTTTTATTCCAAATTCTTTTATTTCGATATTTGTTTAGTGTTGAAAAAAAACTTTTTTTCGAGATACCTAAAAACTTTATAAAATCTTTCCAGATATATGGTGATATTGGTCTTCTATCATGATTAAGAACCAGTTTAATTCCAGTTTTTCTAGATATACGTTTATTTCTTATATCCTCACAAGCATGATCGGTAGCTCTTCCGTAGCCAAATTTTAATAATTTTAAGTATTGATGAACTCTATTAATTTTTTCGTCTATACCAACATAGTTTCTATAAGTTCCTTCACCAGGTTTTTTTAGAGATTTAAATCCATATTTTTTTGCTATTTTCAAATTTGTTTCACCACTCCATTTAAAGTAGTAACTAGTAAAAACTACATTCGTTTTTTTTAAATCCTTATCAGATGGTAAGTCAAAAATTTTAATTTGATTATGATCAACATTATGTTTTTTAGCGAATTTTAAAGGAGTCATTTTTTTATTTGCCGCATATTCTTCAAACCACTTATAATCTAGAAATTTTTCATCATAACTATTATCACCGCTATATTCATAAGCAGAGTTTTCACCATGCAAAACAAGAGGAATTTTGAGGGAGATTGCAACTCTTATAGGATATGCATGTAACAAGCAATGACTCATTAAATCTGGATCACCATATCTTTCAAAAGATATTTTTATGATTTTTTTTTGTAACTTAAAATCAGGTGTAAAAATTTTTAAACTTGCGCCCATTTTTGGAATTAGATTTAAATTATAAATTCCAATTTTTGTTTTTATTCCATAATCCACATTTATAGCTAATATTCTTAAACCTTTATTTAAAAGATGATGAACCTGAGTAATGCTATCTTTGCCTCCGCTAACTGGAACACATACATCAAATAATGGAGCTTTTTTACTTTTAATTTTTTGTATTAATTTATTAAACTGAGTTTTTCTTTTTTTCCAATTTATGCCCTTTTTAATATTATTTTTCTTTCTTGAGTGAAATTTACAAGCAGAACAAATATTTCCCTCAAATATGACATTTGGCTTGGTATTTGGAAGGACACATAATTTACAATATTTAATCATATCAAATAGAATTGAAATAAAATTCAAATTTATTTTTTTTTAAGTCATTTTTAGTAAAATTATAAAACATTCCATTAGATTTGAAATCATAATCTAAAATATTTATTTTTTTTTTGTTTAAGACTTTCCAATTAAACTTTTTATAAAAGCTGATCATCTTTTTTTTACAAACTAAAAAGGATAATTTTTTATTTTTTTTAATGATATAATTATTGTATTTCATCAAATTAGCAGCAAAATTTTTTTTTCTATACATTTTATCTACAATCAATGTGTCAAATAAAAGGTAACTTTTTTTGTGTTTCCCGTCTGTATATGGCCTCTTTCGAAGCGCAGTATATCCAATTAAATTTTTCTTTAAAAACATAAGATTATGAATATCTCTTTTTTTATAATTAGCATTAAAAAATTTAATTTGAGATTTTAATCCATATTTCCACTCTTTATCTTTGAGTTTACATATTTCTACAATATTCTTTTTTTTAAGTTTGAGGGTATAAAAAGATTTTAAAATTAAACTCATACAAAATATTAAATTTCGGAGAATTATCTCATCTTAATTTTTTTTGCTGGATTACCAACATTTATTGAAAAAGACTCTAAGTTTGAATTTACAAAAGAGTGTGCCCCAACAACTGCACCTTCTCCTATCGATGTATTTAACGCTATGCTAGAATTAATACCGATAAAACATTCGTCTGCAATTGTAATCTCTCCGTAATTAAAAAACAATTCTTTTCCAGAATTTTGTTTAGTAAAATTATGTTCGTTAGCATTTAAGCTTGATCTTGCTGAAAATATACAATTTTTCCCTACTGTTATATTTCCCCCTCCATTCCAAATAGCATTACAACCAATTACTGTACCATCACCGATTTTGGTTGTACCTTCTTTAGCGACAACAAATCTACAATTTTCTTCAATTTTAACATTGTTTGAAATAATTAATCTTCCGCTTTCTCTAGTTCTAAAATCTATGTCTCCTAAAATTTTTACATTATCACCTATTAAAATTTTATTTTTTCCTAAAAGTTTTAATGATGGAAATCCCTGAATATAAAAATTTTTACCTATTTCAAATTTATAAAATAAAATTAAAATATATTTAATAATAAATGAACAAAGTACCCAGTTATAATTTTTTGTTAAAAGTCCTAAAAGTTTCATCAGAAGTGTTTTCTATATTCTTTAAATAATTTATATTGAATTGTAAATGAGAATAAGATTAAGTTAATATTGAGGCATATCAAAATGAATATTAATTATAGGCCTGAAATAGATGGCTTAAGGGCAATATCAATTATTTCTGTAGTCATATATCACACTCAACTAAAATTAAATAATAGCGTAATTTTTAGTGGAGGGTTTTTAGGTGTTGATATCTTTTTTGTAATTTCTGGATATTTAATTTGTTCAATAATTTTTAAAGAATTAATAGAAAAAAAATCTTTTTCATTTAAAAATTTTTTTGTTAGACGAGCTAAAAGAATTTTACCAGCATTAATATTTTTAATATTTGTTTCGAGCTTAGTCTCGTATTTTATTCTTCAACCTTCTGCTTTAATTAATTTTTCTAAGTCTAGCATCAGCTCTATCTTTTTTAGTTCTAACATCTTTTTTTGGCAAATCGATAGCATGTATATGGCTGAAAGCCAGCTATTAAGTCCACTGCTTCATACATGGTCATTGTCAGTCGAAGAGCAATTTTATCTATTTTTTCCAATATTAATTTTTTTAATACTTAAAATAGATAAAAAAATTTTATTACCATTAATGCTTTTATTGATGGTTTTAAGTATTTTTTCAACATGGTATGGAAGTAAAAACCATATAATTTTTAATTTTTACTCAATTACATCGAGAATTTGGGAATTAGGAATAGGATCTTTAATTGCATATTTTGAATATTTTAAAAAGAAAAAATTTTCATTTTCACAAAAAATAAATGAGATTGTATGTTTTTTTAGTTTAATAATTATTATTTATTTTTTTATATTTCCAGTTTTTCCAAACAGGCACCCTACAATTTATACAATTATTCCGATAGTATCGGTGAGCTTAATAATTTTGTTATCAGACAAAACAAGTTTTTTCAAAAGTATTTTGAGTAATAATTTTTTGGTTTTCACTGGTTTAATATCATATTCATTATATTTGTGGCACTACCCAGTTTTATCTTTTTCAAGACATATATTTATTAATACAGATTTTGAAAATAATATTATTCTTAAGTTATTTTTGATTTTAATTTCAATAATTTTATCTTTAATAAGTTATTTCTTTATTGAAAAATTTTTTAGATTTAAAAATAAAAGTTTAAAAACATTATTTATATTTATTGTTTTATTTATCGTAATAAATATAATTTTTTCAATTATAAGTATGAATTCTGATGGGCTTAAAAACAGATTAAAATTAAACAATTTTAAGGCAGAATATGTTTTAAATAATTCTTCAAATATAAATATTCAACCTATTGAAGAGACTTATAAAAAATTTACTAATAATAAGAAGAAGGTCCTTGTGGTGGGTAATTCTACAGGAAGAGATTTTTATTTTATATTAAAAAAATTTGAAGATGAAAATGATATTGAAATTAGATTTTTAAGAACACAAATATATTGCTTAATTCCTGAATTAATTAATAATAGAGATTGTTCAAGGAAATTTGATTTTAAACGAAAAAAAATTAAAAAAAAACAGTTAAAAAATATACAAGACGCTGATTATATTATTTTACGTAGTCAGTGGAGTTTGGAGGATATAAATTCATTAAAACAAATTGCTGATTACTTTAACAAAGACAAAAGTAAAAAAATAATTGTTGTATCGAGTTCACCAGAATTTAATTTTCCATCTAAAAATTCATATGCAAATGAGGTAAATTTTAGGAATATTGTATATTACAATTTTTTCAATCAATCCTCTTTAATGGATAAGATCGTTTTAAAATATAATCGATTTCCTAATAATGAGGAGAGAAAATTATTAGAAAAAAAATATTTTTTGCAATTGAGTAAAAATAGAATTTCCCTTGATAAATCTTTAAAGATAACCTCATCACAAAATCAAATAGATTTTTTTGATTATTTTGACTTAATTTGTAATAACAAAAAAAAATTTTGTAGTGTTTTAACTAATAAAAATTTTAAAATATTTTCAGATTATAGAGGGCATACCACTTTTAAAGGAGCGGAATATATGAAAGAAAAATTAAAGATTAAAGGTTTTTTAAATTTACTTAATTAAAATGATAAAATTCTTTCAACAATTTTTTTAGGTAAAAAAAATAGAATAAATAATTTTATTTTAAGTCTTAAGCTGATTTTTAAAAAAATTGAAAGAGAGTTAAGAATCTCACCGTTAATTTTATAATGAACAAATTTTCTTTCTAAACTTTTATTCTTAATTGGTTGAATTTCTTGATGATTAAGACCTAGAACATTATTTTTTATCCAAACATCCCTCTCATTTATCTCGTTAAGTCTATTTTTTCTTGTTAAATTATTTTCATGAAGTCTGTAGACAGCTAATGGCTCAGAAATATATCCAAACTTGTATTTTTTAGCCATTCTTAAAATAAAGTCAAAATCACCGATGTGATCAAATTTAGGATTAAAAAGATAATTCTCTTTTTCTATAACAGATTTTTTTATCATAATAGAAATTAGACTTGCATTATAGTCATTGATCAAACTTTCATAAATTTTTTCTTCATTAATATTTTTTTTTATATAGATTTTTTTTTTTTTATTTTTTTGATTTAAGATAAAAATATTACTAAAAACAATATCATAATTATTTTCCTCAAATTTATTCAAATTTTGTAAGAGTTTATTTTTAAGCCACATATCATCCGTATCAAGAAAGCATATAAAATTTCCCTTAATTAATTTTAAGGCTTCATTTCTTGCTTGATATAGTGGAAGTTTAGATGAATTTTCATAGTATCTTAAATTTTTATTTTTATATAATTTCTGAAAATTCTGGTAAATATCTTTACTTTCATCAGTAGAATTATTGTTCCAGAATATCACTTCATAATTGTTATAATTTTGATTAATTATACTTTGTAGATTTTCACTGAGATACTTGGACCCATTATGACAATTAATAATTATACTAATCATAAATTTTAATGATGATTTCTTATCGTTTTTTTTAAACCACTATACAAATTATTTTTTGGATACCACTTCAAAATTTTTTTTGCTTTTGCTATTAATGGATAACTGATTAAAGACTCATCTGACCTTAGTTTAATTTTTCCATAAAGAGGTTTGCCGCCTCTGCAAATTTTTCTTATATAACTAATTATTTTTTTTAACTGATATGCTTTACCGGTTCCAATGTTAAATATTTCTCCATTTATATCCTCTTTTTTTAACATTATTTTTATAAATAGATCAATTAAGTCATCAATATGCATAAAGTCTCTTTTTTGTTTTCCATCAGAGCAAGGAAAAGACTTATTTTTTAAACAAGCATCAATAACAATAGGGATAAATCTATTTAGATCCTGTTTTTCACCATAAACTTGATATAAGCGTGTTATTACTACAGGAAATGAATTTTTTTTAAATTCTTCCAAAAGATAATTTGTTGATTGAAATTTTGAGTATCCGTAAATTGATTTTTTATTAATTTTTCTTGGTTTTTTGTTTTCTTTATGCGGAGATTTTATTTTACCATATTCTAAACCGCTTCCAACTTGAATAAATCTTTTTACATTTTTCTTTTTTGATATTTTTACTAGATTTTTTACAGCAACGTAATGACTATTATAAGTCTTATCAATTTCCCTGTGATTTACGTTTCCACCAAGATTTATTAGATAATCAAAATTATTTTTAATTTTTTTTTTTAAGACTGAATAATTGATAAAGTCTCCATAAATGTATTTTAAATTTTTTATTTTCCTTTTTTTTTTCGGTTTATTTCTTGATAAGCTAAAAACTTTAAATCCTAATTTAATTAGTCTTAAAGACAAGTGATAACCGATAAAACCCGTGCCCCCTGCTATTAAAACATTGCCTCTTCTCATTTATTTTTTTTTAAATATTCTTCGAGTAAATCTTTATCTCTCTTTGTATCTACACACTGCCAAAAGCCCTTATGTTTATATGCACCTAATAATCTTTTTTTTGTAATCAATTCTAATGGCTCTCTTTCAAGAAAGGACTTATCATTTTTAATATAATCTAAAAATCTTGGCTCAATGATGAAATATCCTCCATTTATCCAACCCTCGTCTAACTTGGATTTTTCTCTAAAGTTAATAACGTTTTCATTTTTAATCTTGAGAGCGCCAAATCTAGCTGGAGGCCTAACAGCTGTTAAAGTTACTAATTTTTTTGTTTTATTATGCTGATTAATTAATTTTTTCAAATTAACATTTGATATTCCATCTCCGTATGTAAAAAGAAAAGAGTCATTACCAACAAAGTTTTTTAATCTCTTCAAACGCCCGCCTGTCATTGTTTTTAGGCCTGTATCTACTAATTGAATATTAAATGATTTATAATTTTTTTTAAAATATTTCTTAATTAAATTTCCCTTATAACCTAGGGCAATTATGAAATCTTTAAAGCCATATTTTACGTAATGTTCAATTATATAACCTAGAATCGGTTTTTTATTTATCTCTACAAGTGGTTTAGGAATAGACTTTGTGTATTCTGATAATCTTGTTCCAAATCCTCCTGCTAATATTACAACTTTCATTATTACTTTCTTCTAATCTTTGATTAAATTAAATCTTTTTTTCATATTCTTCTATTTGTTTGAACGAAAAATCATTTATATTTATTTTTTTATCCTTGTAATTTTTATACCAATCAACAACCATTTTTATTGTTTCTGAAAAACGTAATATGCATTGCCAATTCAACATTTTTTTTGATTTTTTGCTATTTAATTTTAACAAATTTGACTCTTTGCCTTTTTGATTTTTATTATTGATTTTCCATTTTATATTTCTCCAGTTTTTTTTAATTTCATGAACTAAGTCAATCACACTTTTGCCAGATTTATCATTTGGACCAAAATTAAAACACTGTCCGTGAAGTTTTTTATTTTTATTTAAATAGAAAGCTAATGTTAAATACCCGTTTAAAGCATCCAAAACATGTTGCCATGGCCTAGTGGAATTAGGATTTCTTATAGTTATAGATTTGTTTTTTTTCCAAGCTTTTATACAGTCTGGTACTAATCTAAATGCTGACCAATCTCCACCTCCAATCACATTTCCGGCTCTAGCAACAGATATTTTAACTTTCTTATTTTTAAAATAGGATTTGATGTGACTATTTATAATTAATTCTGCGCAAGCTTTAGATGCACTATAAGGGTCATCTCCTCCCAAAATATCATTCTCAAAATAACCTCTTTTAATTTCTAAATTTCTATAAACTTTATCACTTGTAATTAAAACTGCTGCACAATTCTTATTTAAATTTCTTAGTGACTCTAATAAATTTAGAGTTCCCACAGAATTTGAAAGATATGTTTCTTCTGGTTTTTCATAAGAAATTTTTACTATAGCTTGAGCCGCTAAGTGAAAAACAAAATCTGGTTTAATTTTTATAATTAAATTTTTAAGTTTTTTTCTTTTTTGAATATTTAATCTAATATGTCTCAAGTTTTTATTTTTATAATTTTTAAAAAGTTCTTGTTCCTTGAAATTATTTTTGGATATTCCAATTACTTTTGCCTCCAATTTTATTAACCATAAAGATAACCATGAACCTTTAAAACCAGTATGACCAGTTACAATAATTTTTTTATTTTTAAAAATATTTTTATAAATCATATAGAAGTTCTTTTTTTATATTTTCTAAAAAATTGATATTAGAAGAAAATAAATTATTTTTAAATTGATTAAAATTTTTATTCTTAACAATTTTTTTCCACCAATCATGCAAGTTTTCAAAATTATTATTTAAAAAATTTGCTCCTGATTGTGCAGATTTATGAATTAAACCAATTTTCTCCAATTTTTCTAATTCATTTCTAAAATTTGGTTTAAAATTTTGATATGAGTCCTTAATAATGATTATAAAGGGTACTCCAATTTTTAAAAACTCATACAACGGAGTAGAAATATCGTCTAAAATAATTATCTTTGAGTTATAAATCGATTTCTCTTTATTTTCTTTGCTAATAGAAAATTTTTTACCATATTTTTCTTTCCATACACTCTCTAATTGCTTAGCCCTTTTATTTGGAAATAGTCTAATTTTACAATTTTCTTTGTATTTACTCTTAATCCTATAAAAAAAATCATAGAAGACATTTAGCCTTGGGTGGTTAGAATATTTTATTACAGGAGCATATCTTTCATTAAAACTTGCATTTGAGCAAAAAAATAAAATTTGTTTATTTTTTTTAAACTTCTCTAAATTCATTTTTTTGAACTTGCTTAAATGATTCTCTCCTAAACCCTTAGGATTACTCCATTCATAAGTTTTATGTGTATATATATTATTTATCGTTTCAAGCGGATTGACAATTTCTTTTTCAGAAATACCTCCATGTTTGTAGGCAAATAATTTTCCTCCTTTATTTACTATTTCAGCTGCTAAAATTTTAAATTCATCATTTTCATATAAGTCAAATGCACTACCAATTTTTTTTATTTTAAAAAAATTTCTATTTTTATCTAATAATTTTTTATAATCCTCTACAAATGACGATGGCATTGTATCAATTATAATTTGCTTTATAATTTGATCAAACTGATCTTTAATTTTAAAGTCAGACATTATTTTTTTTCTTGCTTTGTAATCTTTTTTTTTGAAACTTAAATCATAATTAAAAAAATAATTACTGGGCACACAAAGAATTTTACCAAAACTCTTAATAAAGAGTTTAAATGAATTTTTTTTACCAAAATAGCAATTTATTAAAGTCACTGGATTTACAAATTTTATATAAAAACAGAGTATTTTATTAAAAATCTTTTTTTTATAAATTGAATAAAAGTTGTCTTTTGAAATATCACGAACAGAGAGTGGTTTTTTTTTAATATTTTTTAAATTTTCTTTATGTTGGGCTGTAATTATTTTATCTCTAATATATCCTAAAAATAAATTATTTCCGACAATATAATCCACTAATTTACCTGAATTATTAAAATAATATTCTCTAAAAATTTCTTTTTTATAAGAAAAACTTTTATATTTTTTTTTTATTATTTTGTAATAATCAAAATTAATTTTTACGACTAGAATTAAAAACATTAAATAAAAATCTACAATTAAACCCCAATATTTTTGATCTCTTTTAATTTTATGAAATTTATTTAATTTTAATGATAAAAATTTTCTATATATGATTAATTTTTTATTTAAAAAAAAAAAGC
>Ga0233444_10006227_pt1 | contig 10697 bp, 6 predicted proteins | sample SI_124_October20_6_FD_182792 | JGI IMG/M metagenome (GOLD analysis project Ga0233444, IMG submission 182792) | Seawater microbial communities from Saanich Inlet, British Columbia, Canada - SI_124_October2016_10_MG | ecosystem: Environmental > Aquatic > Marine > Inlet | place: Canada: British...
GGGAATGGCTAAGTGAAAAGGTGAAATGTTTTGCATGATTAAAGGTAGTCTTTTTTAGAATACATGTTTTTCTATGTTTTTAGGGTGTATCCAAGCGGACATTTTTCAAGATTAGATTATCTTTGCTACATGACAGAAAACGAACTGAACCAAAATGTTGAGCAGGGTTTATATTTACCTCTTATGGAGGCTTTTTACACCTTACAGGGCGAAGGATATCACAAAGGGAGTGCAGCTTATTTTGTACGCATCGGTGGGTGTGATGTTGGATGTCATTGGTGTGATGTTAAAGAAAGCTGGAATGCTAAATTGCATCCACCTACGGGAATAGTTTCAATTGTAGAGGAGGCAAAGAAGTCATCTGATACAGTAGTTGTGACTGGGGGAGAGCCTTTGATGTGGCCAATGGATCCATTGACCACTGAGCTGAAAAGTAAAGGAATAAGTACCCATATTGAAACTTCTGGCGCTTATAGCTTAAGTGGAGAATGGGACTGGTTTTGCCTTTCGCCTAAGAAAACTAAATTACCAACTCCTGAGGCTTATGCAGCTGCAGACGAGTTGAAAATGATTATCCACAACCAAAATGACTTCAAGTTTGCGGAAGAGCAAGCTGCAAAGGTTGGCGAAAATTGTATTTTGTTTTTACAGCCCGAATGGAGTAAGCGTGACCAGATGATGCCCGAAATGGTCGATTATGTATTGAAAAACCCACGTTGGAAGGTTTCATTGCAGACCCACAAATATTTGAATATACCTTAAAGGCTCAATTGTGCAAGGTAATCATAGTTAGCACCTTCCATTATGACTTTGAAATTGAAGCCAGCATTTTTTGCTGCAATTTCTAATCGTTTAGGGTCAATATACAGCCATGGAAATTCTTCGCTTTGATTGTCAAAACGAATCCCAAAATCTACTTCTCCATAATAGATATCATCTTCTTTCCTGAGTGCAACATCTTCTTCGTCAAAAAGATAAATTAAGTCAGAGGAATCAACTAAAATTGATCCGTACGGAGTCAACAATGCTTTTAAGTGTTTCAAAAGAGCTGGAAGTTCTGCTGTAGTTTTTCCAATTCCCATTCCGTTCATAAGTAAAAGAATGGTGTCGAATTTTTTCTCGTTAAAGTCCCAGATGGATAGGCATTGGGTTTGTTTTACACCTCGTGCTTTTGCTACTTTGATGGCTCCTTCAGAAATATCAAGCGCAGTGAGATCAAGTCCTTTCTGATTTTGTAGGTACAGGCTATGACTTCCAGAGCCGCAGCCAACGTCAAGAGTTTTTCCAGATGCAAGTGCAAGCGCCTTTTTTTCAAGAGCCGGCATTTCGTCATGTAATCTGAAGAAATAAGCAAGGGGAACGTCATCTTCATCTGTGAGATTGGTCCAGGTTGTAAGGCTTTGTTTCTCTGGATTCTCAAAATAGGTTTGTAATGCTTTTCCGAATATGTCAGTTTGTGTTTTCAATTAGTTGTAGTTTTACGAAAAATTATAAGAATGCAGGAGCGCCTCCTTTTACTTCCCAAGGATGCCAAAGATAAGGCAACCGAAACTAAAAAGTTTTTCAATAAGCTTAAAAAAAGAGTTCCCAAGAATTTAGATAACCAAGTTGCCGCAATTCACGATGAGGTTTTTGAGAAAATGGACTGTATGTCTTGTGCTAATTGTTGTAAAACAACTGGGCCTTTATTTATGAAACAAGATATTGAGCGAATCTCGAAATTCATAGGGACCAAACCAGCTCAATTTGAAAAACAATACTTGCGAATCGATGAAGATAACGATTGGGTTTTGAAGCAAGTTCCTTGTACTTTTCTTGGTATTGATGATGAATGTACTATTTATGATGTACGTCCAAAGGCTTGTCAGGAATTTCCACATACCGATCGAAAAAAGATTTATCAAATTGCGAATTTAACTATAGCTAATACAGCGATTTGTCCGGCAGCATTTGATATCGTGGAGCGAATGAAGACAGCAATTAAGCTCTAGTCTTCGTATAACAAATAGTTAGCTCGTATTTTTAGGAAAGCGTCAATCTTTGGTTTCCAACTCCTCCTTATTTCTTGTTCAGATAGCCCTTCTTGGATTTGGTTTTGCAGGGACTTTGTTCCAGAGATAAACTCAAAGCGCTTAAAGAAAAAGCCTTCTTTTTCAGAAGCCATTTCGTATGCATTAATCAACCATTTGAGTTCAATTTTATTCAACTTAGGATGTTCTCTTAAGTCCACCCCATAACAATTTTTATTTTCCTGCTTGGGGTGTTTAGCTCCAAAATTGGGTTGAGGTTTGAATTGGAAAGCGGTGCTTTTAAAATCGGGATGCCCGAAAACTTGAAATTGCATTTCAGTTCCTCGACCAATACTGACAGGTGTTTGCTCAAGTAAACAAAGGCTAGGGTAGAGGTTGATTGCTTGATCGTTAGGCAGGTTTGGAGAAGGCCTTACGGCAAGAGAGTAAGGTGTTTTATGTGTGTAATTTTTGACAGGAATAATAGTCATTTCACACTGTATTTTATTGGGCAACCACCCTTCTTCGTTTATCATTTGAGCATATTCACCCAAGGTTAACCCGTATACAATGGGTACATTGTGTTTGCCTAAAAAACCTTTGAATTCGTCTTCCATCACTGGTCCATCAACATAATGTGCGTTCGGGTTTGGACGATCCAAAATCAGCAAAGGGATGTTGTTTTCAGCACAAGCCTCCATAACCAAATGAAGGGTGGAGAGATAGGTGTAAAAGCGTACACCAACATCTTGAATATCAAAGACCATTAGATCCATACCTTCTAGATCTTTTGATTTAGGTTTTTTGTTTTTTCCATGTAAAGAAATCAACGGTAATTTTGTCTTTGGGTCTGTGGTGTTGTCTATGTGTTCGCCATTATCGGCCTTGCTTCTAAAGCCGTGTTCTGGTGCAAATACTTTATTAATTTTAATATGTAGAGACAGCAAAGTATCGATTAAATGAACCGACAGATTTGGCGTTTTTACTAAGCTTGAAGCATGTGCCACAACGCCTATGTTTTTGTTTTTAAGAAAGGATAGGTAAGCCTCAATTTGTTCGGCACCTACTTGAACCTGAGCGTGTCCTTGGCTTATGCTAAAAAGACTCAGCGAAAACCATAATAAAAATGTATTTTTGAAGAGAACAACCATAGAATACGTCATTTGAATTTCGGATTATTTTTAGCGCATCGCATGCGCAGCCAAAGTATTGATAAAAGTAGTGCATCGAATCGGATTATAAAAATCGCGATAGCTGCAATTGCTATAGGTTTGGTTATGATGTTGATTGCTGTTGCAACAAGCTTGGGGCTCCAACATGAAATTAAGAATAAAATCATCGTCTTTAGTGGTCAACTCAACATTGCGCCTTTCGAAAATAATAACTCAAAAATATCTACACGGCCCATATATCGTTCGGAGTTAAATGAAGCGGGTTGGAATAGTACCGAAGATATTGATCACATCCAAGCTACAGCCAGCAAGGCAGCTTTGGTAAAATCTAAAACGGATTTTGAGGGGCTGATAGTAAAGGGTGTTGGTTCGGATTATCGCTGGCATAACCTAGACTCATATTTAGTTGAAGGAGTGTATCCCAATACACAGGATAATTTGAATAACGAGATTTTACTATCGCAAACCATTGCGCAGCGTTTGAATGTTAGTGTAGGCGATCGGGTTACTGCTTATTTCCAAAATTCAAGTTCGACGGGAACACCCAACACTCGATATTTTAAAATTGTCGGTATTTACGAAACCGGCTTTCCAGACTTTGATTCCGCTTACCTTTTTGCAGATATTCGACACATTCAACGTATTAATAAATGGAGTTCAGATGCCATCGGCGGTTTAGAAATTTTTTTAAATGAAGGGATCAAATTAGAGGATAAGAATGTGCAGATTTACAATCAACTGCCTCCGCATATTGATAGTATTGCTGTAAATGATTTATTCCCTAGCCTGTTTGAATGGGTTTCTTTGTTTGATTTCAACCTGGCTATCATCTTGATTCTTATGTTGCTTGTAGGGACTCTCAATATGGCAACAGCTTTATTGGTCTTAATTTTAGAACGCTCCAAAATGGTTGGATTATTGAAGGCAATGGGGGCTAAAAATAAATTGATTCAGCAAGTGTTTTTGTGGAACGCATTGTATATCATCCTCAAAGGAATTTTTATCGGAAATGTCATTGGTTTAGCACTTATTTTTGGTCAACAAAAATTCAATTGGATTCATCTCGATCCAACGACGTATTATGTTTCAGAAGTACCCATTCTTTTGTCTTTTTCAAATTTCATTTTCCTCAATGTCGGTGTGGTTTTAGTATGTACCACCTTGCTATATGTTCCCTCTTTTGTAGTTACAAAAATAGACCCTTCGAAAGTGATGCGGGTTCAGTAAAAAATTAATTTATTTATTCCTTGAAACCCATCGAATTAATGTAGCTTTGTTATTATAGACTAATTTATGGATTACGCAGAAAATATCCTGCATACTATCGGGAATACTCCCCTTGTTCGGTTGAATAAGATTACGAATGAAATTGATGCTTTGGTTTTGGCTAAGGTTGAAAGTTTTAACCCGGGAAATTCTTCCAAAGATCGCATGGCTGTTAAAATGGTAGAAGACGCAGAAGCCGACGGGCGCTTACAACCCGGTGGAACTATTGTTGAAGGTACTTCTGGAAATACCGGTATGGGCTTGGCTCTAGCTGCTATTGTAAAAGGGTATAAATTGATTTGCGTATCAACAGATAAACAGTCTAAAGAAAAATTTGATGTACTGCGAGGCGTAGGAGCTGAGGTTATCGTTTGTCCAACAGATGTTACGCCTGATGATCCCAGATCGTACTATTCAACATCAAAACGAATTGCCGAAGAAACTCCAAACTCTTGGTATGTAAACCAATACGACAACCCATCCAATGCCCTAGCACATTATGAACAAACTGGCCCTGAGATCTGGGAACAGACCGATGGAAAAATAACTCATTTTGTAGTTGGTGTTGGAACAGGAGGAACAATTTCTGGAGTCGGAAAATTTTTAAAAGAGAAAAATCCAAATATCAAGATCTGGGGGATAGATACTTATGGTTCTGTTTTTAAGAAATACCATGAAACGGGTATCTTCGATGAGAATGAAATTTACCCCTACATTACAGAAGGTATTGGGGAAGATATTCTTCCAAAAAACGTTGATTTTTCTATAATTGATGCTTTTGAAAAAGTAACCGATAAAGATGCAGCAGTTTATACTCGAAAAATGGCATTAGAAGAGGGTGTATTTGCTGGAAACTCATGTGGAGCAGCAGTTAAGGGACTGCTGCAGCTGAAAAATAATTTTAAATCCGATGACGTTGTGGTTGTTTTGCTTCACGATTCGGGGAGTCGCTATATTGGTAAAATGTATAACGACGACTGGATGCGAGAAAAAATGTTTATCGAATAAATCACATTCCATAAACTCGGTTAGATTTCAATAAATTTATTCACAATATTTATTGAAAATAATCGTTAATGATTTGATACACTATATTTAATTTTGATTAGAAGTTTATTAACATTCCGGAAGTACTTGATTCTAGGCGTTTTGCTTTTGATTTCTTTTAGCGATGCTTTTGCTCAAGTTGACTTAGAACTTAACGATCGATCATACATAACTAAGCCAATTGATCCAGCGCCGGGGCTGACAACTCAATATTGTATAACAGATGATTCTTCTGATGACTTGACTTTTCAAGTTAAAAATTTAAGGTCGACTGCGCTATCACTAACAACATCATCATTGCTGGTTACTCTTACAGTTTCTGGAAACACCTTTTTTGGTGGCACCTCTACTGTGGTTACTCGAGTCTTTACAACAGGAACAGGTGGGGTCAATACCATTTCTAGCCCTGTTGCTACCAGTTTTGATTGGGATGATGTGTTACGTTTTCAAAATAGTGGTCCTACTGTAGTTACTATTTCCGTAGCTGCATCCGCCACAACAGATGTAGATCTCACAAATCAATCGCAAACTATTTCACTAGATATTTTGCCTAACCCAACTCGACCAGTTTTAAATACAAGTAAAGGAACTACTCCGAGAATTTGTCAAGGTGAAGCACTAACCATCACAGCGGTGGGTCCAGTTGGTTCTAATATTACATATGAGTTTTATCGAACAAATGGCGGTAGTAGATCAATAATAAGATCTCGTCAAGCTTCGAATGTGATGACAACTACTGGATTGAATAATGGTGATACAATTAATGCAACTGCTTATCTCACAAATGGAGATTGTACCTCACAGGATACAGGACCAATTAATATTATTGTTGACGATAACCCAATTGGTAGCATATCTTCTGACAAAGGGAATGATGTTGCCTGCCCAGGAGATGTAGTTGTTTTAACAGCTGCTAATAGTAATTTTAGTGGCACCGCTATTTATGAGTTTTATTTTGGTGGTGTAACAAAAAAAGCAAGCACTGCCATCGGAAATACATATACCACCGATCCTATTACTCAGGACAATTTAGTATACACCGTTAGGACTTGGAATAGCTCAACTGCCACTTTGTGTTACGACGAAGTTGACATTACCATTCGACTGAATTCATTATCAGGCGCCAATGTAATTAGTAATTCAGCTACTACAGTTTGTGACGGAATTACTCCACCTGCATTTTCAAGTGATTCTGTTTTTACATCCGATCGATCTGGAGAAGGTGGTACTGTAGAGCATCAATGGCAGAGTAGCACAATAGGAGGTGCTTTTGGGAATGTTACACCAGCATCGACAGGCATAAGTGCTTTATATGCCCCAAGTGCACTCACAACCACAACCTTATTTAGACGGCTGACTTATGCGCGTTTTGATGGGGTAAAGTGTATAAGTACCATTGCTTCTGCAACTTCAAATATTGTCACACTTACCTATCAACCTGCTGTGATTCCTGTTTTGTTATCTAATACAACGAATAAAACTTTATGTGCTGAAGATGACTTAGTCCTCGATGCTTCAACGTCAAGCAATGCCTTGAGTTATGCGTTTTATAGAAACAGTATAATAATTGGTTCTGTTTCAGTGGTAAATAGTAAAACAATAGATGAATCTCTGCTATCAGATACTGATACAATAACCTTGATTGCCTATGCAGGAAGTTTAGGAAGTGGTTGTTCAGCAGAGAGCACTTTTGTTCTTCGAATAAATTCTTTTACTGGGGCAAATACTATTTCAAATTCAGTTAACGCATGTTTTGGAGAAGCTCCAACTCCTTTTACTAGTATATCAACCCCTACTTTTACTGCAGGTGCATCGATAACGTATCAGTGGCAAAGTAGAATAGGTGCTAGTCCATTTGTGAATATCCTGGCACCACTAGGGTCACAAGAAGTTCTTTCCCCTTCCGCAATTATTTCATCAACAACTGATTTTCGAAGGTTGATAATTTCAGAGCTTAACGGTCTTTCCTGTACAGATATCAGTAATCCTGTTACAATTTCGGTGAATCCAGCTCCTACTGGAACTTTAGTCGCTACTGATACTGCTTGTTTGGGTCAAGATGTAATTTTCACAGCCTCTGGGGGAGATGTTTATGAGTTTTTTAAAAACTCAATTAGTTTAGGAGCATCCAGTATCGTAAACACTATGACCATATCAGGTCTAACTGATTTAGATTTAATTAAAGTTGAAGTAACAGATACTTCATCATGTACTGCTTTTTCAAATACTATTACAATGACTATTCTTACAGTGCCGAATGCTACAATTTCATCGGGACTTTTTCAAGATATTGTTTGCTCAGGTGAATATCCAACCTTTACTGCAGGTCCCGTATTAGCTGGATATACATACCAATTTTTTGTTAATAGCTCTCCGCAAACTTTAGGAGTAACGGGCAATACTTTTGATTCTAATGTTGTCTCTACAACACTTTTGCTTTCTGCAACTAATGTCATTTCGGTTAACGTTTCTAATGGGGCTTGTACAGATACTGATTCTTTAACGTTAATTGTTAATAGTACAATAAATGCAAATTCCATTAGTGCCACTCAAACCATTTGTTCAGGTGGTACACCTCAAACATTATCAGATCTTTCAGCTCCTATTCCAGTATCGGGTGTTGCTACTATTGGTTTTCAATGGCAAGAGAGAACTGCCAGCGGTACTTTCACTAATATAAACTTAGCAACTTCAGCTAGCTATTCTCCATCGGCTATTTCAACTACAACTTTTTATCGTCGACTTGCATTCACGCATTTGAACACATTAGTGTGCCCAGCTACTGGTGTTGCATCAGCATCCAATGTCGTGACTGTAACTGTGGATACAAATGCAGTTCCCGTTATAAGTTTTAATTCAGGGCTTCCTTCTAATGTAATTTGTTCTGGAGGTTCGGTTACTTTTGACGCCTCCGGTACTACTGGTGTTGGAAATACCTATCAATATTTTATAGATGACATTCCAGTTTTTGGACCTACAACAACGAGCACTTATACTCCTAACGCTGGTACACTTGGTACGATAAACGATTTTTCTGTTGTCAAAGTGCGTGCGATTTCAGCTGTTAGTTCCCTTTGTTTTGTAGAACAAAGTATAACAATGCGTCTAAACGAACAAAGTGTAGCAAACACTATTAGTGCTTCCCAAACTATATGTGAGGGGAATACTCCTGCATTGTTAACAGGTTCTACAGTTACAGGAACCCCAACAATTACATATCAGTGGCAAGCAAAAAGTGGCACTAATACTTTTACTAATATATCATTAGCAAATAATATTACATATCAGCCAAGTGCACTAGCCACTACTACTGTTTTTAGACGAAATGTAATTTCAACTCTTGGCACAGTTTCTTGTATTGTGAATAGTGATTCTGTGACGATAACTGTAATTACTGGAACTGTACCAGTTGCTAGGCTTACTTCTAATGAACCTGGCTCTCATGTGGCATGTGCAGGGGAATCATTTACTTTTGATGCAAGTAATAGTACTGGCGGCCTAAGCTTTGAGTTTTTTGTTGATGGAGCATCACAGGGAGTTGCTTCTACTACATCAACAACAATTATTCTTTTATCGACCGTAACTTCAACTGTGCGCGTTGACGTTTATCCACAGCTAAATGGGGTAGGTTGTCCATCAAGTGCATCATTAATAGCAGCTGTAAATTCTATCATAGGTGCGAATCAAATAGGAGGAACCACTATTGTTTGTGCTGGAGAAGATCCAGATTCACTTACTTCCCTGGTAACACCAACATCAGCAACAGGTACAATAACATACCAATGGCAATCGCGAGCAGTTGGTGGTGTTTTTAGTGATATTAGTCCTCTTGATAGAGGCTTAACCTACGATCCTCCAATCCCAACATTTACAATTGGTTATATGAGGCTGGCTCAAAGCACAATTAATGGTGTAACTTGCTCTATACCGAGTAATGTTGTTACTATTACTTTGGATGCTACTCCACTTGTAACAGGAACACTAACTTCAACTTTATCATCACAATCAGAGACCATTTGTTTTGGTTCTCAGGATAATATTACTTTTGGTGTTGACGTTGTAGGGACACCGACGATTGTCTTCTACGTTAATAATAGTGCCGTTCAAACAAGCACATCCAAAACATATACTGTTTCTCAATCTGTTTTCACCAATAATGATGTTGTAAAATCCAGAGTTATAAACGCTGGTGGATGTTTTACAGAAAACACTCTAAATATTAGTGTTAATCAAATGACGGCTGGAAGTATTTTAGGATCACAGGCAGTTTGTGCTGGTGATGCTCCATTAATGTTAACTTCTTCCGTTTCTGGAACTATATTTGGGGTTACTATCGTTTCTCCTGGAACTGGAAGTTATCAATGGGAGGATTCTGTGGATAATATTAATTGGAATAAAATTCTTTCTGCTACTTCTGACACCTTCACCCCTCCTGTCGCTCCTCCTGCTGGTCGTTATTATAGAAGACTTACGGTAAATACACTCAATGGATTTGAATGCAGTCAGCCTTCAAATAGTGTGCTGGTAAGTTTAGACCCTTTGCCTATTCCTTTACTTCAAGCAAACGCAGGAGCAATTACAGCTCCAGCAACAATGACTTCATGTGCTTCATCAACAATTAACTTTACTGGTTCTGGCGGTGTTGAATACGAATTTTTTGTAAATGATATTTCTATTCAAGCCAGAGGTGGAGCGACAACATTTTCAATAAATTCACTCCGTGATAGTGATGAAGTACACCTTCGTGTTTACAAGACTGCCACAGTTAGCTCTTGTTTTGATGATTCTTCCGATATAGAAGTTACAATCTTTGCAATTCCTGCTGTTGCTATTTCGCCAACATCGATTACAAGTAATACATTTTGCACAGGTGCTCCAATAGCAATGCAAGCAACAGCAATAGCTGGAGCTCTGTATGAGTGGCAAATTAACGGTTTACAAGTAAGAGCACCTTCAATACAGTCAACCCATACCTCAGGATCTGTACTTCCGAACCTTATTACAGATGGTGATATTGTAAGTGTAATAGTAACTACAGTTGCAGGTTGTAGCATCACAGCAACTACTACATTTATAGAAAACGCTATCAGTAGGGTAGGAACACTTACTACAGCTACTCCTACTATGTGTGCAGGTATACCCGCATCAACTATAGTTGGACAAGCCTCGGTGGTATCAGGAACAACAACAATATATGAATGGT
>Ga0233444_10006228_pt1 | contig 10696 bp, 9 predicted proteins | sample SI_124_October20_6_FD_182792 | JGI IMG/M metagenome (GOLD analysis project Ga0233444, IMG submission 182792) | Seawater microbial communities from Saanich Inlet, British Columbia, Canada - SI_124_October2016_10_MG | ecosystem: Environmental > Aquatic > Marine > Inlet | place: Canada: British...
TAAAACCTCCAATAAGGAACTCTATGAGAAATATACTGATTATCATCTCACTCCTTCTTTTTACTCACCCACTGTTTGGTGATTCTCATACTGGAAAAATCCTTTACGGGTGGGATACTTCTTCTGGTGTTCAATTGAGAGAATTTGGCGATAAAGACATCCACCCCCAATATAAAGGAGACGTTGAGAACAGGAAACCAAATGGCCTTGGTATAATGATTTTCCCTGATGGAAGAAAATATGTAGGCGAATGGATAAATGGAGAAAAGAATGGTCATGGAACATTTACTTTTCCAAGTGGATTTAAATATGTTGGGGAATACAAGGTTGGGAAAATGTGGAACGTAAAAAAATATAACAAAAACGGAAAGTACGTGGGGGAATACAAGAATGGTGAAGTTTGGAATGGAATTGTATACGACAAAAACGGAAACATCAAAGGAGCATGGGTGAATGGAGTAAAACAGTAATAAATCTCCTATTTCCAATCCCATCTTCGCCTGTGAGACCCCCCCACTAATTCTTTGCAGTCTGAAAAGCTTCAAACAGAACCTCTCGATCTTGCAGAACACTCCTTAAGAAACTGCCTTATTAGGGGCCACAAAATTATCAAACCGCGGCCGCAATTGCTTTTCCAAGATCTTCAGTTTTACATTTCCCGCCCATATCAGGTGTCAGTTCCATACCACTACGTAGAACAGTTTCAATAGCGTTCATAATAATGTCATGTGCGTCGGTGTGGCCAAGATGCTGGAACATCATTGCGCCTGCCCAAATTGCACCGATCGGGTTCGAGATTTTCTGTCCGTAAATATCCGGGGCAGAACCATGCACCGGTTCAAACATCGACGGAAATTCATGTGTTGGATTAATATTCGCCGAGGGAGCAATCGCAATGGTTCCAGTACACGCCGGACCTAAATCTGACAGTATATCGCCAAACAGATTACTGGCAACTACTACATCATAATGCTCCGGCATGCGTACTAAATTAGCAGTAAATATATCGATATGGTACTGGTCGACGGTTACGTCCGGATAGCTTTTGGACATCTCTTTCACACGCTTATCCCAGTACGGCATTGAATGGATAATACCATTTGATTTCGTTGCTGATGATAAGTGCCTGGCAGCACGTGATTGTGCTAAATCAAAGGCGTATTTAAGGATCCTGTCGGTACCACGGCGAGAAAAAATACTTTGCTGAGTGACGATCTCATGTTCGGTACCTTCATATTGAATTCCGCCAATCGCCGAATATTCCCCTTCAACGTTTTCACGTACAACGTAAAAATCTATGTCACCGGGCTTCTTGTTTGCTAAGGGACAAGGAACGCCTTCAAACAAACGTACAGGTCTTAAGTTAACGTACTGATCAAATTCACGACGGATTGGAATCAACAAACCCCATAAAGATACGTGGTCCGGTATCGATGGGAAGCCGACAGCACCCAGGTATACCGCATCGAAAGGGCGTAACTGATCGATGCCATCTTCAGGCATCATTTGTCCAGTCTCAAGATAGGTTTCGCAAGACCAGTCAAATTCTGTCCATTCTAAGTTTAGACCGTGCTTTGAAGCCGCAGCCTCAAGTACTCGTACACCTTCTGGCATAACCTCCTTACCAATACCGTCACCTGGAATTAAGGCTATTTTTACTATTTTTGTCATAATAAATTATTTTAGTTTTATATGTATAGTGTAAGGTAGTGCCGGATACGAGTGGAAATTCTTTGACTAGTGGTGATTCCTTACAATACTATAAAGGGGAAGAATTGCCATCATTTTCGGACTAGACTTTCACACCTCCTTACGTTAGTTGTTTGAAGTATGGGACAACTTAATTTAATGTACCGTTAAACCATTTATATTACTACCCTCTAAACTTCCAAGTAAATTCCCCCATTCTTGCATTTCGATTGGAAGTCTTTCACAGGAATTCCTAAATCAACCAATAAAATTTTAGTTTTGTTTCAGGTATAAGATGAAAAATATTCTTTGCATTTTACTCTTTTCGTGTTTTAGTCTCAGCATCATCTCCTGCGGTTCTGGAAATAGCTTGTCAAGTAGTACTTACAACACTAGCACCCATGTAGATCAAACAACCCAAAAGCAAGCAGTAATTGATTGTTACTTAGTCAATAATTCAGTAAATGATAATTCGACAATTGATAATTCTTCTGTTTCAAATTCTTCTGTTTCAAATTCAAAAATCACAAATTGCTCAATTATCGATAATTCAACTGTTTTAAATAATTCTTCTGTTTCTGATTCTTCTGTTTCAATAATTTCTACAATTGACAGTTCGACAATTTCAGATAATTCTTCTGTTTCTGATTCTTCTGTTTCAAATTCAATAATTTATAATTCAATAATCTCTAACTCAATAATCTCTAACTCAATAATTAAAAATGAAACATTAATAAATGTCACAATTTCTAATTCGTCAATAAATGATTCCAGATAAATTCATTAATAAAAAATTAATCTATTTGATGCTATTGACGATTGAGAGGAATAAAATATTTTATTTTAAAATCAATACAGGATTCAATATGTTTTATAGATATTTAATTTCGTTTATAGTGGTATTATTAATTTTGTTTTTTGTTAAAGAATATTTTTTATAGTTTAATAATGATTAGAAAATTTGATTTGTAAAAGTGAGTAAGATATAAGGTAAAGGAAGGATGAGGAATAGAAGAATAGATATAATAATCAATTTCAGTTTATCCATTTTTAATTCTTTCTTCCTATTCATAATAAAGTTAAGAACTCTGTTAAATAATATTTTCCTTCAAGAATTAACATGATTATTAGAAAAAATCTCCAACTCATATTAATTATCAAACTCTACTGAAACCTCACCATCAATAAGATTCGTTGAAATGAAACTTAGTTGAGAAATTGATTGTTTGTTTTGGAATATCCAACGACCTTCAAGTAATCCAGATTTAGTCTCAAATACCTCCTTCAAGAGTCATTGTTCATCCTCAAACACTTCTTCCTTTGGAGGGCTCTCAAAAGCCCCTCTGCCATTTATTTCGCCTTCAAATGTTTCTGAGTATAAACTTCTTCTTAACTTGTCCGTATTCAAGCCTGATGGTTCTCAGTGACCTTCTATGAGTTGAGGTGAGGTGAAGTAGAGTTCTTTCATTTAACTTTGGATTTTTTGTTTCCAATAAATTTTCAAATCATCCCATTTAACACCATCAAAAGAAATATTGTTAATAACTTCTTTCCAAAGAACCTCATTAGAAAATTTATCTCCATATCAAAATTTCCCGATATATCAAACCCGTGACCAAGCAAAAATACTCCGCTGAAGCGCTCAAGCATTCTCTTGAACATTTTTGATTTTCCTATTATCAAAGAATGTTGATTGACACTGCACACTACTCTCAATAAATTAACCGGTAATCGCTCATAAATTCCCAACAAGCCATCCGCCTTTACTCATGTTTTATCAGACTGCGTGTGCCGCACTGGCGTAACGAAAGAAACGGAGAAACAAAGAATCAGCGAAAAAATACAAAGTATCCCGGCCAGCAGGAATGCATGACTGAACTGGATTCCTGCGGCCCATCCTGCAAGTAGAGCTCCAAAGGCGCCGATTCCATCCATAAGGGTGAAGGCAAATCCGAGGGTGGTACCCTCGCGGCTTCCAGTGAATTCCACTGCCGCGGCCAGTACCGATGAGCGGATTCCCTCGAGCAGTCCGACTCCGACAAGCAGAAAAATGATGATCATCGACAGCAGCCCGAAGTTTTCCAAAACCGGTATCATGAAAGCGCATACAGCCGCAGTGGCAATGCCGAAAACGATTACCCTGCGTCTGCCTGCACGATCCGAGAACCTTCCCATCAGAGGTTGCATAAAAGCCCCAAAAAGAACCATCATTCCAAAAGCCAAACCTGTCATGGCGGAACTTAATCCGTGAAATTCCCTGAGGTAGAGTGGAATCATGCTCATCAGGGCCACCAGAGACATGTGGTAACTGCTGATCAGGCAAATGATCAAGAGCCCCCTTTTTTTAGTCCAGCTTTTCCAGAGATGCTGAAGATCTTCCTTCGAAAAAGCCTTGCGGTGCGGCTGTTCAGGTACCCATTTCCGGATCCAAAGAAAGAGGACACCGACCAGCAGGGTTGGCAGGATGAGCCAGTGCAGGGTCTCACGCCAGTCCATTGAAACCAGCAAAAACCCGACTATCACCGGGCCGATCACTGCGGAAAGAGTTCCACCGATGGCATGGAGCCCCAAAGCTTGTCCCCGGTTTTGCGGATCAGACTGAACCAGTATAGACGTCGCCAAAGGATGCCAGGCTGCGTCCCCGCAACCCGCCAAGGCAAACAGAAATGCCAGGGACCAGAATCCAGGGGCCCAGGAAGCGAGCAGGTAACCGAGTCCGACCCACCAGAAGGTAAGCATCAGGAGGTTTCCCCGATTCCCGAAAGAATCTGCCAGTAAACCGGATGGGAGATAACCCAGAGCACCGCCGAAACTGTGAAGGGTCAGCAACAATCCAACCTCCATCGGGTTAAGTCCCATTTCCAATGCGATTGCTGGAGCCAGAACAACCACGGAACAAGGAACGATGTCGTTGGCAAAATGTCCCAGGGAAAACGGCAAATAAAGTGATCTGGGTGAAGTCTTCATCAGACGTGGAAAAAAATTCTGCATATCAGGTATTTTGAATTTTGACTGGCATAAGGAATAAATGCGGAAAACTACTTTACGTAAAATAGGAGAGGGGCGTAGTGTGACCCTGAGGTTCCATTCGTAAGCAAATTATTAATAAATTCTTATGTTATGGAGATAGATTTATTGGATAGACCTATCCCAGTAACAATAAAGACAATCAAATTATATTAATAATATTAATTCGTTATTGCATTATTAATAGGGATTGGTGGAGACGAGGGGGGTCGAACCCCTTACCTCAACGCTGCCAGCGTTGCGCTCTACCAGTTGAGCTACGTCCCCAAAAGATGAGATAGACAGGATGAGCAGAAATCGTTATCCGGATTTTGAAAAGCCAATTTAATTTAAGTTTTTTTGGTGCAGCTTGTCACCGGAAAATGGAGAGATAACGCTCAGAAAGATGGCGTCCCCAAGGGGAGTCGAACCCCTGTTGCCGCCGTGAAAGGGCGGAGTCCTAGGCCGCTAGACGATGGGGACCAATAACCCACCATACTATTATTGTCAGAGTATTTTGTCAATATATTTTTAGTTATTTTCAAAACTGAACAGTCTTTTCCAAAGTATAAACTCTTCAGTTTTGCAGAAAACTTTTTATTTCACTGGCCATTTTTTGCGGAATTCCGGGCACCTGCATAATTTCGTCTGTTGTCGCCAGTTTCAGTAGAGTTAAACTGCCAAAGTGCTTCAGTAGGAGTTTCCGACGTTTCGGACCGATGCCGGGAATATCGTCAATTTGAGAATGCAGATTATGTTTCCTTTTGAGTTTGCGTTGAAATTCGATTGCAAAACGGTGTGATTCGTCACGAATATTTTGCAGAAAATAAAGCACATCAGAATTTCTACGCAGGCGGATTTCATTTTTCTGGTTCGGTTTCACTACATATTCGTAATCTACATTCTGTCCGCGGCTACGTCCCCTTTTTTTTTCAGAACGTCCCTTTGCCAGTCCTATCAAATCCACTTTCCGTAAAATATCAAGATCTGCCAGCACTTTTGCCGCAATACTGATTTGCCCTTTTCCGCCGTCAACTAAAATTAAGTCCGGAAGTTTTTTGCCTTCTGCAAGTATGCGTTTGTAACGTCGCGTGAGAACTTCTTTCATGCTCGCAAAATCATCCGGACCGCTTATGCTGGTTATTTTATATTTACGGTAATCCTTGTTTGAGGCTGCATTTTTTTTCCAGCAGACCATTGAAGCAACCGTCATTGTTCCAGAAAGATGGGAAATATCAAAAGCTTCGACCACTTCGGGAAGTCTGTTTAACTTTAATTCATACTTGGTGTGTTGCAGCACATTTTTGTTTTTGGAAGAACGGATGCGCTGTTCGGACAAATTAACTTTTGCGTTGCTGAATGCCATGCTGACCAGCTCTTTTTTGCGTCCCTTTTGTGGACAAACCACGTGAACGCGACGTGTTGATTTTTTATTGAGTGCCTCTTCGAGCAGTTTTCTGTCGGAATATTCAAAGGGCAGTAAAATTTCACGAGGCACAATCGAACCTTCCGGCATGTAAATTCTGTGCAGAGCCTGTCCGAGTAAATTATCATCGGAAGCTTCGCTGCTGTCTTCAAAAAAGAAAAAATCTGTACCGAGCAACCTGCCGTTACGGATGAACAAAACCTGAACTCCGGTGGAATCTGATTCACGGAAAAGATTAAAGACATCCTGATCCTTACCCTTGACATCCAGCACCATTTGTCTCTCGAAAATCCGGCGCATGGCTTGAATCTGATCACGGTAAAGAGCTGATTTTTCGAATTCAAGTATTTTTGATGACTGCTCCATCCGCTTTTCAAGTTCCTGTAGAAGTTCCTGATCGCGTCCTTTTAAAAACAGCCGCACCTGGCGCACCACCTTCGCGTATTCTTCAGCGGAAACAACTCCGCGGCATGGAGCGAGACAACGCTGCATTTGAAAATTTAGACAGGGACGGTAGATCTTTTTACCGTCAAGTCGCATTTTACTAGTACGCAGCGGAAAATATGTCATGACCGCTTTCAGTACTTGACGGGCGTCCTTGACGGATGTGTAAGGTCCATAATATTCGGACTTTGCGTCAATTTTTTCACGCACGAGTATGAGTCGTGGAAACATTTCTCCAACCGTCAGTTTGCAGTACGGATATGATTTTCCATCCTTGAGCGCCACGTTGTAACGTGGGTGATGCCTTTTGATCAGTTGCTCCTCCAAAATCAGCGCTTCCGCCTCTGTGTCAGTTATAATAAGCGAGAAATCATGGATTCGTGAGACCATGAGCTGTATTCGCAAATTGTGTTTTGCCGAACTGCGAAAATAAGAACGGACACGATTGCGGAGAGTTTTGGATTTGCCAATGTAGAGGATGCTTTGCTGCTCGTCCTTGAAAAGATAAACCCCAGGAAGGTCGGGCAGATGGGAGAGTTTTTCCTGTGCGGGAGAAGTGGTCCCGCCACTTGCTTCAGAATGGCGGGTGGGCTTGTTCATGTAATTACTGAATTAAATCTGCTATTGTTTCAGGCACTTTTTTAACAAATTCGCTCATTGTTCCATAGGGGCCAATGTCCATTTTAAGAGCTCGCTGAATCACAACTGTTGGTGTACCGCTCACTCCGTAAATTGCTGATTTACGCTCGCCTTCTTTGATCAGTTTGTTGACCCATGCCTGGTCTTTTTCCTGTTGAAACTCTTTGTTCATGCCTAGAGAACGTGCCAGATAATTCGTAATTCCGGAATCAAAAACATTTACTCCATGAGTGAAACTGGCTTTGAAGAGCTCGTCTTTGATCAATTTACCTTTGCCGATTTTTCTGGCAACGTAATAAAGACGCAGCGGCGAATCGTCCTGTCCACGGAAGACAATCGGAATATCAATAAATTCGACTTTGTCTGCAAATTTCTTCCGGAAATCTTTTGATGCTTTGTGCAGATTATTGCAGTGAGGACAACCGAAATTCATAAATTCTTCGAAGACGACCTTCTTTACACTGTGCGCACTTGGAACTGAGCCTACAAGTTCAAAGTGTCCACGGATTGATTCCTTCGCAGAAACAGAAAACGCGAGGGCCAGTCCAAAGATTATTAATAGTACTTTTTGCATTTATTTACTCCAAATATTAGTTGATGAAATACTGGCTTCCCGCTTTTTCGGGAAGGACAAATTTTTACGCAGATAGTGAAAGGTCACCCCATCAAAACTGTAGAATCGAAACAGCTCTCACAGTTGCTAAATTCGCAAGCCAGAAAAATTCTGGTAGATGCTATAGTCATAATTGTTTAGACGCTTCCAGCACAATCCGTTGCCAGCGGCTAAACTGAAGTTTCTGAGGTGAAAAATGAAAATAATTTGGCGAATAATATCCGCAAAAAATCCCGCGGGATGACACCAAGCTCAGTCGTTTTTTGCAGAATCAAGTCTAGTGTCTTTTCCTTGGACAGTGCTTACAATATTTCATGACGTGATGCGGATGCTTGCAGAACTGCAAGAGGATTTTCCGGAACAAAAATAAGTGAGTCATGGCCAGAACTTTTCAAAACCGCTTCAAAACGCTGACCATTTTGATCCTGAATCAGGAAGCGATCACCGGAACGCAACCGGCGGGATTTTAAAACATGCCGTGCTTCCTCACCTCCCAGTTGAAACTGCTGTCAGCATTCAAGCACTCCATCAAAAATGAAATACGACATTTGTCCCGATCAGGAATACTTAAAGTTCAACTGGTCTTTTTTGAGACCAATACTGACTTCTCCTCCATTTTCCAACTTACCAAACAGCACCTCGTCTGCCAGAATGGTTTCTATTTCACGCTGAATGGTACGTCCCATCGGACGTGCACCAAAGAGCGGATCATAACCTTTTTTGGCTAACCATGTTTTTGCGGCATCCGTAACATTGATGATCACCTTTTGCTGTTGCAGCTTGACTTCCAACTCAACAAGCATCTTTTCAACAACCATCAAAACGACGTCTTCAGGCAGACCATTAAAAGAAATTGTGTTATCCAGACGGTTACGGAATTCTGGACTGAAGACTTTTTCAATTGCTTTTTTGGAAGGAGCTTTTGGTGAGTTTTCGCCAAAACCAATTGTACCGGAACTCATTTCTTTGGCGCCAACATTAGAGGTCATCACCAAAACAACATTACGGAAATCTGCTTCACGTCCATTGTTGTCGGTCAAGGTTGCATGATCCATGACTTGCAACAGAATGTTGAAAATATCCGGATGTGCTTTTTCAATTTCGTCGAGGAGGATTACGCAATGTGGATTTTTACGTACTGCATCCGTCAGTAGACCGCCTTGATCAAAACCGACATATCCCGGAGGTGCGCCGATCAAACGTGAAACGGTGTGCTTCTCCATGTATTCACTCATGTCAAAGCGTTCAAAGCGGATGCCCATGATAAAGGCCAACTGCTTCGCCAGCTCCGTTTTTCCGACTCCGGTGGGGCCGGTAAAAAGGAAAGAACCAATCGGATGTTCTGGATGATGAAGTCCTGCACGAGAACGTTTGATGGCCTGCACCAATGTCCCAATCGCTTCATCTTGACCAAAAACCTGCATCTTCAATTCTTTTTCTAGTTCACGCAGTTTATCTTTATCATTTGAATTCATGCGTTCAATTGGAACTCTGGCCATGCTTGCCACAACTTTTTCAATATCGGGCACACCCACAGTTTTTCGTTTTACGCCAGGACGTAAACGTACCATCGATCCGGCTTCATCGATCACGTCAATTGCCTTGTCCGGCAAATAACGTTCATTGATATATTTTTCCGAAAGTTCTGCAGCCAATTTCAATGATCCGGAAGTGTAACGCAACTGGTGATGTTTTTCGTATCGTGATTTTAAACCTTTGAGAATCTTGATCGTTTCCGCAAGTGTTGGTTCAAGAATGTCAATTTTTTGAAAACGTCTTGCCAGCGCGCGGTCCTTTTCAAAAATCTTTTTGTATTCATCAAATGTCGTTGATCCAATACAGCGTATTTCACCTTTGGCGAGTGCAGGTTTAAGCAGATTTGAAACATCCATTGATCCACCACTGGTTGCTCCTGCACCAATTATAGTGTGAATTTCATCAATGAATAAAATCGAACCAGGGCGTTTTTCAAGTGCTTTAAGCACCGCTTTTAGGCGCTGCTCAAAATCACCACGGAACTTGGTTCCAGCTAACAAAGCGCCAATATCAAGGGCAAAAACTTCTGTGCCTTCCATCATTTCCGGAATATCACCGTTGAAAATCTGCAGGGCAAGACCTTCCGCAACCGCGGTTTTTCCAACTCCCGGATCACCTACATAAATCGGATTATTTTTACGCCGTCTGCACAGGATCTGCAGAGTACGGTTAATTTCGTTTTCACGACCGATCAGCGGATCGATGCGTTTTTCTTCCGCTTGCCGTGTTAAATTCTGAGTGTAAAGTTCTAGCGGATTTTGTTCCTGACGCGGCGGTTGCCCTTCTTCTTCTCCGCCTTCAAAATCATGACTGTCACTATTCTCTTCTTCTGCTGGAACTTTTGCAATACCATGCGAAATATAGTTCAGCAGATCAAGACGTGTAATGTCCTGCTTCTGCAAAAAGTAGGAGGCGTAAGAGCGCGATTCACGGTGAATTGCCACTAACACATCACCCACATCCGCGGAGGCTTTTCCGGAACTATTGACATGCATTATCGCTAGATGGAGCACTCGCTGGACAGCTTTCGTCTGACGGGGTAATTTATTTTCACTAACTTCTTCTTGCTGTGAAAAGAAATCCTCTAAATCCTGTTTGATGAGACTTGTGTCACCACCGCAGCTTCTGATTACATTCAAGCCTGCATCGTTGTGCAGCAGTGCATAAAGAATATGTTCAACGCATAAATATTCATGCCGCCGGTCTATGGCTTCACTTTGAGCCGCCATCAAACACATTTCTAAATCTTTTGTAAACATAACCTTAACTCAGTTTTCTTCCATTGTTGCCTGCAGAGGATATTCATGCTGCTCTGCGAGTCCATGTACTGATTCGACTTTTGT